>WNFD01008230.1_pt1 | contig 17503 bp, 17 predicted proteins | sample 5400491 | NCBI WGS metagenome assembly WNFD01 (sample SAMN13153343, study PRJNA577476) | soil metagenome | isolation source: 120 cm saprolite under Douglas fir tree site 2 hole 2 replicate 2 | place: USA:California | collected 2015-04-18 | reverse complement strand
CGATCGACGCGATGTCCGCTTCGCGCATGGATAAGTGCATCTGAAGTCCCACGCCATCGATTGGAACTCCACGCTGCTTGAAATCCCTGACCATGGCATAGATCGCGTCGGATTTGCGGTTCAATCCTTCGCCCTCGGCTTCGTTGTAGAACAGCAACGCGTGTGGATCGGCTTTGTGCGCCCAGCGAAAAACCTTCTCAATGTAAGCCGTTCCTTTCCCGGAGAGTCCGATTCCGGGCTGGTTGTACCAGATGGAATCGCGTACGTTTCCGTTCTCGTCGAGGGCTTCGTTGACCACGTCCCACGCGAAGACTTGACCTGAGTAATGCGTCATCACACGAGTAATGTGCTCATGGAGGAGTCGAGACAGTTGCCGGACTGTGAAGTGACCCTGTGCGAGCCAATCCGGATTGGCTCGTCCCCAGACCAGGCAATGACCGCGGACCTTCATTTGGTGGGCTTCCGCGAAGCGAACCAGTTCGTCGCCCTGGTGAAAACTGTAGGTGGCTTGATCGGGCCTCAGCACCCACCACTTCATCGCATCTTCCGCTTCCACCATGTTGAACTCGCGAGCCAGCGTGGAAGCGTAGGCAGTCTCCGAAAGCTGTGAAGGGCGGACGGCCGTGCCGATGAGCACTCCGGTTTGATCTCCCGCCTGGCGCAGGGATTGGGCCAGGCACAAGATCGACGAGAGGAAAACGAAGCCGACCATCCCACCCGCATCGGAAAGCATTTGACGTCAATTCTAAACCGGACTGTCTAAACCGGGCTGGTCTCAACCTGTCTGGGATTGGGGATGGCCGTTGCTGGCTGCAATCTCGCGGAGAGTTCCTCCGTTACATCTTTGCCTCCCTTGAAGTTTACAACCAGAGATTGCACGGTGTAGATCGGTCCCCAGGGGATGCCCCACCAGCCGGCAAGCAGTGTGAGCAAGGTCCAAGGCAGCCCTTTGCCCAGCGCGCTTTGTCCCGCGGTGATGAAATATACAGGGGAAGGTCGCCGGAAAGACATCACAACCACGGAAACGGAATAATAAAAGAAGACGAACTTCGCTCCGCGCTGAACCTCAAAGCGAATCTGCTCGGGCGACATTCCTTCGATGCCTTCGATTTTCATCGCGACGCTCCTTCGCGGAGAGTTAGACCGGCCATTCTAGGCGACGAGAGGGATCAGGTAAAGAAAATAGCTAGCGAGCGAAACCAGATGAGTCAACTGCGGGACGTTGAGGGGCCGTTCAGCCTCAATTCTTCGGCCGGGAGAAAAGCGTACAGAGGGCATTCCTTACATAAGGGCTCGCGCTTTCTGCAGTAGTTCTTTCCAATACCTACAATAAGGCCGTGCATCTCGTTGTAGACCTGCGCCCGAGCCGTGCGCTTCGCCATACTCATCGCCGATGGCGGATGAGCAGCGCCAGGAAGTCCCGCTTCCAACTGCCGTGCGGTCTCGCCGGACTCGGCAACCGATTCCGCCACACTCCCAAGCGCCCCTTCAAAGAGTCCCCGAATCTCCTCATAGTCAGCTTTTTCGGGCAGGATCTCATGGCGAGCAAGAATCCGACGCGTATAAGCATCTACCACGAAGACCGGATGGTTGCCCGCATAGAGCAGGATGGAATCAGCGGTCTCTGGGCCGATACCGTGGAGGTTAAGAAGTTCTTCCCGAAGTTTTTGGGTGGGGCGCGCAAACAGTTTTGCCAGAGAGCCTTTGTAGTGACGGTCCAGAAAAGCGACGAAAAGTTTCAGCCTCTTCGCTTTCTGCCGAAAATAGCCCGCAGGGCGAATTAAGCGCTCCAGTTCCGCGAGCGAAACCCGGCGGATACCTGTGACGCTAAGCAGGCGAGCCGCCCGAAGATTCACTAAAGCTTTTTCCACATTGGTCCACGCGGTATTTTGCGTTAAGTACGCGCCCACGATGACCTCGAACCGCGAGCGCGCCGGCCACCAATGCTGCGGCCCCCAGGCGCGAAACAAAGCGCGATAGTAGGTCTGAATCTGACGTTTGTTCTGGTTCGCCAACAAGACTCGAAACTCCTCTTTGTGAAGTGTACGCCGCGTGCAAGGCAGGCCGCACCGGGCAACGAATAGCATTAGGGGCCCTTACCGAAGTGCATGTACCTCAGCCTCGTACCCGGGCATGGTTGCGTAAAAAGCTCATCTGGCGCGGGTTCCGGAGCACAGCCCGCAGCACTTCCAGCTTAGCGGCGAGTCCAAGTACTACGGTAACTGGTACGGTAATCGACTTGCTGTGACAATTTGTGTCACCACAAAGACACTGCTTTCTCCCACAGTCAAGAAGCGGCGCTTCGTGTAAATGCTGGTGACTCGGCCCAGCATCGTTCCACTACGTGATAGGAGATCGACGTATGTCTCAACGGCTGGGTGACCTTCTCGTCAAAGAGAAGATCATTACCCCGGAGCAGTTGGAACAGGCAACCAAGGCCCAGAAGGAGCAGAACTGCCGCCTGGGTTCTGCCTTGGTGAAGCTCGGCTTCCTCACGGATGAGGATGTCACCAATTTTCTTTCCCGCCAGTATGGCGTCCCAGCCATTAATCTTTCGTATTTTGAAATCGACCCTGCTGTGGTCAAGCTGATTCCGTTTGAAACCGCAAAGCGCTACCAGATTCTTCCCTTAAGCCGCGTGGGTGCGTCGCTCACCATCGCCATGGTCGACCCAACCAACGTCTTCGCCATGGACGATATCAAGTTCATGACCGGCTTCAATATCGAACCGGTGGTTGCTTCCGAGAGCTCGATTCTTGCGGGCATCGACAAGTCTTACGGAACGACGAGGCTCCGGTCGTCAAGCTGGTGAATCTGGTGCTCACGGATGCGGTAAAGCGCGGGGCCAGTGACATTCATATCGAGCCGTACGAAAAAGAGTTCCGCGTGCGCTTTCGTATTGACGGCGTTCTGCAATCGATTATGTCCCCGCCCATGAAGCTCAAGGATGCGATCACGTCCCGCCTGAAAATCATGGCCAAGCTTGACATCAGCGAGAAGCGGCTGCCGCAAGATGGCCGCATCATGCTGAAGATGAACATCGGCGGCCGCAAGAAACAGCTCGACTTTCGTGTCAGCACACTGCCTACACTCTGGGGCGAGAAAATCGTGCTCCGCTTGCTCGACAAGGAAAACCTGCGGCTCGATATGACCAAGTTGGGTTTCGAGCCGGAGTCTCTGGTCAAGTTCGAGAAGGCCATTCTCAAGCCGTACGGCATGGTGCTGGTCACGGGCCCTACGGGATCAGGAAAGACCAACACTCTCTACTCCTCCATCTCGCGCCTCAACCAGCCTGACACAAACATTATGACTGCCGAAGATCCAGTCGAATTCCAGTTGGGCGGCGTTAACCAGGTCCAGATGAAAGAGCAGATTGGATTGAACTTCGCCGCCGCCCTGCGTTCTTTCCTGCGACAGGATCCCAATATCATTCTGGTCGGCGAAATTCGCGACTTCGAAACGGCGGAAATCGCCATTAAAGCCGCTCTCACGGGCCACCTTGTGCTTTCCACTCTGCACACCAACGGCGCGCCAGAAACCATCACCCGCTTGATGAATATGGGTATTGAACCCTTCCTGGTCGCGACCTCGGTGCACCTGATATGCGCCCAGCGTCTGATTCGAAGGATTTGCAAGGAATGCTCGGAGACGGTGGAGGTCCCGGTTCAAACCTTGATCGAGGAAGGATTTACTCCCGAAGAGGCCAAGACGGCCAAGATTCAGAAAGGTAAGGGCTGCGGCGTTTGCAACAACACGGGATACAAGGGACGCTGCGGTCTATACGAAGTGATGGAAGTGGACGATGAGATCAGGGAACTCGTGCTGGTGGGCGCCTCGGCCCTCGAATTGAAAAAGAAGGCTATCGAGCGCGGCATGATCACACTCCGGCGTAGCGGTCTGATCAAAGTGGCGGCGGGCATCACCACTCTGGAAGAAGTCGCTCGCGAGACCATTCACTAGTTGGTTAGAAGCAAAGCGTTAAGGAAGGGATCACTCGTATGGCTTTGTCGTTAAGCGATCTGCTCAAAAGAATGCTGGAGATGAACGGCAGCGATCTCCACATCACTACGAACTCGCCGCCCCAGATTCGCGTTCACGGGCACCTGGTGCCGCTGGATCTTCCGCAGATGACGCCCGCTGAGACCAAGCAACTGGCCTACAGCGTCATGACCGATTCTCAGAAGCACCGCTTCGAGGAAAGCCTCGAACTCGATTTCTCCTTCGGATTGAAGGGACTGGCCCGCTTTCGTGCCAACGTGTTCAACCAGCGTGGCGCCACGGCGGCTGTGTTCCGTCTGATTCCCTTCGAAATCAAATCTTTCAACCAGCTGGGCTTGCCGGCTGTGGTGAGCAAACTCTGCGACAAGCCACGCGGACTGGTCCTGGTGACGGGACCGACCGGCTCCGGCAAATCCACAACCCTGGCCGCCATGATCGACAAGATCAACAGCGAGCGCCACGACCACATCCTTACCATCGAAGACCCCATCGAGTTCGTGCACATGAACAAGAACTGCGTGGTCAACCAGCGCGAACTGCACGCCGATACCAAGAGCTTTACCGATGCATTGCGGGCCGCTCTTCGAGAAGATCCGGACGTGGTGCTGATCGGCGAAATGCGCGATCTCGAGACCATCGAATCGGCCCTTCGGATCGCCGAAACCGGTCACTTGACCTTCGGCACCTTGCACACTAATTCGGCGACTTCCACCATCAACCGCATCATTGACGTCTTTCCTGCGCACCAGCAGCCGCAAATTCGCGCCCAGCTTTCTCTGGTCTTGGAAGGCGTCATGTGCCAAACCCTTCTGCCGACAATCAGCGGCAAGGGCCGGTCGATGATCATGGAAATCCTTATCCCCAACCCGGCAGTCCGCAATCTGATACGCGAAGACAAGATCCATCAGGTCTATTCGGCGATGCAGTCCGGACAAGACAAGTTCGGCATGCAGACGTTCAACCAGGCGCTAGCCACGGCCTATTTCCAGAAACAAGTTGCGCTGGAAGTCGCACTGCAACGTTCCAGCAATCCGGAAGAGCTTCAGGAAATGATTAACCGCGGCGCCGGTTTGACCAACCGGACGGCTGCCGCGGGAACCCCACTGGCGAAGGGAGCAGCACCCGCCAAGCGCTAGAAACATGAAGCGGCATCGTGACGGCGGCTCGCGATCCGCGAAGAATATTGAATTTGCGCCGCTGAATGTAACGACATCGACGAACTGAGGAGAGCTAAAACCATGCCAGTTTTCACATTTTCCGGTAAGGATGCATCCGGACAAAAAATTTCCGGAGAACGCATGGCGCCAAACAAACAGGCGCTCGGGCAGCAATTGCGGCGCGAACGCATTACCCCGGGAGCAATCCGGGAAAAAGGCAAAGAGTTTGCCATGCCCACTTTCGGGTCGGGCAAAGTCAAAGTCAAAGACATCGCGATTTTCTTCCGCCAATTCTCGGTAATGATTGACGCCGGGTTGCCGCTGGTGCAGTGTCTGGAAATCCTGGCGGCGAACCAGGAAAACCAGTCGTTCCAGAAGACCCTGACGGGCGTGCGCACCACGGTGGAAGGCGGCGCCACCCTGGCCAACGCTATGCGCCAGTACCCGAACGTCTTCGACGACCTTACCACCAACATGATTGAGGCGGGTGAGACCGGCGGTATTCTGGACATCATCCTGCAGCGGTTGGCGACCTACGTCGAGAAAGCAGTCCGCTTAAAGGCGGCTGTGAAATCGGCCTTGATTTACCCTATCGCCGTAGTCAGCATCGCTACGCTGATTGTCGGCGCGCTGCTGAAGTGGGTGGTGCCTATCTTCTCCAATCTCTTTAATGGATTGGGTGTCACCTTGCCACTTCCCACCCGCATCGTAATGGGCTTAAGCGCATTCGTGCAGGGTTTCTGGTGGGTCTTCATCGCGGGTACGGTAGGTCTGGTTTTTGGCCTTAAGCAGATCCGCAAACATCCCCGAGGGCGCTATTACTTCGACAAATTCCTGCTCATGATGCCAATCGTCGGCCCGCTTTTGCGCAAGATTGCCGTGGGCCGATTTACGCGCACTCTGGGCACTCTGATCACCTCAGGCGTTCCTATTCTTGAGGGCTTGGCCATTACCGCCAGGACTTCCGGCAATGCCGTGCTGGAGGAAGCCTTGATGAAAGTGCGGAAAGCCATCGAAGAAGGCCGCACCATCGTCGACCCGCTTAGAGAGTGCGGGGTGTTTCCCAACATGGTGACGCAGATGATCGGAGTTGGCGAGGCCACCGGCGCCATGGACAACATGTTGCAGAAGATCGCCGACTTCTACGAAGAGGAAGTAGACGCGGCTACCAAAGACATGCTGGCCATGCTGGAACCGGCCATCATCGGCGTGCTGGGTATTAGCATCGGCGGGATTGTGATTTCGCTGTACATGCCGCTGTTTGCCATGATCGCGAAGCTGGCGGGATAAGAAAGTAATTTGGGTTGGCAGGCGGCCTGCTTTTTGACCGGCCTGCCAACCTTTACGAGATCCTGCCGCTTTGCTGGCAGGGCAAGATCCGGTCCGGCATAGCGAAGGCTGCGGCCGGGCTCTTCGAGTCCATCGGTACCTCAATGCAATCGACCTTCGACGAACGGAACTGGCTGGCCTGGCTGGTCAAAGTACGGATACTGATTCTTACCCTCCTGCTTGGAATCCAGTTGGGCTTCGCGCAATTGGCCCTTACCCGCCTGCCGTTGCGCCTTTTCCTTAGCACCATGCTGCTGTGGTATACCATCTCGCTCTTCTATGTCCTGCTGCTGTCCTTGTGGAAAGAGCACAGGCTGCAGGCCTCTTTGCAAGTGCTGACCGACCTGATCATGGTCAGTCTGGTGGTACATGAGACGGGAGGCTGGGATAGTTCATTGAACTTTCTCTACCCTCTGGTCATCATCGTGGCCGGCATCTTGCTCCCCCGGGTGTGGGCACACTTGGTCGCCGCCCTCGCCTTCATTCTTTATGGTGCAGTCCTTGAACTCAACTATTACGGAATAGTGCGGTCCTACGGCTCGGGCTCGACCCAACCTGAACCGAAAGCGCTGCAGGGAATCATTTTCGTGAACCTGTTCGCATTTCTTACCGTTGCCTACCTCGCCAGCCTTCTGGTCGCCAAATTACGCGAGGCGCGGGTGGAGTTGAAGGACGCGAGCGGAGCGCTCGAGGATCTACAGATCCTGCACGAGAACATAATTCAGTCCATCAGTAGTGGATTGATCACCAGCTGGGAAAACCCGTCACCCACTTGTTTCTCGACGCCCTGCCGAACGGCGAGTCGCGCAGCCATGCCGAGGTTCGTTTCGACACGGCGGAAACGTTCCGTAAGACGGTTCGGGTAAGAGTCGCCGCTTTGAATGTGCCCGAGCGCGGCCCCCTGGGGTATGTCTATGCCCTGGATGATCTCACCGAGATCCGGCGACTGGAGCGCGAAGTCCGCATGCAGGACCGTCTGGCAGCCGTGGGCCGCCTGGCCGCGGCTATCGCCCACGAGATTCGCAATCCGCTTACTTCCATCGCGGGCTCCGTCAGCATGCTCTCCGGCATACCGGAATTGGGCGAAGAGCACCGCCGGCTGCTCGATATCGTTACCCGGGAATCGCAACGCCTGAACGGGATCATCACCGATTTCCTGGCTTACTCGCGCGGCAAGAAGTATCACTTCGACAAGGCCGACCTGGTTCGATTGCTGGAAGACACTCTTACCCTGGTCCGACATCGCATGACTGCGGAAAATACCGGCATCGCGATTGAGTGCCGGTTTGCCGCGCCTGAGGCGTGGGTGCTCGCCGACGGGGACAAGATCAAACAGGTCTTTTGGAACTTTGCCGAGAACGCGATCCGGGCCATGCAATACGGCGGCACTCTCAAGGTGGTTATCGAACGCCTGGGAAACGACTGGCAGGTGAGCTTTGCGGACACCGGAACGGGCATGACGCCGCAACAGACGGAGAAGATATTCGAACCCTTCCAGTCGAACTTTGAAGGCGGTACCGGCCTCGGATTGGCCGTGGTCTATCAGATCGTGCAAGCCCATGAAGGCAAAGTGTGGGCCAGGTCAAAGCCCGGGCAGGGAACCACCTTCGTGCTAAGGCTACGCCGGCTCGACGCTGAAAGACGGGGCACCGGTGCTCCTGCGGCTGAAAAGCTGGCTGAACCCGAGTTGCAGGAGCTTCCCTCCGGAGAACTCGCCGCGACTGCGGCAGAAGGGAGGCCGCGTGGCTAATATCCTGGTTTGCGACGATGAGCGCTCCATCTGCGAAATGCTCGACATCGCCCTGCGCCGCGACGGACATCGCGTGGAAACTGTGCAATCTGGCCAGGCCGCCAAGAGCAAGATTGACGGCAATCTTTTTGATCTCATCATCACCGACATCAAAATGCCGAAGGTCGACGGTATCGAGGTTCTACGCCATGCGCATCGCGTTTCACCCGATTCCCCGGTCATCCTTATCACTGCCGTCGACGATTACGAAGCCGCAGTGGAGGCGGTAAAAGCCGGAGGCGCGTCGGACTATATTCGCAAGAGCCCCGGCCTGGTAGACGAAATCAAACTGGCCATCAACCGGGTGCTCGAAAAACTGTCTCTGAGCAAGCAGAACTTCGCCCTTCGCCGCGACGCCGCTTCTCACAACTCGCTCGACAACATCATCGGCTCCAGTTCGGCGATGGAAAAGCTGAAGCAGACGGTGCGCACGGTCGCTTCCACCGCCAGCACGGTTCTGATTCACGGCGAGAGCGGCACCGGTAAAGAACTGGTAGCCCGCGCCCTCCACATCTGTTCGCCGCGCGCCACCGAACCATTCGTCTCGGTGAACTGCGGAGCTTTCCCCGAAACCTTGCTGGAAAGCGAACTCTTTGGCTATTTGAAGGGAGCTTTTACAGGAGCCAATCAAAATAAGCGCGGATTATTTGAAGTAGCCGGCGGCGGCACCATTTTCCTCGATGAAATCAGCGAAATGACGCTGGCCATGCAGGTGAAACTCCTGCGTGTGTTGCAGGAACGCACGGTCCGGCCAGTCGGCGGCACTAGCGAAATTTCCATCGATGTGCGCGTCATCGCGGCTACCAATCGCGATCTCGACAAAGCCGTCGCCGAAAATCTTTTCCGCGAAGATCTCTACTACCGCCTCAACGTGATTCCAATTCGCGTGCCCAACCTGCGCGAGCGCCGCGAAGACATCCTCCTGCTGGCCAATCACTTCTTGAAGAAATATGCTGCAGCCGCCAATCGCAGCATTTTGCGCGTTAACAAAAACTCGCTCGATGCTCTCTGTGACTACGAGTGGCCGGGCAACGTCCGCCAGTTGGAAAACACTGTCGAGCGCGCGGTCGCTTTGGAAATGACCGACGAGCTGCACGTCGAACTTCCCGCGGAACGGCCCAAAGCCCGCGCCGCGGCGGCGGGTGTGGGCGCTACGGATGGCGGGTCCGGCATAGCGCCGGGCGCAGTCCTTCCCGAGGGTGTCGGCATGGAAGTTTACGTCGCCAACATCGAACGAACTTTGCTGCAAAATGCTCTGGATCACTCGAACGGCGTGCAGACCAAAGCCGCAGACCTCCTCGGCATCTCCTATCGGTCGTTCCGGCATTTGATGAAGAAGTACGATCTGTAGCTCTCAGCTCTCAGGTCCTCAGCTCTGATCTCGATTCTTACAATACGTGGAACCCGGTTCCCACTATGCTGATAGCTGATAGCTGACAGCTAGCTCTTCTTCAACTGCTGCTTCCATCCCAACACCCGCGCCTTCGCTCCCTCGGCCTCAGCCTCTGGGATCATTCCTTTTTTCTGATAAAGCACTGACAAGCTAGTATGGGCAAGCACGTCATCCGGATCTAGTTCCGTAATCTGCTGCGCCACCGCGATCGCCTCTTCATAGCGCTGCAGATCCTGCAGAGCCCGCGCCAGTCCATGCATCGCCTCAGTAAACGCGGGATCGGCCGCGAGCGATTCACGGTAGGCCGCGACCGCTTCTTCCAATCTGCCATCGCCCATCAAATCCAGCGCAGCGTAGTAGTGGTCTTCGGCTTTTTGGCGGACGTTTGCGTCAGGCATGGATGGAAAGTTCCTGGGCGGAGACAGGATTCTAACATGGACTGCGACGTTGATTTACTTCGTGTAACTTCGTGTCCCTGGTGGTTGAAGCCCTCAGGGCACTATGCGTCCCGAGGAAAGCGTAGTCGAAGAAGGTCATCTGTGTTTATCATGCTTCATGCGCCATTCGCTCCGCTTTCTTTGGAACGCCACCAAAGGCCATCGCCTGGCCCCGTGGCGCAGCCCGTATCTACTGTGGCGCATCGAGACTTACTGCGGCGTCAAGATGACGCAGATCGGTTTTCTTGAGTTTTGGGAATTTTTGTGGCGGGAGCGCATCAGCCTCTGGCGCTTTCTAAAATGGACGGCCGAGATGGAGCGTTACGCTCATCCCAAGCCAAAAAGCCCATAGCGAACCTACGCTCCCTCGCCCGCGGCGGCGGCCTCGCCCATAACGATGGTCACATCGGTTCCTTTGCCGGCTCCCGTCAACTGAACCGCGGCTCCGCGGTTCGCGGCGATTTCCAGAAACCCCATGCTGCCAAGAATGCCGAATACCTCTCCCGGGGCGCCCTCGGCATAGACGGAGTGCATCTCGCTAATCTCATGGCTGCCCACAACGATCTTGAATCCCTTGGCTTCCGCTGCGAAAAGCGCCGGGGCGTCTTGCGGCGTGATGTTGGTAATGAGATTTCCGAACCGGTCAACCTTCAGCACGACCCCGCGCAGGCGGTTGCCATCGACAGCCTTCGGCTTAGGCGCCGAAAAGCGGACGTACTCCTGCACCTCTTCCCCAAACTTCAGCGTGTCGACTTCTTTTGCCAGATATGCCGCCACGGGAGCAAAGATATCGCGCGCATGGAACGTATTACTCACCGGCTGCAGAAAATAGTGTTCGGAGGTGATGTGCCGCACGTGCATGCGCTCTTCGCGCGCGTAAACCAGAGAAAGCACCCCATTGTCGGGCGCAATGAAATGATACTTGTCGCACGAGGCTAGAATGGGACGCCGCGCCGTACCCACGCCTGGATCCACCACCACCATATGCACGGTCCGGGTGGGGAAGTACGAATACGCCTGCGAAATAGTAAGCGCGCCATCCAGCACATCGAAGGCCTGCACAGCGTGGCTGATATCGACGATCTGCGCATCCGGCACAATATCGAGGATGACGCCCTTCATCGTGCCCACAAAGTGGTCGTTGGTGCCGAAATCGGTAGTCAGAGTAATGATCGGACGATTCGCCAAAGTTTCCTCGCGGATGGAAGACACAGCACTCCCAGAGGACGAAAGTAACTGCTGGTAACCGCCGAGTCAAGACACTGAGGTAATGCTGAAGGAAGTGGTCAGTGGTTATAGTGATCATCCGATTTATGACCTTTCTGACCACTGGCCACTGATCACTGATCACTCCTATTCGATGCGAATGTCGCCCGATCCCGTACGCAGAGTAAGCAACGGCCCTCCGCCGCGCACCTTGCCCTGGATTGACTTGCGCGTCTCCTGCACTCGCCCTTGCACGGTCATCGTAATCGGAGCCTCCACATCCAGCGTGCCCGAACTGGTGGAAATATCTGCGTCGAAGGCGGCATTGGCGGGCAACCGCACATGCACATTCCCCGATCCCGTCCGAATTCCCCACGCGCCCGTCTGCATACCCTCGGCCGTAATGTCTCCGCTGCCCGCATCGGCGCGAAACGCCCCCTGGATGCCGCGAGCCGTTATGTTGCCCGAACCGGTGTGCAGATCAATATCGCCCGATCCTGTCTCTTCCAACTCGATGTTTCCACTGCCTGCGCCGCCACGCACCGGCCCCAAGATCTCTCGCGCCCGCACGTCCCCCGATCCAGTCTGCAGACGAATCTCTCCGGTAAGCCGCGCCAGCTTGATGTTGCCCGACCCACTTTGCAAGTCGGCATTGCCACGAGTGCCTTCAATAATCTGATCTCCCGAACCGCTGCGGGTGCGGATCGTGGTGTCGGCGGGAACCGTGATCTCGTAATCCACCGAAATGTCGCGAGCATTCACGTAGTCGACCCGGATGCTGTTCCCCTCCTGCCGCAGCGGAGGATGCTGCTCAATATCGCTCACGTCAGCATGCCGGTTCCCGAACAGCCAATGGTCCCCGACGAAAATTTTGCCGCGAATGGAAACCGAGCCTGCTGCGCCGCTGCGCACGATAATGTCTCCGGAACGGGTTTGCACTTCCAAATCCACAGGCCCGCTAACCGAAAAGGTTTTCTCAAAGGTCCCTTGTGGCGAGGAGGCGACCGCAAACGTCGAAGCCAGTAGCACGACCAGCATGATCGCCAGCAATGAAGATCGCGCCGGAATCGAAACTGGAATTCGGAGGATGCGTTGGTTGTTCATGTCGTTATGACTCCATTCCTGGAATGTCGTCCCGCGCCCGGCATCAGAAAGTTCGTCACCACGGGAGCCGAGCCGAAAGCCGGAAGCCGCTTTTTCTTACTGCAACACCACTTGATCGCCTTCCTTCAGCCCGCTAAGCACTTCCGTCTTCGCTCCGTTCGAGATTCCGATGTTGACCGCAATCTTGTTCTTGCCGTCCTTTCCCTTCGTATCAGGGATTTCCACCGAGGCCTTCTTATCCTTGTCGTAAAGAATCGCGCCTTCCGGAATCTGCAGCACAGCCTTGTGTTCTTCCAGGATGATTTCCGCGTTGGCGGTCATCTCGGCCTTCAATTCTCCGCCCGGATTCTGAATCGAAACCCGCACTTCAAAAGTGGTTACATTGTCTTTTTCCACGCCCATGGGAGAAATCTTGGTTACCTTGCCGGTAAACGTCTTGTCCTTGAACGATTCCACCTTGATCCGCGCCGGCTGCCCGAGATAGACCTTGCCGATGTCGCTCTCGTCCACTTTGCCCTTCACGTAGACTTCGCTCGTGTCGCCGAGCGTCATCACCAGCGTGGCCGACGATCCCAGTACCAGAATCGAACTAACCGCGTCGCCCAGTTGCACATCGCGAGAAAGCACGATGCCGTCGAGTGGAGAAATAATATCGGTATAGCTGAGCTGCTCCTCAAGTTGCTTCAGATTTGCCTGATCCTGTGCCACCTGCGCTTGCGCCTGTGCAATCTTCGCCCGCAAAACCGTAACCTGTGCCTTCGATACGTTCTGCTTGTTCAGTGCCAGTTCGTAGTTCTTCTGTGCATCGTCCAGCGCAGAGGCGGAGACCACTCCATCCTTCGCCATGCCGGTCGCGCGGTCGTAAGCGCGCTTCAACAGCGGCACCTCCGGACCTTCCGCGTCCACCTTGGCCCGCTCCAAGTCGGCGCGCGTGCTGCTCAAGTTGGCCTGCGCCGCCTCGAGTGACGCCCGCGACTGTTCCACCTGCGCTTGGATTTCTACTTTGTCCAACTGCGCCAGCAACTGGCCTTTCTTCACGCGGTCGCCATAGTCCACCAGCAACTTCTTCACGATGCCGCTGGCCTTCGACTTCACCTCGACCTTGATGATGGGCGTCACTTTGCCCGTCGCTACCACGCTCTTGGCCAGGTCGCCCTTCTCTACCTTCGCCAGCTTCGAAGGATCAATCTTAGTTCCACCGCGCGTGGCCGCAAACACCCCGATCGCAATCAGCAGCACGATTCCCAGCCCTATGCCGCCATAAATAAAAAGCTTTCGCCGCTTCTTCTTATTATTTCCGTTTCCGTTCACAGCTACCTCCTGAATCCATGCTGGATATGCTTGCCGAAAATGCTTACTGGAAATGCTTGCTGATTAAGAGAGCCGTTCCTGCGCTCTCACTATCTTGTACGCAGCCAGCGCTGCCTTTGTTCCAGAGATTTCGAGCTGAACCCGAGTAGTCGGTGGCATGGCAATCTCTCCACTTGGTCAATTAGACCGTCTCCATACCAAAATGGTAGCCCGCAAGTCCGAAAAGTTTTACCCTATGTTCCCCTGTGCCCCCTGTGTTAAAAAATTTAAAATGCCACCCTGAACCGGCCACGTAACACTTCCAGACCCTTTGGAATGTTAGAATTACGCCATCCATGATCGCCTTTGTGCTGCTCCGGGTGCTGCTGATCCTTCTCCTGGTGGCGGCGAATGCGTTTTTCGCAGCCGCCGAGTTTTCCCTGGTCAGCGTTCGCGATACCCGCATTCAACAGCTTATCGCCTCCGGCCGCATTAGCGCTCGCATCGTCCAGCGCCTGCATCAGCATCTCGACGAAGTTGTTAACGGCGTGCAGTTGGGTATCACCATGGTGAGCCTCACTCTGGGCTGGATCGGCGAGCCCATGGTGGCGCGCCTGGTGGAATCACTCCGCTTTGTACGCGAAGTTCCTCATGCGGCGGTCTATGCCCATGGCATCGCCATTGCGATCGCCTTTACCTTGATTACCTACCTGCACGTTCTGCTGGGCGAGTTGGTGCCGAAGACTCTGGCGCTGCAACGTGCTGAGCAAATTGCCCTCGCCGTGGCCGCGCCCATGGAGGCTTTTCTCACTATTGCCCGCCCCGTGCTTTTTTTTATGCGGCAGTCCGGCGGCCTGGTGCTGAAACTTTTCGGCGCGCGCGACTCGCGCCGCGGCGGCGCCGTCCACTCCCCTGACGAACTTAAGCTCATCGTTACCGCCAGCCGCCAGTTCGGCCAGATTCCCGAATCGCAGGAAGAGATGATCCACAATGCCATTGAACTCGACAGCATCACCGTCCGCCAAGTCATGGTGGCCCGTCCGGATATTTTTTCCCTGCCCTCCGATCTCACGCTCGACGAAGCCTTGAACCGCGTCGTCGAAGGCCAGCACTCGCGCATTCCCGTCTATGACCCGCAGAGCGGCCCCGAACACATCGTCGGCGTTCTTTATTACAAGGAACTCGTCCGCTGGGTTCGGCTCAGGCTCGTCAATCTGGGCCAGCCCGTTGCCACGCGCATCGCCCGAACCCAGATCGGCCACATCATGCACGATGTTCTGGTCGTCCCCGAAACCAAAGTCCTGGCAGAGTTGCTGGCCGAGTTTAAGCAGCGCCGACGCCACCTCGCCGTGGTGGTCGACGAGTTCGGTTCCACCGCCGGCGTGATCACGGTCGAAGACATTCTCGAGCAACTCGTCGGCGACATCGAAGACGAATTCGACGTCTCTCCCCCGGAGCCTGCACTAGAGGACGAATCAATACTGGTCCTGGAAGGCGCGGTGAGTATCCGCGACCTCGAGGCTCAGCACGACCTGCTTCTTCCCCGCGATGCCGGTTTCGAAACTCTCGCCGGATTCGTTCTCGCCCGCCTGCAACGCATCCCCTACCTCGGCGAATCTTTCGACTACGAAGGCCACCGCTACACGGTCGAAGAGATGGAAGGCCACCGCATCGCGAAGGTAAAGATAGAAAAAGTAGAGAATGTCGAAGGTAAAACGCAGAGCGCGAAGCAAACGGGAGACTGAGCCAGATGTAGTACTGTGTGGGGACAGCCGCCCTCGGCTGTCCATTCGAGCGAAGCTCGAACTTGCTGGCCACTGATCACTGATCACCGATCACTGGCCACTGATTTCATGCGCCTACTCCTCCAACGCGTCCTCTACACCCTCCCAGTAATCTGGCTGGTCGTAAGCCTCGTCTTCCTCCTAATTCACCTGGTCCCCGGAGACCCCATCCAGCAAATGTTAGGCGAAGGCGCTCCACCCGCCGACATCGCCGCCACCCGCCACGCCTATGGCCTCGACGCCCCGCTCGGCGAGCAATACATTCACTACTGGCGCGGCGTCCTCCACGGCGACCTCGGCCCCTCGTTCCGCTACAACCAAAGCGTGACGCGCCTGCTCACCCAGCGCTATCCCTACACGCTGCAACTCACGTTGGCATCGCTGTTCGTCGCCATCATCCTGTCGATACCCGCTGGCGTGCGCTCCGCCCAGCGCCGCAACCGCTGGGACGACCGCCTGCTCAGCGTAGTCAGCCTCTTCGGCCTGTCGTTCCCCAACTTCGCGCTCGGACCCATCCTGATTCTTCTCTTCGCCATTAAGCTGGGATGGCTCCCCGTCTCCGGCGCAGGCTCGTACGCCAACCTCGTGCTGCCCGCCGTCACCATGGGCGGAGCGCTCGCCGCCATTCTTACCCGCATGGTCCGCACCTCCATGCTCGAAGAGCTCAGCCAGGACTACATCCGCACCGCCCGCGCCAAAGGCCTGCCCGAGCGCACCGTCGTCTACCGCCACGCCCTGCGCAACGCCATGATCCCCATCATCACCGTCCTCGGCCTGCAATTCGGAGCGCTACTGGCAGGCGCAATCGTCACCGAAACCATCTTCTCCTGGCCCGGCATCGGCCGCCTCACCATCCAAGCCATCTCGAATCGCGATTATTATCTGGTGCAAGGCTGCATCCTAGCGATTGGATTAACGTACGTCGCGGTGAATTTTCTGACGGATGTGCTGTATTCGGTCGCAAACCCGAGGATCAGGCAGTGAAAGCGCGAGAGTTGGATCGGCTCGCAGTCCCCTAGGACTAAGCGGCGCTAGTTTCTTCGCCGCCCTGAGAAAGCGTGGAAAGGTACTTTACTTGATCATTGAGAGTCGACCACTTGTCAGAGACTTTCTTCACAGCGAAGACTTGATCCAAGATAAAGAGGAATACCCACATGCAAGACGGCAAGATGAACCACCAGTGTCGAACGTTAGGGACGACCGAGGCGCTAAGCAGAACGATCAGAGCCGCCGTTTCTAAACTGAACGCCAGTCCGGTGTGAACGTGCCAGACGACATCTCTGCTGGGTTCCAGAATAATCTTGTGATAGTGGTCGTACCAAACCGCCCAGTTAAGGTCGTCCGACTCCGCTGCCAGTCTTTCTAGGTGTAGCGCCACTATCGCTTCCTGCTGTTGTGCCTGGGGCAAGTTACCAGCAATCTTAGTTCGCAGATCGACGATCATGGGGGACAAAGGTCGAGTGTCATTTGGACAGCCCGCACCCACCCGCTTTTTGATCAGTTCCCTCCATCTTGGATCGCGCCAGGGGGCGATGTCGTACGAATGTGGGGGCTTGTAGGTCACAGAGCCGATCGCGCCACCTACCCCGCCGAGAATTGCATTGAGAAAAGTAGTTGCGGTAAAGCCGATGACAAACGCCACGAGAATGATTAGGGAGACCTTCGTCCGGTATCCTAAAAATCCAAGCGCGAAAAACCGCTGCAGCCCGCCGAAAATTAGAAGCACCACGGCACCAGGTATTATCCCAGCCACGAATGAGAAGAGCTTTTCGAGCGGATATTTTGTCCAGTCCATTTATGCCGATAGGGTAGAGCCGTTGCCGCAAGAAACACAACACCATTCTCCCGCCGGTCAGCGAGAGCCATCAAACCAACTCAATCGCCACCCGCCGCCCCACCAAAGCCGCCGCCCGCTGCAAACTCGACAGCGTGATGTCGCATTTCGGGTCGAGAATGCGATCCACCTGCGAACCGGTTCGTCTTCAGCAGCGGCCTAACTTCTACTCGCTCCCTTT
>WNFD01007815.1_pt1 | contig 17503 bp, 16 predicted proteins | sample 5400491 | NCBI WGS metagenome assembly WNFD01 (sample SAMN13153343, study PRJNA577476) | soil metagenome | isolation source: 120 cm saprolite under Douglas fir tree site 2 hole 2 replicate 2 | place: USA:California | collected 2015-04-18 | reverse complement strand
CCACCAGCACCGGCCGTCTGGTCTTCCATATCTTCGCCGCGCTCGCCGAGTTCGAGCGGGAGCTGATCGCCGAGCGGGCGGCGGTGGGCCGCGCCGCCGCGCGGGCCCGCGGCCGCCTGGGCGGCCGGCCCGCCAAACTTTCCCCGGAGCAAACCAGGCTGGCCCGGGCCCGGTACAAAGCCCAGGACGTCACCGTGGCCGAGATCGCCAGGGCGCTGGGCGTCGGCCGCGGCACCATCTACCGGGCGCTCCAGCAGACGCCCTGACCTCCAGGCGGCTCTGCGGGCAGTCGTCCTCGCCGAACCTGTCGTGTCAGCGATATTGAGCGCGAGAGGGACCGCAGCCTCCGCGTCAGGGGCGACAGCCCGTGAACCTCCCTTACCGCTCCTGTCATGCTTCCCACACGTTGCCCGGCCCCGGTTGCTGCCGGGTTCAGCATGGGGCCGGCCGGGAAGAGGGGCCGGCCGGTGGCCGGCCGCGCAGCGATGCGCATGTGCTCCTCATGACCGCTTCAGCTGCTTGAGATAGTCAGCAGTCCCGCAGACCTGACGGGCCACGCACAGTGACGAGAGGGGCAGGCAGTCGGGAACGCGCCACCGCGCCGATCGCCGAATATGCGGGAGTGCTGGAAGTGCAACGACTAGCTCGGGCAGGATGCAGATGAACCAGTTCTGTCGTCGCTTCACTAACCAGATGACGCGTCGCTTGTGTCGGCCAGACTACAGTGGCTGACTCGCTTGTCAGGGAACAGAGCTACCACGGTCTGAGCAGGCAAGACGCCGCATGGTGGGCTGATCTGGGCATGTATCGCGCATGATCAAGCACTCAGAGCCAATCTGACGGGCCTGCCGGTGCACCCGTCGTCTCCATCTATAGAGCGAACGCCCGAATGCGCCGGGCCAGCGCTCTTCGGGCCGGTCCCCAGGGTGAACAGCGCCTCCTTGCAGCCGAGCGCCGCCCCATCCCACGCGACCTGCACGACCTGGTCGATGTCGAGGAACGCGGCGGGGACGCGGTTGGGTGTCGTCGCGAACGTGCAGTAGTGGCAGCGGTCGCGGCGCAGCCGGGTCAGCGGGATGAACACCTTGCGTGAGTAGGTGACCAACCCCGGCAGGCCCGCGGTGGCCAGACCCTGGTCGCGGACGTGACCGGCGATCCGGCACTGCTGATCAAGGTCGGCTCCGCGTGCCGCGAGCAGGATCGACGCCTCGGTGACGTCCAGGCTGACGCCGTCCGCCGCGCGGCGAAGCGCCCGCCGCATCGCCGACGCGGAGTGTTGCGTGCTTGACATTTCCTTCCGATAGTCTTTCACTACTTGTACGTAGTGACAGGAGTAACTCATGGAGCAATGCTATACCCCCCGGCAGCAGCAGTTCATCGACCTCGCCGGCACCCTGGCCGACGAGTTCGCGACGCGAGCTGCCGAGCACGATCGAGACGGCAGCTTCCCGTTCGAGAACTACGAGCGGATGAAGCAGACCGGCTATCTCGGCCTGTCAGTCCCGGTGGAGCTGGGTGGCATGGGGGCTTCGCTTCTCGAGATGTGTCTGGCGCAGGAGCGGCTGGCCCAAGGCTGTGCCTCGACGGCGCTGGCTGTGACCATGCACATCTCACCGATCGGGCAGCAGGCGACCTTGTGGCAGGCGGGTCTGCGCCCTGAGCTCGAGGGCCTCTTGCGAGGCGCCGCGAGCGGCGAGGTCGTTTACGCCTCCATGTCGGCCGAGCCCGGTTACTCGATCCTCACGGACTCGTCGACCACGATGACCAAGGTCCCCGACGGCTTCCTGGTCAACGGGCACAAGGTCTTCGGTACCGGCTCCGCGGTGTGCACGAGCTTTTCGACGATGGCCCGCTATGACGATCCCGTCGACGGGCCTCGGCTGATGTTCTTCGTTCTGCCGCGGCACAGCGAAGGTGTGGTCGTGCATGACACCTGGGACACGATGGGCATGCGCGGCACGCAGAGCAACGACTTCGATCTCGAGAACGTCTTCGTGCCCGAGACTGCCGTCTTCCACTCCCTCCCCATCGACCACTTCGACGCCACGTTGATTAAGACCGTCTGGGGCTGGTCCATGCCGGTCTTTGGGTCGGTCTACCTCGGCATTGCCGCCGGCGCGATGGCGGAACTGCGGCGGATCGTGCTGCGTCGCCGCTGGGAGCAGCGACCCGAGATCCAGCGCGCCTTCGCCGACATGGAGGTGCTCCTCGAGTCCGGCCGGGCGGTCATTCGTGCCCATGCGCAGGACTACGAGTCGGGTCGGCTCTATGTCGACCTCCCGGTCCAGCAGGCCATGTCGCGAGCGGTGCTTCCCAAGTACGTGGCTACCAACAACGCCGTCAAGATCCTCGACCTGGTCATGCAGGTAGCCGGGGGGTCGGGCTACTTCAAGTCATCGCCACTGGAGCGTGCCTACCGCGACGTCCGGGCCGGCACCGTGCATCCGTACAACAACTTCGAGGCGCTCAACCTGTTCGGCAAGACGTCGCTGGAGATCTCGATCCGGCCCAGCGTCGAAGCCATCGACTCCCCGCTCATCCAGAGCATCGTCGCGGCCAGTTCATGAGCACTACGACACCACCAGCGTCAGCCGCTCCGCTGCGAGTGCTGTTCTGCATCGGGGTGCTGCCCGCGAACTTCGAGGCCGATGGCGCGACGCTGCGACGGTTGCTGGACGTCCTCAAGGAGGTGTTCGGCAACCTCAAGGAGCGCTTCGACATCGACGTCCTGGGGACCATGGACGACGACAAGCTCATGGTCGGCCCGTCGACGGCCTTTCCCTGGACCTCCTACATCCTGGCTGACGTGCCGGACCTGGACACCGTGGCAGCCGTGACCAACCTGTTGCGAGTCACCGAGGTCGACGGCTACAGGTTGTGGCGCTACCTGCGGATCGAGGCACGCGTGGGTCGCCCGTTGTTCTTCGGCAATGCCTAGCGGTGCCCGGGGTGCGGCCTGGCAGCGCGTCCCGTCCCCGCTAGCCGCCTTCTCGCCGGGCGATCTCACGTTGCCGAGGTTGCTGGACTGGCACGCGGAACGCGGCGGTGACAGGCCGTTCGTGACGGCCGGCGACGTCACCCGGAGCGCGGAGGGGATGCGTGCTGAGGTAGCTCGGTGGGGCGCCGCATTCAACACCGCATCACTCCAACGCGGGGACCGCGTGGCCATCATGGCGGGCAACCGCTTGGAGACTCTTGACGCGATGCTGGGGGCGAGCTGGGCCGGGCTGGTCCCCGTACCGGTCAACACCGCCTTGCGTGGCAACCAACTGGCGCACGTCCTGTCCGACTCGGGAGTTCGCCTTGCCGTCGCCGATGCCGAGCGAGCGCCGCTCCTGCTCGAGTACGCGCCTTCGCCGGGCTCCATCGAACAGCTGTGGACGACGGAGCCGCCGGGGAGCCTCGTGTCAGAGACGGTGCCGGTGGCGCAGGTGTCCCTCGGCGCCGAGGGCACCGAAGCGACCCCGTGCGAACCGGCCGATCCATTCCTGATCATCTACACGTCGGGGACGACGGGGCCGGCCAAAGGGGTCCTGTGCCCACACGCGCAGTTCTTCTGGTGGGGCGTCAACACCGGGGCCAGCATCGGTCTGCGGCCCGGTGACATGCTGTACACGACCCTGCCGCTCTTCCATACCAACGCTATCAGCGCATTCGTCCAGGCCATGGTCTTCGACTGCCGGCTCGAGTTGGCCAGCCGCTTCTCCGCGTCGGGCTTCTGGAAGGAGATCTCCCGGCGCGAGGCAACGGTGACGTACCTCATGGGCACCATGGCCTCGATTCTGCTGCGTCGCCCACCCGAGGACGCGCAGCACCCGCACCGGCTGAGGGTGGCACTCGCACCGGCCACGACCGCCGAGGTGCACGAAGAGTTCGAGCGGCGCTTCGGTGTCGAGCTGATCCAGGGCTACGGATCGTCGGAGACGAACCATGTGATCGGTGCGCCCGCTGGCCAGCAGCGCTACGGATGGATGGGCCCGGTGCTCCCGGGCTTCGAAGCCTTGGTGGTCGACGAGGCGGACAACCAGGTGCCCGACGGTACGGTCGGTGAGCTGGTGCTGCGCGAGGACGAACCGTTCAGCTTCTCTGCCGGGTACCTCGGCCGCGCCGACCAGACGCTCGCTTCACGGACCAACCTGTGGTTCCACACCGGCGACCAGGTCGTTCGCTCGGCCGAAGGCTGGTTCAAGTTCGTCGATCGCCGAAGCGACTCCATCCGCCGGCGAGGCGAGAACATAGCCGCGTTCGAGGTCGAGTCCGTCCTCCTGGAGCACCCCGCTGTTGTCGCGGCTGCGGCCTATGGCGTGCCGTCGGACCTGGGCGAGGACGACCTGATGGTGTCAGTCGTTGCCGCCCCCGGTCGTTCGCTCGACCCGCTGGAGCTGCTCCACCACTGTCAGAGCCGGATCGCCTACTTCGCCGTTCCGCGCTTTGTTCGGTTGTGCGATCAGCTGCCGCTCACCGAGACCGGAAAGATCCAGAAGACCCTCCTGCGAGCCGAGGGCGTCACGGGCGACACCTTCGATGCGGTGGCTGCAGGATTCGAGCCAGCCAGGCCCAGCGCATGAACGAGGCCGCGATCGACCAGTTGGGGAAGCTCGTCGGATCCCACCACGTCATCACCGACATAGATCTTTGCTCCGGTTACGAGACCGACTGGACAGGACGCTTCCACGCTCGCGCGGCCGCGGTCGTGCGTCCCGGTGACGGCCACGAGGTCGCGGCAGTCGTGTCTTGGTGCGACGCCAATTCGGTGCCTTTGGTCCCGCAAGGTGGCAACACGGGACTTGTGGGAGGCTCGGTCCCGGCCGAGGGCGGGATCCTCCTGTCGCTGCGCCGACTCGACTCGATCGGCGGCATCGACGAGTCATCCGGGCAAGTCACCGTAGGCGCTGGGGTCACCCTCGGCGCCCTACAGTCCCGACTGACCGGCACCCAGTGGGAGTTCGGTGTCGATCTGGGTTCTCGGGACTCCGCCACCATCGGCGGCATGGTCGCCACCAACGCCGCCGGGGCCAGGGCCGGGCTGCACGGGTCGATGCGCGCCCAGGTGGCGGGGCTGGAGGCGGTGCTTGGGGCCGGGGGAGTGGTCGGCCAGCTGGGCGGCCTGGCGAAGGACAACACCGGCTACGACCTCAGCGGCCTGATAGTGGGGAGCGAAGGCACGCTGGGCGTAGTCACCCGTACCCGACTCCGGTTGGTGCGGGCGCCCGCCCATCGCCTGGTGGGGCTGGTCGGCATGCCGTCGATGGAGGCTGCCATCTCACTGGTGCAGGGTCTTCGCGCTCGGTTCGGCGGGATCGAGGCGGCTGACTTCCTCCTGGGCGCCGGGCTCGAACTCGTCTGCGAGCAGCTCCAGCTGCCGCGCCCGTTCGCCAGCACCCCTGCCGTCGTCGTCGTCGTGGGATGGGCCGGCCGCGACGAGCCACCCTCGGATCTGCTCTACGAGCTGGGTGAGCTCGATGGCCTCGCCGCCGTCGACGCTACGACGCGCGCCGCGCTTTGGCGCTACCGCGAGGGTCTGGGCGATGCGATCTCGCGCGTCGGAACCCCGCACAAGCTCGACGTCTCCGTCCCGATGTCGGAGCTGGCCGAGATGCCGGAGCGGATAGCGAACAGCGTGTCCTGCTTGGCGCCGATGGCGGTGGTCCATCTCTTCGGCCACCTGGCCGAAGGCAACCTGCACGTCAATATCACCGGACTCGACGCCGACGACAGCCGGGCCGATGACGAGGTGCTGCGACTCGTCGCCTCGGTGGGCGGGTCGATCAGTGCCGAGCACGGTGTAGGCCGGGCCAAGGCCAGCCACGTCGGTCTGACGCGAACACCGGCCGAGCAAGGCGCCTACCGCGCCATCAAACACGCGCTCGATCCGAGAGCCATCCTCAATCCGGGGGTCCTGATCCCCGTTCCCTAACGGGACGTCCCCACGTACTGACGTGACCGTGAGAGGGAGCATTCATGAGACTGGCGACGATCGTCACCGCTGGCGCGACGGTGGCCCCGAGAGTCGAGGACGACACGGTCATCGAGCTAGACGCCATCGACCTCGGAGCGCTGCTACAGCGAACCGACTGGCGCGCGGCCGCGACCGCCGCAGACGGCCGTCGGCACCAGCTGGACCAGATTCGGTTCGCGCCGGTGATCCCCGCTCCGCGCAAGATCATCTGTGTCGGTCTCAACTATCTGGACCACATTCGCGAGACGGGGCTCGAGGCTCCGGTCCATCCGACGTTGTTCACCAAGTTCGCCGCCACGCTGTGCGGAGCTCACGACGACCTCGTCCTGCCCTCCTGCTCGGACATGATCGACTGGGAGGTCGAGCTCGCCTTCGTGATCGGCAAGCGGGGGCGCCACGTCAGCGAAGATCGGGCCATGGCGCACATCGCCGGGTTCACCGTCGTCAACGATGTCTCGGTACGCGACTGGCAGCGGCGCACCTCGCAATGGGATCAGGGCAAGAACTTCGAGGCCACCACGCCGCTGGGCCCGGTTCTGGTGACGCCCGAGGCGTGTGACGGTGCAGCTGACCTGCGCATCAGCTGCACCGTGGATGGAGTGGTCGTCCAGGACAGCCGTACGTCGCAACTGCTCTTCTCGCCAGCCGCGCTCCTGAGCTATATCTCGACGTTCACCACCTTGGGGCCGGGGGACGTCATCTCCACCGGAACCCCCAGTGGGATCGGCGCGTCGATGACGCTGCCCACCTTCCTTCGCGCGGGACAGGTCGTGGAGGCCACCGTGGAAGGCATCGGGTCGTGCCGGAATCTCTGCCTCTCTTCCGAGGCGACTAGTATTGTCACTACTAATAGGTAGTGCTAGAGTTGTCATCGACCGGCGAGGGACTGCACGGGCCAGGGGCCCATGGTCTTGCGCGAGGTCTGTCGAGGGCGGCTTCATCCGGCCGCACCGATTTAGCTCTTGGCAACAGAAGGGGTGACCTCAGGCCAAGGTGATGGACGAGCAGGGCTTCGACACCATCTGGTTGTGCGAGGCCTATCCGTGGTGGCGCAAGCACTCCCTGGAGGCGCGCTCCCTGACCGCGCTGTCCGCCTTGGTCGGACGAGACACCCGCAGCATCACGGTGGGCTGGGGCATTATCTCGCCCTACACCCGTCACCCCATCCAGGTAGCCATGGATGCGCGGGTCACTCAGGAACTCGTCGGGCCCGGGCGACTCCGGATCGGCCTGGGTGCCTCCAAGATCTTCATGCGGCACATCGGTGAGGGCGCGGACAAGCCGGCCAAGCCAGTACGGGTGATGCGCGAGAGCCTGGAGATCATCCGGGCCGTCATGGCCGGCGAAGAGGTGGACTACAACGGTCAGGCATTCTCGGCCCACGTCCCGGCCCTCCGAGCCGACGCCGAGGCTCCACGCGACGCGGTGCCGGTCTATCTCGCCGGCACCGGGCCGCAGATGCAGCGCCTGGCCGGCCGGGTGGCCGACGGTCTCCTCACCGCGAGCATCACGACCCCTGACTTCGTCCGGTACACGTGGGGCAATGTGCGAGCAGGCGCGGCCGAGGTCGGTCGAGACCCTGAGACGGTCGACGTCGGGTGCACGCTGGTGTCCAGCATCGGTGATGACGCGGAGACGGGACGCGACGGAGCCCGGGAGATCGCCGCGATGTACCTCGCCAACAAGGTCCAGAACATCCAGGGCGCCGCGGAGGTCCTCCTCCAGAAGGCTCACCTCGAACCCGATGAGATCCGGCCCATCGCCGAGGCGATGGAGCGCGGAGGTCGCCTGGCCGCCAAGGCGGCAGTCACCGACGCGATCCTCGACAAGTGCAAGCCCATCGCGGGTACCCCGACCCAGTGCATCGACCGGATCCTGGAGTATCGGGACGCCGGCTGCAACCACATCATGCTCGAGATGTGGGGAGCGGACCGTGAACGCCAGCTGGAGTTGTTCGGCACCAAGGTCCTCCCTGAGGTCAGGAAGTGACCACTCTCGAGGCCGGCCTTTCCAAGCGCCTCATCGACAGCGTCGACCAGGATCGCCTCGTCCGCACGGCGACTGACCTGGTCAACATCCCGAGCCCGACCGGTGAGGAGCAGGCAGCGGCGGAGTACGTTCGCGATTGCCTCGCCGCAGAGGGCATGGAGTCTGCGCTGCAGATGGTTGAGACGGGCCGGGCCAATGCCCTCGGTCGCCTCCCGGGCGCCGACGGCGGCAAGTGCCTGATGTTCAACGGACACCTGGACACGTCCTACTCCGGCAACGAGCCGTGGCTGAACGGTGCCGGGTTCAAGCCCGCCGCCGTGGTCACGGACGGACGGATCTGGGGTCTGGGGATCTCGAACATGAAGGGAGCCGTGGCCTGCTACATCGAGGTCGTGCGCGTGCTGCGCGAGTCCGGCCTCCGGCTGCGCGGCGACCTGATGGTGGCCGGGGTGTGCGGGGAGATCGAGAAGACACAGTTCTCGGAAGAGTTCGTCGGCGCACAGTACAGGGGCTACGGGGCTGGGAGCCGCTTCCTGTCCATGTTCGGAGGCGCAGCTGCTGACGTGTGCATCCTCGGCGAGCCCACCGAGAACAAGGTCGTGACCGGCCACTTCGGGACCTTGTGGGCGCGCCTGTCGGTCGCTGGGCCCTTCGTCCACACCGCATGGAGCGGTGAGCGCCTGGAAGAGAACTCCATCGTGCGCCTCCATCGGGCCATGCCAGCGATCCTTGCCTGGATCAGGGAGTGGGCCGAACTCGGAGGCGAAGGATCCGTGCCCGGGATCGTGAACATCGGCGCCGTGCGCGGCGGCTTCGCCTGGCGGTTGAGCCGTACGCCGGGGCAGACCGACCTGTTCCTCGACATCCGGGTCCCGCCGTCGATGCGCGTACAGGCAGCGGCCTCGCACTTCCGCGACCTGGTACGCGATCTCAACGAGAAGTTCCCGGACTGCGAGTTCAACTCGGAGCTGTTCGTCACCGCGCCCGGCTCCTCCATCGCCGTCGACCATCCAGTCGTCGGGGCGATCGAGCGTGCTCATTCGAGCGTATTCGGTCAGCTCCCCGGGCGCGAGGTCGCGAGCTGGTACTGCGACGCTGCTCCACTGTCGCGCTACGGGATTCAGACCGTGGTCTATGGCGCATCCAGCGGTCTGCCGAGCCAGCAGGGCGAGAACCTGAGTATCGAAGAGCTGACCGCGACTTGCCAGGCCTACCTCCTAGCCGCCGTCGATATCTGCGAGGTCTCGACCCCATGAAGCTCGTCACCTTCTTGACCAATGACCACGCCGCCCGACCCGGTGTGCTACGCGACGGTCGGATCTTCCCCATCGACCTGCCTGACATGCGGCAGCTGTTCGAGCTCGGCGACGAAGGACTGCGGGCCGCGCGGGAGGCATCGGGCACCAGCCTTGCGCTCGAAGACGTCCGGCTGACAGCGCCCATCGTGCCCAAGAAGTTCTTCCACACCGCAGGTAACTTCCGCGAGCATGCTGTCGAGTCGAGGCAGGTCAACTTCTCTCACGACATCGCCCCGTGGATCGTGTTCTTCCAGAACGTCGACGCCATCATCGGCCCCGATGCCCCGGTGATCTATCCCAGCCACCTCACTCGGCAGCTCGACCATGAGATCGAGATCGCCATCGTCATCGGCAAGTCAGGCAAGCACCTCGGCGCCGACGTCGCTGAGGAATACATCGCCGGCTACACGATCTTCAACGACATCACGGCCCGCGACATCCAGCGCAATGAGATGAAGTCGGGGGTCTTCTCGTTCTGCAAGGCCATCGATACCTTCTGCCCGGTGGGGCCGTGGATCGTGACGGCCGACGAGTTCGCGGACGCCCAGAACCTGGACATGGAGCTGCGCGTCAACGGCGAGATTCGGCAGAAGTCGAACACCAGCCACATGTGGGTCACGATGGCGCAACTGGTGGCGCACCACTCGCCGATGGGCTATAGCCCGGGCGACCTGCTCAGCACGGGCACTGTTGCTGGCGTCGCCGGCTTCAAGCCCGATGCCGAGCGCTACTACCTGCAACCCGGTGACGTGGTGGAGTGCGAGGTGGAGGGCATGGGAATCCTGCGCAACGAGATCATCAGTTGGGAGCAGGCCTATGGCCGCCCGGCGCCTGAGCTCAGCGAGCCCACGTTCGTGGAGGACTGACGATGTCCAGGGAACAGAGGCTGCTGGCCACGCTGCTCGACGACACCACTGAGATCGTCGACCTCACCTGGCCGCTCTCGGAGTCGACACCGACGATCCAGCTGCCCCCTCCCAAGGTCAGCCCGCCTCCCTTCGCGCTGACCGAGATCAGTCGCTACGACTCACGCGGCGAGCACGAGTACCACAACTACTTCACCTCTCCCGAGCACGGCGGTACGCACGTTGATGCACCCATCCACTGGTTCACCGGTCGCGACCTCGACGACATCTCGACGGTTCCGCTCAACCGCCTGATCGGTCCAGCGGTGGTGCTCGATGTCGCCCAGGCTGCCGCAGATGACCCTGATCACCTGGTCACCCGCGCCGACGTCGAGAGGTTCATCGACGAGCACGGACCGATGCCGGACCGGGCGTGGTTCCTGCTGTACACCGGTTGGGGCCGCTTCTACCCAGACTCCGATCGATTCCTCAACCGTGGCCAGGACGGGCGCCCGCACTGGCCTGGTCTCACCGTCGACTGCGCCCGCTGGCTCGCGCAGGAGACCACTCTGCTCGGTCTGGGAGTGGACACCATCGGTACGGATGCTGGGATCTCGTCAGGATTCGACCCGGCGCATCCCGCACACCACTACTTCCACGAAGCCGGCAAGTGCGGCATGTCCTCACTAGCCAATCTCGACAAACTGCCTCCGCTCGGCGCGACGATCGTGGCAGCACCGCTACGCATCGGGGGCGGATCCGCCGCCCCCGCCCGAGTCTTCGCCCTGGTACCTCCTGCATGACCCACCCGAGCACGCCGCAGGCGACGATCACGGGGATCGCTGAGACGCCGTACGTCCGCCGGGCGGCGGACCTGACGACTGGGAGCGTCCTAGCCCAGGCGGCCGTCGCCGCAGTGAAGGACTCGGGACTGGCCTGGTCGGACATCGACGGCTTGGCGGTGTCCTCCTTCTCCCTAAACCCCGACCATGCCATCGACCTGGCCTGGCGCCTCGGGCTCAAGCTCACCTGGGTGGCCGACTTCTTCACCGGCGGTGCCAGTGGGATCGACATGATTCGCACGGCTGCGAGAGCCGTCGACGCCGGTGACGCTCGTGCGGTGCTCGTCCTCGCCGGTGACCACTTCGGTGCCAACGCGTTCACGGCTCTGACCGCCGGCTTCAACACCGCCACGCGTGACCTCTTGACAGCGCTGCCCTACGGCGGCCCGAACTCGCTGTTCGCCATGGTGACCGAGCGACACATGCGGCGACACGGCCTTGACCGCGAAGACTACGGTCAGGTCGTAATGGCCCAGCGCGCGTGGGCGGCGAAGAACCCTGCGGCGACCTACCGAACGCCCCTCACCGCTCGGGAATACCTCGCGGCGCCGATGGTGGCCTCCCCGCTCACGCGATTCGACTGTCCGCCGGTGGTGTCGGGCGCGGACGCGGTCGTCATCACCGGGGCGGCCCGGAAGAGCCGGGCACCGCGAGTGAAGATCAGGGCGATCGCCGCCTCGTTCAACAGCGACGAGCAACAAGGAGACGGGCTCACCACGGGGCTGGCCGATATCGTCCGCGGCGGGTTCTGGGACCAAGCCGAGCTGGACGCCTCCGACTGCGACGTGATCAGCGTCTACGACGACTATCCCGTCATGGTCCTGGTCCAGCTCGAGGACCTAGGCATGGTCCCGGGCGGGGAGGTAGCCAAGTTCATTCGACAGCAGCTTGGCCGCGGCGGCTATCCACTCAATACCTCCGGCGGTCAACTGTGCGCAGGCCAAGCCGGAGCGGGCGGGGGGCTTCATGGCGTCGTCGAGGTCATACGTCAGCTGCGCGGCGAGTGTGGGCCGAGACAGATCGACGCCGCACGCCTGGGGCTCGTAACCGGCTACGGGATGGTTCTCTACCGACACGGGGCCAGCGCGACCGCCGTCGTGCTGGAGGCGCAGCCATGACCGTCCGGGCTGCTTCCTGCTCAGCGTGTGCTCGAGTGACCTTCCCGCCGGGACTCGTTTGTCGATGCGGGGCGCTCGCCTGGGTCGACACGTTCCTGTCAGAGGGGGCCGTTGAGTCCCTGACGACATTGGGCCAGGATGGCCGCAGGTCGGAAAGCGCTCTCGTCGTGCTCGCCTCCGTGCAGACACCCGAGGGGTGCGCGGTAATCGCCCGCGCAGATCCGTCCGTCGTCCCCCATGACACCGTAAGACTCGAATTTGAGGCTGACGCCCTCTGGGCCCGGCCGATTCCGATCTGACCAGGAGGATCATCGTGCCCGTCGTGACCATTCAGATGTGGGAAGGCCAGCCCACGCACAACAAGCGAGCCATGGCACGTCAGATCACCGACGTGATGGCACCGTTCATGAACAACAAGCCCGACGCCATCATCGTCGTGTTCCAAGAGATCCCGCTCGACTGCTATGCGCGAGGTGGCGAGCTCAGCTTCGACCGGCCCGACATCCAGGAGAAGCTGAGCAAGGGGCTGCCGGTCAGTGGCGATGGGCTGCCGGTCAGTGGCGATCCGGGCTCAATCTGATCTCGATCCGGCTCAATCGGAGCAGGCCGGGGGCTCGCCCCGGCGCCGCTGACGACTGAGCGACCGCACAACCCCTGACAGGAGGCAACGATGTCGACTCATACTCTGCATGACTGGACCGCCATGGCCAGCAAGGCGTCCCCGCGCGGGCAGGCTTTCATAGATGGCGACTTCGTCGACTCCGCGTCCGGAGAGACGTCCGCGGCCGTGAACCCCGCCACGGGGGCGCGCCTAGCCGACGTGGCCGCATGCGACGAGGTCGACGTGGACCGAGCGGTGGCAGCCGCCCGCGCGTCCTTCGAGTCCGGCGTGTGGTCACAAGCCTCTCCTGCGGAACGCAAGCGAGTGCTGCTTCGCCTGGCCAGGCTGCTGGAGGAACGAACCGATGAGCTCGCGCTGCTGGTCTCGCTGGAGATGGGCAAGCTCGTCATGGACGCCGTACACGTCGACGTGCCGTTCACTGCCGGGTGCTTCCAGTGGTACGCCGAGACCACCGACAAGGTCTATGGCGAGGTCGCGGCCACGTCACGCGGCGACCTCGCGTTGGTCACGCGCGAGCCGCTCGGCGTGATCGGGGCCATCGTGCCCTGGAACTTCCCGCTCAACATCGCCGCCTGGAAGCTCGCACCGGCGCTGGCAGCGGGCAACAGCGTCGTCCTCAAACCAGCGGAGCAGTCGAGCCTGTCGGCCCTACTGCTGGCCGAGCTGGCCGCCGAGGCGGGGATACCCTCCGGCGTCCTCAACGTCGTCACCGGCACGGGCGACAGCACTGGGCAGGCGATCGGCCGGCATATGCAGGTCGACTGTCTCGCCTTCACAGGCTCGACCCTTGTCGGCAAGCGGCTGATGTCCTACGCCGCCGAATCCAACCTCAAGCAGGTCTGGCTCGAATGCGGAGGTAAGAGCGCCAACCTCGTCTTCGCAGACTGCGACGACCTCGCGGCGGCGGCCGACAAGGCGTGTCAGGGAATCTTCTTCAACCAGGGCCAGGTGTGCTCGGCGAACTCGCGGCTGCTCGTCGAGCGCGGCATCAAGGAGGAATTCCTCAGCATGGTCCTCGAACGCGCTGCCCCTATCCGCCCAGGCGATCCCCTGGACCCGGCCAGCAGGATGGGGGCGATGGCCGGTGAGCTCCACACCGAGCGCGTGATGGCGGCGATCGCCGCGGGTCGCGATGAAGCCAGCCTCGTCCTGGGCGGGTCCCGAGTATCCGTGGGCGACAGTGACTGCTTCGTAGAGCCGACCGTCTTCGACAACGTCCCCAACGGCGTCCGCCTCGCGCAGGACGAGATCTTCGGGCCGGTCCTGGCTGTGATCCCCTTCGACACCGAGCAGGAGGCGCTCCAGCTGGCCAACCAGTCGCCCTTCGGCATCGCCGCGTCGGTGTGGACCGGGAGTCTCTCGCGGGCTCACCGGGTGGCCGGCGGACTCAATGTCGGCACCGTCTCGGTCAACACCGTCGATGCCATGAGCAACCAGACACCCTTCGGCGGCGTCAAGCAGTCCGGGTTCGGCAGGGACCTCTCGTTGCATGCGCTGAACCAGTACACCGCCCTCAAGACCACGTGGATCAGCTACTGATGTCCGCGCTCCGAACGAGTGAACCGCTGGAGATGTCGGCTGCCGCTAGGGTCGACGTCATGGCCGCCAAATCATCTTCAGACAAGACTCCGGCGACGTCAAAGCGGGCGCGTCGCGACCCGGATCGGGCGATGCCGGCCTCCAGCGACCGGCCACCTCTGATCGCGGCGTCCATGCAGGACCCGGCCATCCGTGGGCTGGTGACGCTCGGGCTGACCAGCACCGAGGCGCGGGTGTACGCCAGCCTGGTCGAGACTGCCCCGACGACCGCAGCCGACGTCGCCCAGCGTGCGGGGGTGGCCCGCCCCAAGGTCTACGAGGCGTTGCGGATGCTCCAGGAGCGCGGGTTCTGCGAGGAGGTGATGGCTGGCAACACCGCCACTTTCCGAGCGGTGGCACCAGAGCCGGCCCTCGAGCAGTGGGTCCGGCACCGCGACCACGAGCGGGCGCTCTCGGCCGAGCAGGACGCGGCGATCGCCGAGGATCTCGTCCGACGCTTTCCCACGGTGCAGTCCCCGCAGCCGGGCCTGGAGCAGCAGCTGTTCGAGATCGTTTCCGGGCGGACCCGGGTCAGCTTCGCCCTCGAGACCCTCATCGGCAAAGCGACTAGCAGCCTCGACAACATGACCCAACCCCCTTTCATCCAGCCCCGAGCGCGCTGGAACGAGGCGGAGATCGCAGCCCTCGGTCGCGGCGTCCGGGTCAGGACGTTGTACTCGGGCGACGTTCTTGGCGACACCCAGCGCTGGGCACCCCTGGTGGAGCGGGGTGGTCTTGGACGCCTTGCCGAACAGCTCCCCATGAAGCTCATCATCCGAGACGGGGAGGAGGCGATGATCTCGCTGCGCGACCCCGTCACCGGGGAGATGTCCACCAACGCGATCATGGTTCGTCACCAGGATCTGGTGCGCCCCTTGCAGAAGTTCTTCGACGACACCTGGGACGGCGCCGCCGAGCTACACCCGTCAGGACACGAAGGGCCGCCGAGCTCGCCGCGACGGACTCCTGCAAAGCGAGGTCGCAAATGACCCAGCTACCGGACCGGGTCGCTCTCGTCACCGGGAGTACACAGGGAATCGGACGCGACATCGCTGCCGAGCTGCTCGCGTGCGGAGCGCGTGTGGTGGTGTCGAGCCGCAGCGGCGAGCGCGCTGCGGCCGTCGCTGAGGAGCTCGATCCGACGCGGAGCCGAACGGTCGGGATGCGCCTCGACGTGAGCCAGCGCGCGGACTTCGTGGCTGCTGTGGCAGCCACGATGGCGAAGTGGGGCCGGATCGACATCCTGGTTAACAACGCCGGGGTCACCCTCAGTCAAGACTTCTTCGACATCACCGATGACGAGTGGGACGCCGTACAGGCGACGAATCTGCGCAGTGTCTTCATCGGCTGTCAGGTCGTGGCCCCAGTGATGCGTGCTAACGGATTCGGAAGGATCGTCAACCACGCATCCTTGGCCGGGCAGCAGGGTGGCTCCGTGGCCGGCCCGCACTACGCCGCCGCCAAGGCGGGCATCATCGTCCTGACTAAGATCCTCGCCGGCAAGCTGGCAGGCGACGGCGTCACGGTTAACGCCATCGCCCCCGCCGCCATCCAGGGGCCGGTCATGGACACACTCTCGGCCGCGCGACTCGCGGAGCTTGCCGGCACCATCCCCGTCGGCCGGTTCGGCACGGGCGAAGAAGTCGCGGCCCTGGTCGCCTACCTCTGCTCAGATCGCGCAGCGTTCATTACCGGAACCACGGTGGACATCAACGGCGGCCTGCACATGCGCTGACGCGCGTCCCGCTTGTTCCTGCACAGACCGAGGGAGTGTCATCCACACCCTGTCGTACGTCGACGTCCCCTGCCCGCCGGCCTGATGGTGATTCCGCCGCGTCCGACGCGTCAGATGCCGTGCCAGGCACCTACGCGTTCGGGTCCGTAGCTACTGGGGTTCTCGTGCCGGATAGCTTCGAGACGACAACGCGAGGGCCTGCCGACACCCACCAGTCGCGCGGCAATGGCGCGGCCTGTCGTGCCAACCAGTGCGGCAACGCACACGGCGATCAGACCAGCATGGACGACCACGACGTTCGCCGCGCCGGGTGCCTCTCAGCCCGTGGTCCTCCGCCGCGACGTGTCGCAGCCACAGCGACTCCGCAGCCACCGTCGGCTGCCAGTCTCACTGGCCCCCGCCGTTCTCGAGCACGGACCAATCCTGCGCCAGTGCCCACTGCTCGAACGTCGTCCAGGCAACGGTGGGGAATCGGCGGTGCAGCGCTTCGGCATCGACGTCGAAGCCGGTTCCTTCGAACCATGCGAACATGGCGGCCAGCTCGTCGCCCATCATCTCCTGGGCCTGCGTGGCAGACAGCTCACGGTATTCGATGCTGCGTTTGGATGCCCGACTGATGATCTCTGCCATCTGCAAGCCGCTGACCGAGTCTGATGCGACCTCGATCCGTTGGCCCAGGAACGGTTCACGCTGCTCGGCCACCAGCACCGACACGGCGGCTACCTCCGGGAGGCTGGTCTGCTGCAGCGCACGTGTCGGGGTCATCGGCATCGAGAGGTGGCCACCTCTGAGGTCATCCAGCGAGTCCGGATCAGAGAGCCAGTCGTCGACGAACGCGCACGGCGCCACGATCGTGTAGGGCATCCCGGTCGTCTCGAGGTAGCGCTCGACGATGCCTTTGCTGTCGAAGTGGGCGATACCGGTCTCTACGTCGGCGCCGGCGACCGAGTTGAAGACAAAGTGCTCGATCCCGACGCTCATGGCCGCATCGACCAGCGCCAACCCATGCCTGGTCTCAGCGTCAGCGCCCTCCTCGTACGGGGTGGTCACAACAACGACGGTGCTTGCGCCCTTCACGGCCGCAGCGAGCGAGTCGGGGTCGTTGAGGTCACCCGCAACTACCGATGCGCCGATCTCGTCGAGGGCGCGCGCCGCCGGAGAGCCAGGATTCCTGGTCAACCCTTGGACTACGTGACCGTCGCGCAGTAGCCCGCGAGCAATGGCCCCGCCCTGGCGCCCGGTCGCTCCGGCGACCAGGACGTGGCGCTGGGGCATACGGAGCCCGGACTCCAGCGGGGATGACGACGTCTCGGTCATAGCGAGTCTTCTCGCGCAAACAGGTGTGACACGACGTTCCTTTCATGGACCCAGCGATCCGCCGCTGGGCGATGGCATATGCAGTTGTTGATGCCCTAAGTCGGCGGCAAGCCGGGCCGGCGGCAGGGCAGCGTTAGAACGCACTCCGTCTAGTGGCAGCTGGCCGCGGCGGTGGGAGGGACGTCGAGCGCGGGATTGCG
>WNFD01005395.1_pt1 | contig 17506 bp, 15 predicted proteins | sample 5400491 | NCBI WGS metagenome assembly WNFD01 (sample SAMN13153343, study PRJNA577476) | soil metagenome | isolation source: 120 cm saprolite under Douglas fir tree site 2 hole 2 replicate 2 | place: USA:California | collected 2015-04-18 | reverse complement strand
TTTTCGTAGATGGGTCATAGGGATGGCCTCCTTATGACCCTCAATTTATCTGAGGCTAAGAACCACGGCTGCCGACCTCACCCACGCGGCAGCGTCCGCCGCGCAAGCGGCTTCGTTCTGACGGGCAAACCGGACAGGACCGGATTGGGGAAGTATTGCCGACGATTCAGCCACAATGGACGCGGATCATGCTTCGGTGTTCGGAGTGCATCTCCACTTGTGTGACGCCACTCGCAAAAGCTTTGCCCTAGCGGTTGCTATCAACAACACAGTCAACCGCTTTGACCCGCGGCACTGTAACGCTCCTGTGCCGTTAATTATGGCAGTGGGGCATTCGCCGCGAATATTGCAGAGAGTTCTTGCAGCGCAATGTTGAGCTGTTGGAGGCCTATCTGCTGACCACGTTCGTGTCCCATTCTGACGATCACGAGATCGAGTGAAGGGACAATGAAAACCTTCCCACCTTCACCCGACATGTAGTAGGCGTCCGTCGGAAGATTCCACTGCCCGGTTGTATTCAGCCAGAGTAATCCGCCATATACGGGCTGCTTCCACGCTGGCGCTGGCGTCCTGACGAACTCAACGAAACCTTCAGGGAGGATTCTTTCTCCTTGCCAGGTGCCACCCTGTAAGTACAGGAGGCCAAGTCGCGCCCAATCGCGAGCCGTTGCGTAATTGTTTCCGGTGAAAAACATATTCCCGTAAGGATCAGTTTCCAGCACCATCTTTCGAATCCCGATCCGATCAAGGAGTCTTCGCTGTGGGAAAGAGAAGTACTCTTCACCACGCTTCGCGACGGCCTGCTGGAGGATGAACGCCAACGTCAACGGATCGCAATTCCGGTAGCGTCCTTCAGTGTTGGTTGGAACTGCAGAGGCCTGGCATAAGCAAACCCGTAGATATTTACAGCGCCGTTATAGACGTATACATGGTCAGGGAAAACATCGGGCGAGAAATCTGGGTCCCGCGGCGCCGTAAAATGCAAACCACCGCTCATCCGTAACAGATCGGCGATTCGGATCTTAGACCGCGGGTCACTCGGCCGTTGCCACTCTGGAACCGGCGCAGCATCATAGAGTCCAAAATCCCGGCTGTTCATTGGCGCTCGATAAATGTTCACTGCGGGCGCCAGCATGACATGAACTCCCCGGGCACGCGCATCGCAAGCGATGCTCACTCCTAACTCATGGGCCATCGCCGCATCAAATGTGGCAGCCAGGGCGATACCGCCGGCATAGTCGATCGCGGGGCCCCACGTCCGGATCCCCAGCGGACCATCCGATGTCTTCAGTTTGGGCAGCCCGATCGCTGGAACCGCGCGGATGAACATCGAATCGACTCCACCAATAAGGTTAAGTCTCTCGTCAAACTCAATTTGGGCAGGAGCAGGTCTATTCGAGCTTCGGTTTCCGCTTCTCCGGCTTGACGCGATTGAGAACGCGCTGAAGATCCGACTAGCAGCAAGGCGAGAAGTCCAAGTGAAGCAGGTAACAGCGAGTGCCTCAGTCGCTGCCTGAAGAAAATTACCAAGAATAGCGAAGAAATCGTCTTCGTCATAAACCTGTCGTCTATGTAGGAGGAACCCGGAGCGAACAAATATAGCAACAAAGTGAAGCTTGCGATCGCATTTTTGCGTTCACCGGGAGGTAAGACCCTTTCACAAATATTCAATGGCTAAAGAGAAGAGATGGGTAGCAAGATGATGACACGAGCGGAACAGCCTGTTTGGAGGGCGCCAAAGCGACCAAAGAGGACAGACCGGATGAGGCTGGTTGTCAGTGGTCAGCATCAGCAAATGAAGCTGCCTCCAGTTAGACGCTCAATCCACGAGACTTGGCGACTGACCTATGATGCTGACCACTGATGACTGACATCATCCGGATGGGTGGCCAAACGAATCTTAAAGCTGGAGCGAGCTGAGTAATGACGGAGTTGCGACGCGCCCACAAAGGCCTCCGGCGCGTGGAATAAAACTTCTGCTGACCTCCAGCGTCTTCCTCTTGATAGGACCTAGCCGGTTTCTCCGGGACAGTACTCCTTCCGCCATCAGTCTGCCAGGGCGCAGAGATATGCACAGCTCCCGGATACGTGCGGCGGACCAAGTTGGACAGGAGCAAACTGAAAAAGCTTCGAGAGCTTTGCAAGCAGGAGATTCGGATCCTTGCTCGAGAAAACAAATAATTCGGAGGCAGTGTCTGCTTACAGAAGGCGATTGCTCAACCAGCCGGGATCGCGATCGGGCCACTTGGGGGCATTTCCTGAACGCAAGCTTTCCACTTCGCGCAGTGCTCGCGTCCGATCCTTCGAATATGCAGGCACGGATACTGCTCGGCGTGACTACTATGACATAGCCCGATTCTGAGAGGCCTCCAACATCTGGAGATAGCCCCAAAATCGGATCCCGACATGCAGGACAAGTGATTCACTGAATGTTAACGGCTGTTTACGAACATTCAATTGCGAGAAGATGGGGCTAGAGCATAGCTTAGTCACGCTAGCCTACTGGGAAACAACAACCAACTTCGTACAGGCATGCGAAGAACTTTCGCGCTTTCACGTGTCACTGGGATGCCGCTCGACTGACCAGGGCTGATCACGGGCATTTCGGTGCGCGAATCAGGGTGGACGTGGTCGAGACGAGCGCGTGTAGCCTGGAGTAGAACAGATGTTTGTGCTAGCTGGACGCCAAGTGCTGATATGCGATTTCGAATTTAGGACTGGACATGCTGAAACACACGCACCTTTGCCCTTTGATCTTGATCCGTGTATTGGTGCTTATCTGCCCGGTAGGTCTGGTTTGTAGCCAAGAACAAGCTTCCAAAACTGTCGCGAAACGTGAAGCCTATATAGTTCCATTCTCCCATCTAGATTTGTTCTGGGCCGGCACGCGCGAGGAATGCCTGGCGCGGGGAAACCGGATCATCGCAAAGGCGCTTAATATCGCCCGCCATCATCCGGACTTTCGATTCCTGATCGAGAGCAACAACTTTCTCGTGAACTTTGCCCGGAGTCACCCCGGGTCGCCGGAGCTCGATGAGCTGAAGAGCTTGGCGAGGGAAGGGCGATTTGAGATTGCGCCTAATTGGGCCGACATCTTTCTGAATCTCCCGGATGGTGAAGTGCTGGCGCGCAATTTTCTTTTCGGGACGCATTACGCGCGTAACGTCTTCGGCGCGGATCCACAGGTGTTCCATCCGGGAGACATACCGGGATTCTCCCCGCAGATTCCCCAATTGTTGAAACAATCTCGCGTGCCATACATGGTGATGACACGCATGGGCCCGCTCGACCGGCTGTTATTTAATTGGCAATCTCCCGATGGATCGAAGACCCTGGTTTGGAGCGCCCCGCACGGTTACGCGTGGGGAGTGTTCCTCAACCTGCATGCCGAGATGAGCGAGCAAAACGTTAGCGCTGTCCGCGAACAAGTGGAACAGGCATCTGCGGCCGCGCCCGGCCCCGTCTTGCTTCACTGGGGACTTGATCTCTGGGCACCGACCGACATGTTGATGGCAAATGTGGATCGTCTCAACCACGAGATTCCTTCCACTCACTTCAGCCTTGCCACGCCGGTGGATTTCTTCCACGTTGCGTCTCGCGTGTCGGACGTGCCCACGCTCTCCGGTGACATCCCGATGGCATGGCCTCACGTTGTTGATTCCATTGGGCATCTATGGCAGCTGGCGGTGCCCGCCACGAACAGGCTCGAGTTGGCAGAAAAATTCTCCGCCATCAATTACGCGTTAGGCTATGCGAATTATCCCCAGGAGCACTTGGAAGCGCTCTGGAAATTGCTGATCGAGTCCATGGACCATAATCACGACGGGCAAGGCGGAGAAATAGGCGATATGGAAAAGATGCAGGACTCGCAACATGTCAGCATCGAGGGCGGCGAGATCCTCCGCGACATGCTGCGTAATATCGCCGAGCGCGTGCAGCTTCCTATCAAACACAGCACGCCCATGGTGGTTTTTAACGGATTAGGATGGAAACGCGACGACATCGTCAGAGCACACGTGACCTTGTACGGAGATGTTTCGCCGGCCGCCATCGACGACTACAAGCGCGGCATGCGCCTGGTGGATGAGAGGGGCAAATCCGTCCCCTTTTATATCGAGGAGACCAGCGACAATATTTCTCGGGCTCTCGAGATCATCTTCGCGGCTGAAGGGGTCCCGTCCCTGGGATACAAAACCTATTTTCTCGTGCCCACCGATCAGCCAGAGACGCTGCCAACGGCTTCGAGCGTCACGCTCGATCGCGACAATGACGTAAAAGATCCCCGCCGGTCGCTCGGCAAAGACATCGTAGAAAACCAGTTTTACCGTCTGACCATTGATAAGGCCACCGGCGAAGTCACCATCTTCGATAAAGAGTTGAGCCGAGATGTCTCATCTGATCTCGAAATGGTAGGCGTCGAAGAACGTGGCACAAACAACGTTCAGCGTGAGATCAAAACGGGTCGGACTCTGCAGTTCAGCATCAACAGTACAGAGTTGGAAGAGAACAATGCCGTGCCTACCGTTTTCAGAATTGCTGGAGTCATCGCCGACATTCCCATCATTCAGCGGCTGACACTATATAGGAACCTGAAACGGGTGGACATCGAAAACAGCCTGGATTGGAAGGAACCACGATTCCTCAACATCGAACAGCTCATACCGGTGCCGCGCAATGCGGAGGCGTTCTACGGCATTCCTTTTGGCGCAACTGGAAGATGGCCTGGTACGGGCGGCTATGATCCGGGGTCAGAGATATACGTCGGTCAGGGTTGTCCGTGGTGATGAAATCACTTCCGTGCATTTTCCCGCCAAAGGGCATTATGTCTTCCGGTTTTCTCTTTCTTCAGGCGTTGGTGACTGGAAAGCGCGTCACTCATTTCAATCAGGAATGGGCTTTAATAGTCCGTTGGTTCCGATCAGCGTAGTTGATGATCTTTCGCCCAAAACGCTTCCTCCGACCTATTCTTTTCTCTCGGTCAATGGGGATAACCTCGTCATAAGCGCTCTGAAGGAATCTGAGTCGGGTCCTACGATTATTTTGCGCGGATATGAGATCGAGGGTGCCAGCGTGGAAACGCCGGTCACATTTTTGGGCATCGTCCGCCGACTGCGCGCAACAAACCTGGTGGAAGAGGATGCCGAGAATTCCGATCAGCAGGTCTTGCGGCTCAAGCCATTCGAAATCAAGACCGTCAGGCTATCTTTAGCGATTCCGGAACGGATTGCGGAAACGCGCCACTGATTATGCTGAGGAGAAGGGAAGACCTGAGGAGCCGGTGTTGCGCATGGCGATCAATCTGAAGTACGGGCAGATGCGATGGTTGATCACGGCATGGTTGACGATCTCGACCGTCCTGAACCTCATCGACCGGCAGACTCTGTCCATCCTCGCGCCGTTTCTCCATGACCGGTTGCATCTGACCGATCAAAGCTACTCACATGTCGTGACCGCGTTCCTCATCTCCTACACATTGATGTATAGCGTCGGTGGCAGGTTCGTGGATTCGGTCGGGGAGCGGATCGGTATGGCCGCATGCATTCTGTGGTGGTCGGTTTGCACCATGGCGACCGCCCTCGTACAAGGAGCATGGAGTCTCGGCGCAGTAAGGTTTCTGCTAGGCCTTGGGGAGCCAGCGAACTATCCTGCGGCATTGCGGGCCACCACTGTATGGTTCCCTAAAGCTGAGAGAGGTTTGCCGATTGCCATTTTTTCTTGCGGAAGCGCGGTCGGCAACGTTTTAGCTCCGCCCTTGATTGCGGCCATCACGCTCGTATTCGGCTGGCGCGCGGCTTTCGTTTTGCCAGGCTCTCTCGGGCTGGTATGGCTGATGGGATGGCTGCTTCTTTATCGCCCACCAGAGCAGATGTCCGGCATTACCGCAGACGAATTATTGCAGCTTCACGCCGACCAGTTGCCGCATGCTAAAACACCCTGGCTCTCGTTGTTGAAGGAACGCAATGTTTTCGGCTTGGTGATGTCACGGTTCATCTCCGATCCCGTATGGTACTTCTACTTGTTCTGGATTCCGCAGTACCTGCAGCGAGAACGCGGGTTCAGCCTAAACCAGATTGGGCTTTATGCATGGATTCCGTTTGTTGCCGGGGCGCTGGGTGGAATGACGGCTGGTCACGTCTCCGATTTGATGATCAAGAAAGGAGTTTCTCCGGTCAGAGCAAGAACGCGTGTCCTTTACATTGTTAGCGCGCTCGCACCCGCGGGAATGCTGACCAGCACGGTCCACACTGCGGCTGCGGCGATTCTGCTGATCGCGATCATGGCATTCATTGTCTATTGCTGGTTCATTAATACGGCTGCAATTATTCCCGACATCGCTTCGCGTAATGTCGTCGGTTCAGTTCTGGGGTTTATGGGAACGGCTGGCAGCGCGGCAGGAGCGGTATTTTCCCTCGTGGCCGGCTGGCTCCTATCTCAGTACTCGTATACACCAGTGTTCATTGTTGTAGGTTCGATGCACGTGACTGCTGGAATTGTTCTCTGGTTGCTTCTGAAAGAGCCGCAGACGGCTGAGCCACCAGCAATGCTGGCGAGATCAGGTCTTGCCCACTCGGAGGGCCAATGAGGCTGGACGGAAAAGTTGCGATCATCACCGGGGCTGGCCGAGGGATCGGCAGAGCGATCGCACTAGCGTTTGCGCGCGAGGGCGCCGCAGTGATCGTCAACTTCAGCCAGTCTGAGGATTCAGCCCGAGAGGTCACGCAACAGATCCAATCCAGTGGTGGACGGGCCAAGCTGGTGCAAGCCAACGTCGCCAACCTGGACGAGCACGAATGCCTCTTGCATGAAACTGTGAAGGAGTTCGGAGCAGTGGACGTCCTCGTGAACAATGCGGGAATAGAAGTCCACGAGCCGGTCCTCAACGCCACCGCGGAAACCTGGCAGCGCACGATAGATGTGAATCTGCGTGGGGCGTATTTCTTGAGCTGTAGAGCAGCTTCCCGCATGCGCCCGAAGGGGGGCGCGATCATCAATATTTCGAGTGTGCATGACGTCGAGCCACTTCGCGACCGAGCAATCTATTCGATCAGCAAGGGTGGGTTAATGATGCTGACCAAGTCGCTCGCGTTGGAATTGGCGGCATACAACATCCGTGTGAATGCCATCTCGCCGGGCGCGATTCTGACTGACATGAATCGCGCCAGCTTGTCGAACTCGGCCAACCGCAACCGGCTTCTGGCGCGAATTCCGCTGCAGCGCATCGGCGACCCGGAGGAGATGGGCGGGGCGGCGATTTTCCTGGCGTCTGCGGAATCGAGTTATGTTACAGGGACCACGATCTACGTCGATGGTGGCCTTCTTATTGGGTAGCGATAGGGTAAGAGACTTTTCTCAAGAAGGTGAGGACATGAGCTTGGCAAAGACAACCGCTGCGACTACTACTACTATGAGCCCCACGACACCATCAGTTCTTAGCATGGAAGAAATCTGTGAACGTTACAAGCAACTTTATGCGGGAGCTGTTTACGATGTTCTGGAGAGTCTCGGTTACCCAAATCAAGCGATCTCGCACCAACTAACGCCGTTGGCACCTGGAATGAAGTTGGCGGGCCCCGCCTTCACCTTCAAAGGCACTTTCACGGCTGAACGGGACGAGGATGGCCGCCGCAAACGTCTGAAGATGGTGTGTAACATGACCTCGCCCTGCATAGAAGTCCGCGACCAGGGCACCCCCTATAACCTAGCCATTTATGGTGAGCTCAGCGCCACCACGGCACGCGCGCACGGCGCCGTCGGCGCACTCATTGATGGCGGTACGCGAGACTGTGCTCACCTGATTGCAATGAAGTTTCCCGTGTTTGCGCGCTACCGGTCGCCGGTTGAAGCGTTTGGACGCTACACGATTGTTGCCTGCCAGGTTCCTGTCCGGATTGCCGGCGAATTGACGGAGACTATCATTGTGAACCCTGGAGACTTTATCTTTGGGGAAGAGGACGGCGCCCTCGTGATTCCAAAGGATCTTATGGTGCAAGTGCTGCTCGAGTGCGAGCGGATCAAGGGATTGGAAAACCAAGCACGCAGTGACTTCGCCCGCGGCGACGATCCGCTGGAGGTCTTCCAACGCTACAAGCGATTCTGACCGGCTCCGATTCTTCCATGTTGATTGAAGCCGCTGAATGCGTGACCTGGAGTGAAGATCTTGGATCGTTTCCGGATTGACGGAAAAATTGCGATTGTAACGGGAGCGACCCGAGGTATCGGGCAAGCCGCGGCGTTAGCATTAGCCGAGGCTGGCGCGGACGTGGCTGTGCTCGGTCATGCCCACAAACCCGATCAGACTGCAGAAAGCGTCCTGGCCCTGGGACGTAACGTGATGGTCTTTCAGGGAGACCTTACCGATAGCAATTTCCGCGCATGCGTAGTCGATGAAGTGCTCGGACGTTGGGGCAGGGTTGATATTCTCGTGAACAGCGCCGGCACCACTGTCCGCACCCCGGCGGTCGATTTCCCCGAATCTGATTGGGACCACGTTCTTGATGTCAACCTTACGTCCGTGTTTCGAATGTGCCAGTTGGTCTGCAGGCAAATGCTCAAACAGGGGAGCGGCAAAATCATCAACATTGCATCTCTGCAGAGTTTCAATGGTGGATTCACGATTCCAGCTTATGCCGCAAGCAAGGGTGGAGTGGCACAGGTCACAAAAGCTCTGGCTAATGAGTGGGGCCGCTTCAACGTCAACGTGAACGCGATTGCGCCAGGGTATATCCTTACCGACCTGACTCGGCCGCTCTATGACGATCCGGCGCGCTCGCAAGAAATTCAAGAACGCATTCCCGTCCGGAGATGGGGGCGACCAGAAGACTTAATGGGAAGCATCGTCCTCCTTGCTTCATCGGCGTCAGATTTTATCCATGGTCACATCCTGCTGGTTGATGGCGGGTGGATGGCACGGTAGGAGGAGCATGCTGGCAGTCGTCTACTATGGCAAGGAAAATATCCAGATTATGGAGCTGCCCCAGCCGGAGCCGGCAGACCATGAAGTGATCGTGCGAGTGGCTTCGAACGGCATCTGTGGCTCGGACATGACCATCTACGCCGGCAAGCATCCTCGCGCCAAACCGCCGCTGGTCCCGGGACACGAAATCTTCGGGCGTATCGAGAAGCTCGGGGCGAATGTCGATGCATCGTGGAAGGCGGGAACTCGGGTGGCGATCTGCCCGCTCATCTCTTGCGGCCAATGCGAGACTTGCAGGGAGGGCAATGCTCACGTTTGCGAACGACTTGGTTTGATCGGAATCGATACTGACGGGGGTTGCGCCGAATTTGTCAAAGTGAAAGCCGAGCAACTGGTTGCCATTCCAGATGGTGTCCGGGATGACCAAGCGGCTTTTGTCGAACCGCTCGCAGTGGCCGTGCACGCGATCAGGGAATCCGGCTTCAGACCGGCCGATACCGTGCTAGTAACGGGCGGCGGCCCAATCGGCAATCTGCTGGCGCAGGTTGCCCGAGCATCCGGCGCACGAGAAGTCTTGGTCTCCGAAGTCAAAGATTTTCGTCGCCAACTGCTCGCCCGGATTGGATTTTTGACTTTTAACCCAGAAACGGAGCGCGCCGCTGATGCTCTTCAGCGGTTCATCGGGCGCCGTTCGGTGGATATCGTTTTCGAAGCCACAGGCGTGGCAGGGGCTTACAAAGATGCCGTGCACTGCTGCAAAATACGCGGCGAGGTAGTGTTTACCGGCATTCCTAAAGCGCCGCCGGAAATCGATGTACTGGGCATCGTATACAAAGAAATTCGGACGACGAGCGCCAGGGTATACCGAGTGCGAGATTACCTGGGCGCAATCAAGCTATTGGAACGTGGCGCGGTGGACACGGATCCTCTCATCACACGCCTACCTCTCGCGAACGCGATCGAGGGGTTCGAGCGGATGAAAGCGGGAGACGGCTGCTTGAAAGTGCTGCTCACTCCGTGACCCGCGCAACGTTTGCTCATCATTCGTAAGGTATGCCTAACGCGTCCATCGCGCCTTTCATATAGCCAAAGGCAAAAAGCTTTCCCGCCATCGCGTATCCTGGCTGATCGTTGGCTTCGCCTTCAAGCGTAGGGGCGTGGTCGGGCCGGATCGGGCCTTCAAACCCAGATTCGTGATAGATACGCATCATCTGCGCGAGATCGACGGCAGTGTCATCGTGAAAGCTTTCGCGAAATCGTTCCCGTGTTCCTTCCACATCGCGCAAATGCACGAAAAAAATCTTCTTTTGAGCGCACCACTCCTGGACAAGGGCTGCCACATCCTCGCCCATCAGACGGAAGTTTGCCTGGCAGAAGGTGATTCCGTTAGAAGGACTGGGAACTAGTTTCAAGATGCGCCTGAAGCTGTTGGCGCTGGTCAGAATCCGGCCGATCCCGCGCAGGGGCGACAGCGGTGGATCGTCGGGATGCAAAGCCATCTTCACGCCGTGCTGCTCCGCGACGGGCATCACGGCTTTTAGAAAATACTCCAAATTGCCCCAGATCACCTCTTCACTGATTTCGCCCCACTCCGTCAAGCCTTGGCGGTCCGCGACTGCCAAATCAAATTCGCTGATCAACGCGCCTCCTCGGCCTTTCACGTTGACGTCCGTTCGATACCAGCCCAGACCTGCCATCCAGTTGTAGCAGACTAGCGACACGCCGATTTCTCTAAGCGCCTTGATTGCGGCGAAGTATTGGTCGATTTCCATGTCTCGGCCTTTGAGGCCGAGCTTAATCTTCTCCGCTGGAACCGGATGGCTCTCGACACCCACGATCTCCATCCCTGCATCCTGAAAATCCAACTTGATTCTGCGGAGTACATCGAGATAACGATCTGGAGAAACTTCACTTAGCACCCTACGCACATCGACGATCGCGTGGCAAACGCCGACTTGGGCTGCCAGTCGGATCCTGCGAGTATCCTCGGGACGAAAAAGCTCTGTTAATTGAATACGTACCGGAAGGTGGCTTCGTCGCATAGGCGTTCTGGCTTCTGTGTTTCGCTGTCGGGCTCCGGCGATTTCTCGAATGTCCTGCGCAGCGAGAGTGTTTGAATTGAACTCCGGCAAAGTATCGCGATCCTTTCGAGGGCCCTAGGCTGTTTCTCCTGTGACGTTAGCACCGGTTTGCGAGAAGCCGTTCCCTTCTTCCTTCGGCAGCCGCTTTTCCGTGAGGAGCCGCAGCCGCGAGCGATCCAATTCACGTGCGGCCTCGATAAAAGCCTTTACCGGCTGCGGCACGTAACTGAGCTTACGACGGACAAGCGCGAGCTTGGAATAGAGTGGCGGCTCCGCCTGTCGGATCATTGCCAGCAAACCGTTTCTGATTTCTGCCGCGACGACCCAATACGGGAGCATGGCAACGCCGAGCCCGGCACGCACCATTCGCTTGATCAGGTCGGAGCTGTCGAGACGCATGGTCACAGTCGGTTTAAACCCGTACTTCGTAAAATAGCGATCGATGGGCTCCTGCATACGCGAACCCCTGCGAAACAAGATGAAGGGGAGTTTCCTCAGTTCCGCGAGGTGTGGCCGGCGACCGGCGCGTCGAAGATGCGAGATTAACACCATCTCAAAATCCCAAACCATCTCAAGGCAATAGTCCTGCGCCTCGGTCAAGTCTGCGGAAACGAGCAAGGCCAAATCCAGTAGACCTTTAGTAAGATGCTCCAGGAGCACGGGAGTATTACCGGTTTCGACGAAGACCTCGATTCGGGGGTAGGTGAAACGGTATTTCTTGAGAACCGCTGGCAGCAGATACGTAGAAGGGCCGGTGCCAATGCGCACCAGTCCGCGTTTCACTCCCTTCCATTCTTGTAGAGCAGACAATGCAGAGTCGTACTGCGCTAAGATGTCCTTCAAATATGGGAGCACCACTTCAGCTGGCTGGGTCAGTTGCAGTTGCCGTCCGATCTTCTCGTACAATGGTACCCCGAGATCGATTTCAAGCCCTTTGAGTTGCTTGTGAATGGCAGGTGGACTCAGGTGCAGGTGTTCGGCAGCAAGCGAGATACTCCCCAGCTCTGAAATAGTGACGAGACTGCGAAGCTGCCTTAGCTCCATGCGGCACACCTGACATCAAAAAATCTCTCGTTACTACTCCGCGGGACTACTTTCATGGCATGGGGTGGGGCCCCCAGCGCACCGAGACCGCACCGACTTGCGCACCGATCTGAAAGATTTGACTCGGGAGTCAAAGGAACGGCTGTCACGGCCGAATTCCCTCGACGTTAACTCGGATACGGTATAGACGAGTTCGCGCTGTCACGTAAAGCATCTTCCCATTCTGGTCGCCGAAACAGCAATTAGCGGGCAGTTCAGGGAATTCAATCGTTCCGATGTGAGTACCGTCCACCGAAAAGATCCAGATTCCGCCAGGACCGGCGCAATAAACGTTCCCCTCGGTATCAACCTTGACGCCATCGGGAACTCCCGCAGCCACAGCGCGCCTTGCATCATGGAATACAACACCATTCGACAGCGTGCCGGCTGATGATACATCAAAACGCATCCAAATCCTCTCGCGCGGGTCGGAGTTTGCTACGTACAATAATCTCTCATCTGGGGAGAACGCCATGCCGTTCGGCCGACTGAGTTGGTCACACAGAAGCTCTAGTTTTCCGTCGAATAGTCGATAGATTCCGCTGAAAGGCAACTCCTTCGCCGGATCACTATCGCGTCCAGGGAGTCCGTACGGGGGATCGCTGAAATAGGTGCCTCCATCCGATTTCATGACGACGTCACAGGGACTATTAAGTCGGCTGCCTTCGTACCGATCCGCCAACACGGTGAGTGTTCCTTCCTTCTCGAGTCGTGTCACGCGGCGATTGCCGTGTTCGCAGATAATCAGTCTTCCTTCGCTGTCGAGCGTTAGGCCATTCGAGCCGATATGCGCTCCAGGAGGTGCATTATTCGCATCGCATCCACTGGGTTTGCGGAATTCCGACACGCCCTCCTGAGGATGCCACCGCATGATGGCATTATTCGGCAGATCACTGAATAGCAGGAACCCAGGCTGTGCCCAAACAGGCCCTTCAGTAAAGCCAAATTCTCCTGCCAATTTTTCGACAACTGGGTGCGCGCCAACAATTGCCTCTAGGCTTTTGTTCATTCGCTAATCTGCGGGCTCGCTTTCATTTGGGCCCGGCATCGATTCTGCTCGGCACTTTCTGCCCGCACGGAAAGTCGCCCCTCAATGAGGTCGATCATTGTTCGCGCGTCATTCCTCGCTCGCTTCTCTCCTTACGCTTTCGTGGCAAGGTTCATGTTTCAGGACGACTATCGAATCGTCGAGCCAGTAGACCGAATCAAGCGTACACGACGAGTTGGCATTTTCATATTTCCCAGTGGCTAACAGCTCTTCACAAATATTCAATTGCGCAGGCCTGAAGCCGCGCATATGTTTGCTGACCGGAGTGGGCCGGCGGGAGATAGATGAATCGATATTTCCGAGCGGCTAGGGTTTTATTTGCGGCGGGCCTCGTGTTCATTATGACCCGGCCGTCGCCATTGGCGCCATGCGTGACCGCGGCGCAAGTTAGCAATAACTTGGGAATCAGCTTTGTCTGCCTGAGATCGGACTTGACCTGAATCGCTCCGCTTGAGGCGCGAGTTGCCCACCCGTAACAGGCTCTGCAAGCATGAGCCTCGGTGAGGCTGTCCAGCTGTTGGCTCCATAGGAGTAAGTCCAAAAGGTAATACGGAAGCACAGCACGGAACATCGCGGACTCGTTCAATCGTGGGGAAATTGAGTCGATTTATTTTGCTCGCCTAGGGGCAACGGGAGGAAGTCATGAATCCGTGCTTGCTTTCCGTCAGGATGTTTATCGTGGCTTGTTTCGCGGTGGTCGCCGCTCAGCAGTCGGCGCTTGCAGCGACCAACCAATCGAGCTGTAACTCCGGCGCGGTGTTTGCGGTCGGCAACGGCTACAACGTGCAGAACAACGGCTTTAACCTTCAAGCGCCGCGGGTTGAACCAGATGTCGTAAGCGATGTCCCAGTTGCCGTTCGAAGATGGGGTTACGTTCCAACTGGTGGGTGACGAAGTGACCGCACTCTCCTGGATCGGCATGCCGCTCTGATTGTGCGCACAGGTACCCCAGTGGCAGCCTGAGTAAATGAATCCACCAGGTAATACCAGGTAATGAGGATGGCGTGGCGGAAGCGAATACAACCACGCGCTACGCAGTGCATTAATGTAGACACCAGCGGCACCGACTGGAACGTGACTACGAACGTCTCGACCACCGGTGCTCCCAGCGGCTATCCATCCTATTATCTGGCGGCACGGGGAAAGAGGAGTCGCCTTCCGACGAGTTTTTGGAGATAAGTCGCCAACAATAGTTTCTGCTCGAGACCAAACGGTTTACTATTTCTCAGCGGGACTTGAGTGCAGCACATTGAGCGCTTTTGCTCCTCAGATCCGTCCAGGGACTGCACGTCAAGAAACGGATTGATATTTCTTCCACAAATTCGGCCGGAAAGTTTGCGGGAAGCGACAGGAAGAATTGATGATCGAACTCAAGGTGAATGATCGTGAATACACGTTCGACGGCGACCCAGAAATGCCGCTGCTTTGGTATCTGCGAGATGTACTGGGATTGTCAGGAACGAAATTCGGCTGTGGCATGGCACTCTGCGGCGCTTGCACGGTTCACCGGAACGGCGAGGCGATCCGTTCGTGCATGACACCTATGAAGTCTTTGGCCGGACAAAATATTCGGACGATCGAGGACATCGGCAAGAACGGTTTGCACCCGCTGCAGGAGATGTGGATCAAGTTCAACGTTCCGCAATGCGGATATTGCCAATCGGGGCAATTGATGCAGGCGATAGCACTGTTGCATGCCAAGCCGAAACCCAGCGACAGCGACATTGACGAGGGCATGTCGGGAAATATCTGCCGCTGCGGAACTTATCAGCGAATTCGAGAGGCCATCAAGGCTGCCGCAGAGAAACGAGCATGATTGAAATAACCAATGTCAGCCGCCGGGGTTTTCTGCAAGGAATGCTTTCGGCAGGGGCGCTTGTGTTGAGCGCGCGCATGATTTCCGATTCGCTTTGGGCACAATCGGCAGCTCCTGCGGCTGGTTCTCCCGTCGATAACGCAGTTCTGCATCCCAGCGTGTTTGTCGGGATTGAAACCGACGGCACCGTCCATATCATGGCGCATCGTTCAGAGATGGGGACCACGAGCCGCACGTCTCTTCCGATGATTTTGGCCGATGAACTGGATGCGGACTGGACGCGCGTGAGGGTGGAGCAGGCCCTCGGAGATTCAAGGTATGGCTCGCAGGACACCGATGGTTCGCATTCTGTCCGTGAGTTCTACGGGGCGTTACGCGACGCCGGCGCCACCGCGCGGATGATGCTGGTGCGGGCGGCAGCAGAGCAATGGGGTGTTCCAGCCTCGGAATGCGCGGCCGATCTGCACACAATAGCTCACTCCAAGTCAAACCGCAGAGCAGGATACGGAGAGCTGGCCGCGGCCGCCGCGAAACTGCCCGTCCCCAAGAGAGAAGATTTGCAATACAAGCCGAAAGAAGCCTGGCGTTATATCGGCAAGGGCATGGCGAGCTACGACCTGGTGGACATTTGCTCGGGCAAGGCGCGGTATGGAATGGATGCCAGCATGCCGGGAATGGTCTATGCATCGGTGGAACATCCGCCAGTGTTGGGCGGCAAAGTAAAATCCTATGACGAGAAAGCACCTCTAACGGTGCGCGGGGTCCGCCAGACTCTTACGATTGAGCCCTTTGCTCCCCCGCATAAATTTCAACCTCTGGGTGGAATTGCAGTCATTGCCGACAATACCTGGGCAGCTTTTCGAGGACGCAAGAAACTCAATGCGGTTTGGGAAAATGGCGGACATGCGAGCTACGATTCCGAGCAGTACAAAAAGCAGCTGAAGGAAACCGCTCGCAAGCCGGGTAAGGTAGTGCGAAACATCGGCGACGTCGATGCTGTTTTCAAGCAAGGCGGCAAAATTCTGGAAGCGGAATATTACGCGCCGCACTTAGCTCACGCATCCATGGAACCGCCGGCCGCCGTAGCAGAATTCAAAGACGGCATGGTCACCGCGTGGGCCCCCAGCCAAAATCCGCAAGGGGTGCAGGAGATTATCGCCAGTAAGTTAGGCATACCCAAGGAGAAGGTAATCTGCCACGTGCCCCTGTTGGGAGGAGGATTCGGCCGCAAATCCAAACCTGATTTTGTGGCTGAAGCGGCGATTCTATCGAAGGCAGTCGGTCGTCCGGTAAAAGTAGTCTGGAGTCGCGAGGACGATATCAAATTCGACTACTTCCACTCGGTGGCGGCGATGTACATGAAAGCGGCTGTGGACGAAAAAGGCAAGCCCACTGCTTGGCTGCAGCGCAGCGTGTATCCGCCGATAGGCTCAACCTTCAACTTGAATGCTGAGTACAGCGATGGTGGGGAATTAGGATTGGGTTGGATCGATCTCCCATTCGACCTTCCCAATCACCGCGCGGAGAACGGGCCGGCGGCGGCGCACGTTCGCATTGGCTGGCTCCGCTCGGTTGCCAATATTTACCACGCCTTCGGGGCCCATTCTTTTGCGGATGAGCTCGCCCACTCTGCTGGGCGGGACCCCGTGGAATTTCTGCTGGAGTTGATCGGTCCGTCGCGGATCGTCAACGTGAAAGAGTCTGCGCCGGACTATCCGAACTACGGCGGATCTCCCGAAGACTACCCACTTGATACGGCGCGCACAAAACGTGTGCTCGAGCTTGCGGCCGAGAAAGCAGGATGGGGAAAACGGAAGATGGGCAAGGGATCGGGAATGGGTATTGCCGTGCATCGCAGCTTCTTAACTTATGTGGCGACAGTGGTTGAGGTCGAGGTGAACGATCAAGGGGAAGTGAGAATTCCGCAAGTGCACACTGCGGTGGATGCCGGGTTGGTTGTAAATCCTGAGGCGACGAGAAGTCAGTTTGAAGGCGCCGCCGTATTTGGAACCAGTTTGGTTCGTAGCGGAGAAATCACGGCGAGCAATGGCGCCATCGTGCAATCCAATTTTCACGATTATCCCGTGGCCCGGATGAACGATTCTCCATTGCATACTTATGTCTACATCGTGGAGAGTGATGCTCCGCCAGCAGGTGTTGGTGAACCTGGAGTACCGCCGTTTGCCCCCGCAATGTGCAATGCAATCTTCGCAGCGACCGGCAAGCGTATTCGCGAACTGCCTTTATCCAGAACGAATCTTGGGGTATGAAGTTGACCAAGGGGCCTTTCTATTTCATTGGACCGGAACGTTTCCAATTAGCACGGACCGCAGCCCTAGTGCTTTTGGTGTTCCCGTGGTGTTCGGCCCTGCTAGCGGAAGATCCTTACGACGCATCAGCAGCGCTTCGCTCGGCAACTTACCAGATCAAACTAAGACATTTCAGTGAGGCGCAAAGACTTCTACAGCGAGCGTTGAGCAAAAATCCGAGGTCGGCGGAGGCCTACAACTTAGAGGGGATTTGTCAGGCGCGGATGGGCCAGATCCCAAACGCCCGCGATTCTT
>WNFD01010063.1_pt1 | contig 17507 bp, 13 predicted proteins | sample 5400491 | NCBI WGS metagenome assembly WNFD01 (sample SAMN13153343, study PRJNA577476) | soil metagenome | isolation source: 120 cm saprolite under Douglas fir tree site 2 hole 2 replicate 2 | place: USA:California | collected 2015-04-18 | reverse complement strand
TGGTGGAATATGGGTTCCGGATGCCCTCGGCGCTGGACAATCGTCCGCTGACGTTTGAGGAGTTTGAGCATCGGACAAATCAGATTGTTTATGTGTCGGCGACGCCGGGGCCGTATGAGTTGACGAAGTCCGGAGGAGTGGTGGTGGAGCAGATCATCCGGCCCACGGGTTTGGTGGATCCGCCGGTGGAGATCCGTCCGGTGAAGGGACAGATTGATGATCTGCTGCATGAAATTCGCGGGCGGGTGGCGCGTGGGGAGCGAGTGCTGGTTACAACGCTGACCAAGCGCATGGCGGAGGACCTAGCCGAGTATTACAGCGAAGTCGGAGTGAAGTGCCGCTACATGCATTCAGAGATCGAGACGTTGGAGCGAGTCAAGATTCTGCGCGATCTGCGCAAGGGCGAGTTCGATGTGCTGATTGGGATCAATCTGCTGCGCGAGGGGCTTGATCTGCCGGAGGTTTCGCTGGTGGCGATTCTCGACGCGGACAAAGAAGGATTTTTGCGGTCGAGTGGATCTTTGATCCAAACCATTGGGCGCTGTGCGCGAAATTTGAATGGACGTGCGGTGCTTTACGCGGACCGCATGACGGACTCGATGACCAGGGCGATGAATGAGACCGACCGCCGGCGCGCGATCCAGGAGGCTTATAACGTGGAGAACGGGATCACGCCGGAATCGATTGTGCGGCCGCTGGAGATGTCGTTGGCGCGCGTAATTGAAGCTGACTATGGGGACTTCACTAGCTCCGAGGCGGAAGGAATTCCGGACTTCAAGGGGCAGGAAGAATTGAATGCCTATATCGCGAAGCTTGAAGTGGAGATGCGGGAGACGGCGAAGCGGTTTGAGTTTGAGAAGGCGGCGAAGTTGAGGGATAGGATTAAGGAATTGAGGACGAAGGAGTTTTTGTTCGCGTGAGTGTCGTACACCCCGGAGTTTGAGATGAACCTCAACGATTTGTTGCGTACCCAGGGCTTGCGCCCTGGGCTAAGTTTTGCCGGTCCTCCGGAGCTGAGTCTTCGGAGGTTTTTGCGCAAGGCTAACTCAGAATCAGAGGTTGCCTCAGATTTCTTCCAGGATTGTTGTTCGACCAGCTGCATTTCTTTTTGGAGGGAGGAGAAGCGCTGCATGATTTCGTTCATGCGCATGGTCATGTTGCGGATCGTTTCCACCTGGGGGCGTAGGGTGGGAGCGAGGGATTCGGGATCGAGCAGCATCAGTTCGGAGTTGCCGAGAACTGACGTTAAGGCGTTGTTCAAGTTGTGGCGGACTTCGAGCATGTAGCGTCCGAGAGCGGCCTGGTGTTCGAGTTGCGAGTTTACTTCGAGCACACGGGAGAGATCAGTGGCGGAGCGGTTGCGTTCCAGAATTTGGGTGGCGACGGTGATCAGGAGTTCGGGCCAGGCGAAGATCTCCGGCAAAGAAACCACACCGGGTAATTTGGGTGAATGGCCGTTCAGGCGTGAAACGTGGATTACCGGCTTGCCGGTGGTGCGCAGGGATTCGATCACTGGTGCGAGCAGTCCGGGCTGGAATCCGCCTACGATGGCGAGATCGAAATTTTCTTTTTGAATTTGATTGCAGGAGTCGCTGCCCTTCACTGAGAGGGCGGGCACATTCCGCTCTACCAGCCAGCGGGCGGTGATGGCGACGGAGAATTCCTGTTCGTCAGAGATGATGATTACGATCGGACGGTCCACTTCGTACTCCATTCGGACTGCAATTGATTGGTCCCACAAGAGCGAAAGATTCCGTGGCGCAATTTCTTTCGCCCTTTCAGGGCTTGATCGTTTTCCTGCTCTTACCCAGGGCTTACGCCCTGGGCTGTAATCTTTCGCCGCTACCAGTTCTAAGCCGTGCACTCAGTTCTGACCCGTGCAACCAGTTCTAACCCGAGGCCTCTCCATCCCAGGTTGAGGGAGAGGCGGCGACCTCGAATTCGGGTGCGGCGCCATGTGCGACCGCCGCGGCAGCGGCTGCCATAGCCTTCGGCTGTGTTTGTGTTCCGGCGGCTTTAGCGCTTTGTGCAAGGGCGGCTTCTACGGCGGTCCGCAGATCCACTAAAATGCAAAGCGGCTGGCCGGAAGAGTATTCGGCGTGGAACATTACCTTCCACGACTGGCAAATCATTCGTAAACGGGCGATGGGCTCGTCGGCGGCGAATTGCGCTTTGCGGCAATCGAGGGTAGCGACGCCGCGCGATTCCAGGGTCCGCAGGCCGTCGAGAATGGCGTTCAGGTCCTGGTGCATCAGGCGGAAAAATTTGCGGCGGATCAGGAATCCAAAACGGGCGAAGGCTGCCAATGCCGATGGCTCAAAAAACTTTCCTTCGCAGGAGTGCTTTAGCTCGCGTCCTCGCTCGATGATTCGGGCGGTAAACAGTGAATTCAGATTATTGGCGCGATTGGCGTCGGAAAGCAAATCGTTCAAGGGTGTCAGCCACTCGGGTTGGGTGCCTTCAATTGCACCCAGCACCGGTCGCAGCGCCTGGGCGACAGTTTGAAAACTGAGATCGGAATCGCTGACATCAGACGCAGCGCGCTGCGAGAAGAACTGGACTGATAGAAAGTCAACCTTGTCGCGATCAAATTCTGCGTGCTGCTTCTTGCCGAGGTGGTGAAGCAGGAGTTGCTGCAAGGTGTCACCATCCATTGGCCCCGAATTTTGGAGAAACTGTCGAAGTTGATGAGGGTGAATGCGATCGTCCATGGCGGCGACCCAGTTCTCGGCGTTGGCAATGGCCTCGGCGGACGGCGTTTCCAACGCTTCTTCCAGTTCCCGGCAGGGCTGCGTCTCAATGACCGATTCGCGGGCTAGGGCAGAATAGATCGGATAGAGACTGCGCAGGCTTGGCCAGGCGGCGGAACTGCTCGCACTCGAGACGGTCATACTTCCAAGGTCCTTACTTCCGAGCTTTTGTCTTTGCGCCGGGGAAGGCGATGACGTCGCAGAAGGCGCACAAAGTTTGGTGCAGCCATACTTGGAGCACGATCAAGGCCACACTGGGGAGTCTTTAAGTCATTGAGTCATTGAGTTCAAACAGGCCGGGCGGTCTCACCCGTGGGTAGCGAGACGGTCCTGAGTCTCATAATGAAACAAGTCTCAGGGCAGCGTCTGACATCAGGAAAATCCCTCGCTCGACGTTTTGTGTTCTTGTCAGCAGCGGGATGGTGGCGGCGAACAGCAGGTTCCTCTCCGCCTGCGGCGGTTCGGAATGACAAGAATTACGGTGGAGACGGGGATCCGAGAGCTTTTACTGCAGCTGATGACTGGCCGGCGGCGGTTCGGAGTGCGAGCTGATGTTATAGCGCTTGAGCTTGCGATAGAGGGTGGCACGGCTGATGCCGAGCATCTTTCCGGCCATGACTTTGTCGCCGTTCACCTGCTCGAAAACGCGCTGGATGGTGGCGCGTTCGATGTCTTCGAGATCGGTCGAGGTGAGCGAACTCTGGGTGATCGGGTCGCCGTCGGAGCCTGGAGAAGGTGCAAGCGCAACCACCGCGGGCGGCAGGTCGGCGACGTCAATGAGTTTGCCATCCCCGAGCGCGGTGGCGCGTTCGATGGAATTCTCCAGTTCGCGAACGTTACCGGGCCAATCGTATTGCAGCAACACTTTCATGGCTGCGCTGCTCACCTGCATGGGGGAACCTTTGGCGTGGCGATCGAGAAACCAATGGACGAGCATAGGAATGTCTGAGCGGCGTTCACGGAGGGAGGGCAATTGGACGGTGACTACGTTCAAACGAAAATACAAGTCTTTGCGGAAGCGGCCAGCGCGATATTCGGTTTCGAGGTCGCGATTGGTGGCGGCGATGACGCGTACATCCACTTTGACTTTGTGATTGCTGCCCACGGGACGCACTTCTTTTTCCTGCAAGACGCGCAGCAGCTTGGCTTGCATTTCCTGCGGCAACTCGCCGATTTCATCAAGGAAGATAGTTCCGCCGTGGGCAGTCTGAAAAAGTCCTGGTTTGGAGCGCACGGCGCCGGTGAAGGAGCCTCTTTCGTGACCGAACAATTCACTCTCAATGAGGGTAGGCACCAGGGATCCGCAATCCACAGCCACAAAAGGACGATTGGCAAAAGTGCCGCGGAAGTGAATGGCGCGGGCTACCAATTCTTTGCCAGTGCCGCTCTCGCCCATCACCAGGACCGGAGTGCGAGTGTCTTTTAGGCGGGCGATCATACGCAGGACGTCCTGGATTTTGGGAGTGGAACCGACGATGCCGTGCAGGCCGGTTTCGGTGTCCATGCGCTCGCGAAGGAACTGGTTTTCTTCTACCAGCTCAATTTTTTCCGCCATGCGGCGCAGAAACAGGCGCAACTCTTCAAGTGGAGAGAAAGGCTTGGCGATGTAGTCATAGGCGCCCAGCTTCATGGCCTGCACTGCGGTTTCGACCGATCCGTGACCAGTCATTACGGCGATTTCGCAGCGAGGAAACTTTTTCTTTACTTGATCGAGAAACTCCAGGCCGGACATCTGCGGCATGACCAAATCGGTCAGAATGATATGCGCGGGTTGCTCCTCAAGCAGGGCGAGGGCGGCCTCTCCGGTACCGGCTTCCATACAGGTGAAGCCCATGGCTTCGGCGACAGTCATGCAGAGACGGCGAATGCTGGCTTCATCGTCCACCACGAGAAAACGAATTCCTAGATGAGAGGTCACTGCGGTTTCCCCATGGTCTGCTCGACCACCGAAATAAACTGCTGAACTCCAAAAGGCTTTTCCACGCAGGGTACGCCGGTGCGCTGCAGAGTGGCGGCTGTGTCTTCGTTGGCGATGTCGCCGGTGATGAACACCAGTCGGGAAACCAACTCGGGGCGGTTACGCGAGATCCAGTCGTGAACGTCGGCGCCGTTGACGCCGCCGGGGGTGCGCATGTCGGAAACCACACCAAGAAAATCTCCGGACTCGAGCCTGCGCACGCCGTCGGCGCCGGATTCGCAGCACACGACCTGATAGCCACTGCGCTCGAGCACGGCCCGGACGTAGCTCATGACTGCAGGCTCATCTTCGATGAGCAGGACCGGGAGGGGAACGGATTTTGCGGCAAGTGTACTCATGGTTTAGTAACTCCAGCTACGGCCGAAAGCGAAGCGAGTTCGCTAACGGACGGAAATCGCACGGTAAATGTCGCGCCGTCGCGGTCCACATTGTTGGCGCACACAATCTCGCCGCCGTGTTCCTTGACGATGCCATAACAAATGCTCAGACCGAGACCAGTGCCTTCCCCGACTTCTTTGGTGGTGAAGAAGGGATCGAAGATGCGTTCGGGGTAGGTGATGCCGTGGCCGTTATCGCAGAACGAGACTTCAACAAAGTCACGGTTGCGGCGAGTGGAAATCTCAATGCGCGGGCCGGGCACGGATTCGCGCACCGCATCGTAGGCGTTATTCAGGATGTTCAGGAACACCTGCTGCAATTGTTGTGAGTCGCCAATCACGAAGGGCAGGGCTTCGTCGTATTGCTCGGTGACGGCGACGCCACGGCTGTGGAAATCATAGGCGCGTAGTTGAATGGTGCGCTTCAAAATGGCGTTCAACTGAACCGGCTTGCGTTGCGGCGGCATCTGGCGGGCGAAGCTCAACAGGTTCTGAACTATTTGCTTGGTGCGGTGAGCTTCCTGCAGAATCACGCGTAAATCTTTGCGTGCGCTTTCGGGCAATTCCGGGTTTTCCATCATGAGGTCGGCAAAACCCAGGATTGCGGTAAGCGGGTTATTCACTTCATGGGCGACGCCGGAAACCAGTTGTCCGACGGCGGCCATCTTTTCGGCGTGCATCAGTTTGGCTTGTAGCGACGCGGCGTCGGTGACATCGCTCATGACCACCACGACGCTGCTCACGTGCGATTGCTCGTCGCGCATGGGGCTGAGGTTCACCGAGAACTGCAGGACGCGGCCGTCGGTACGTAACACTTGCAGTTCGAGGTTGTCCACCTGACCGCCGGCAATGACCGCTGAAAAGGCGTCGTGGAGGGCGGCGCGTTTGGCGGGCGCGACCAGAGAATCAAGCGGTTGCCCGAGAATGGCTTGCTGTTCGTATCCCAGGGCTTGCCAGCGGCGGTTGGCGTAGCTGATCAACCCGGCGGTGTCAGATACCAGAATCAGGCTTTGGGTGTTGTTCAGGATCTTGCCGGAGAAGTCGCGTTCTCGTTGCAGTTCCAACTGATAGGATTTGAGGCCGCTGACGTCGAGCATTAAGCCGCGATACTGCGCCACCTTCCCCTGAGCGTCGCGAACCGCAAAAGCGTTGATGAGAACGTGAACGGCGCTCCCGTCCTTACGTCTTAAGACCTCTTCGCGATTGCGCAGCGTGCCTTGTTTCTCCATGAGAACAAAGAGTTCCAGATGGCGCTCGGGAGCGGAAAAAACCTCTTCACGGGGATCGCAGTGCAGGAGTTCGTCGCGGCTGGAATGGCCGAGCATGCGGACCAGCGCGTCATTGACCTCGATGAAGCGTCCGTCAGGGCTGCAGAAGAAAAGGCCTTCCTGAATGTTGTCGAACAGTTCGCGGTAGCGGCGTTCGGCCTCGCGGCGGTCGGTGATGTCCTTCAGCACATGAATGGTCTGAAGGCCTTCGCTGCTGGCGGCGTGCACTTGCGAGGTCGAGACCAGATAGGTGCGCTCCAGCACGGGGTGCACGTACTCGTCGGTCGGGTTGCCACTGCCGCGGCAGAAGGGACAGGAGCGGGTTGGGGGACTGGCGCCGTTAGCGAGCAGCGCTCCCATGTTCAAGCCAATCAATTGCTGGGGCTGAACGCCGATGAATTCCGCCAGGGAACGATTGACGCGCAGAATGTTTCCGGACTCGTCGTGGGCGACGATGAAGTCTGAAATGGCGTCGAAGATCTCGATCCAGTGGCGGTTGGCCTGCTCCATGCGGGTAAAGAAGCGGGCATTTTCCAGAGACACGGAAGCTTGTCCGGCGATGGCCTGCAACAACTGACCATCTTCCTCGGTCAGAGGCTGGGAGCGATCTACCAGGCACAATGCGCCCAACATCTGTTCTTCGCTGCCCTGGAGGCGGGCGAGAACCACCTGATTCCATCCGGCGGTGCGAGCGAGGTCGGCTCCGAGCAAAGTTTCCGCGGTTGTGGTGAGGATGGCTTCAGCTTGAGACGACATGGCTGAGATCGCAGCTCGCGCCATCTTGGTGGCAAACAGGTGGTCTTCTACAGGGCCGGCGATGAGACCAAAGACTACGCTGGGTTCGTGGCCAGTCTCGACCACCAAGGCGGCGCCGCGAGCTTCCATCATGCTGGCGGCGCGCTCGACGAAACGGGTAGAGAACTCCGGTCCGCGCAACAGCGAACTCACCTCGAGTGCGAGGCTGGTTAGCGATTCGGCGCGATTGCGGTGCTGCTCGGAGAGCGAGAGGTTGCGGCTGACTTCGAGAGCAACGGTGACCTGTGCAGCGAGGGCCTGGGCGCGGCGAATGTCCTCTTTAGAGATGGCGCCCTGTTCGAGGCGGTCGAGAACACCGAAGATGCCGAGCAATTTGCCGTCGGTGCCGAGGAGGGGCACGGCCAAAAGTTGACGGACGTTGAAGTCCTTCAGGAGTTGCCGGTTCGCGCCGGGAAGATCGGTTGCATCTTCGGCCCACAGCACTTCTTTGTTGCGCATGGCGCGAGTCAAAATGCCCTCGGGGACGACGAAACCACCGGGGCCGGGTTTGCCGTCGGCGAAACTCCAGCGTACTTCGATTTTGTCGTCCTCCATCAGCCCGACAAAAGCGCGACCGAAACCCAGGAAGTCGCTGGCACGGAGGATGAATTTTTGCATGAACTGGTCGAGGTCGGCGCTGGATCCGAGTTCGGAGGCGATGCTGAGGATCTGGTGAAGTTCGTGGGCTTGGGCACGGGCTTTGGCGTACAGTTCGGCATTCGAAATCGCGACCGCAGCGAAGCTGGTGATGACGGGCAAAAGCGATTTCTCTTCGGCCGTGAATGGCCCTTCCCGCCGGGGGTAGACCAGAACCGCACCCTGCTTGCTGGAAGTACGAAAAGGGGCGGCCAACAGGGTGCCGGGAGGAACCAGATCACCTAACGAGTGGGTTGCGGGATCAATGGCAACACTGATGGGCTCACCAGCTATCACCGCGCGGTGGGCCAAGTCAGACGCAAAATGCAGGTCTTTGCGATCGTAGCGGGAGCGTACGGAAACCGCGGCGGAAGGCGTCTGGGTGGCAACGGCCCACAATTCATACCCGGTTGCTTCGCGAACCAGGATGCAAACCAGCGGAGTGCGGAGCAAGGCCCGAAGGCGATCGGCCACGGCCTCGACCAGCAGAGCCAGATCCGGTTCCGAGTGCAGGCTGTGGGCGACTTCTGCGAGGATTCCGGCGCGACGCTGTTCTTCACGCGCCAACTCGGAGAGGCGGATTGCTTCAAGAAAACTTCCCAGTTGGGCGGCCAGGATGCTGGCTTTGGCCACATGATCGGGGTTGAAGAAGTAAGGCTCGATGGTGTGCAGGAACACCGCCGCCCCGATCACCTCGTTGGACATCATGAGGGGGACGGCCAGCATGGATTTGGCGCCGTACTGCTCCGCCATCGGATCATGGGCGGTGTCGATTGCGTTGAAGTAAACGGCCCTCTTCTTGTGAATGGCTTCGTTTGCGATCGCGCTTTCACGCGCGCCCAGACGCGCGTCGCGGAAGCGGTCGGCCATCCATCCGTCAGCCTCGACACCGACCATCTGGTCTGGTGGGAGGAGGCGCCAGACATAGGTGCCGCTGACTTGAAAGTAGCTGCGGGTGGCGCGACAGAAAATCCTCAGGATCTCGGACGAGGATGTGGCCTTGGCAGCAGAACTGGAAAAGGCAAGCAAGAGTTTCTGGAAGGAATCGTCTTCGGATCCATCAGCGTGCTTCCTAAAGATCTGTTCGGATCCGGTAGTCAGAGGCTCCCTCCTGAGCAGCTCTTCGGCTGGCGTCACCGAGCCACAAGTTATTGAATTAATTGGACTCTATCCTGCAATCTCAATTTGAGTCAAGGGAAAAGGCGGACTTTGTCCGCGACCAGGAATCCGCCTGGTCATAACTTTCGGACGTCTCGTTCTGAGACGTACTCATCGTCGATGAGACGTTAATGACGTGATTTCGGCAGGAGATCTGGAACATCGAATCCGCGACAAGCGCATGAAAAATAACACGTTAGCCGTTTCGGAAGAACGTTATTGCGGATGGAGATACCGTTGCATTGTAAGAATGCATTTCTATTCCGAGGGGGGGATTTGTGTCTATACAGAAGATTTTTCGAGCAGCGCGCAACTCCGTCTTGTTTTTCCTGATGTTGATGACGGTGAGCGGAACCTTCCTGCCGGCTGGGCTGGCTCAAAACGGCACGGACCGCAAAGTAAAAAGCAGAGTCACGCCGGTTTATCCGGAGATTGCGCGAAAAATGGGGCTCACCGGCAACGTGAAGCTACAACTTGTGGTCGCGCCTAATGGAGAAGTGAAAGAAACCAAAGTAATCGGTGGTCACCCGATTCTTGTCAATGCCGCGGTGGATGCAGTGAAAAAATGGAGATACGAGACAGCCAGCGCGGAAAGCACGGGAACCGTGGAATTCCGATTTGATCCGGGCAACTGACCGGCGCGGATAAGTCTTCGAGATTCTGGAGAGACGTTATGTCTATCAGCAAGAAGCTTTACATGAACTTTGGCACGGTGCTGGCCATGGTCATCGTGCTGTTCCTGGTGAACTTGGTCGCGGTGCAGCGTGAGCACAGCGCAAAAGCTGCTGCGTCGCAGGCCCTGGACATGAAGGAGAACACCGACAACATCCGCTTCCAGATGATGCAGAACCGCCTCTATCTGAGCAATTACCTGCTGAGCGGAGACAGCCGGGAAGTAGACCGCATGAACGAAGGCATCCACCAGCTGAACGAGTTTCTGCAGAACAGCCAGAAGACGGCGAGCAGCGACCAGCAACGCTCAGCGCTGGACAGCGTGCAGAAGAACGAGAACGCGTGGGTGTCCGAATTCGCCCAGCCGATGCTGCAGAAGCGGCGAGAAGTGGACGCGGGAAACGCCACCGTTGCCGACCTGCAGATTTACTACCTGCAAAAGGACGCTTCCTCGTGGGTGAAGACTTCTACCGACTCACTGAACGTGGCCGATCATGACACCAACCACATTCTGGATGACCGGCGGAATTCGGACGACACGGCTGGAAAACTGACCATTCTGATCGCATCGCTGGGCACCTTAGTAGCACTAGCTTTGGGAATTGTGATCGCTTACCGGACGGCACACTCGCAGCAGATTGGCGACTCCGGGGACCTGGATCACCAGATTGACCTTCGCCGGGACGATGAGATTGGGCAACTGGGGCAGACTTTTGGCCGAATGGTGACCTACCTCAAGGAGATGGCTTCAGTATCAGAGGCCATAGCCGGCGGCAATCTGACGGTCGAGGTGAAGCCACGATCGGGAAGCGACACGTTGGGCAATGCTTTCGCCAGGATGGTTGAGGGGTTGAGGGGGTTGGTAGGCAACGTTCGGGATGCGTCATCGCAAGTGGCCAGCGCTTCCACGCAGGTGGCAGGGGCTTCGGATGAATCGGCGAAGATCAGCTTGCAGACTTCGTCGGCGATTGATGAAGTCACCAGCACCATGCACGAGATGAGCGTCAACGTGCAGAACATGGTGAAGAGTACGCAGGTGCAGGCATCGAGCGTGAGTGAAACGTCAGCTTCGATCGATCAGATGGTGGCGTCTATCCAGAGGGTTGCCGATACCGCCAAAGTTCTGCTCGACATTTCGAATCGCTCGCGCGAAGAAGTGCACAGCGGAATCACCACCATGGAGAAAGCCACTGAGGGCCTGAACAAGATCAACAATACGATCGGTTCCTCGGGACAGATTATCGGGTCCCTAGGCCAGCGGGCGGATGACATCGGCAAGATCGTCGAAGTGATTGACGATCTGGCTGAGCAGACGAACCTGCTGGCGCTGAACGCGGCCATTGAAGCGGCGCGGGCGGGCGAACACGGTCTGGGATTTGCCGTGGTCGCCGATGAAGTGCGCAAGCTGGCGGAGAAATCGGCACAGTCCACCAAGGAAATTTCCGAGCTGATTCAGAGCATTCAGAAAGAGGCGCGGAGAGCGGTGGAGAACATGGACCAGAGCACCGGCATCGTGAATGAAGGGCTGGACCTGGGACAGGAGCTGAATACGGCGCTGCGCAAGATTTCGAACGTGGTCACCGAGGTTTACAAGTTCGCGCAAGAAATTGGGGCGGCGACCAACGAACAATCGCACGGTTCGACCCAGATCGCGCGCGCCACGACGCGGCTGAATGAGATCACGCACGAGATCAACTCGGCGGTGGAAGAGCAAGCGTCCGGAGCCCATGCCGTAGTCAAGGCCATGGAGCGGATGCGGGAACTAGTGCAGCAGACGACTTCGGGATCGACAGAACTGGCGGCTTCAGCGGAGCAGATGTCGAAGATGTCGCGTGATCTGCTGGACTCCATGAACAGCTTTGGCATTGGACACGAAAGCGATTTTGCAGACAGCCGGGGCCGCAAAGTACGCGCCGCTGCGGGATCTCGCTCATGAATGCAGCTCCAAACGTGAGTCGAGAGCTGCATATTGTGGGCTTTGTAGTGGGCCGCGAGACCTACGGCGTGCCCATTACATCGCTGCATGAAATTGTGCGGGTGCCTGAAATCACGGCCGTGCCAGACGCTCCTGACTATATGGAAGGGGTCATCAATCTGCGGGGAAAGATTGTGTCGGTCATTGATCTGCGCAAACGTCTGGGAGAAAAGAAAGTCACGACCAGCAGACGGAACCGGATTCTGGTGGTGGAGCACAAAGGGAGACTTTCCGGGCTGATCGTGGATTCTGCGACCGAAGTACTGAAGATTCCGGCTTCCGATGTTGAGCCGTCGCCTACAACCCTTCAGGAAGGGCGCCTGAATTGTGTGACTGGACTGGGCAAATACAAAGGACGCCTGATCGTTCTACTGGACATGACACGAGTGTTGGATTTGGGAGCCGTGCAGAAGGTTTCTGCGGCGTCCGATGGCACAGAGCAGCCCGCCGGAAGCCGGCGAGCTGCGGCAGGAAAGTAAGCAAGAAAAGGAAGCTCATGAGTTCTCCAGCTCTGGCCATCCAACTCAGTGAAGCAGAAATGCGGTTGCTGCAGACCCTGGTGTATCAGGAATGCGGCATGTATTTCGATGCCCGGCGGACGCATTTTCTGCAAGACCGGTTGCAACGGCGGTTGCGCGAGTGCCGCATGGATTCGTTCTACAGCTACTACCGGCTGCTGATGAGCGAAGCGGGCAAGCAGGAACTGGTTTGCCTGGTTGAAAATCTCACCGTCAACGAAACCAGCTTTTTCCGTAATAAGGCACAACTCGAACTCTTCCACAAACACATTTTGGACGAGATGATCCGCGGGAAGCAGGAGCGGCGGGAATACCAGTTGCGCATTTGGAGCGCGGGCTGTTCGACGGGGCAGGAGCCATACACCATCGCGATGTTGATCGCCGATGCGCTGGCGTATCACCAGTTGAGGATGCCGAGTCCGAAGGATGCGGTGTGGCCGAAGCCGCTGGTGCCGCCGCCGTGGAAAGTGGAAATACCGGCGAGCGATATCAATTACTCGGTTTTGCGCGCGGGACAGGAAGGCATTTACAGCGAGCACCAGATGTCGTCAGTGGATTACAGCTACCGGCTGCGCTATTTCGACAAAGTGGGCGAGCGCTACGCAGTCAAGAAAGCGATTAAGGAACTGGTGCATTTCGATTTCCACAATCTGAAGACCGAGTTCCTGCCGCAATCGAACGACATTATTTTTTGCCGCAATGTGATGATGTACTTCGACGAGGCCGAGCAGCGGAGGCTGGTGGAAAAGTTTTATCGCTGCTTGAGCCCGGAAGGGTACCTGCTGGTAGGTCATGCAGAGAGTCTGCTGGGTTTGACCGACAAATTCACCATGGTCTATCGCGAGAGCGGTACCGCATACAAGCGCTTAGAGGTATCCCAGTGAACCAGTTTGCAGACGAACGGGGCGCCGAACTGCGGGAGCTGTTCTTTGAGACCGCGCAGGAACTTCTGCAGTCGTTGAATGACGACGCCCTGAAACTCGAGAAGACGCCGAAGGATGCGGAGATTATTCGCAGTATCCGGCGGACGGTGCATACGCTGAAAGGAGACGCGGCGGCGTGCGGGTTCCACGAGTTGAGTGAACTGGCGCACATGATGGAAGATGCGCTGGCGGTGGACGTTACGTCCTCAAAAGTGTCGCTGGCGGAGTTGAGTTTTACAGCCGCGGACACGTTTGGCGCAATGCTGATTGCCTATCGACAGGAAGGCCCGCTACCCGAGACTTCGCCGCTGAGGGCGATGGTGCAGCAGTTCGCAGCGGGAGCGCCGACGCCTTCCGCAAGCGCTGGCAAGAAATCCAAAGCCAGCAAGAAGCCCAACGCGGACAGCCAGCAGGTGGCGTGGACAGAATACGAAAAACTCGCCGCGGGGGCCGCCCATGCGGAAGGGAAGAACATATTCCATATCGTGGCGCAGATTGATCCGCTGTGCGCCATGCCCATCGCAGCACGGCAACTGGTCGCCAATGCCTTGGGTGCGGTGGCGCAAATACTGGGCGCGAGGCCGGAGTTGGGGTCGGCTGCGAATGTACAGAAACTCGATCTGCTCGTCGCAACTTCACAGGAGGAGAACGTCATTGTCGCGAAATGCCGTATTCCGACCGTCATTTCCACGACGGAGTGTTTCGAATTTGGTTTGGGGAAGTCCGGACTTTCTAATTCGGAAGCGGAGCTAAAGCAAGCCGCGGCTCCGGCTGAAGAGCAACTCGATCCGGGCTTGGCGACCGCGGAGACGCTCACGGCTAGCCGGAAATCACCGTTGGGCGAAACAGTTTTGCGAGTGGACGCAGAAAAAATTGACAACGTGTTGAACCTGGTGGGCGAACTGATCATTGGGAAATCCATGTTGCAGCAGGTCATGACGGAATATGCCCTGCGTTCGCCGAAAGACGGGTTGCGCGGCCGTTTCGGCGATGTCATGGCGCTGCAGGCCCGGGTGCTCAACGATCTGCAGCGCTCGGTGATGAAAATCCGTATGGTGCCGGTGGAGCAGTTGTTCCGGCGTTTCCCCCGGATCGTAAGAGATGCGGCGCAACGCTGTGGCCGGCAAGTGGAGCTGGTTCTCAGCGGGCAAGACACGGACCTGGACAAGAGCCTGCTGGATGCAATCGCGGAGCCGCTGACGCATATTGTGCGTAATGCGGTAAGCCACGGACTTGAGACTCCGGCAGAGCGGGAGCAGGCGGGCAAGCCAGCCACGGGGAAGATTCAACTGACTGCATATCACCAGGCTAATCAGTTGATTGTCGAAGTCAGCGACGACGGGCGCGGGGTTGATGCGGGCAAGCTTAAAGCCAAGGCGATCAAGACCAAGCTGATCACCGCAGAAGTAGCCGAACGCATGTCGACGGCGGAAGCACTGGATTTAATTTTCCGGCCGGGGTTCAGCACCGCCGACGAGATCACTGAAATTTCGGGGCGGGGCGTGGGGCTTGATGTGGTGCGCAGCGTCCTGCACCGGTTGAAGGGGACGGTGGAGTTGGAAACGCATCCGGGGCAGGGAACGCGGTTCCGGCTCAAGCTGCCGCTGACGCTGGCCATCATCAAGGCGCTGCTGTTCCGGGTGGAGCACCGGTTGTATGCGATTCCTCTGAACACGGTGGCGGAGATCGCGCGGGCCTGGGAAGCGGATTTGCATCAGGTTGCTTCCTGGGAAGTGGTGCAGTTGCGCGAGCAGGCGGTGCCGCTGATGCGGCTGGGAAAAAACTCCAGCGGAGCAGCCGACGAGCGGCGTGGGAAGATTTTTATTCTGGTGATCAATCACAACGACCGGAAGATGGGGCTGATTGTGGACAGCCTGGAGGGTGAAGAAGAGTTGGTCATTAAAGCGCTGGACGATCAAACCATTGCCACCGATCTGGTCAGCGGCGCGTCCATTTTGGGCGATGGGAGAGTTGTGCTGATCATGAACCTGGCGGCGGTTGTAGAGCGCTTCACGCGGTCAACGGCAGACGCCAGCCAGTCGGGCGTGTTGCTGGTCGATGCTGACCGAACGGGCGCGGCTGGTTTGACGGAGGTGCGGCAATGAGTGCGCAGCCGGTGCGAGTGCTGGTGGTCGATGACTCGGCGCTGATGCGCAAGCTCATCCCACAGATTCTGGAGACCGACAACTCGATCCAGGTTGTGGGCACCGCCATGGATGGAAATTTCGGGCTGAAGAAAATTGACGAACTGAAGCCGCAGGTCATCACACTGGACCTGGAAATGCCGGGCATGGGCGGGCTGGACATGCTGAAAGAGATCATGAGGCGCCACCGCATTCCGGTGATCGTGGTCAGTTCGCACAGCACGGAAGGAGCATCGGTAACTCTGAAAGCGCTTTCCTTGGGCGCATTTGATTTTGTTTCCAAGCCGAGCGATGTTTCGTCACGCATGCCGGAAGTGGCGCAGGAACTGATTTCGAAGATTAAAGCGGCAGCGCAGAGTCGGGGAATTCCGATTCATGCGGCGACTGATTTCCCGGTACCGGTACCGCGACCGAAGGGGAAGCCGGGCGAAAAAAGAGCTCCGACCAAGATTGTGGCGATTGGAATCTCAACCGGCGGGCCGCAGTCATTGCAGTATTTGTTGGCCCAACTGCCAGCGGATTTTCCGGGCAGCATTGTGGTAGTGCAGCACATGCCGGAAGGCTTTACCGAAATGTTTGCCCGGAGGCTGGATGAGTGCTGCTCGCTCAACGTAAAAGAGGCGCAATCGGGAGATCTGCTACTGGCGGGACGGGTGCTGATCTGCCCGGGCAGTCGGCACATGAAGCTGAAACGCCTGCCGTTGGGGGATATAGCGATTTTGAGTGACGATCCGCGAGTGAACGGACATCGTCCTTCTGCCGATGTGATGTTTAAGAGTGTGGCGGAAGAGTTTGGGCAGCGCGCGTTGGGACTTCTGATGACGGGAATGGGAGAAGACGGAGCGCACGGCCTGGGCCTGATCAAGGCAGCGGGCGGATTGACGATTGCGCAGGGGGAGCAGTCCTGCGTGGTTTTCGGCATGCCCAAGGCGGCGATTGAGCGCGGTCATGCCATGCGAGTGGTGGAGTTGGAAGCGTTGGCCAGCACCTTGCAAGCGCAGTGCCGGGCTGACAAGGTAGCTGGCGCGGGTCAGAGTTGATTTTGGGGATTCCCGGGGTGTTACAGAATGCCGGGGTGTGACAAGGTAGTGGCTAGGAAATAGAGAAGGGGGAAACATGGAGCAGTTTGCAGCAGTCAAGCGAAGCAAAGACGGGCAGCCAGTCCAGTACCTGATCGTGGACGACTCCGTTTTCGCGCGCAAGAACCTGGGCCGGATTGTCGAAAGTTTCGGCGGGCAGGTTGCGGGCGAGGCGGGGGATGGACTGACGGCCATCAGCGAATACGAGCGCATCAAACCCGACATCGTGCTCATGGACATCACCATGCCGCAGATGGAAGGGATTGAGGCGGCGGAGAAAATCGTGCAAAAGAACCCAGACGCGCGCGTAGTCATGGTGTCTTCAGTTGGATATCAGGAGAACATTGTGGCGGCGCTGCAACGTGGTGCGCGGCATTTCGTACAGAAACCAGTTAAGCCAGAAGTTCTTTACGAAGTGATCAAGTATGTGCTGGGAGAAGACGGAGCAGTTGCAAGCGCCGCCGGCGCAGGGGCCTAAACCATGAAGATGGAACTGATCCAGCCGTTCATCAATGCGGCTGACGCCGTATTGTCGCAAGGTCTGAAGTCGCCAATGGCGATCGACCACCTCAGCATGGAAGAGGAGGCGTATCGCCGCAAAGGCGTTGCCGCCGAGATACGACTAACCGGCGACATTGAGGGACGAGTAATTTTTGATCTCGCTCCCAAGACTGCGTCGATTGTTGCCAGTCACTTTGCAGGCACCGAACTGCCCGAATCCGACGATTTGGTGCGGGAAGCGGTGTGCGAACTGGCCAACCAGGTAATCGGCAATGCTGTGGCTACGCTCAACGATCAAGGATTCCATTTCCGGGTCCATCCCCCAGAGCTACACACCTCGGACCTGGGGCCAAAGAGCACTGAAGACACCGAAGCGCTGGTGCTTTGTTTCGAGACGGCCAGCGGCAGCGTGTATATGAATATCGCGTTGCGGTATAACGCTTCTCTGGAAGTTAAGGCTGCGGCCGGCGGACGGTGAGCGCTGGTCTAGGGGCTTGGAGGAAAAGCTGCCGAGTTGCGCCGGCTTGTTTGATATTGTCTGCGCCCAGGATTCTTCCTACCCCATCCCACTGAGTGTCATTTTTGTCTGGACATTTCATACAGCACAACGCTCGCGGCCACGCCCGCATTCAGCGACTCCACACGCGGCGAGTGCGGGATGGTGATCAACTCATCCATTTGCGAAAGCAGCCTTTTATCCAAGCCAGCACCTTCATTGCCGATAAATATTGCA
>WNFD01003283.1_pt1 | contig 17514 bp, 18 predicted proteins | sample 5400491 | NCBI WGS metagenome assembly WNFD01 (sample SAMN13153343, study PRJNA577476) | soil metagenome | isolation source: 120 cm saprolite under Douglas fir tree site 2 hole 2 replicate 2 | place: USA:California | collected 2015-04-18 | reverse complement strand
TGGATCGATCAGTTCTATGAGTATGGATCTCATCGCTCCCCAGTTTTGTCCAGTTTTCAAAAGCATCTCGCCGGACTGCTGTAACAACGCGCGTCCTTCGGGAGTGATATGGTAGACGTGTTGTGGCTTTCCGGTCTTCTTGTGCGCTTCTGCTCTGATGTATCCTCCCCTCACGAGTTCCTTCAGAATTGGGTAGATGGAACCGGCTCCAGGCCTCCAGACACCCTCTGTCTTAGTCTCGATCTCCTGTAAGAGATCGTATCCGTGAGCTGGTCTCGCATCGATTCGATGCAAGACATAGAGACGTAGAAACCCTCTGGGAATCCCCTGCGGGTGTGCGAGAACGCTGTGAATTGGTGTGCTTCGGATCATTGTTTTCCGAGAAGGAGTCATACACACTGCGATAGTAATGGACTCTTTTTGCTAATAAACCCACTTCGTGAAAAACGGGAAGAAGAACTCTTTATATAAACCCGTATCGGATGCGATATATCTAATACGATAGAGGAATAGAGAGTTGCCTGCAGTCCAAGTTGAGAACCTAGTAAAGACCTACGGGGATGGTACCCAGGCTGTTAAAGGAATATCTTTCAAAGTCGACGAGGGCGAGTTTTTCGGATTTCTCGGACCGAACGGTGCCGGAAAGAGCACCACTATCAAGATCCTTACCACCCTTCTTCGGAAGACGTCCGGGTTGGCTAACGTAGCTGGACATGATATCGAGCACGATTCACAAAAGGTCCGCAAGCTAATCGGCGTTCAGATGCAGGACACAGTTATCGATGAAGATCTGACCGGGCGGGAGAACCTGATACTTCAGGGACACCTGCATCAGATGCACGGAGAAGGATTGAAGGAGCGTGTAAACACGCTTCTCAAGATCGTTGACCTGGAGGATGCGGCCGACAAACGGTCAGCCTACTACTCAGGTGGAATGAAGAAGAGACTTGACCTCGCCTCTACGCTTGTTCACCGGCCGAAAATACTCTTCCTGGACGAGCCAACAACTGGCTTGGACCCACAGTCACGAGCAACAGTATGGTCGTATCTCAAGGAGTTGAACCAGGAAGGAATTACGATCTTCATCACAACACAGTATTTGGAAGAGGTGGACCGGCTGTGCCGCCGACTAGCCATTCTAGACCACGGCGAAATTGTTGCACAAGGCTCACCTTCTGAACTGAAGTCCGAGATCGGAGCGGACCGTATCACGCTGGGATTTGAGAATGGCAACCCGGGAGCCGGGGCTCTAAAGGACAAAGCCAAGCAAGTCTTAGGCAATCTAGGTGGAATCACCGAAGTCGTCGACTCTGACGAAGGGATTGTTATCTACGCGAAGAACGGAGGATTCTTGGTTCCCGATATTGTCCGGGCCTTTGATGGTGCCGGAATCAAGCTCGCTTCTATCGGAGTTTCCAGTCCGACCCTCGACGACGTGTTTCTCAAACACACGGGAAGAAGAATCAGACCCGAAGAGATCGACAAGTCAAGGGCATCCGGAATGTTCGGCCGGAGAAGGAGGTAGAACGGAAAGATGACGTTCATCTCTGACACCTACTACATGTTCCTCCGCTGGATGAAGAAGCTCGTACGAAACCCAATACTCCTATTCTTCTCCCTCTTTCAACCGATAATCTTCCTCCTATTGTTCACACAACTATTCAGCTCGTTCGGCGTACTCCTAGGCGTAAACTATACTCTGTTTGCCACTGCAGGGATTGTTCTTCAGAATGCGTTCTCAAGCGCATTTCAATCTGGAACAGCCATCGTTGACGACATCAAGTCTGGATTTCTCGCCAAGATACTTGCCACTCCTGCCAGTCGTGCCTCAATCCTCCTAGGCAGACTGCTGAGTGATGCGTTCAGGGTTTTTGCCCAATCGCTCATCATACTGCTACTAGCCTTTGGTCTGGGCGTCTTCCCGGCTACCGGAATCCTCGGTTACATCCTCATCTTGATCACTGTAGCTTTCTTCGGCCTTGCCTGGTCTGGAATATCCTTGGCCCTGGGACTCAGGACCAAGAGTGCAGAGACAGTGTTCGGAATAGCCGGAACCCTAACCTTCCCTCTTCTATTCATGAGCACGGCGCTAATGAAGCCACAATTGATGCCAACATGGATGCAGAATGTTTCCGCCTACAATCCGATTAGTTTCGCGGTGAACGCGATTCGCGATCTGATAATGACGGGATATGTATGGACCTCGTTTTCGCAAGCTTATGGAGTAATATCACTGATAGCCGTGCTGACTCTAGGCGCAACCCTTTACGAGTTCAGGAAAGTAGTGAGCTAACAGAATCCAGCTGCCAGGTCCACCGACGGCTCGAGCCTAGACACTGAAGTCCGCTATGATGGGATCCAAGAACTCGAGGATGTCTCTGGTCTCGACTTCCACAAGCTTGTCCGGATCTCCTCCCCCAGCGATGCTTCTCGCATTTCGCTGAACGGTTGGGTCGAGAAGGATTCTGCTGATCTTGTTGAACGGCGGTACTCCTCCGACTGGATAGCCTGAGTGTTCCAGAACCTCATCAGGTTGAGCAAGGCGCACGTCTTTGACTTTGAGCAGTGTTTTGACTTTCTTGTAGCTGATTCTGCTTCTCGCCGGGAGTATTGCCAGGATAGGTTTCTTGTCGGAGCCCACAAGGACTATGGACTTGATGATCCTGTCTGCAGAGACTTTTCTCGCGGCTTCCTCAACGGTTCTGACTGGCTCGTCGAATTCTATGAAGCGATGCCAGATTCCTTTTGAAACTAGGGTGATTCGAAGATGCTCTGAATAGGTCGGTTTAGCCTGACTCAATCAGTCAAGTCTCCCGGTTGTCCGAGGGTGGACAGAAATCTTGTCGCCTCAATGGGGGATCTCAGCCTTACGACTACGAGATGAGAGTTCTCCGGCTTGCCAAGGAGAGTTGGGTATTGCCTTCGACGCCTTCGATAGGTTCGGACGGCCCACAAGAACACGGAGTCCCTAGTGAACAATCCTCGAATGTGCTCCTGGTTGCCGTTCCATAACTTCTCGTGAGTAAGGATTCTCCTCAGGGTTCGTCTGGCCAATCTAGCAATGATGGTTCTGAACGGATAGTCCAGCCAGACAACCGTGTCCGCTCGGCTCCAGACGATGTCTCGGACCTGATGATAGTTTCCGTCAACGATCCACGAGTCGCCTTGCAAGGATTGCTTGACGCGTTCTCGAAAGAGATAGTTGGGCGTTTCTACCCAGTTGGGTTCCCAGTGGAGAGCATCTAGCTCGATGTGTGGAACGTCGAGAAGCTGGGCAGATTTGCGGGCAAGCGTGGTTTTGCCGGAACCGATCGTTCCAACGACCGAAATTCGACGGTGCAAGAGCTGCTGGTTCCTAGGAATCTGCTTAAATCCACTGGAACGCGAGTCGAGTGTAAGCACCTTTCATTTCCACGGAGAAGAGGGATAGAACCCTGTCGTCGATCGAGGATCCTCTGCTAAAAGAAGTATTGGCCGCTTTCAAGGAGGACGCCGCCCGCATGGCAGACGATCTACTGAGAACAATCACTACTCAGGCATTGATCGCCGCCTTCGCGCTACTGTTAGCCATATCGTCATTGCTGAGGCTGCTCTTCTTCGTGTATTTTGCTCAGCCAGGGGGATTCGGGTTCCCGATGCGTCCGGCACTGGACACCTCGGCCGTAGTGGAGACGGCTCTGACAGTTATCTTGTTCCTGCTTTCTCTAATCTCCATTTACAGCCTATTAGGACTACGAAGAAGATATTCCAGACTGTTGGCCATGGCTGAGAAGCTCGGCCGATGAAAAGTGCCCCTCTCACCGGAAACAAGGAAAGAGGCAGAGAAGCGGCTGACCGTGCTGAAGATGATAGAGGTGTTTGCAGACAAATGTCCCAAGAGCACACTTCTTAACGGACCGTTTGGTGGAGATGACAAGGCGTTTGATCGGCTACTCGGGCCTAGCGGCATCCTCACCAGAACATCATTGATCCTTGCCAGTACCGATGGCAGGGTCACACACTATTCCCGAACTGACGCAGGGAAAGTCTACCAGCAAGTCCTCGACATGCAATTGAACTTCCTCGATCCCTACACAGGCGGAGAGGTCTGGAAGAAGTGATTTGGTGGCCTCTACCTAAGACTGCAAGATCAGGCAAAAGAAATGGGGCGAGTTACCCCCAATCTGCCTAGAGGCCTTTGAATCCTCTTTGAAGATCCTCAAGTAGGTCTTCGACGTCCTCGATTCCGACGCTCATGCGTATGAGCGTGTCCTTGATTCCTTGCTCCATTCTTCTCTGACGCGGGATGCTGGCATGGGTCATGCTAGCTGGATGTTCGATGAGAGATTCGACTCCTCCTAGACTTTCTGCCAAGGTGAAGACTCGAAGTTTGGTCAAGAGTTTTTCGCAGTTTCCGAATCCTCCTTTGAGTTCGAAGCTGAGCATTCCTCCGTAGCCCCGCATCTGGCTCTTGACGACATCTCGTTGTGGATGGTCTTGGAGGCCGGGATAGTAGACCTGTTCAACCTTGGGCTCCTTCTGGAGAAACTCGCTGATCTGTTTTGCGTTGGAATTGTGGCGATCCATCCTGACAGCTAGTGTCTTGATTCCTCGCAATACGAGCCAGCAGTCTAATGGTCCTGGAACAGCCCCGACGGCGTTTTGTAGAAACTTGAGGCGTTTGCCGACATTAGTGTCGGTTGTGATCGCGGCACCGCCTATTAGGTCGCTATGTCCTCCAAGATATTTGGTTGTGCTGTGGACAGAGATATCGGCGCCAAGTTTCAACGGGTTCTGGAGATAGGGGCTTGCAAAGGTATTGTCAACGACTAGCATCGCGTGATTCTTCGTTGCGATCTTCGAGATGGCCTTAATGTCAACGACTCTCATCAGCGGGTTGGTGGGTGTCTCGATCCAGATCAGCTTAGTATTCTTTCGAACTGCCCGCTCGACCTTGTCAGGTGACCTCGGGTCCACATAGGTGAATTGTAGGCCGTAGTTTCGAAGCACTTGGTCGAACAATCGATACGTTCCACCATAGATGTCGTCACCGGCGATCACGTGGTCTCCTTTTCGCAGGAGCATTAGGACGGTAGTCGTCGCGGCGAGGCCTGAGCTGAAAGCGAGGCCAACCTTCCCACCTTCTAGGGCTGCTAAACTCTCTTCTAGCGCGTTGCGCGTGGGATTCGCCGTTCGCGAATATACGTACTTGCCCTCACGGCCAGGTCTGAGTTGCATGTATGTTGAAGTGAGATAGACGGGAACCGTGACCGAGCCCGTGGCAGGATCCGGGTCTTGTCCTGCGTGGATTGCTTTGGTTGAAAACCTCATGATAGAATTCCAAGCGGCAGACGCTGATTTAACATATCTTTCTGAAAACTAATGTCGACGTCAGAAGCTAGAGATATGCTTGAGGTGTCTCACGAGCGGGAGCGACCGGGAGAGAGCTATGGGATCGACCCCTTTCTGAAAGAGTGAATCCTTCTGACAGAACCATCGATGAACAATTTCGGTAACAAGGAGCATAGTAACGAAAGAAATGTGGCTATCCCAGAATCCGAATGCGACCATCAAATTACCGTCCGATAATCCTCGTCGCCCTCTCACTAGCGGTTCTCTGGAGCGTTCCCGCAACCAAAGCAGGCCCGAATCTGGGAAATCTGTTTCCTCCAAGCTTCGAAGTGAACGGTATGACAGTCAGCCCGCAGGGAGACGTGGCCGCGGGCAGCTTCTACGCCCTAGACCCAACGATAATTCCCTGGGATCTGACGAACCCGATCTACAAATATGTCGGAGTTACACTGATAGTTAGCAACTTCAACTCTTCCAGCCTGTCCACCACCGCGGGAATAAACATCACCAGCTCCGCGAACAGCCTCGCGCCCTATAGAGTGATCCTCATAATAGAGGGAGTCCAGCGCAACACTCTATCGATAGTTTCTGATGTGCAGACCGTTTTCGGCATGGCACCGGGATCATTCCAGGCCCTAGTCTCAAACCCTCTAACCCTGCCGGTCTCAGTCTTTGGGGCCAACATCACTTCAAATCCATATTCGAACTTCGTCAACAAATTCGTCGCACTGACAAGCGCCAAGTCCGCGATGATAGGCAAGTACACCAGCTCCCTACTTCAAACGTCGAGTTCTGCAATTATTTTCAACAGCCTAGAATCGCTCACGTATCCCCTACCTTCAGCGTTTAGCGCATCAGGGATCGCATCAGGAGTGTTCGGCCTAAGGGCGATCGGAGCCGCAATCGCCCCCGCGTTCGCACTCAACTCCACCGGTGTCGTCGTAGTCCACAAGAAAGCTCTGACCTTCTCCCTACCCCAAGATTACACGATCGGCTTCGGATCGCTCGTAGGCCAGACCGGAGGATTCTATTCGGCCACGAACGAGACCTTTGTGGCATCTTTGCCCGACGGCGCACAAGTTAAGAGTTTCAGCCCGACCAACATGCTAGTCCAGTCAGGCATTGGTTCCACAATAGTCCTAGGAGTGTTCCCATGGGTCGGAACCGCCCAGAGATTATTGCCAGACGTAAGCATAACTTTCCACTATCCTGCCTTTGATTCGCCCAATCTCAGCGCAACATGGACGGTAACACCATCGAGTTTCAATGTAGGGCAACCATTCAACCTCACTCTAGGTGTAACTAACACCGGAGCGATGGACGCGAGCAATCTCCACTTCACTCTCGGCTTTTCAGGAGTCGTACTCCTAGGCCAGCCTGCCGCTTCATCTTTACAGTTTAGCGTGGGTTCTCTTCTCAAAGGAGCGACTTACAATCGCCTGTTCAATTTCCAATCTTTCAACCCAAATCCAACATTCACTCTTAGCGCATATTTCCTAGACACATCGAACTACGTCTACCAGTGGAACACACAATTTTCTCCCGCACCGAACGTGAAACAGAATGGCCCCCTGACCGTTACGAAGAGTATCAGCCCAACCAGTCCGTCTTACGGACAAATCGGAAACGTCACAGTTAGAATCCAGAATAACAACCTGACCGCGACATACTTCAACATAGAAGACCTCAACCCCGATGCTGAGATCTTCCTATACCCTCAAGGAGTAGGGAACACTCCGCAGCAGCCTCAGCCCTGCGCATTTGTCTTCAACTCGTTCTCACCGATCGTAGCCAACACTACATACTTCACATTCCAAGTCAAAAATGAACCAGGCTGCGCTCCAACCCTTCTGACTCACGTGCTTCTCCAACCCTTTGGTCAATCTATGCAACTAGTGGCGTCTCCAAACATGCTTCTGGGAGGAGGCGAGGTGTGGAGCCCATTGAAACCCTATCAGATTCCAGGTGGCCCGGCCACGCCCTTGGAACGGCTTACCCTCAGACTGACCTTCCAGAACTTTGCAAATACTACGGATTCAGGTCAGGTCGGATACTCGGGACCTCTCCCACAGTTCGAAAGCCCGAAAACCTCCTATCTTGGACTTGACTGTGTTCCATGCTCGGTCCCCCGCGGAGGATCAACAATCATAGCGGGTGCGCTTGTAAACTCGACTGGCAAACCAATCGCAAACGCTCCTGTGATACTCTCGTACAAGTTCGCAAACAACACTTTGAGACCCATTACGACGGTTATCACAAATTCGACAGGCGGATTCTCCACCAGTTGGTTAGGCGTCTCGACCCTGCCATTAGGAGACTACCAACTGATTGCCAACTACACCGGATCTCTACAGAACAATGCTGAGGGCGTATGGATCCCGTTCTCGATAATCACTCCAACAAGCATCTCGCCCGGCGGAACGATCACTCTCTCCTATCCGTACTTCTTCAATGTCACAGGTCCAATGTCGATAACACCGGAACGAATAGCCTACAGCAGCCGGGTAAACGCGACGGGAACAGGTCAGCAGTTGATAGGTGAGTACATCTCCCAATCTACTCCGATCGCCGTCACGGTCGGTCCTCCAACGATCGTCCCTGTAGTAGAGATGACGATGAACGTTACGAAGATCAGTTTCCTCTACGTCGCCCAGAACCAAAGCCTAGTTCAAGTCAACCTGCGTGTAACCAACACCGGACCTCAACTCGCTAGCAATGTTATCGTATCTTCCTTGATTCCGCAAAGCTCCAGAACCAATTCCAGCGGCGGCCCCTCGATACCTTACTGGTTGCCAGTCGTAAGCCTCGGTCCTTCCTTATCCGAAACCGGCAACTTGAAGACAGTAGTTCTCACTGTCGCTTCCCTCCTATCGGGACAAAGCTTCTCCACGTGGTACGTTGTCAAGGCAAATAGTACAAATCTCTACGAAACGGCCAACAACGTTACGGCTCAATCCGGCGCGAATCAGTACAAGTTCTACTACACAGGGGCCCTTCTCGGAGTGTTCCCCTCTTCCTCGACCGCACAGCTTCCCCAGATAGGCCTCCTGAAAACCTATGTCACGATCGACCCGGCGGTCGTAGCGAATAAGACCTCAACCGTCGTTAGCGTGCACGTGTACAATGCAGGAAATGTAACCTACAATAACATCATAGCCACAGTACCAAGTTTCACAGGAAACGGACTAAACTTTCCCATCATCTCGAAGATCGTCCCGAACATGGCTCCCGGAACCTTTCAGACGGTGAACTTCACCGCAACTGCCATGGTCCCTACAATAGACTTCTTTGGTGGTGTGTCGAGCTACTATCTGTCCGGAACAGTATCATACAACCAATCTAGCACCAAGGGTTTCCAGACCAGTTTCAGCCAGACCGTACCAATCTATGACCCGACGATTGCAGGCTTCAATCCAAGCCTGAGAATTGTCATCTCCGCTCCAACGACTCAAGTCTCGGCAGGAGCAACTGCCCTCGTGATAGTAACGGTAACAAATACAGGGTCGTCTAACGTGACGAATTTCTCGTACAATCTTCAAGCCTTCAGCCCCTTGTTCAACCCACTGGGCCCTTCATCTCCTGAGACCAGCTACGGAAGCTACTCCACAAGCTGGCCCTTCAGCCTCGGAGCAGGCCAGAGCATCAATTTCCGAATCGGAATACAGACAAGGGCAGGAGGCACGTATCCTGTCTACGAATCATACATCAGCTATCGATACAGTCCGCCAGGATCAACAATCAGCAACCAGGGCGCACAAGTCTCCGCCTCGAGCGCAGCACTGATAACTGCTACTGACACAACACCGCCAACTGTTAGTACTCCGTGGTCCAGCCCATTCGCGCCGACCTCCAGCGACCAAGTTCACGTCTGGACGCAAGTCTACGACGGTAGCGGAGTCAGCTCGGTCAACCTAGAGTATTCCACTGACAGACTGACATGGACATCCGTTCCAATGACCCCACTGTTCGGCTCCTACACGAAAGGACAAAACGTGCCCGTCCAACAACCATTCTTTGGAGACATATACAACGTAACCATCCCACCAATAGGCCCAGGCGCGGCCGTGTTCTATCGCATCAGAGCATCGGACAGTCTTGGAAACAGTGGTCTCCAAGACAACAGCGGCAACGACTACGTCTACTTCATCCAAGGAGGCAACAGCTGGCTCTTTCCCAACCAAGCTCCCGGAACGAACATGCTGTTGAATGGAACGCAGTACGTTCCAGCAATCCAAACATCACTCTTCCTTAACGTGTCCACGCCTATTGCAGTTCAGGTAATACAGCTCCCATCAAATCCGGGTGGACCTCTACCAGCTGGATTGTCGCCTCTGGGAATCTACACACAAGTCAACGCCAACATATCCATCGCCTTGAATGCCCGCGTCCGATTCTATTATACACCAAGCCAGATTAAAGGCCTGAACACAAGCACAATCGCTCCATACTACTGGAATGGAGCAAGCTGGATCCCGCTCAGCAATGTTGCAGTGAACACTAACCAGAACTATGTTGAGGGAACGGTCAACCACTTCAGCCTCTTCGCAGTATTCGCCAAACAAGCCTCCACTCAACCTCCCCCGACGACACAACCGGCCAGCCAACCAACCTTCCTCTACATAGGCATAGCTGGCGCGATCGCTGCAATTGCCATCATAGGAGGAATCCTCCTAGCGAAAAAACGAAAACGCAGAACAACTAGTCTCCTCCCGACGCCGACCTCCTCTCCCACAGTTTTCGGAAGCCCATCGAGCCGCTGACCTGCTCATTCGAAAATCCAGGCTAGCATGGTCATAGTCGGGGTTTGACCTCGTTCAGCCTCCTCCGGTTCACAGCCAAGGGACTCGCCCGCCGCAGAGTACGCACCATTCTTACAATCGTCGGGCTCGCAGCATTGATCCTTACCTATGTGACCGTCCAGTCTCTGGTCTCAACCCTCGAAGTGAACTTGTCAGGAACCGTATCTTCTCTCGGGGGCGAGATTGATGTCTGGAGCAAAGGCGCCTCCTACCCGTTAATCAGCAAGATTCCCGAGTCCTACGCTGGAGTAGTGAAAGCCGTCCCAGGTATTTCGTTCGCCACGCCAGTCACCCTCGCGCTGCTGACAGTTGACTCTGCTGAGGCTCTCACGGCAGGTGTAGTTCCTGCCCAGCTTCATTCCCTGCTCAACTACAGCATGGTAGCGGGAACCATGATCACATCAAACCAAACTGGAATACTTGCGATAGGGAAAGCGCTGTCCGCAACCATTGGAAGAGGCGCGGGAGACCTTGTCCAGCTCAACGGCGCAATGTACAGAGTTTCTGGGGTCTACCTTACCAACAGTTGGATGGACTACTCGATCATCATCCCCCATGTAGTCGCGCAACAGATGATCGGTATGGTGAACGGTACCTCGATGATCGTTGCCACCGCTCAGGACTCGCGAAATGTCAACAACGTGATAGGTCAGATCAGGACCCTAATGCCGACGGTGGAGGCTTTTCGGACCAGCGAGGCTCCTTCCAAGGTCTCGCCGATTTTCGCCTCTCTGGAAAGCATAGCCTCGGACATAACAGCTATCGTAACCCTTGGGGCTGTCTTGGGAATAATGAACTCAAACCTCAACAACCTACGCGAAAGAATGCGTGCATTCGCGATCTTCAAGGCGACCGGAGCTTCTTACAGCCAGATCATCAAGCTGGTCCTGTACGAGTCTCTCTTGCTGGGGACTCTGGGGACAATAGTGGGGCTTGGAATGTCCTACGCGGCTCTTCAGTTTATCTCTATCCCAATAGTCCAGAATGTCAACGTCCCCATAATTCTAGTCCCTTCCACATTCCTCTATGCCGCCCTGCTCGCATTTTCCGTTTCTCTCGCGGCTTCTATATATCCGGCGCTTAGAATCGCCCGAGTCCGGCCTCAGGAGGTCTTCAGGTTTGGATGAGGAACCCATTCTAAGAACGGATGATCTAAGCAAGACATACTGGGATGGACCAGAGAAAACAGTCGCTCTCGACAATGTGAGTTTAGAAGTCCGTAAGGGAGAGCTTCTAGCAATCTACGGTCCTTCCGGCTCCGGAAAGACCACGCTCCTGTTCCTTCTAGGCGGGTTTGACAAGCCAACATCAGGGCGGATACTACTGGATGGGGTTGAAATCTCGAACATGGACGAGCATCGACTTTCCAAGATCAGACGCAGCACCGTGGGTTTTGTTTTTCAAAACTACAATCTTGTTGAGGAGCTGACGGTTCTGGAGAATGTCAAGTTGACAATGATGTTCGAAGGGAAACCCGAGGAAGAAATGAAAGAGAGGACAAGTGAACTACTCGACAAGGTAGGGTTGGTTGGCAAAGAGCGACACCGACCTTCTCAACTTAGCGCCGGGGAGCAGCAACGAGTCGCAATCGCTAGAGCGCTGGCGAACAGGCCGCGGCTTGTCCTAATGGATGAACCTACCGGGAACTTGGATCATGATAATTCGCGAGCACTCGTGAAGCTGGTAGCGAGTATCATTCGAGATGAAAGAGTGACCTTCATAATCGCCACGCACAATCTTGAGATTGTCCAGGGAACGCCGTCCAGGTTGTTCCTCAAAGCGGGCCGAGCGGCGACTGATTTCATATCACAATCGTAAGTCACAGGCGGTTTTCCCGAGGAAAGAGGCTCGAACCACTACGGCTGACGGTTCTTAACTCCCAGCGCTTCCAGTTTGTATTGGAGATGTTTCTCCATAACCTCTGTCAAGAGCAATCCACTCTTCATGCTGTTGTAGATGAAAAGCCAATAATCCTTCTGGGCCACCCTTTTCCCTTCTACACTAAGAACGTACAGTTCAATCTGGTCTAGCAGATTCATCACATCCCGATCTCTCAATCTTCATCCATCTCTCGAGTTATCGGAAGCCTTGTTCTTTCATCCATTTGTCAGAGAATAATTTGCTGAGGTAGTTTCGGCCAGTGTCCGGCAGAAGCGCAACAATCGTATTGTGTTCATCCAAGTGCTCTGCAACTTTCATGGCAGCTTGGACTGCTGTGCCTCCGGACCCTCCTACCAGGATCCCTTCTTCCTGCGCCAGCCGTCGGGCCATATGGAAAGCGTCCCTATCAGAGACCTGTATCACGTCATCTATGATCGACATGTCCAGTGTTCCTGGCACGAAATCTTCGCCTATCCCTTCCACCTTGTACTGGTGTGGCTCTTCCTTTTGGCCGTGAAAGCGCGGATAGAAAATGGACCCTTCCGGATCCACACCGACAACTTTCAAGCTCTTCTTCTTCTCCTTCAGAAACCTACCTGTCCCTGTGATGGTCCCGCCGGTTCCCATGCCACAGACAAACACGTCTAGCTGACCGTCTGTCTGACGCCAGATCTCGGGACCCGTAGTCCGGTAGTGAGCGTCTGGATTGGCCCGGTTCTCATACTGATTGGGCATGCAGGAGTTGGAAGTCTCCTGGGCCAACCTCTCCGCGACCTTAGTGTAGTGTTCAGGGGATTCTGGGGGAACGTTCGTAGGAGTCACCACAACCTTTGCTCCATACGCTCGTAGGATCGCCCGCTTCTCCTCGCTCATCTTGTCCGGCATGACGAAGATCATCTTGTAGCCTTTCACGGAGGCAACTATCGCCAATCCAACTCCGGTGTTTCCTGATGTGGGCTCTATGATCGTTCCACCGGGTCTTAAGAGACCCTTCTGCTCTGCTTGTTCGACCATTGCGATTCCTATTCGATCCTTGACGCTCCCTCCAGGGTTGAGGTTTTCCAGCTTTGCAAGAATAGTGGGCTTGAGACCTTTCGAGACTTTGTTCAGCCGGACGAGAGGCGTGTTTCCAATAGCGTCTAGTATTGTCTTGTGAACTTCCATTGAGACAATGCTTCCTTTCGTATCCTCAATCAAGGTTGTTTATCTGAATAATGCAGACACACGGTATTCCACCCGCTCTGATAGATACAAATTGCCTAGGTCACCAGCTTATCCTCTGGTCCATCCACTCACAAGTATGAAGGGATTCACGAGGGACGAGCCGCGTTACGGTCTCTACATGCCGAATTTCGGGAAGGCAGCTCACCCTCAAGTCCTAGCAAAGCTAGCTGATGAGGCGGAGAAGTCCGGATGGGACGGTTTCTTTCTCTGGGACCACCTTGTTGAATGGAACGAACGCGTTCCCATCTACGAGACCTTCACATCACTGGCCGCATTAGCTACGAATACAACCCGGATTAGGCTAGGGACAACGGTTACACCGCTCCCGAAGAATAAGCCTTGGATAGTCGCACGCCAAACGGTTGCGCTGGATCACCTATCGAATGGACGACTGACAATAGGTGTGGGCCTAGGCGCGGAGGAAAGCACTGATTACGACCGGTTTGGGGAAGTCGCGGACAATCGGGTGCTTGGTGAAAAACTGGACGAGGCGCTCAGCATAATTGCGGGTTTATGGACGGGCAAACCATTCAGTCACAACGGCAAACATTTCCGGGTCAAGAAAACTGTCTTCCTGCCCTCTCCATTGCAGAAACCTAGGATTCCTATCTGGGTGGGAGGATTCTGGCCTCGCAAGGGTCCATTCAGACGCGCGGCCAAATGGGACGGGGCAATTCCCCTGAGAACACCCGGAGACCTTCCCCAGCCAGAGGATATCCGCCAAGTAATCGATTATGTCAACAATCATCGGAGAAGCAGGGCCCATTTCGACGTTGCAAATATTGGCTGGACTTCTGGAGTAGACCGCAAGAAGGATAGAGAGAAAATATCGCCATATCTGGAAGCGGGGACGACTTGGTGGTTAGAAAGCCTCTACACGAAACAGGATTCGCGAGAAAAGATGCGGGAGCGAATCCGTAAGGGTCCACCCGGATAACACTAAAGCGACCGAAGCCACCTTAGTCAACACAGGACAGTCTCTTCCTCTTTTTGGATTAAGCCCACGACTCGAAAACACACACAATCTCCACCGTCATCCGCGAGATTACTTAGGACCATCATCAGAAGTATCACGACCCTTAACTTTCATACTTTCCCAGCAGACCCCTGACGCGTGATTGTAGGATTTGTTCCAACGGGTCCCCACCGGCATCCCTGAGCTGGACGATGTGATAGAGGGTGGGTTACCCAAAGCCGGTCTATTTCTTGTAGCTGGAACTCCGGGGTCTGGTAAGACAGCTTTTAGCGCGAGATTCCTCTACGAGGGTATCATCAAGGGCGACAGGGGAATCTATGTCTCCTTCGCCGAGGGACGTGACGCGTTTTTCTCGGAAACGGCGCGGAGTGGTTTGGACTTCGCGAAGGCCGACGAAGCTGGCATGTTCCTCTACATGGACCTTCTAACCGTCAAGAACGAAGGTATTCCCGCTGTGACCCAGTCCATAGTTGACGCGGTCCTTGACTTCAAAGCATCTAGGCTTGTAATTGATTCCTTTTCTGCAATGGCCCAAGCGGTCCCTCAACTGATAGAGGCCAGGTCAATACTTCACACGATTCTCGGAAAGATAATCAGGCAGGCTGAATGCACGACTCTCCTGATCTCAGAAGTCCCCGTAGGCACTTCGAGGCTGGGCCTAGGGATTGAAGAGTTCGTGGCTGATGGAGTCCTCAAGTTCACCCAGAAGGAGATCGATGGGCGGGTGATTAGAAATCTGGTCATTCTCAAGTTACGCGGGACAAAGATAGGGAGAAGAGAGCACATGTTCACCCTCGATGGCGGGTTTCGGATGCTAAGCCCCTTCGACTCCTCACAGGCTAACAACGGACACTCCTATCCCGTCATCAAGAATACAGCATCACATTCCTCTACGGGAATTAAAGGTCTCGATACTATTCTTGGGGGAGGCCTCAAGCGGGGAAGTCACATTCTCCTGGAGGTCGGAGAAGATGTCTCGTCAACTTCTCTGATGAGTTTTCTCACCCCGATAATATCAAACACTGTCAAGTCCGGCGACCAAGTAATCTGTATTCCGGTCAACGGAATGTACCCTGAAGAACTGCAAGAAACCCTCAGAAAGTCCGTTCCCGAAGGACCAGCGTCAATGCAAGTTTTCGACATCACGGGAAGGGGCGGTCCGAACACCGTGGACCTTGGAGGTGCAACCGTCCTCCAGCCCTTTGACATGTTCTGGAAGACAGCTAAGAAGCTGAGGAAACCTGAGAACCGATTGCTGAGCATAATTGGCTTCGACGCCCTGGAGGCGAGATATGCGAAGGACCTCCCTGCAATGCAGGGTCTAATAATCGAGACCATCGCCAAGGTGAGAAACGCGGGCGACATCATGATATCAATAGCTCGGCCATTCTCCAACACCCTGCGAGAACTTGCAAGCGCCTCAGATGTTCATTTGCGACTTGCCCAGTATGACGGCGTTCTTTGCCTTTTGGGCGTAAAACCGAGGACCGATTACTATGGTGTCTCTCTCCCAGACAAGGGTGCGCATGCTCAGATCGAACTGGTCCAGGTTTCCTAGCATGGCCGCAACAGTGGGCACGTCGTTAGACCGGCCGCTGATAGAATCCATCGACGCCGCCCTCAGTGCTCTTGGTACAAGCACGAGAGACTCGGTTCTGCTTTATCTTCGTAAGAGATATTCCATTTCTCTGGAAGAGACGCCTCAGAGGATGGACGAATTCCTCCAAGCTCTCCGTGCCCTACTCGGGTACGGTGCAAGAGGGATAGAGAAACTAGTAATCGCTAGATTGGTCGAAACCAATGAGATCCCACTTGCCGAGGCTAGAGGTAGAAATCTGAAGTTCGCTCGCACACCCAGCAACGTTGACATTCGCCGATCTTGTGGCAAACCCTTGTCTCTACGCAGCTCACTTGTCTTTCTTGGCAGCTTTCACGAATAATTCAAGGAATTTGTCCGCCCCAGTTGGCGGACCTTTCTTCTCTGGCTCAGGCTGACGGTTTTGCCTGACTTTCGAATCGTTTTGCAAGCCCGAAGACTCCAAGGAAGAGAAGCGCTCCAGCGATTGCTGTGACAGTTGAGCTGAGGATGGTGGTAGTCTCTCCCACCGAACTTATCAGACTAGCTATTTGATCAGTTGGCAACGAAACTGTCAGAACCAAGCCCACGACGCTTTGAATCGTCAGCAACGAAAATGCCACGATTATCATGGTCCAAGCACGAAACGAGCCCGTTATCCTCGTCACTTTGTATGCGTAGAATACCACGCCTGCTTGGAAGATGAGTTCTAGGACCGCTATGAAGTAGAGCGTTGGTAAAACTATAGGATCTAGCACTCTTCCTATCGCCTCACTTTCGTTTCTCCGCGGCCCCACGGAAGAGATCCATGAATTTCTCCGATGCAACCCTCCTGGGCGAGCCAGTGATGACCCCTTCATAGTTCGTGAACGCGGATTCTATCTTGATCCCTGTCGGGGTTATCTCAAACTCTCTAAGTCGCTTGTCATGATCGCTTCCCCTCATCTTCAGAACTACCAAAGCCTTCCGCATCGAGGACTCGATCTCGACTGGCTTCAGTGCAACGATGCAGTCCACTAAGAAGCTCAATCCTACTTCGGTAACCGCGAATGACCCTCCTGTCATCTGCGGAGACTCCCAGACCAGCAAGGAGCTTATTCCCTTGGTCTTGAGGTGCATGATCAAGCGGTACGCTTCTCGCCTCAGCTCGCTTTCCTTCACGAACATGGCGAGATGGCTCAACGAGTCCACAACGATTCGTCTGGGCTGGATGTCTCGGAAGGATTCGTCGAGGAGACTCTCTCCCTCCGACTCGAGCATCAGGTTTGGTGAGGTGCATACGATTCGGAACTTGTTTTCTTCCTCTAGCTTTCGAAGGTCCCATCCGAGGTTTTTCGCGTCTCGGTAGATCTGGTCAGGCATTTCTTCGAAGGTCACGTAGATCCCGGGTTCTCCAAGCTTGACCCCGTTAACCAGGTATTGGAGGGCTAGAGTTGTCTTTCCGCAGCCAGCGCTCCCAGCCACCATTACCGCGTCTCCTTCCATGAATCCGCCATGTAGCATCTCGTCCAGCTCAGTTACTCCGGTCCGGACCCTCCCACTCTCCGCAACCTTTCCAGAGAAGAACTGGTCAACTCCAGAGACTCCTGTTCTAGAACTTGGTGTTGTCAATTTTCTCCACCCCCTCTAGATTCCTGAGATGTTTCGCGATGGCGTCCAAGACTTCGCGGTCCCTCGCACGGTCCAAGAGCAAAACTTCCGAGCGACCATTCCTCCTCGTCTTAAGT
>WNFD01005505.1_pt1 | contig 17518 bp, 12 predicted proteins | sample 5400491 | NCBI WGS metagenome assembly WNFD01 (sample SAMN13153343, study PRJNA577476) | soil metagenome | isolation source: 120 cm saprolite under Douglas fir tree site 2 hole 2 replicate 2 | place: USA:California | collected 2015-04-18 | reverse complement strand
ACGTCCGCGAGCGCTCGGCGACCGGGCTCTTGCTACAGATCACGCATCCCGGGCTGGAGCGCGGTCTTCCGGTACGGCTGATCAAGAAGATGCCCTCCTGATAGGCGGCCGGGCCCATCGCGCTGGTGGGCCTGGACCGCATCTGCCGTGATTGTCACTCTGCATCTCGTCGCTCTGGCACTGTACGCTTTGGCCACGGCGCTGACGTTGGCGCCCTTCATGGGTTTCCGGTCGGCCCCGCGTGCGCTGACGATTGCGCTCCCGTGCGCCGGGGCGGCGGTGCACGTCGTCGCGATTTCGCAGCTGACGCTGATCGGTCTGGGCCCCGCGCTGTCGATGCTGGCGCTGTGTCTGGTGCTGCTGCAGCTCGCCAGCGAGCGATTGTTGCGCGGCTCAGCGGTCTCGTTCTTTGCCGGCCCGCTCGCCACCGGACTCGTGGGACTCGCGATCCTCAGCGGGCTGACGCCTGGGGCGGAAGTGGCCGCCGGCCGCAACACCTGGTTCGTTCTGCACGTCGCGCTCAGCGTCCTCGGCCTCGCATTGCTGGCGCTGGCTTTCATCGCCGCGGCGCTCTACCTGCTGCAGTTCCGCGAGCTCAAAGCCCGCCGCTTTGGTCAGATCTTCCAGCTCTTTCCACCGCTCGAACGGCTCGATCAGCTGAACCGTTTCGCGCTCGTCGCGGGTTTTCCCGCGCTGACACTCGGCGTCCTGCTCGCGCTCGGGTACGGCGCGCAGTTCTCGGGCGGCCTCCATGTCGCCAAGGCGCAGATCGTGTGGGGGATCTTTACCTGGGTGGTGCTCGGATGGGCGGTGTGGGTCCGGGTCGTCCGCCATTGGGCGGGCCGCCGCGCGGCCCTCGCGAGCATCGCCGGCTTCAGCGCCGTCCTGCTGGTCTACGTCGCGCTGAAGTTGACCCAGCCCGGCGCCGAACGGTTCCTGTGACGGGTCATACAGAGATGGGGATCAAGGTCGTGGGGGTGAACCACCGGACCGCACCGCTCGACGTGCGCGAGCGGCTGGCGCATGGCGCGCACGAGGTGCCGGGCGCCCTTGCGCGCGTCATGGCGGCGGGCGCCAGCGGCGGGGTTCTGCTCTCCACCTGCAATCGCACCGAGTTCTATCTGGTCGCCGACGACGAGCCGGCGCTGGAGGCGGTGTGGTCACTGCTGGGTGAGCGGCTGCCAACTGGTCCCTCCCCCGAGGCCGGTGCCCGCGAGTACGGGTACATCGCCCGCGACCGTGACGCCGTTCGCCACCTGTATCGGGTATCGTCGGGACTCGATTCGATGATCCTGGGCGAGTCGCAGATCCAGGGACAGGTACGAGAGGCGTGGGAAGCATCGCGCGCGCAAGCGGGCCCCGTGCTGCATCGGCTGTTTCAGACGGCACTCCACGTCGGATCACGTGTGCGAAACGAAACCAGCCTGGGGATGGGGACGGCGTCCGCCGCATCGGCGGGTGTCGCCGTCGCGGGCAAGATCTTCGGCGATCTCGCCGGCCGCAGCGCGCTCATCCTCGGCGCCGGTGACATGGCCGAGCTCGCGGCCACGTGTCTCAGCGATCAGGGAGTGCATATCACGCTGGTCGCAAATCGCACGCAGGAGCGCGCCCGAGCCATCGCCGAGCGGCTCGGCGGCAAGGCGGTGTCACTGGAGGAAGCATGGCCGCACTTCGCCACGACGGACATCGCCCTGTGCTCGACCGCCGCGCCGCACGCGGTGGTCACCTGGGAGCGCGTGGGCGCGGTGATTGGCGCGCGTCGCGGGAAGCCGCTGTGCATTCTGGATCTGGCGGTGCCGCGCGACGTCGATCCGGCGATCGCACAGCTCGAGAACGTGTTCCTGTACGACGTCGACGATTTGCAGACGGTCGCCGCGCAGGCGACGGCGCGGCGGCGCGACGAGATCCCCGCCGCCGAGCGGATCGTCGAAGAAGAGACCGATCTCTTCTGGGCCTGGTACGGCGGGCTGGGTGTCGTGCCGACCATCAAGGAGCTGCGCGCCCGCATGGATGATGTGCGCGCGGCCGAGCTCGAGCGCGCGCTGCGCCAGCTCGATCATCTGAGTCCCGACGATCGCGCCCAGATCGAGCAATTCAGCCAGGCGTTGCTGAATAAATTGCTGCACCAGCCCACCATCGCTCTGAAGCAGGCGGCTGAAGAGGGCCGCGGGTACGGCTTGCTCCAGGCGGTCCGCCGCCTCTTCGGAATGGAGCCACCCGCGTGACACGGATCCTCGTCACCGGGGGGGCAGGGTACATCGGCAGTGTCGTCGTAGCACAACTCCTGGAGCGGGGTTTCAAGGTCGTTGTGCTGGATGACCTGAGCACGGGGCACCGCCAGGCGGTCGCCAGGGGCGCGGGCTTCGTCCAGGGAGGGGTGGGGAACCGCGAGCTGGTCGAGTCGCTGCTCGAGCGTGAGCGCATCGAGGCGATCATCCATCTAGCCGCGTTTGCGCTGGTCCCGGAGTCGGTCGCACAGCCTCAGAAGTATGTGACCAACAATGTGACGGCCGCCCGTGTACTGTTGGAGGCGGCAGTCCGGGCCAAAATCCGCCGCTTCGTCTTCTCGTCGTCCTGCGCGGTGTACGGCCATCCGGTGACCATTCCGATCACGGAAGACTCGCCGCAAGCGCCGGTGAATCCGTACGGCGAGACGAAGCGCGATTTCGAGCGGCTGCTCGTGGAAGTCGGGGCAAAGCAGGGTATGGGGGTGGTGAGCCTGCGCTACTTCAATGCGTCGGGCGCCACGGAGCGGCTGGGAGAGGACCACGACCCGGAGACCCATTTGATCCCGAATGTGCTGGCTGCTGCCCTTGGCAAGCGCGCGGCGCTCGAGGTCTACGGCACCGATTATCCGACAGCCGACGGCACTGCGGTTCGGGACTATGTCCACGTGGCCGACATCGCGGATGCGCATCTGCGCGCCCTGGACGTCAAGCTCGACACAGGCTCGGCCGTCGCCGTGAACCTGGGCACGGGCACCGGGCGCTCCGTTCGCGAAGTGGTGGACGCCGCGCGCCGCGTGACCGGGCGCGCGGTGCCGACGGTCGAGCGGCCGCGCCGGCCCGGCGATCCGCCGGAGTTGGTCGCGGCGGTCGGCCGCGCGGCAACCGTGCTCGGCTGGCGCGCATCGCATTCGAGTCTCGAGGAGATTTTAGGCAGCGCGTGGCGCTGGCATCAGGCACACCCGCAGGGATATCGAGGAGGTTAGGTGCTCTTTCAGGTACGCGGGGCGATCCCCACGACGCCGTGGGAGCTGGTGCTCACGTCCAGCCGCGAAACGCAGTTCGTGCTGGGCGTGCTCGCCGTCTTTTCGCTGGTGTCGTGGTATTTGATCGTCCTCAAGTGGTGGCAATTCCGCCGCATGCGACAGCTCGGCGACCGCTTTCTCGCCGAGGTGGAGAAAGCCCCGCGCCTCGAGGAAGCCTATCACGCCGCGATGCGGCTGCCGCCGTCGCCCTACAACCGGTTGCTGCGCGAGGCCGTCCATTTCTTCTCGGAGCTGAAACCGGGAAGCCTGAAAGGGACCGGGGGAACGCCCAACCCGGCCACGGCGGCGTCCTCCGCAATGCTGACCACGACGCAGCTCGAGGCGTTCCGCATGGTGCTCGCCAAGGAAGTGGCGGGGGAGCGGGACACCGCCGCGCGCTTCATCCCGTGGCTCGCGACCTTCGGCTCGGTCAGCCCGTTGCTCGGCCTGCTCGGCACGGTGCTCGGCGTCATGGACGCCTTTATCGGCATCGCGGTCGGCGGCTCCGGGAACATCGCCGCGGTCGCGCCAGGCGTCGCGGAAGCACTGACCACGACGGTCGGTGGCCTGGCCGTGGCCGTCCCGGCCGTGATGGCCTACAACCTCTTCGTCAACCGGCTCGGCCTGTTCGCGGGCGAGCTCGAGGGCTTCGCGCAGGAGATCGTCGGCACGCTGGCCCGGGAAGGACGGATCTAATGGCAGGTGGAGGGGGGGGACTCCTCGGCGGCGGTGGCGGTGGTCTCCGCGGACATGGAGAGCTGCCGCTCAACGCTGACATCAATGTGACGTCGCTCGTGGACGTCGCGTTCGTCTTGCTCATCATTTTCATGATCACCGCGCCGATCATGCAGGGCGGGGTGGATGTGCGATTGCCGCGCGCGCAGGTCCGCGCCATCGAGCCGAAGCAGGGACTCGTCGTCACGGTGGACATGGACGGCAAGATCTATCTCGACCAGGCGGGACTCTCGTATGACGATTTCCAGGCCACTTTTCCCGCCTTTGTGCGAACGAAACGGCCCACGGGGGTGTATCTGCGGGCCGATGGTCGAGTCGCCTACGCTCGCGTGGTGCAGGTGCTGGCGGTGATTCGCGGGGCAGGCGTGCAGGACGTGGGACTCGTAGCCGAACCGGAGACGATCAATCGATGAGAGGACGCGGCCGCACTCCGGCCCCTGTAGGTATGGCGGTGACGGGAACGCTCGTCGTTCACGGCTTGGTGGTCGTGTTGCTGTTCGGCACGCCCACCGGCCGAACGCGGCTCCCGCCGACGTATCGCGTGCGGCTGATCGCCGCCCCGGCGGCCGATCTCGAGGCCCGCAAGGCGCCCGAGGCGTTCGAGCGTCCGGCGGAGGAAAAACCGGCGCCGAGTCCCGCTGCCAAGCGACCGCAGAGTACCGTCTCGCGCGCGACACCGCCGCCGACGCGCGACCAGACGCGGCGCGAAGCAGCGCCGCGGACCACGCCGACGACGCAGCCATTGCCGGGAGAGAAGCCTTCGACGGGCAACGATGTCGCCACCGTGAGCACCGAGGGTATAGCATTTCCGTTCCCCGAGTATCTGCAGAACATCGTCTCGCAGGTGCTCCGCCGCTGGCAGCGCCCCGCGGTTCGGGCAACTTCGCGTTCGATCTCGAGGCTCAAGGCGCGGTCGAGGAAGCCGGACGGTTTCACGCATTTGGAACGCTGCCTGACGGTTGGCAGAGCGAGGTGTTGTTCGTGCGATTCTATTTCTCAGGGCAACGTCAATGATGGCGGTTGAGCGGTTGGACGGTTGGGCGGTTCGAATGCTCGGCGTGTTAGCGATTCTTCTAACCGCCGAACCGCTTAACCGGCTAACCGCCCAGGACACCTCGACGATCGACCGCGGCGTGCGCATCGGGATCGTCTACCGGCCGGGCGTGCGCCCGGGATTGGTGATGTTACCGCGCGCCGGTACGGGTCTCGATTCCGTCCGCGCGATTGTGACGCGCGATCTCGACTACAGCGACCGCTTCGAAGTGATCACGCTTCCCGGCGGCGACTCGATCCGTCTCGCGAGCCCGTCTGCCGGTACGCGAGGCGCAGGAACACGGCGTTCGGGATCTGGAACGGCCGCAACAGGCGGCGCCCAGGCCGGGGGTGCGCTCAACTATCCGCTGTATCAGGCGCTGGGCGCCGATTTCGCGCTCGACATCACAGCCGCAGGCGACACGACCGTCGCGACGCTGCACGACATCGCGGCGGCCGGCATTCGCCGCACCGTACGCGCCAAACTGCCGCGGCTCGGCGATCCCGACTTTCGCCAAGCTGTCCACCGGCTCGCTGATCAGGCGCTCCAGGCTGCCCTCGGCACTCCGGGAATCGCGGCCACCAGGATCTTGTTCGTGAAAGACGGGAAGGTGTATCAGATCGACCAGGACGGCGCCGAGCAAAAGCTCGTCTCCTCGACGGATCGGCAGGCGATGTCCCCCGCCTGGGGAGCGGACGGCCAGCACTTCGCATACATGGAATTCCAGGCCGGGAAGGGCTGGCTCTACCTGCAAGAGATGGCGACGGGCAAGCGCACCGCCGTCTCGACGACCGGGACCGCCCTCGATTTCACACCGGCATTTTCACCGGACGGACAGACCCTCGCCTTTAGCCGTGCGACGGAGGAAGGGACCGATCTCTACACGATTAACATCAAGAATAACTGTTGCTTACGCCGCTTGACCGTGGGGCGCTTTTCTGACAACTTGTCCCCGACGTTCAGCCCTGACGGGCAGCGCATGGCGTTTGTCTCGACGCGCCCGGGTCTGCCGCAGATCTATGTGATGGCGGCGGATGGAACGGACCAGCAGTTGTTCGCACCATTCGACTACGGCGTGACCGGGGCGTCCAACGCGCCCGAGTGGTCGCCCGACGGGCAGTCGGTGGCATTTCACCGGGACGTGGCTGGCACACTGCAGGTGTTTGTGCTGGACGTGCGTACACGCACGGTCCGACAGCTCACCTCGGTGGGGCGCAACGAGGATCCGACCTGGGCTCCCGACAGCCGTCATCTCGCCTTTGTTTCTGACCGGTCGGGCTACCGCCAGTTGTGGATCATCGATCTCGACACCGGCCGAATCCGGCCACTGCTGCAGCAGAGCGGAGCGCGTTTGCCGGCTTGGTCTCCACGGCTTTCGGAGGCTCCTTCTTCCACCCCCTGATCGGAGAGACAGGATGAAATCGGTATCGTTGCTCCTCGCGCTCGGCTTGGGCGCTGCGGTTATTGCGGCCGCGTCTTGCGGTGGTAATCCGCCCCCCCCGACCCCGACGCCCAATGCCGATTCGGCGGCGGCCGCCGAGCGGGCGCGGCAGGACTCGGCAACCGCGGCGCAGGCCGAACGCGATCGGCAGGCCCGCGAGGAAGCGGACCGCGTCGCACGGCAGCGGGCGGCCGACTCGATCGCGGCGCTCGCTCGCGCGTCTGAAGAAGTGCGCAACACGTTGGCCGCGATGATCCACTTCGATCTCGACAAGGCGAACATCCGGTCCAACGACATGGGCATCCTCGATCAGAAGGTCGCGATTCTACAGGCGAGTCCCAATCTGCGGATCCGGATCGGCGGGCACTGCGATGAGCGGGGCTCGGACGAATACAACCTCGCCCTCGGCAATCGCCGTGCGCAGGCCGCGAAACAGTACCTCGTGAGCCACGGCGTCGATGCGAGCCGCATCGAGACGCAGTCGTGGGGTGAGGAGCGGCCGCTTGTGAACGGGCACGACGAGAGCGCGTGGTCACAGAATCGGCGCGACGAGTTCGAAGTGATCAGCGGTGGCGACAACCTCCGCCGTTCGTAGCGCGTGTGTCCTGGCCCTCGGGCTCGCTGCCGGATGCGCCCTCAAAGGGGACGTCCGGAAAGTCGAGTTCCAGGTTCAGGCGTTACAGGCTGATCTCGCCAAGAGTGATGCGGCACGGGCGGCGGAACGGGACACGATCCTGGCCGCCGTCCGCCTGCTGCAGCAGGCATTAGCCACCCAGCAGGCGTATCTCGTCCAAATGCGCGGTGATCTGCGCACCGAGCTGCTGTCGGTGCAACAACAGCTCGTCGCGGTGCAAGAGCTGACGGGGCAGAGCCAGCAACGGCTGACCGAGCTGCGGTCGCGGATCGAGTCGCGGGCGCAGCAACCGGATCCGGGCATGCCCGCCGGTGGAACCCCGGTTGGGCCCTCCGGCAATCCCGCCGGGCCTGGCCCCGATCAGATGTACGATGTCTCGCTGCAACAATACCGCCGCGGCAGTCTCACGACCGCCCGGCTGGGCTTCCGGGAGTTCCTGCGTGTCTTTCCTAAGCATGAACGCGCGCCCGATGCCCTGTTCTATATCGGCGAAAGCTTCGAACAGGCCGCACCCGATTCCGCGGCGACGGTGTACGATCAACTCGTGCGTACCTATCCCCATTCGCCGCGCGCTCCGTCTGCCCTCTACAAGCAGGGTCTGCTCGCCGAACAGCGGGGAGACAAGGCGACGGCGCGGAACTTCTACACGCGGGTGATCGCGGGCTATCCGCGCTCGCCCGAGGCCGATCTCGCGCGGCAAAATCAGCAGCGTCTCAGGCCGTAACCTCCTGGCCGTACCACCAACGATGACGCCGCGCGGTGAGATGCCGTTTCTCGACCATCTCGAGGAGCTGCGTTGGCGCATCCTCTGGAGTTTGGTCGCGATCCTCGTCGGGACGATCGTCGGCTGGGTCCTGCTCGATAAGATCGACATCATCGAGCTACTGAAGCGGCCAATCGCGCCCTATCTGCCCGGTGGTCGCCTCGTCTTCACGAGCCCCGCTGAGCCCTTCATGCTCACGCTGAAAGTGGCGTTCGCGCTGGGCTGCCTCGTGGCATCGCCGATCGTCATCTATCAAGTCTGGGCCTTCCTGTCGCCCGCACTGTACGAGCGCGAACGGCGGTTGATCGTGCCGGCCCTCGGGGTCGGCGTCTTGCTGTTCCTGGGTGGGGCGATCGCGTGCTACCAGTGGCTGCTGCCGGCCGCGCTCAAGGTGCTGTTGGGCTTCCAGCGCGCCGACCTGTCGGCGATGATCACCATCGACCGCTACTTCGGCATGGCCGTGCCGTTCGTCGTCGGCTGTGGGCTCGTGGCGGAGCTGCCGCTGGTGGTGACGGTTCTGGCGGCGCTGGGCATCGTCACGCCGCAGTTCCTGGGACGGCAGCGGCGCTACGCGATTGTGATCGCGGCGTTCCTTGCGGCGATCCTGACGCCGCCCGACGCGGTGTCGATGATGCTGATGCTGGGACCGCTGCTCCTCCTGTATGAGCTCAGCATCTGGTGTGCGTGGGTCGCCAGCCGGCGGCGCGCGCGGCGGATGGCGGCGGCCGCGATGGTGCTGCTCGTACTCGGCGTGGGGTCGCTGCACGCACAGAATCCTCCGCCTCCTCCGCCACGGCGCGTCGTGCGCGATACGACTGTCGTCGTGAAGCCGCCGGGAGCGCCGGCAGACAGCGGCCGGAAGGGCAGCCTAGACAGCGCGACCGCACGCAAGCTGGGACTCCCCACCGGACCGTCGCGTTCCTTCCCTCCGCCTGATGCCGCAATGGACTCCCTGCTCAAACTCGAAGGCTTCCGCGTCACGCGCTACACGTCCGACACCTTCGTGGTCGTGGGCGACAGCCAGACGATCTTCCTGCGGCGCGAGGCGTACGTCGAGCGCGAGGGGACGCAGCTGCAAGCCGACTCGATTCGCTACCACGAAGCGAGTTGCCGGCTCAATGCGTCGGGCAATCCCCAGCTATTCGATCAGGGGACCGTGCTCGTGGGGGAAGGCATGAGCTACGACACCTGCTTGCGCCGCGGTACGGTGCGGGATGCGCTGACCGACTTCCAGCAGGGCGGCGTCACCTGGTACATGCACGGCAGGGGACTCGCTTCCGATTCGGGCTCGGCTCGCGTGTACGCCAAGTCCGCGAACGTCACGTCCGATCCGCAGCCCGTGCCGGACTACCACTTCGCGGCGGGCCAGGTGAAATGGATCAACAAGCGAACGATGATCGCGCGGCCGGCGGTCTTGTACGTTCGCGATGTCCCGATCATGTGGCTGCCGTTCATTTTCCAGGATATTCGCGGGGGCCGGCGCAGCGGAATTCTGTTCCCCCGGTTCGGCTTGAGCGATCTGGTTCGTCCCACACGCCACTACTCGCGGCACATGTCCGACTTCGGCTACTACTTTGCGGTCAACGACTACGTCGATGTGCTCGTGGCCGGAGACTGGTTCGCGGACCGCTACGTGCAGGTTCACGGCCAGGCCCAGTATCACTGGATCGACCGTTTCATGGACGGGAGTCTGTCGTACTCGCGGATGTCGCAGATCGACCACCCGGCCGTCAATTCGCGCATCGGATGGAATCACTCGCAGCGGTTCAACTCGCGCACGTCGTTCCACGCCAACGTGGACTACTCGACGAACGGGTCGCTCATCCAGCGCAATTCGCTCAACCCCTGGGAAGTCACCGCGCAGATCGGCTCGAGCCTGAATTTCGATAAGAGGTTTTCCTGGGGAACGTTGAACATCGGGGGCACGCGCAGGCAGGATCTCTCGGCCTCCAGCACCAACCAGAGCTTCCCCAGCATCAGTCTGACGCCATCCGCGGTGAACATCGCGCCCTGGCTGACCTGGTCCCCGGGATTCACCTTCACCAATGAGCAGCAATTCCACATAGCGAGCGGCACGCTCCTGGTTCCCGGCGTCAGGGTCCCGATCGACACCCTTCATCTCTTTAACGACAATCGCCACACCAACATCTCCATCAGCACGCCGCTGCGCCTGGGGCGGTGGAATTGGGGGAACGACATCAGCGTGACCGATGTCAGGGTACACGGCCGTCAGGAGTACGACCTTCCTGGCGACAGCACGGGTGCCGTCCGGCGCGTCCTGTTTGGAGAAACATTCGAGACGCAAGTGACTTGGAACACGAGCATCAACCTGCCGTCATTCTTTCAGGGGACGTGGAAGCTGCAGCCGGCCGTGCAGATTGCGAATGCGACGAGCGGTGGCCCCTTCATGATCCGCAACCAGTTCACCGGCGGCCAGTTCGTGCGTCAGGGCAAACGTCTGGCCTTCAGCATGAGCGCCACACCCACCCTTTTCGGCTTCTTCCCGGGTGTCGGACCGTTGTCTCGCATACGGCACACCGTGTCGCCGCAGATCAGCTATCAGTACGCGCCCGGCGTCCGGGTACCGGAAGCATTTGCTCGCGCGATCGACCCGACCGGCCGCTACAACAACTCCCGCACCGATCCGCAACAGACGATCAGCTTTGGCTTGTCGCAGAACTTCGAAGCCAAGCTGAAGCCTCCAGCGGGCGATACCGCCAGTGAGAAGGAGCCGCGGAAGATCAAGTTGCTCAGCATCAACACGAGCGCGATCGGCTACAACTTCGAGCAGGCCAAGCAGCCGCACCACACCGGCTGGCAGAACGGAACGCTCACCAACACGTTCCTGTCGGACCTGCTCCCGAGTTTTCAGCTGTCGATCACCCATGATCTGTGGAAGGGGCAGGTTGGCACCGATTCCGCGAAGTTCAAGCCTTTCCTGCAGTCCATCTCCGCATCATTCACGGTGACACCGGCGACTTTGCAGGGTCTGGGTCACTTGCTCGGGCTCCGCCCGCGGCCCGTCGCTCCTCCTGCACAGGACACCTCGGCGACAGCAGGCGTGGGCCCTGCGTCCGATGACTTTCGTCGCTACAATGGCAGCACGCGAACCGGATACGGGCCGCGGGGCCCAGGGATGGGAATCGGGGAGGGGAACGGCGGATTCGGCGGAGGCAGGGGGTTTACGCTCGGCATCTCGTTGTCGAGCTCACGCAGCCGGAACGACACCACTCCGGCATTGCGCCACCAGGCGGGACGGCAGACGACCAACCTGAATCTGGCGTTCAGTCCGACGCGCAACTGGACCGCCAACTGGAGCACCTCGTACGACATGGGCACGCGTCAGTTCTCCTACCACTCCCTGACCTTCCAGCGTGATCTGCGGCGTTGGCGTGCCAGCTTCAGCTTCAACAAGACGGCGGCGGGCAACTTTTCATTCAGCTTCAACATCACGCTTACCGATCAGCCGGACATCAAGTTCGACTACGGTCAGAACACCTACGTGCAGTAGACTGCGTTGTCCTCTGGCGGAGACAAGGCCTCGCGTGACTCTGCTGTAACTCGCTGATAAACATCGACTTCGCTTTGGGCATGGGGCGTGCTTATAGGTCGGGCGATCCCCGTCCTGAGGCTCTTATGCGTGTGCTCCTGTCCTTGGTGCTCCTGGTCGCTGTCGCGTGCCAGCCTTCCGTCGTCGGTCCCGGCGGCGGCGCTCCATCTACGCCGGCCAACCTGACGTACCAGCTCGAGCCCAGCGGCGATCCCAATCGTCCCCTCGGCATTCTGCTCATCTGGGACGACGTGACCGACGCCAACCTCGCCAGCTATCGCATCTATTCGCGCTCCTCGAGCAGCGGCTCATACGGCCTGCGCGGCGAGACCAGCTCGAACACGTTCCACGACAACGGCGTGCCCCATCTGCAGTACTACGTCACTGCGGTGAATGCCAGCGGCGAGGAAAGTGGCAGCAGCAACGCGATCACGGTGGACGAGCGGCTGCAGCTCGTTTCCCCTGCGTGGCTGTCTTCTATTTCTTTGAACGGCGCCATCCACCTCCAATGGGATGACACCTCCTACATCACGGCGCCGACACGCTTCAAGTGGTACCGCATTTACAGCACGGACTATAGCCTCGGCAGTGGTCTCTGCGGCACGAGCTGGCTGCTCGAAGGCACGACCGTTGCCCCGGAGTTTCTTGCCAGCGCCATGACGAATGGCGTGCCCCGTTGCTTTGGTATCTCTGCCGTGAGCCGAGAGGGGTACGAGAGCCTCTGGTCGCCCCTGCGCCAGGACACCCCCCGTCCCGATGCGCGCAATACGCTCGTGTTCGCATACAATAAAAACCAGGCGCAGTCGGGCTTCCGGTTCTGGCAGGATCTCAATAGCGACGGCCGTGCTCAAGCATCCGAGCTGGGGCTGGTGCAAAACGGCAATCTGACGAGCATCGACTTCTGGGTGTACCAGGACCCGAAGGACTCGACACTCTGGCTCGTGCCGGAGTTCGCTGGAACGCAGATGCGGCTGTACAGCACGTCGCCGGTCGCCGATCTGACGTCGATCGACTTTGCGCCCGCGTCTGGCTACGCGCGGAGCATGATTCAGGCAGTTCCGGGATACGGCTATGTCTTCGAGATCGTCGAAGGCTCGACCGTGCGCTACGGCGCCCTGCGCATGACGCACGTCGGTCGGGACTACCTGATCTTCGACTGGAGCTTCCAGACGGATCCGGGCAACCCTGAGCTGCAGATTCGCGCCGGGCAGTCGACCGCCATGGCGACTGGCACCGTGGTTTCAGGCTCGAAATAGGTAGTCCGGGTCAGATAAGGCGCCGGAGTGGTCAACAGCCACTCCGGCGCTTTAGCTTTGTTTCCCATGGCAAAACCTGTCACGTTGGATGGCTATTCCCTTTCCATCGCCGATGTCGTCGCTGTGGCACGGCACCTTGCTTCCGTTGCGCTCGATCCCAAAGCCCTCGACGCCGTAAAAAAGTCTCGCGCGGCGGTCGAAGCCGCCGCCGCACGCGGTCAAACGATATACGGCGTCAATACCGGTTTCGGGAAGCTCGCCCACGTGCGCATCCCACCGGACCAGGCTCGACAGCTGCAGCTCAATCTCATCCGCAGCCACGCGTCCGGCGTCGGTGAACCGCTCGCGCCCGATGCCGTGCGCGCGATGATGTTGCTACGGGCGAACGTACTCGTGCGCGGCACGAGCGGGGTGCGGCCCGTCCTTCCAGAGCTCCTGGTGGAGATGTTGAACCGGAAGCTCCATCCCACCGTGCCGTCGCAAGGCAGCGTGGGCGCCTCCGGCGACCTCGCGCCGCTGTCGCATCTCGCCCTGGCGATGATCGGCGAGGGGGACGTCAAAGTGCCGCGCCCCATCACGCTCGAGGCCAAGGAGGGACTGGCCTTCGTGAACGGGACGCAAGCACAGACGGGGCTGGCGGCGCTGCTCGTGACCGATGCCTGGACGCTGTGGCGCAGCGCCCACGCCGCGGCCGCGATCAGTCTCGAGGCTGTGCGCGGCTCGCCCGATCCGTTCGACGCCCGCATCCATGACGCCCGTCCGCACCCGTGGCAGCAGCGCTCGGCCGCGCTGCTGCGCGACTTGCTCGCCGACAGCGAGATCCGGGAGTCGCATCGCGAAAACGATCCGCGGGTGCAGGACGCCTACTCGCTGCGCTGCACGCCTCAGGTGCTCGGCGCGGTCGGCGAGGGGCTCGCCTTCGCCGAACGGCTGGTGACGACGGAGCTCAATGCGGCGACGGACAACCCGCTCGTCTTCGGCGACGATGTGCTCTCGGGCGGCAACTTCCACGGGCAGCCCATCGCGCTGGCGCTCGACGTGATCGGCATCGTGCTGACGACGCTCGCGGGACTTGCGGAGCGGCGCCTGGAGCGGGTGGTGAACCCCGATCTGTCGTCGGGACTGCCAGCCTTTCTGGCTCACGATCCCGGTCTCGAATCGGGCTTCATGACCGCGCAGATCGCCGCCGCCGCGCTCGTCGCCGACTGCCGCGTCCTCGCGACTCCGGCGAGCGTGCAATCGGTGCCCACCGAAGGAAACCAGGAAGATGTCGTGCCGATGGGGATGACCGCCGCGTGGAAAGCGGGACGCATCCTCGCCAATGCCGAGCGCATCGTGGCGATCGAGCTGCTCGCTGGCGCGCAGGGACTCGAGTATCTGAAGCCGTTACGGCCCGCCCAGGCTGTGGCGCGATTGTACGCCGCGGTACGACAGGAGTCAGCCGCGCTCACGGGGGACCGGCCCCTGACCGCCGACATCGAGAAGGTCGCGATCCGCATCCGTGAAGGAAGATTTGCGTCGTGAAAGCCCCGCGTGGGACCACGAAATCCTGCAAAGGATGGGTCCAGGAAGCTGCCCTGCGGATGTTGATGAACAACCTCGACCCCGAAGTCGCGGAGCGACCGGACGATCTGGTCGTGTACGGCGGCACGGGCAAGGCGGCGCGGAATTGGGCCTCGTTCGACGCGATCTGCCGCACGCTGCGCGTGCTGGAAGACGATGAGACGCTGCTCGTGCAATCGGGCAAACCGGTCGGCGTGTTCACGACACACCCGGATGCTCCCCGCGTGCTCATCGCAAACGCCAATCTCGTCGGTCGCTTCGCGACCTGGGAAGTGTTTCGCGATCTCGAACGCCGCGGACTGATCATGTACGGGCAGATGACCGCAGGGTCGTGGATCTACATCGGCACACAGGGAGTTCTTCAGGGAACCTACGAGACCTTTGCCGCCGTCGCGGCGCGACACTTTCAGGGATCGTTGCGCGGGCGGATCGTGCTGACCGGTGGACTCGGCGGCATGGGTGGTGCGCAGCCCCTCGCCGCCACCATGAATGAAGGGATTTGCCTGGCGGTAGAAGCGGATCCCGCCCGCGTCCAGCGCCGCCTGGCGACGCGTTACATCGATCGATCGACGGCGTCGCTCGACGAGGCGCTGACATGGTGCGCGGATGCACAGCGAAGCGGCGAGGCGCTCTCGGTGGCCCTTGTGGGCAATTGCGCGGAGGTTCTCCCTGCGCTCGTACGACGCGGGTTTACGCCCGACGTCGTGACCGATCAGACGTCGGCGCACGACCCGCTCAATGGCTACATCCCCGCCGGTTTCAGTCCCGCCGAGGCGGCGGAGCTGCGGCGCCAATCTCCCGATGACTACGTGCAGCGCGCCCGCGACAGCATCGCGATGCACGTGCGGGCCATGCTCCATCTGCAAAAGCGCGGCGCTGTCGCATTCGACTATGGGAACAACATCCGCACCGAAGCCCGCGACGCCGGCGTGACGGACGCGTTTACGATCCCCGGCTTCGTGCCTGAATACATCCGGCCGCTGTTTTGTGAGGGGAAGGGCCCATTCCGCTGGGTGGCGCTTTCGGGCGAAACGAAGGATTTGCATCGCACCGACCAGCTGGTACTGGAGCTGTTTCCCGAGAACGCGCATCTCAAGCGGTGGATCACGATGGCACAGCAGCGCGTCGCGTTCCAAGGACTACCAGCGCGGATCTGTTGGCTGGGGCAGGGGGAGCGCGCGCGCTTCGGTGTCGCATTGAACGACCTGGTGCGACGCGGCGAGCTGTCTGCTCCGATCGTGATCGGTCGCGATCACCTCGACACCGGGTCGGTCGCGTCGCCGTTCCGAGAAACGGAGGGGATGCGCGACGGCTCCGACGCAATCGCCGACTGGGCCATTCTCAATGCGTTACTCAACACCGCATCCGGCGCATCGTGGGTTTCCTTCCACCATGGCGGCGGCGTCGGCATCGGCAACTCACTGCACGCGGGCCAGGTCATCGTCGCCGACGGGACGCCGGCTGCCGCCAAGCGGCTCGAGCGCGTGCTCACCAACGATCCCGGGATCGGGGTCGCTCGTCACGCGGACGCCGGCTATCCGAAGGCGATCGAAACGGCGCGAGTCCATCACATCCGGCTGCCCATGAGTCAGGATCTCGACTGAAGACGCTGCTGGTCGGCGCGCGGCAGGTCGTGACGTGTCGCGGTCCGACGCGCGCCCGCCGGGGGCGAGAAATGGCGGATGTCGAGGTGCTGCGCGATGCAGCCGTGCTCATCGAGGGCGACCGCATCGCGTGGGTGGGGCCGCGCGCTGAGGCTCCGAGAGATGCCGGCGTACGTAACGAAGAAGTCACCGGAGTTCTGTTCCCCGGTTTCATCGATTGTCACACGCACGGCGTCTTTGGCGCGCCTCGGCTCGACGATCACGAGCGGCGCGCCCTCGGCGTCGACTATAAGGCGATCGCCGCCGGCGGCGGGGGCATTCTGCAATCAGTGCGCGACGTGCGCAGCCGGACCGAAGCGGAGCTCGAGGCCCTCACCCGGCCGCGTCTCGAGACGCTCATCGCGCATGGGGCGACCACAATCGAGGTGAAATCGGGCTACGGTCTGGAGCTCGAGGCCGAGCTGAAGCAGCTCCGTGTAATTCGGCGGCTGAGTGACCAGTTGCCCGCGACGCTGATCCCGACATTTCTCGGAGCGCACGAGGTCCCGCCCGAGTATCGCAACAAGCGGGCCGATTATGTGCAGCTCATTTGTGAGGAAATGATTCCGGCAGTGGCGCGCGAAAGACTGGCACGGTGTTGTGATGTCTTCTGCGAGCCCGGCGTCTTTACCGTGCCGGAAAGTCGTCAGATCCTCACAGCGGCGCGCCGGCACGGCCTCGCGGTGAAGCTGCATGCGGATGAGCTCGAGGGTTCAGGCGGCGCCCAGCTCGCGGTCGAGCTGGGCGCGTTGTCGGCCGACCATCTGGCCGCGATCTCGGATCAGGGCATCCGCGCCCTCTCCGCCAGCACGACGGTCGCCGTCCTGCTCCCCGCGACGATGATCTTTCTCGGCAAGCGATCGCAGGCGCCTGGACGCCGTTTGATTGACGCCGGGGCGGCTGTCGCCTTGGCAACCGATTTCAATCCGGGCACCTCGCCAACCGTGAGCCTGCCTCTCGTCATGGCCCTCGGCGTCTCGCAACTCGGGCTACGTCACGCGGAAGTTGTGACGGCGGCGACGATCAATGGCGCCGCCGCACTCGGACTGGCCGCCGACCGTGGCCAGATTGCCGCCGGGTGCGTCGCGGACCTCGTCGCTGTGGCGGCTGATGATTGGCGGGAGGTCGCATACTGGATGGGAAAGGACGTCGTAAGCGCCGTCTGGACAGCAGGTTCGGCTTGTCCCGTCTAGACGGCCCCGATATCTTAGTCGTTCCAATGTCTAAGCTCGAGCAGCTCAAAGAGAAAGCAAAAGGTCTCGAGGCCAGGGATCCGAAGAAGGCCGTGGAGATCTGGCTCGACGTCCTCAATAATCAGGACGAAACGAATCCTGACCTCTCGATATACAACCGCATCGGCGACCTCTACATCAAGCTGAAGGATCCCGGCTTGGCGGCGGACTACTACGACCAGGCGGTGGACAAATACGCCGAGCTCGGTTTTCACAACAACGCCATCGCGATGTGCAACAAGGTGCTGCGCAACGCTCCGGCGCGGCAGTCGCCGTATTTGAAACTGGCGAAGTTGTACGCAGCCAAGGGGTTCATCTCGGAAGCGAAGCAGAACTTCGTCGAGTACGCTGAACGGATGCAGAAGGTCGGCAAGATCGAGCATGCCTTCGCGGCGCTGAAGGAATTCACCGATATCTC
>WNFD01010674.1_pt1 | contig 17520 bp, 13 predicted proteins | sample 5400491 | NCBI WGS metagenome assembly WNFD01 (sample SAMN13153343, study PRJNA577476) | soil metagenome | isolation source: 120 cm saprolite under Douglas fir tree site 2 hole 2 replicate 2 | place: USA:California | collected 2015-04-18 | reverse complement strand
CCCCGTTCGACGCAGCCGCGATGAAGTTCACCTTCGACCGCATCCAGACGCCGCTGGGGGCGCCCAGCGTGGCGCGCTCGTTCATCGGCCCGTACGAGGCCTCCGAGGTGGTCGACCCCTACACGCTCCGCGTGAAGTTCAAGCAGCCGTACGCGCCCTTCCTCCGCATGGCGGCGCTGTCGCCTCTCGGCCCCATCTCGCCCACCGCTGTGCAGAAGCTGGGTGATCAATTCTCGCGCAAGCCCGTCGGCACGGGGCCGTTCATGGTGAAGGAGTGGATCACCAAGGACCAGGTCGTCCTCGTGCGCAATCCCGCCTACCAGTGGGCGCCGGCGCTCGCCGAGCACCAGGGCCCCGCGTACCTCGACGAGATCGTGTGGCGGTTCGTCCTGGAGGCGCCGACGCGGACCGCCGTCATCCAGACGGGCGAGGTCAACGTGGCCGAGGACCTCTCGTACGCCGACGTGGCGGGACTCGAAAAGAACGCCGACATCCGCATCCTGCGCGGCGTGCCGGCGGGGACGCCGTGGACCATTTATCCGAACGTTCAGCGCCCTCCCACGAATGATCTTGCCGTGCGTCGAGCGCTCGGCTATGCCATCAACAAGGACGCGATCGTGCGCCTAGTGTTCCACGGCGAGAGCCGTCCCGCGTGGTCGCTCCTGCAGCCCACCACGCCGGGCTACGCGCCGCTCGCCAAGGAGATTTCGCCCCACGACCCGGGAAAGGCCAAGAAGACCCTCGACGAGGCCGGCTGGAAGCCCGGCTCCGACGGCATCCGCGTGAAGGACGGCAAGCGGCTCGAGCTTCTCTGGATCTTCGGCGCCAACAACGGCTACGAGGAGATGGCGCCGCTGATCCAGGCGATGGCCCGCGAGGTGGGCATGGACATCCAGCTGCGTGAGCAGCCGCGCGCCCAGATGGAGGAGGCGAACCGCAAGAGCGAGCACAACATCGGCGAGGTCAACTGGTGGTTCCCCGACCCCGCCATCATGACGACCAATTTCCACACGAAGAGCCTCTTCGGCTTCAACCGCCCGCGGTTGTCGAACCCCGAGGTCGACCAGATGCTCGACCAGGCGGCGGCCATGACCGCGGAGGGCCCACGCATGGAGCTGTACAAGAAGATCCAGCGCACGCTCTTCGAGATGGCCGCCGCGTACCCGCTCGTCGATCAGGTGACGGTCGTGGGGGTGCGCAAGGAAGTCAAGGGCTACCGGTTCAACGTGGTGACCTTCCCGATCCTGTACGACGTGTCGCTGGAGAAGTAGCCATCCGGCGTCACCGGCGCGCCAACCGCGGCCTCTCGTCGCGCCGCTGATGTTCGTCTACCTGCAGCAGCGGCTCGCCCTGGCGCTCCCCGTCGTCTTCGGAGTGTCGGTGGTCGTGTTCGCGATCGTGCACCTGCTGCCCGGCGACCCCGTGCTGGTCATGCTGAGCGGGGCCAACGCCACGCCGGAGCAGGTGGCGGAGCTTCGCGCCCAGCTCCGCTTCGAGGACCCCATCGCCGTGCAGTACGCGCGCTTCTTGCGCCGCGCCCTCGTGGGGGACCTCGGCGTGTCCATTTTCAGCAAGCGCCCCGTCATCGAGGAGATCGCCGACCAGCTCCCGAGCACGCTGGAGCTGGCCGCGGCGGCGATCGCCATTGCGGTTGCCGTCGGCCTCGTCCTGGGGATCCTGGCCGCGCTCCGACCCAACTCCTGGCTCGACCGCCTGTCGATGCTCGTCGCGCTCGGCGGCATCTCCATGCCGAGCTTCTGGCTCGGCCTGCTCCTCATCTTTGCCTTCTCGCTCGAGCTCGGCTGGCTGCCGGCCACCGGCCAGGGCGGCTGGCGTCGCCTGGTTCTCCCGGCGGCGACGATCGGGCTGAACTACGCGGCCGTCGTCGCCCGCCTGGTACGCTCGAGCTTCCTCGAAGTCCTCGGGAACGCGTACATCGGCACCGCGCGCGCCAAGGGGCTGGCGGAGCGGGCCGTCGTCCTCAAGCACGCCCTCGGCAACGCGCTCATCCCCGTCGTCACCATCATCGGCGTACAGCTCGGCAACCTGCTGGCGGGCACCATCATCGTCGAGACCGTCTTTTCGCGCCGGGGCATGGGCCGCCTCGCCGTCACCGCCGTCCTCGACAAGGACTATCCGCTCATCCAGGGCGTCGTCCTCGTCAGCGCGCTCGGCTATGTCCTCGTCAACCTGCTCGTGGACGTCTCGTACTCCGTGATCGATCCCCGCATCCGCCACCGGGGCGCGGCGTGACCGCCGCCGTTCGCCTGCTCTCGCGGCGCAAGGCGGCCGTGCTCGGCGGCGCCATCCTCGCCCTCGTCGTCGGGCTCGCCGTCGCCGGCCCCGCGGTGACCCGCACCGACCCGATCAAGATGAACCTGCTCGACGCGCTCTCGCCGCCCAGCGCCGCCCATCCCTTCGGCTCCGACCAGTACGGCCGCGACGTGCTCACCCGCGTGATCAGCGGCACGCGCCTGTCTCTCGTCACCGGCCTTGGCTCGGTCGTCATCGCGCTCGCCGGCGGGCTCGTCCTCGGCCTCCTGAGCGGCGCCGCCGGCGGCTGGATAGACCTCCTCATCATGCGAATCGTCGACGTGATGATGGCGTTCCCGAGCGTCCTGCTCGCGCTGGTCGTCGTCGCCGTCCTCGGCCACGGCTCCACGAACGTCATGGTCGCGGTCGGCGTGTCGCTGATCCCGACCTTCGTGCGCCTGATCCGCGGTAACGTGCTCGTCGTCCGCGAGCAGGCCTACATCGAGGCCGCCCGCGCGCTCGGCTGTCGGCCGCGCAGGGTCACGCTCCAGCACATCCTGCCGAACATCCTCGCGCCCGTGATCGTCTTGGCCACCATCGCGATCGCCTGGTCGATCATCATCGGGGCCTCCCTGAGCTTCCTCGGTCTCGGCCCCCGTCCCCCCACGCCCGAGTGGGGCGTGGACCTCAGCAACGGCCGCAACTACCTCCTCCGCGGCTGGTGGATCTCCGCGGGCCCGGGCGTGGCCATCATGACCACGGTGGTCGCCGTCAACCTCGTGGGGGACACCCTCCGGGACGTGCTCGACCCGCGGCTACGCTCGCTGACGAACTTGTAGATACGCGTCGGCCAAGCACCCTTCAGCCGCACGCAAGCGTAATGAGTCCGCAACTGTGGACATTGACCTCCAGATTGAGTCCTCTTACGCTTCGCCCTGACGGCCCCCCTCGCGCGGGCTGCCTGGTCCACGACGTATGCGATCCTACGTGATACTCTTTCCGACATGGGAGCAGAGATGAGTGATGCACTGCGGAAGGCCTTCGAGATCGCCGGCCGCCTCCCGAAACGGGAGCAGGACGAGCTCGCTGCCGCCATCCTTGAAGAGTTGGCCAGCGACAAGTGTTGGGATGCTGCTCTCGGCCAGTCGCAGGAGGCCTTGGCACGTCTCGCAGACGAGGCGCTCGGCGAGCATCGAGCAGGTCGCACCAGAGCACTCGACCCCGATGCCCTTTGACGTCGAGGACCACCGAGCGCTTCCGTAGCGCGTATGCCAATCTGCCGGACCAGGTCCGGCGGCGCGCGCGTGAAGCGTACGGACGCTTCCGCGACAATCCTCGTCATCCAAGCCTGCAGTTCAGGCAAGTCCACACTGCCCGGTCAATCTATTCTGCCCGTGTCGGACTCGGCTATCGTGCTCTCGCGGTCATCGAGGGAGAGGTTGTCATCTGGTTCTGGATTGGCACACACGCCGAGTACGATAGACTTCTGCGAAGTCTCTGATGCCCTCGATGGATCTCTCGCGAGCAATCCCGCGGTGAAAATCGTCGCCCCCGATGACTTTCCCCCCGCCCTGACCGGCTCCGTGGCCGAGGCGACGAGGAGCCCATCCCGCCCGACGATCCCTCCTGGGTGCCGTCGGTCATGGCGACCTTCACAGGCCCAGGTAGGCGCGACGGACGTGCTCGTTACCGAGCAGCTCCTCACCGCTGCCGACCAGCGCCACGCGGCCGTTCTCCAGCACGTACCCGCGGCGGGAGAGAGCCAGCGCCTGGCGTGTGTTCTGCTCGACCAGGAGCACGGTCGTCCCGGCGCGATTGATATCGCCGATGATGTGGAAGATCTCCTTGACGATCAGCGGGGCCAGACCGAGCGAGGGCTCGTCCAGCATCAAGAGCTTCGGCAGCGTCATGAGCGCGCGGCCGATCGCCAGCATCTGCTGCTCGCCGCCCGAGAGCGTCCCGGCAGCCTGGGACATCCGCTCGCGTAGCCGTGGAAACAGCGTGAAGACTCGCTCGAGACTGTCGGCCCGGCGGGCCTTCGCGGCCGGCGTGTAGGAGCCAAGCTCGAGGTTCTCGCGCACGGAGAGGCTGGGAAAGACCTTGCGACCCTCGGGCACATGCACGAGGCCGCGCTCCACCACCCGGTGGCAGGGCAGGCGGTCGATGCGTTCCCCCTCGAAGCGCACCTCGCCGCGGCGCGGGCGCAAGAGCCCGGAGATCGTGCGCAGCATCGTGGTCTTGCCGGCACCGTTGGCGCCCACGACCGAGAGCGTCTCCCCAGCTTCCACGACGAGGGTGACGCCCCGCAGCGCCGGCAGATCGCCGTAGGCCACGTCGATGCCGGAGAGCTCGAGGAGGCTCACGCCTCCTCTCCCAGGTAGGCTTCGACCACCGTGGGGTCGCGCGCAACATCCGCCGGACGCCCTTCGGCGATCTTCTCGCCATGGTGCAGGACCACGATGCGCTGGGACAGGGCCATGATCGCGCGCATCACGTGCTCGATGATGAGCAGGCTCACGCCCTGCGCGTGGATGCGGCGGATGAGGCCGATGATCTCCTCGATCTCCGTGGGATTGAGCCCCGACATCACCTCGTCGAGCAGCAGCAGCTCGGGCCGCGTGGCGAGGCCGCGGCCCATCTCCAGGCGCTTGCGATCGGACAGCGTCAGCTCACGGGCGAGGACGTCACGCCGGGCGCCGAGCCCCACGAAGTCCAGGACCTCGATGGCTCGCTGGCGGGCGGCCTTCACGTCGCCCGTGCGGTTGAAGGCGCCGACCATCACGTTCTCGAGTGCGCTCAGGTTCACGAACGGCTGCACGATCTGGAACGTGCGGGCCAGGCCCCGCCGACAGATCGCGTGCGGCTTGGCGCCGACGACGGAGACGCCTTTGAAGCGGATGGTGCCCTCGGAGGGCGCGTAGAAGCCCGAGAGGAGGTGAAACACCGTGGTCTTGCCGGCGCCGTTGGGCCCGATGAGGCCGACGATGTCGCCGGCGCCGACCGTGAGGCTGAAGCGGCTCACCGCGGTGAGTCCGCCGAATCGCTTGGTCACGGCGTCGACTTCCAAGAGATTCATGTCCGCCGTCCCCTCCGGGGGCGTCGCAGCGAGCCCACGATGCCCCGGGGCAGGAACGAGATGACCAGGATCAGCACGATGCCGTAGAGCATGACGTCCACGCCCGCGCGCCCGCGGATGGCCGCGCGGGAGAGCTCGGACATTGGCGTCAGGACGAAGGCGCCGACCACCGGCCCCAGCACCGTGCCGGCCCCGCCGACGATCGCCTGCAACAATCCCTGGATCGACACCGAGGGGCCGAAGGTGATCGTGGGATCGATGTAGGCGAAATACTGCGCGTAGAACGTCCCGCCGAGCGCGGTGAGGAAGGACGAGATCGCCATGGCGCGGAGCTTCATGCCGAGCGCGTCGACGCCGGACGCCTCGGCCGCGTCCTCGTTCTCGCGGATGGCCAGCAGCGAGTAGCCGAGCTTGCTGCGGGCGACCTGGCGGGTGATCCACACCGCCCCCAAGGCCATGGCGAGAATCACGTAGTAGTAGGACAGCTTGCCCGCAAAGACGAAATTCACCGGCGTCGGCTCGCGATTGGGAATGACCAGGCCGAGAGACGAGCCGACCGCCTTGGTGTTGACGGCGATCACACGCAGCATCTCGGCGAACGCCAGGGTCACCAGCGAGAAGTAGGGTCCGCGCAGCCCGTAGCGGAACGACAGGTAGCCGGCGGCCAGCCCGAACGCCGCGGCGAGGGCGCCGCCCGCGAGCATGCCGAGCCACGGCGACACGCCGAGGCGCAGGAAGAGCAGCGTGGACGTGTAGGCACCGATGCCGAAGTAGGCGGCGTGGCCGAACGAGAACTGCCCGGCATAGCCGCCCAGGATGTTCCAGGCCGCGCCGAGGTAGCCGAAGAGCATCACGCTGATCAGGATCTCGAGAAAATACGGCGGCAGAAACGGCGGGGCTATGGTCAGGAGTCCCAGCGCCAGCCCCGCGAACACCTCAGCGGTCACGCCCGCCTCCGAACAGCCCGGCCGGCCGGAAGAGCAGCACGAGGACGAAGAGCCCGAAGACGACGAGCTGCTTGAGCGAGCCGGGCAGGAGCGTCGCGCCGAGCGACTCCGCCAGGCCCACGATGAAGCCACCCAGCAGGGCGCCGACGAAGTTGCCCATGCCGCCCAGCACCACCACCACGAAGGCAATGATGTTGAACGACTCCCCCACGTCGGGCGCGACGTAGAAGAACGGCGTCACCAGCGCGCCCGCCACCGCCACGCATCCAGCGCCGATGCCAAACGCCACGGCCCGGATGCGCCCGACATCGATGCCCATCAGCATGGCGCCTTCGGGCTCCTCGGAAAGCGCGCGGATCGCCTTGCCGACGTCGGTGAGACGCAGAAACGCGAAGAGGGCGAGCGCCATCACGATCGCGCCACCGCAGGCGATCAGGCGCGGCACCTCCACCAGCGCCTCGCCCACGACGAACGAGGCGCCCGCGTAGGACGGGCGCACGGAGCGGAAGTCGCCCTGCCAGAGCACCAGGGCCAGATTCTCGAGGAAGAGGGCCAGGCCCAGGGTGAGGAGGAGCTGGTTGTGCTCGGCCGCAAAGCGGTTGGGCTCGATGACCACGCGCTGGATGACCATGCCGATAAAGAAGAACAGGGGCGCGGTCACCACGATCGACAGATAGGGGTCGATCCCGCCCAGGGTGAAGAGCCAGTACGTCGTGTACATGGCCAGCATCATCACCGCCCCGTGGGCGAAGTTGATGATGCGCAGCACGCCGAAGATGAGCGACAGACCGGAGGCGACGAGCCCGTAGACGCCTCCCAGCAAGAGACCGCTGACGACGGCCTGGAGCAGGAGGTCGGCGGTCACCTCCCGCTCGGCGGGCGAGCTAGCCGTGCCACTTGGCGACCGGGAACACCGGCTTGGCCTCGGCGAAACGCGCCGGGCCCACCACGACCGACTTGCCGTTCTGCACCTGGAGGAGCGCCGGCGTGGCGTTGACGTTCTCGCCGGTGTCGTCGAACTTGATCGCGTCCTGCGGCAGGATGTGATCGGCCAGGTTCGTCTTGCTCAGCGCGTCGCGCAGCTTGTCGCGGTCCGTCGAACCCGCCCGCTCCAGCGCATCCTTGAGGACGCCGATCACGGTGTAGGCCTGCACGCCGTGCGAGGTGAGCGTGCTGTTGAAGCGCTTCTCGTACGCCGCGAACACGGCCTTGGCCCGGGGCGACTGCGGATTGTGCCAGTAGTTGCCGTCGAAGAGCTGGTCGGTCAGCTCGCGGTTGTCGGCGATGAACTTCGGGTTGGAGTACGCCGCGTTCGCCAGGCCCACCAGCGCGTGCACGCCGATGCGGAGCTTGGCCGCCGTCTCCGCGATGATCCTGGAGTCGCCGTAGTAACCGCTGATCACCAGCAGATCCGGCTTGGCGGCCTTGATCTTGGACAGCTCCGCGGTGAAATCGGGCGACTTGAGACTGTAGGGAATCCGCTGCACGAGCGCGTAGCCGAGCTTCCCGGCAAAGGACTCGACGTGGTTCCCCATCGTGGTGCCGAAGTTGCCGTCCTCGTGCATCATCGCCACCCGCTTGATCGGCGTGTTGGCCGCCTTCCCCATCTCGAGCATGTTGTTCATGGTGAGCGTGGACATCGCCTTGCCGTTGGGCTGCACGCGGAAGACGTACCGGAGCCCACCCTCGGTGAGATTGTCGGCGACGGCGGCCAGCAGCATGAACGGCGTCTTGTTCTTCTCGGCCACCTGGCGCACGGAATAGGCCACCAGGCTCGAGAACGGCCCGATCAGCACGGAGATCCCCTGATCGATCAGCCGTGCCGCCTCGGAATTGCCCAGCTCGACTTTGTTCTGGGTGTCGCCGGGCAGCAGGGTGAGCTTCGCCCCGCCGAGCGCCTTGATGCCGCCCGCGTTGTTGATCTCGTCCACGGCGAGCTGCAGCCCGTTGAGCGAGAGCTGGGCTTCGAAGGCCAAGGGCCCCGTCACGGGCAGGATGTACCCGACCTTGACGTCTTTGGCCTGGGCCCGGCCGATGGCTGGTACCGCACCAAGCGCCGCAGCGGCGCCGGCGCTCTTCAGGAACGCGCGACGATTCATGGGAACCCCCCTGCCCCGCAGGGCGCGGCTAGGCTACACTTGCGTCCCGCGAGGTGTCAAACGCGAGGAGGCGCACCATCGGCGAGATTTGCAAGCAATCCTACTTCGGGCGAATCACGTGATTCGACGGCTGGTGGCGGGAGCAGATGCTAGCGGAACAGCCGAAGCGGCGTCGAGCGTCTCCTGACCTCTCAGGCTTGGCACAAATTCGGCAAATGCGCCTGGAGTGTAGAGACCTCCGTACCGTCTCCTTAGATCCGGGGCGCGCCCACGAAGGTGCTCGAAGATCGGCTCGAGCGGGCCCCTTGGCGCGCCCGGTCGATCGAAAACATTGGCGAGAGCCTGCAAGAGACCCTCAGGTCTGGCCCCATGAATGAGCGGATCCGTGCCATTCAGATCACTGAGCGAGCGTTGAAGCCGAAACGGCCTGGCCTCGAGTACGAACCATTGATGCTCCTGCCGGTGGCTCGTTTCGACCGCCAGGCCAAGCTCGAACGGCATGTTGAATCGCGGCGTGCCGTGACTGAGCTCGACCCGCGAGAGGTCATGAAACGAAAACCGGCACCTGCCCAACAACTGCCGGATTCGTTCGAGGCGGCGCTGTGGTCCGGGAATCTCCACCACCGAACGAGGCTGCAGCCCGAGCCCGCACAGGCCAGCAATGGCCGCCAGATAGAGAGGCGTGTATCCGCCGTCGAACGGAACGTTCAGAAAGGCTTCGGGAGCGGGAGTAGGCCGGCTCAGCGGGCGTGGCTGACGCGGGCGGGACGATGCGCAGCTTTACGTGCAACGCGCCGGTGCGACTTCACGACGGTGCCGCGGCCTTTGGCGGCGGCGAGCGCATCCTTGTGTTTCTCAAGGAACTCCTCTACCTCTCGCGAGATCCTGCGCCGGGTGGCAGCAGAGAGCTTGAAAACCCTCGCGGTGGCGGCGAACGTCGGCCACTTGCTGCTCAAGCGAATTCTGCGACGGGCCATAGCGTCACGATACTTAGCCACGCGCAGGTGTGTCAAGCGTATCGGTCAGGATACAGCCCTCAGCTAAAGTTCAGGGCACCCGGGAGCCTCACCCTCGAGCCGAGGCCAGCGAAGTCCGGAGCGCGACGGCTGGTGGCCCCGAGGGGCGGGTCACTGGGTTCGCGCGGAGCCTGACGTCGCCTCGATCTGGCGGCGGACCTCCTCCTCGACATGGCCCCAGATCTGCGTCTTCAATTCCAGGTAGCGGGGCGAGAGCTGGACGGCGACCTGCCGCGGGCGCGGGAGGTCGTTCCGGATCGAAGCCTTCACGCGGCCCGGGCGGGACGACATGACCACGATCCGATCGGCGAGGATCAAGGCCTCGTCGATGTTGTGCGTGACGAAGACCGTTGTCTTCCCGCTCTGCTCGTGGATGCGGATCAGCTCCTCCTGCATCACCTGCCGTGTCATCGCGTCCAGCGCCGCAAACGGCTCGTCCATCAGGAAGACCTCCCGGTCGGCGGCGAGGAGCCGGGCCAGCGTCACCCGCTGCTGCATCCCGCCCGATAGCTGGCCGGGATAGAAGTGCTCGAAGCCGGTCAGGCCGACCATCCGGATGAAGCGCTCGGCAATGGCGCGGCGCTCGGCCCGCGGAAGGCGCTTCATCTTCGGCCCAAACTCCACGTTGCCGGCCACCGTCTTCCAGGGCAGGAGCGCGTAGCTCTGGAAGATCATGCCGGCGCGCGGCTCGATGCCGGCGATCGCCCGGCCCCGAAGATAGATCACGCCCTCCGTCGGCGGGAGGAAGCCCGCCACCAGGTTCAGGAACGTCGTCTTGCCGCAACCCGAGCCGCCGACGAGGCAGAGGAACTCGCCTTCGGTCACCTCGAGGCTCAGGTCCTTCAGGGCGACCACCTCGTCCCGGCGGCCTTCCTCGAAGACCTTGGTCACCCTGTCGGCAACGATGATGCTCGCAGCCACGCCTCAGGTGTCTCGGCGCCGCTGATGGCGCTCCCACGGAAGGATCCGGTCTTCGATGACGCGAAACGCCGAGTCGATCACGAGCACCGTGATGCTGATCGAGACCATCCCCACCATGACCAGCGCCATGTTGTTCCAGTCCTTGGCAAACCAGATCAGCGCGCCGAGCCCGTGGGTCGCGGCCACCATCTCGGCGCTCAGCACGCACGTCCATGCCAGGGCGAGGCAGACCTTCAACCCACTGATGATGCCGGGCAGCGATCCCGGCAGGATGACCTCGCGCAGGACGTCCAGCCGTGTGGCGCCGAGATTTTGCGCCGCCTTGATCAGGATCGGGTCGACGCGCCGCGTGCTCTCGATGACGTAGAGGAGCGCGGAGGCGAAGGTACCCATGAAGACGATCGCGTACTTCTGGCCCTCGTCGATGCCGAACCACAGGATGGTCAGCGGGATCCAGGACAGCGAGGGCAGCGGGCGGATGATCGAGAGGATGGGGTCGAACAGCGCCTTGGCCGTGCGTGACGTCCCGAGCACGATGCCGAGCGGAACGGCCACCACGGCGGCCAGCACGAATCCGGCCAGGACCCGTCGGCCGCTCGTCACCACGTGCCAGAAGAGGCTGCCGTCGGCCAGATAGCGGCGGGCCTGCCCCAGCACCTGCTGCGGTGAGGGCAGGAAGATCGCGGAAATGTATCCGCCGGCCGTGACCAGGTGCCAGGCGGCGAGGAGCACGACCACGGACAGGGCTCCGAGCCCGACGGATCGCGACGTGGCGCGGAGACGGAAGCCTCTGGGGCTGACGCGTCCGCGCATGCTACTGCGCTGGCACCAGGTCCCGTCGGAGCCACTTGCGCGGGTCCGGCTTGGTCTCGATGTTCTTGGTGTCGTGCGCCCAGGCGATCACCATCTCGATGGTCCCGAGCAGTTCGTCGACGTGCTCCCGCTGCTGAGTGGCGTCGAAGTACGAGAATTTCCGGATACCCGCCTCGACCCAGTCCGTACCCCGCTTGAACCACTTGTCGGCGGAGATGGCGGCCTCCCGGGGATTCTCCTTGGTGAACTTCACGCCCTTGAAGTAGGCGGCGATGAGCTTCTTGGCCGTCTCGGGGTGCTTGTCCACCAGGTCCTTGCGGATGACGACGACGTCCGGCGCGGAGGCCGTCTTGAACTTCCGGTAGATCGGCGTGTCCTTGTCGGTGGCGAGAACCCTCGAGCCGGGGACGGCCTTCTGTCCATCGCTGAAGGCCGGCTCCCAGACGCAGTACGCGTCGATGTTCTTGTTGGCGAAGGCGGCGACCATCTCGTTCGCGGCCATGGGGACGACCCGGACATCACCCAGGGTGAGGCCGGCCTCCTTCAGGAGGTAGTACAGCGTGATCTCTGCTCCCGAGGCGAGGGTGACGGCGATCTTCTTGCCCTTGAGATTCTTGACGCTGTCGATCGCCGGCTGGACGACCAGCCCCTCGGCGCCGGGGGAGTCGTCGACATTGGCGAACCAGTAGAAGCTGTCGTTGCCCTTCGCCATCTCGACGATGGTCGACAGCACTCCCGTGTTGGTCCATTGGACTCCACCCTGGGTCAGCACGAGCATCCGGTCAGTCGACTTCACAATCGGCCTCAGCTCGACGTCCAGCCCGGCCTCCTTGAAGTACCCGCGGTCGATGGCCACCATGAGCGGAACGTGACCGAACCACGTGGTCGAGGCCCCGTGGTCCAGCTTCGTCGGCGCCTGCGCGCTGGCGAGGCTCGCGCCCAGAACGATTGCCGACAACAGGACAAACGCGCAGGTGATCCTTCTCATCGGTTCGCCTCCGTGACCTCGCCGAGGTGGGTGCCGCATGATATCGCCAATCGCGCGTGACATCGCCGCGCTAGGCGTACACCGATGCGGAGAGCTGCACCGGCTCGGGCGAGCGCCAGCCCTCGAGCAGCGCGGGATCGACATCGTACACCTCGATCCCCAGCGGCTTGCACGTCGGCAGCGGGTCGCCGCGGTCCGGCCCGCGACCGGGAATCGACAGGTCGCCGCCGGGACAGTTCGAGATCGCGCAGAGCAGGTCGATCTCGGCGAAGAACTCGAGGAAGTCGCCCTTCCTCGCCGGGCTGGGCTCCGTGAAGTAGATCTCGTTCTCGGGGTCGAGGCCGGTGATCTGGAAGATGTTCAGGACGTCGTGCACGTCGTACTCGGTCAGGTGGTAGGGCGCGATCGCGCGCGCCAGGTTGTTGTGGCAGGTCAGGTTGAACTCGGAGGCGTTCTGCAGCTTGTACAGATACGGATCGCACCGGGAGCCCAGCAGGTCGTGGCAGCGTCCCCCCGACGGCGTCGGCGCGGTCGGCAGCGTGTCGTTGGTGAAGGTCAGGATCGGCCGGAGATAGGGCAGGCACGACCACAGACGCTTGCCGGTGGTCACGTGCGCGCCCTCGAATTGACGCGAGCGCGCCGCCCAGAACCGCTCGCGCGGGTTGTGAAAGTTCCAGGCGTTGAAGTCGCAGACCTGCGGCCCTTCGAGGGCCACGATGCGACAGAGCTGTCCCTTGCGGACGGGCCACGCCCGGCCGGTCCGGATGGGAACCACGATCGACTCGACCCGCGTGCGGCGGCTCGTCTCGCCGAGGCGCCGATAGAAGGGAAGATCGACGGTGACCAGGCCAGGGTTCTTGGCGTCGTAGTACAGCCGTGGTGGCATCGGGCATCCTCCCGGCGGTACTATACCCCGACCCTGGAGGTCCCGGAGGCCACATGACGCCGCTCTCGCACGAGGACTTCGATCCCGTCACGCTGGAGATTCTCTGGAGCCGCCTGATCTCGACCACCGACGAGTCGGCGGCGGCCCTCCTGCGCACGTCGTTCTCGACGATCGTGCGGGAGTCGAACGACTACGCCACCGTCCTCATGGACGCCAACGGCGACGCGCTGGCCGAGAACACGGCCGGCATCCCGTCGTTCGTAGGCATCCTGCCGCGAACCCTCCGCGACCACCTGCTGGTCCGCTACCCGCGGGAGACCTGGCGCCCCGGGGACTGCGTCATCACCAACGATCCCTGGATGGCGACCGGACACCTGCCCGACATCACGATGGCCGCGCCGATCTTCTACCGCGGCCGCCTGGTGGCGTTCTCCGGCTCCATCGCGCACTCGCCGGATATAGGAGGCTCGCTGTGGGCGGCGGACTGCCGCGAGCTCTACGAGGAAGGGCTCCTCATCCCGCCCGTCAAGTTCCTCGTCGAGGGCCGGCCGAACCAGGACGTGGTCGACTTCATCTCCGGCAACGTCCGGATGCCTGAACAGGTCCTGGGCGATCTCCAGGCCCAGGTCTCCGCGCAGCAGGTGTGTGCCCGCCGCCTGGTCGAGTTCCTCGACGACGCGGAGATGGTCGATCTGGCCGCCCTGTCCCGGGCCCTGCAGACCCGCGCCGAGGGGGCGATGCGCAAGGCGATCGAGGCCCTGCCGGATGGCGAGCACCACTACACCGTGCGCGCCGACGGGTTCGACGAGGACGAGACGCAGATCGAGTGCCGCCTCGTGATCGCAGGCTCGACGATCCACGTGGACTACGCGGGGACGTCGGCGCAGATCGGCCGCGGCCTCAACTCGGTGATGAACTACACGTATGCCTACACGGTCTATCCGATCAAGTGCGCCGTCGACCCGCTCACGCCGCGCAACGAGGGATCGTACCGCCCCATCACCGTGGACGCCCCGCTCGGCAGCATCCTGAACCCTCGCTACCCTGCCCCCTGCAGCGCCCGACAGCTCACCGGGCACCTGCTGGCCGGGGCCGTCTACGGCTGCCTCGGTCAGGCCATTCCGCGCGCGGTGCTGGCCGAGTGCGGGAGCGCGCCCACGCTCCGCGCGCTTTTCAGCGGCGCCGACCGGCAGGGCAACCGGTTCTCGCAGATCCTGTTCGCGAGCGGCGGCATGGGAGCGAGCGCGGTCGGCGATGGGCTCTCGACGACCGCGTTCCCCACCAACTCCGGCGCGGGCAGCGTCGAGGCTTTCGAAAGCATCGCCCCCCTCCTGGTCTGGAAGAAGGAGTTCCGCCAGGATTCAGGGGGCGCGGGACAGCATCGGGGCGGCCTCGGCCAGGAGATCGAGGTGGAGGTGACCTCGACGGAGCCGCTGCGCCTCTCGCTCCTGTCCGATCGCCAGAAGCATGCGCCCCGCGGACTGTTCGGGGGCAAGGACGGGACGACGGTGGAGATCTTCCTGCGCGACGGAAGCCGGCCCCATCCAAAATCGCGCAGCAGCATCAAGCCCGGCGACCGCCTGATCATGCGCTTCGCGGGCGGCGGCGGCTACGGCGACCCGCGCGCCCGCGATCTCGCGACGGTGCGCGACGATGTCCGGATGGGCTACGTGTCGGCCGACGCGGCCCGGCGCGACTACGGCGTCGACGCCTCGTGACGCTCAAGCGGATCCGCGTGGGCATCGACGTCGGCGGGACCTTCACCGACTTCGTTCTTGTCGACGAGCTGCGGGACCTGATCTACACGGGCAAGCGGCTCACCACATCCCACGACCCGAGCGAGGCGATCTTTGCCGGCCTCGCGCGCCTGCTCCGGGAGGCCGGCACCGATCCCGACCAGCTCCACAGCCTGGTGCACGGCACGACGCTCGTTGCCAACACGATCATCGAGCGCACGGGCGCACGGGTGGGCTATGTGACCACGCGCGGCTTTCGCGACTCGCTCGAGATGGGCCGGGAGATCCGCTACGACCTCTACGATCTGCAGCTCGAGCCGCCGCGCCCGCTCGTGCGCCGGCCCCTGCGGCGCGAGGTCGGCGAGCGGATCGACGCCGCGGGCCAAATAGTTCTGCCGCTCGACGAGGCCGAGCTGCGCAAGGTAGCCGCGGAGCTCGCGGCCGACGGCGTCGAGGCGATCGCCGTCTGCTTCATGCACGCCTACCGCAACCCGGAGCACGAGCGCCTCGCGAAGCGAATCCTCGAGCGGGAATGCCCGGAGATCCCCATCAGCATCTCGTCCGAGGTCGCCCCGGAGATCCGCGAGTACCAGCGAGCCAGCACCACCTGCGCCAACGCCTATGTCCAGCCCCGGATCGCGCGTTATCTGGCCGGCCTGGAAGACGGGCTGCAGGCGATGCGGCTGCCCGGCAAGCTCTACGTCATGCTCTCCAACGGCGGCATCACCACGGTGCGCGCGGCTCGCGCATTCCCCATCCAGCTGATCGAGTCGGGCCCCGCCGCGGGCGCGATGGCGGCCGGCTACTACGGCCTCCTGACGAACACCACCAGCCTCATCTCGTTCGACATGGGGGGCACCACCGCGAAGATGTGCCTGGTCGACCGGGGCTGGCCCAGCCGCGTGCACGAGCTCGAAGCGGGGCGCGTCCGGCGCTTCCGCAAGGGCTCGGGGCTGCCCCTCAAGGTGCCGGTGGTCGACATGATCGAGATCGGCGCCGGCGGCGGCTCGATCGCGCGGGTCGATGCCATGGGCCTGCTCAAGGTGGGACCGCAGAGCGCCGGCTCCGAGCCCGGTCCCGTCGGCTACGGGCGCGGCGGCACGCTGCCGACCGTGACCGACGCCGACCTAGTGCTGGGCTACCTCTCTCCCGACTATTTCCTCGGCGGCGAGATGACGCTCGATCGCGCCGCCGTCGAGCGGGCGATCGAGGAGCACATCGCCCGTCCCCTAGGGCTCGACGTGGCGGCCGCCGCGGTCGGCATCCACCATGTGGTCAACGAGAACATGGCGGCGGCCACCCGCATGCACGCCGCCGAGAAGGGGCAGGACCCGCGCCGCTCCGCCTTGATCGCCTTCGGGGGCGCCGGCCCCGTCCACGCCTACGGCCTGGCCCGGCTGCTCAAGCTGCACCGGATCATCTGCCCGTTCGGCGCGGGCGTCACCTCCGCCCTCGGCATGCTGGTGGCGGCGCCGTCCACGGACCTGGTCCGCAGCTACGTCTCGCGCCTGGAGAACATCGACTGGACCCACCTCAACGGCCTGTTCGCGGAGATGGACGGGGACGCGCGCGCCCTGCTTGTCGAAGCCGGCGCCGACCCGGCCGAGCTGACGCTCCGGCACACCGCCGACATGCGCTACGTCGGGCAGGGCTTCGAGATCCCGGTGCCCCTTCCCGAGGGCCCCCTCGGCCCCGGGTCGCTGGACGATCTCAAGGAGCGCTTCCTTGCCACCTACGCGCAACTCTTCGAGCGCCGCATCACGGACATGCCCATCGAGGCAATGAGCTGGCGGCTGGCCGCGACCGCCCCTGTCCCGAATGTCGAGCTCAACTTCGGCGGCCAGCCCGCCCGGCAAGGCGAGGCCCGCAAGGGCACCCGACACGTCTACTTCCCGCAGACCGGCTTCGCCCCCTGCGCGGTCTACGACCGCTACTCGCTCCCCGCGGGCACCCAGCTTGCCGGCCCCGCCGTCATCGAGGAGCGCGAGTCCACCATCGTCGCCGGGCCCGACGCGCGCATCACCGTCGACAAGCATCTGAACGTGGTCATGGAGATCGACTGAGCGTATGCCACAATGGGCCATGCTTCTGCGCTCGCGCGCGACCGGGAGGGTCGCGGGATGAAATTCGGCCAATGAAATTCGGATTGATGAGCCAGCTCCAAGTCCCGAAGCCCTGGGCCGCGGAGAGCGAGAGAGAGGTCTACTGGCAGAACCTCGACCACGTGGTGGCGGCCGAGGACGCCGGCTTCTCGTATTTCTGGCTCACCGAGCAGCACTTCTTCGCCGAGATCGGCCATTCCGCCAGCCCCGAGATGTTTCTGGCCGCGCTGTCCCAGCGCACGCGCAAGATCCGGCTCGGCTTCGCGGTGATCCTGATGCCCTGCCACAACCCGTTCATGGTCGCGGAGCGCGTCGCCACGCTCGACGTCCTCAGCAACGGGCGCTGCGAGTTCGGCGCGGGGCGCGGGACCGCCGCCTACGTGGTGGAGGGGCTCGGCTTCAACGCCGACGCAGAATCCAGCCGCGTGGTCGGGCGCGAGGCGCTGGAGGCGGTGGTGCAGATGCTCGAGCAGGAGCGTTTCCCCGGCTTCAAGAGCGCGCACTTCGACCTGCCGGCCCGCCAGGTGGTGCCCCGGCCCATTCAGCGGCCGCACCCGCCTCTCTGGTATGCCGCTTCCAATCTGGAAACGTTCGAGCGGGCCGGGGCGGCAGGCGTCGGGGTGATCGGGGTCACCCGCTACACCCACGCCGAGGTCAAGCCCCACGTCGAGGCGTATCGCGCG
>WNFD01006726.1_pt1 | contig 17522 bp, 26 predicted proteins | sample 5400491 | NCBI WGS metagenome assembly WNFD01 (sample SAMN13153343, study PRJNA577476) | soil metagenome | isolation source: 120 cm saprolite under Douglas fir tree site 2 hole 2 replicate 2 | place: USA:California | collected 2015-04-18 | reverse complement strand
CGGATCGAGCTGAACATCCTGGAAGTGAAGAACCCAGAGATCGACGCTCAGCTGGTCGCCCAGGGTGTCGCCGAGCAGCTGTCGAGCCGGGTTTCATTCCGGCGGGCGATGCGCAAGGCGATGCAGACCGCCATCAAGGGCGGCGCGAAGGGCATCAGGGTGCAGTGCGCGGGGCGCCTCGGTGGCGCCGAGATGTCGCGGTCAGAGTTCTACCGCGAGGGCCGGGTGCCGCTGCACACGCTTCGCGCCGACATCGACTACGGCTTCTACGAGGCCAGGACTACATTCGGCCGGATTGGCGTGAAGGTGTGGATCTACCGCGGCGACGCCGCGCCGACGCGCGCCGAGCGCGAGGCGGCAGCGGCGGGCCTGCGGGCTGGCCAGCGCCCTGGCGGCCGGGACCGGCCGCCGGCCGCGCGGCGCGGGCGCCGGCCAGGATCACCAGACGGCACGGACCGCGGGTCGCGGGCGGCGGACCAGGCGCCGGCTGGAGACGCACGCGGCCGGGCCGAGCCGGCCACACCAGGCGCTCAGGCGGCCGCTGCCACGGGCGAGGAGGGCTGAGGCATGCTCATCCCCCGCAGGACCAAGCACCGCAAGCAGCACAGGCCTGACCGGTCGGGTGCTGCTAAGGGCGGCACCAGGGTGACGTTCGGCGAATACGGCATCCAGGCCCTTGAGCACTCGTACGTGTCCAACCGGCAGATCGAGGCCGCTCGTATCGCGATGACCAGGCACATCCGCCGTGGCGGAAAGGTCTGGATCACGATTTACCCGGACCGCCCGCTGACCAAGAAGCCGGCCGAGACCCGGATGGGCTCGGGCAAGGGCGCGCCTGAGTGGTGGATCGCCAACGTCAAGCCAGGGCGGGTCATGTTCGAGCTGTCCGGCGTTCCTGAGCCCATCGCCAGGGAAGCGCTGCGGCGTGCCATGCACAAGCTCCCGATGAAGTGCAGATTCGTTAAGCGTGAGTTGGGTGAGGCGTGATGGCTAAGACACTGGCAGCGGCTGATCTTCGAGCCTCGAGCGAGGAAGAGCTGGACGACAAGCTGGCGGAGGCGAAGATCGAGTTGTTCAATCTGCGCTTCCAGGCCGCGACCGGCCAGCTGGAGAGCCACGGACGGCTCCGGGCCGTACGCAAGGAGATCGCCCGCATCTACACCGTGATGCGGGAACGCGAGCTCGGCATCGTGACGCTGGAGCAGGAGGCTGAAACCGATGAGTGAGGCTACGCAGGCGCCCACGGCGCAGGCTCCCGCCCGTGGCTACCGCAAGGTCAGGGAAGGCCTCGTGGTCAGCGACAAGATGGATAAGACGGTCATCGTCATGGTGGAGGACCGGGTCAAGCATCCGAAGTACGGCAAGGTCATCCGCCGGACCAGGAAGTACGTGGCGCATGACGAGCAGAACGCCTGCGGCGTGGGCGACAGGGTGGTCCTGACCGAGACCAGGCCGCTGTCGGCTACCAAGCGGTGGCGCGTCGCCAGGATCGTGGAGAAGGCGAAGTAATGACATCAGGCCGCGCCTGACAAGACCACAAGGACCCCGTGCGGGGCCGCCCGGAGCCCGGCAGGGCGGCCTGGCCGGGCCCTTACGGCAGAGACAGAGTAAGCAGGAGTTGACGTGATCCAGCAGGAGTCGCGGCTCAAGGTCGCCGACAACACAGGTGCCAAGGAGCTCTTGTGCATCCGTGTGCTCGGCGGGTCGAGCCGGCGATACGCGGGCATCGGCGACGTCATCGTGGCCACCGTCAAGGACGCCCTGCCTGGTGCGGGCGTCAAGAAGGGCGATGTGGTCAAGGCCGTCGTGGTGCGTACCCGCAAGGAGCGGCGCCGCGGCGACGGCTCGTACATCCGCTTCGACGAGAATGCGGCGGTCTTGATCAGGGATGGCGGGGACCCGCGCGGTACCCGCATCTTCGGGCCCGTCGGCAGGGAGCTGCGCGAGAAGCGGTTCATGCGGATCATCTCGCTGGCGCCGGAGGTGCTGTGATGGCAAAGAACGGTGCTGGTCGAACAACAGGCAAGGCGCGGAGCATGAAGATCAAGAAGGGTGACCACGTTGTGGTAATCGCCGGGCGCGATAGCGGCCGCGAGGGCACCGTGATTCATGCCGACCCGGTGAGCCAGCGCGTGCTCGTCCAGGGCGTCAGCATGATCAAGAAGAACACGAAGGTGAACTATCAGGGCCGGCGTGGTGCCAAGGAGGGCGGCATCGTGAACCAGGAGGCGCTCATCCACGTCAGCAACGTCGCCCTGATCGACCCAGAGACGAAGAAGCCAGCCCGGGCCGGCTACCGGTTCGACGGCGAGAACAAGGTACGGGTAACCCGGCCTGGCGGTAAGGACATCTGATGGCTGCGACCAAGACGAGCAGGGCGCGCGGCGGCGCCGATGCGGCGGCGGCCGCGCCGGACGAGGCAGCCAAGGGCGGCGGCGTAACCGCCGTGGCCGAGAAGGTGCCGCCCAGGCTCAAGGAGCGGTACGTGACTGAGATCGCGCCCGCTCTCCGCGAGGAGTTCGGGTTCGCTAACGTCATGCAGGTACCCACGGTCACTAAGATCGTGGTGAACATGGGTGTCGGCGAGGCAGCCAGGGACGCCAAGCTGATCGAGGGTGCGGTCAGGGACCTGACCCTGATCACGGGCCAGAAGCCCGCGGTCGCCCGGGCGCGCAAGTCGATCGCGCAGTTCAAGCTCAGGGAGGGCATGCCGATCGGTGTCCATGTGACGCTGCGCGGCAACCGGATGTGGGAGTTCTGCGACCGGCTGCTCTCGCTGGCGCTGCCGAGGATCCGCGACTTCCGCGGATTGTCCGACCGGCAGTTCGACGGGCGCGGCAACTATACGTTCGGCTTGACCGAGCAGCTGATGTTCCACGAGATCAACCCCGATCGGGTAGACAGGCAGCGCGGCATGGACGTCACCCTCGTCACCACCGCGACCACCGATGAGCAGGGCCGCTCGCTGCTGCGACGGCTCGGCTTCCCGTTCAAGGAGAGCTAAGTAGTGGCGAAGAAGAGCCTGATCGCCAAGGCAGCGCGCAAGCCCAAGTTCGGGGTGCGCGCCTACACCAGGTGCTCACGGTGCGGGCGGCCACGTGCCGTCTACCGCAAGTTCGGCCTCTGCCGGATCTGCTTCCGCGCCCTGGCGCACCGGGGTGAACTGCCCGGCATCACGAAGTCCAGCTGGTAATTCACACGTAAGACCGACCTGGGCGCCGCCGGCGCCCACCGACCACGTCGTAGGTCCGCGAGGAAACCGCGACGAGGAGGGCCACCAGGCCATGACAATGACCGACCCGGTCGCGGACATGCTGACTCGTCTGCGCAACGCCAATTCCGCGTATCACGACGCCGTGACAATGCCGCACTCCAAGATCAAAGTGCACATCGCCGAGATCCTCCAGCAAGAGGGCTACATCGCCGGCTGGCGGGTCGAGGACGCGGAGGTCGGCAAGGCGCTCGTGATCGCATTGAAGTACGGCCCGACGCGGGAGCGCTCGATCGCCGGGATCAAGCGGGTGTCCAAGCCGGGACTGCGGGTCTATGCCCGCAAGGACAACCTGCCGAGGGTGCTCGGGGGCCTGGGCGTTGCGATCATCTCTACGTCGTCCGGCCTGATGACCGACCGGCAGGCCAAGAAGCACGGCGTGGGCGGGGAAGTCCTCGCCTACGTCTGGTAGGGGAGCAGACGATGTCACGAATCGGACGGATGCCCGTCGTCGTGCCCTCCGGGGTGGACGTGACGATCAGCGGTCGCGACGTCACCGTGAAGGGGCCGAAGGGCACCCTGAGCCTCGAGGTCGCCGTGCCGATCGAGGTCAACCACGACGGCGGCGTGATCACCGTGACCAGGCCATCCGACGAGGGCGAGATCAGGGCGCTGCACGGGCTGTCCCGCTCACTCATCGCCAACATGGTCACCGGCGTTACCGATGGCTATTCCAAGACCATGGAGATCGTGGGCGTCGGCTACCGCGTCCAGGCCAGGGGCGGGGACCTGGAATTCTCCCTCGGCTTCAGCCACCCGGTGCTGGTCAGCCCGCCGGACGGAATCACCTTGCGGGTGGAGACGCCCACCAGGTTCGTCGTCGAGGGCATTGACAAGCAGCAGGTCGGCGAGGTCGCCGCGAACATACGCAAGCTCCGCAAGCCCGATCCCTACAAGGGCAAGGGCGTGCGGTACTCGGGCGAGCAGATCCGCCGCAAGGCCGGGAAGGCTGGTAAGTAAGACATGGCTGGCACCAGGACGACCGCGCACGTGCGCAGCAGGAGCCGCACGTCGGCACGGGCTTCCTCGCGCACCAGGCGCCACCTGCGGGTACGCAAGAAGATCACGGGCAGCGCCGAGCGGCCCAGGCTCGTCGTGACCCGCTCAGCGAGGAACATCTACGCCCAGCTGGTCGATGACGTCGCGGGCCATACACTCGCGTCAGCCTCTACCCTGGAAGCCGAGATCCGCGGCGGCAGCGGCGACAAGAAGGCCAAGGCGCACGAGGCCGGCAGGCTGCTGGCCGAGCGGGCGGCGGGCGCCGGCATTGGCGCCGCGATCTTCGACCGCAGCGGCAACTCCTACCACGGCAGGATCGCAGCGCTCGCCGACGGCGCTCGGGAGAGCGGCCTGAAGCTATGAGCGGCGAAGCCATGAGCACGAGCAACGAGAGAAGGACATTCTGATGGCAGCACCGGCACGGCGCGGTACCGGGCCAGGCAGCGGCGGCGGTGGCGAGCGGCGCGACCGCCGGGATGACCGCCGCGGCGGCGGTGCCGATAAGGGCACCGCCTACCTTGAGCGCGTCGTCACCATCAACCGCGTCGCGAAGGTCGTCCAGGGCGGCCGCAGGTTCAGCTTTACCGCTCTGGTCGTGGTCGGTGACGGCAACGGCATGGTCGGCGTCGGCTACGGCAAGGCCAAGGAGGTACCCGCCGCGATCGCCAAGGGCGTGGAAGCAGCGAAGAAGTCGTTCTTCCGGGTGCCGAGGATCGGCGGCACGATCCCGCACACCGTGACCGGCGAGGACACCGCCGGCGTCGTGCTGCTCAAGCCTGCCAGCCCCGGAACCGGCGTCATCGCTGGCGGCCCGGTGCGCGCCGTGCTCGAATGCGCCGGCGTGCATGACGTGCTGTCGCGCTCGCTCGGGTCCTCCAACCCCATCAACGTGGTGCACGCGACAGTCGCCGCGCTCAAGGGCTTGTCGCGGCCTGAGGAGATCGCCGCCCGGCGCGGCCTGCCGATCGAGCACGTGGCCCCGGCCGCCATGCTCAGGGCGCGGGCCGCCGCGGCCACTGCAGCGGAGCCGGGCAGCTGAGCGGCCGCACGGCGGCTCGTCCGACGGGCGCGCTCCGGGAAACACTGAGCGGCCGCACGGCGGCTCGCCCGACGGGCGCGCTCCGGGAGACACTGAGCGGGAGCATGAGATGGCAGAGCTGAAGGTAACCCAGACCAAGTCGAAGATCGGCGGCACGAGGGCGCAGCGTGACTCGCTGCGTTCGCTCGGGCTGCACAGGATCGGCGACAGCGTCGTCAAGGCCGACCGGCCAGAGATCCGCGGCATGATCCAGGTGGTGCGCCACCTCGTGGTCGTGGAGGAGGTGCAGTAGACATGGCGAAGACCGAATCGGGCAGCGCCAGGGACACGCAGGCGGCCCAGGGCGGTCGCGCGGGGCTGCGGGTTCATCACCTGCGACCAGCACCAGGCGCCCGCACCCCCAAGACGCGGGTGGGCCGGGGAGAGGGGTCCAAGGGCAAGACCGCGGGACGCGGCACCAAGGGCAGCAAGGCGAGGACCAGCATCTCGCCGGCGTTCGAAGGCGGCCAGATGCCGCTGCACCGCAGGCTGCCCAAGCTGAAGGGCTTCTCGAACGCGCGGTTCAAGACCACTTACCAGGTGGTGAACCTAGACCGCCTCGCCACCCTGTACCCGAAGGGGGGCGACGTCACGCCGGACGACCTCGCGGCACGCGGCGCGGTGCGCCGCGGCGAGCTGGTGAAGGTGCTCGGATCAGGCGAGGCGGTGCGCGGGCTGCGGGTCAGCGCGCACGCCTTCTCTGCCTCGGCAGAGGATGCCGTAGTCCGATGAGCACGTTAGACTTCGGCGTGCGTGTCGCACTTGGCTAAGCGGCGCCGGGCTCACTGGCCAGTCTCACTGGCGAGAACGCCAGCGACCGAGGAGCGGCAGATGACGTTGACCCTTCGACATCAGGACGGCGCATGCTGACCGCGTTCTACCAGGCCTTCCGGACGCCGGACCTGCGTAAGAAACTGCTCTTCACGCTCTTCATCATTGTGATCTTCCGGCTCGGCGCGTCGCTGCCTACGCCAGGCGTCTCCGAGACAGCGGTTCACACCTGCGTCAGCAACGTGACGAAGACAGGCATCCTCGGCCTAGTCAACCTGCTCAGTGGCGGCGCGCTGCTGCATCTTACGGTCTTCGCTCTCGGCATCATGCCGTACATCACGGCTAGCATCATCCTGCAATTGCTCGCCGTGGTCATACCCCGGCTGGAGACGCTGCGCAAAGAGGGCGCGTCGGGCACAGCGAAGATTACGCAGTACACCAGGTACCTGACCATCGGCCTGGCGATACTCCAGTCGACGGCGATCATCGCCCTCGCACAGAGCGGCAACCTGTTCCCCACATGCACGGCAACTTTGATCCCGAACACTTCCGTGTTCACGATCGGCACGATGGTGGTCTGCATGACCGCGGGCACCGCCGTGATCATGTGGCTGGGCGAGCTGATCACCGACCGTGGCGTTGGCAACGGTATGTCCCTGATGATCTTCACCCAGGTCGTCGCCGTGATCCCTGGCCAGCTCTACCAGATCTTCGCGACCGAGGGGACGTTCATCTTCCTGCTCGTGCTGGCGGTCGGGGTGCTGATCGTGGCCGCTGTGGCCTTCATGGAGCAGGCGCAGCGCCGGATCCCTGTGCAGTATGCCAAGCGCATGGTCGGCAGGAAGATGTACGGCGGCACGTCCACCTACATACCGCTTAAGGTGAACCAGGCCGGAGTCATCCCGGTGATCTTCGCGTCGTCCCTGCTCTACATCCCGGCGCTCGCGGCCAACCTGTTCGGCAACAAGACTGCGACGTCGGGCTGGGCGAACTGGGTGCAGAGCCACCTGGTCAGGGGGGATGACGCGTACTACATGATCGGCTTCTTCGTGCTGATCATTCTGTTTACTTACTTCTATGTATCAATCACGTTTAATCCGGACGAAGTTGCTGAGAACATGAGGAAGGCTGGCGGGTTCATCCCCGGCATCAGGCCTGGCGGCCCCACGGCGGGATACCTCCGCTTCGTCCTGAACCGGCTGACCGCGCCTGGCTCGCTCTACCTGGGCATCGTGGCGCTCATCCCGATGCTGGCCATAGCGCTCGTCCACGCGGGGAACCAGTTCCCGCTCGGCGGCACGAGCATCATGATCGCGGTTGGAGTCGGGCTCGATACCGTCAAGCAGATCGAGAGCCAATTGCAGCAGCGTAACTACGAGGGCTTCCTCAGGTAGTGCGAGTCGTCCTGGTAGGGCCACCCGGTGCGGGCAAGGGTACCCAGGCCCAGTTCATAGCCTCGCACCTGGCGATACCGAAGGTATCGACAGGTGACATCTTCCGCTACAACGTAAGCGCGGGAACAGGCCTCGGCCGTCAGGCCAAGGCGTTCATGGACCGCGGTGACCTCGTCCCTGACGAGGTCACTGTCGCGATGGTGGCCAGCAGGCTGCAGGAGGACGACTCCCTGTCCGGCTTCCTGCTCGACGGCTTCCCCAGGAACCTGCCGCAGGCCGAGACGCTGAAGAAGATGCTGGCGGACTGGGGGATCCGCCTGGATCTCGTGCTCGAACTGGTGGTCGACCATGATGAGGTGATCAGGCGGCTGTCGGGTCGGCGTACCTGCCGGAAGTGCGGCCGGGTCTGGCATGTCGCGTTCGACCCGCCCTCGGTGACCGGCAAGTGCGACGAGTGCGGCGGCGAGCTCTTCCAGCGTGATGATGACCGCGAGGAGACGATCAGGCACCGGCTCGAGGTCTATGAGCAGCAGACGCAGCCGCTGATCTCGTACTACGCGGACGAGGGCATACTGCTCGGCATCGACGCCACCGGACCGGTGGAAGACGTCACAGAGCGGGCCCTGGTGGCGCTCCGCCGGTTCATCCGCTGACGTCCGGCCGCCCGGTTCCGTTCGTGACCGTGCTGGCCGCTAGCTGGTGCCCATGTCTGCGGGTACGGTGTTACAGGGAGGCAGTGGGGCAATGCGGCTCAGCCGGATACCGTCGATCGAGATCAAGACGCCGGGCCAGCTCGCGCTGATGCGCGAGGCCGGCCTGGTAGTCGCTCGTATGCTCAGGGCCACCGCGGCTGCGGCCGAGCCAGGGATCAGCACGGCGGAACTTGATGCGATCGCCGAGCGCGAGATGAAAATGGCAGGGGCCCGGTCGTCGTTCAAGGGCTATCACGGCTTCCCGGCCACCATCTGCACCTCGGTCAACGATGAGATCGTGCACGGGATCCCTAGCGAGCGGGTCAGGCTGGCCGCTGGGGACGTGCTGTCAATCGACGCCGGCGCCATCGTCGGCGGCTGGCACGGCGACGCCGCGATCACCGTCCCGGTCGGCGCGGTTCCCGCGCAGGTGACAGCCTTGCTGCGCGCCTGTGAGCTTGCCACGTGGCACGGTCTGGCGGCCGCTGTGGCTGGACGGCGCCTCACCGACATCTCGCACGCGATCCAGTCGAGCGCGCTGGCCGGCGGTGGGTACGGCGTCGTGCGGGAGTACACCGGGCACTTCATCGGCTCGGCGATGCACATGGATCCCGCGGTGCCGAATTACGGTAGGCCAGGGCGCGGCCCGGTCCTGGCCGACGGGATGGCACTGGCCATTGAGCCGATGCTGGTGCTCGGCGACCCGCACACCCGGCTGCTGGAGGACGACTGGACGGTAGTGACGGCCGACGGCAGCCCGGCGGCGCACTTCGAGCACACGGTCGCGATCACGGCGGACGGACCCTGGGTCCTGACAGCCGAGGACGGCGGGGCGAGCGGATTTGCCATCATCGCCGCGGACGCTGTCGCTGACCAGCGCGGTGGGCAGCATCCGGTCGGCGCGAGGGAGGCATGATGGCCGCCGATCCGAACCTGATCCGCGCCTCTGACCAGGACAGGGACCGTACCGCGAACGTGCTGCGCGAGCATCACGCGGTCGGCAGGCTCGACGCCGAGGAGTTCAACGAGCGGCTGGACCAGGCCTTCTCGGCCAAGACCATGGGCGAGCTCGAAGCGCTGACCGCTGACCTGCCCGCTGTCGACCCCTATCCGCTGCCCACCTCCTCGCTGCCTCGCCAGTACGCGGCCGCTGGCGGCGGATTGCCCGCCTCTTCAGTGATCGGGGCTATGGCCCGCGGTCATGGCCGTTTCTCGCCGGCCTGGCAGGCGGCCTGGGGGTCATGGCTCGGAACCTCGCTGCTGCTCATCGTTATCTGGCTGATGACCGGGGCCGGGTACCCGTGGCCACTGTGGGTGATCGGGCCGTGGGGCGCGGTCATGGCGGGCCGGTGGATCGTGGGCTCGCATCCTGAGGGCCATGGCCGGCGCCGGGAGCTTGGCGGCGGGAGCAGCCAGCCAGATCAGGGGCAGCTTGACCGCGGGAAGCCCGGACGCGGCAAAGACGAGTCGGCGGGACCGCGAGGTAGCGGCTGAGCTAGGATTCGGCGCCCCGGTTCGCATTGCGGGCCTGGGTCAAGTAAACTCTGCTGCGGCCCTTAAGGCTGTCATCTGACCTGGTTGCGAGCCGGGTGCGGGGATCAGCGTCAAGCGGGCCGCCATCTCCGGTGCACGTGCGCGAGCATGGTCCGGAATGGGAAGCCACCCGTGACTGTTGTACAAGTGCTGTGGTGCGATCGGCGACGAGAGCGGCAGCGGAGCCAGCGAACACGCGGTGGCCCGTAGGCCAGCACAGCTAAGCAGCAGGAGCAGCCGGCACCAGCCAGCAGACAACTACAACCCAACAGTGAAGCGCGGAGGATATGCCCAAGAAAGACGGCGCCATCGAGATTGAGGGCACGGTAGTCGAATCACTGCCCAATGCCTTCTTCCGGGTGGAGCTCGACAACGGGCACAAGGTACTTGCTCACATCAGCGGCAAGATGCGGATGCACTACATCCGGATCCTGCCCGACGACCGGGTGGTCGTCGAGCTGAGCCCGTACGACCTGAGTCGCGGCCGGATCGTCTACCGATACAAGTAGGCGGGCCCGCCGGATAGCGCTGATTTGAGTACCAAGGAGAATACGTCGTGAAGGTCAAGCCGAGTGTGAAGAAGATCTGTAGTAAGTGCCGGATCATCCGCCGGCATGGCCGCGTCATGGTCATCTGCTCTGACCCGCGGCACAAGCAGCGGCAGGGCTAGGCAGCAACGAGCTGGCGAGTAAGCACGTACCGCAATCCTGGCCGCCGAGCAGGCGGCCAGGAGCACCTCCGGGCGGAGGCCGGGGCCACGTCGACGGGCATAGACGCGGAGCGGTGCGCAGGACCTCCGGATGAGAAGGAGAGTTGCCCACGATGGCACGTCTAGTAGGTGTCGACCTACCGCGGGACAAGCGGCTTGAGGTGGCCCTGACATACGTCTACGGCATTGGCAGGACCCGTGCCGCCGAAACGCTGAACGGCACAGGCATCAGCGGCGACCGGCGCGTCCACCAGATGACCGACGAAGAAGTCGTGCAGTTGAGGGACTGGATCGAGGCGAACTACAAGGTCGAGGGTGACCTGCGCCGCGAGGTCCAGGCCGACATCAGGCGCAAGGTCGAGATCGGTTCGTACCAGGGCCTGCGGCACCGCCGCGGGCTGCCGGTGCACGGCCAGCGCACTCAGACCAACGCCCGCACTCGCAAGGGCAAGAAGAAGACAGTGGCCGGCAAGAAGAAGGTCGGCAAGAAGTAGTCCGTCCGCGGACCGATCACCTCCGGAGTTGACGAGCAGGATGCCTCCAAAGAGCCGAACCGGCGTCAAGAAAGTACGCCGCAAGGAACGAAAGAACATTGCCCACGGGCACGCCCACATCAAGAGCACGTTCAACAACACCATCGTGTCCATCACCGATCCGGCGGGCAGCGTGATCTCCTGGGCCTCTTCCGGCCAGGTCGGGTTCAAGGGCTCGAGGAAGTCGACGCCGTTCGCCGCGCAGATGGCCGCTGAGGCGGCCGCCAGGCGCGCTATGGAGCATGGCATGCGCAAGGTCGACGTGTTCGTCAAGGGTCCTGGCTCAGGCCGGGAGACAGCGATCAGGTCGCTCCAGGCAACTGGCCTGGAGGTCGGCTCGATTCAAGACGTCACCCCGGTTCCGCACAATGGCTGCCGGCCGCCGAAGCGGCGCCGGGTCTGAGCCGGAAACGACAGGAGTAAACAAGACTCATGGCGCGATACACCGGTCCGGACTGCAAGCTTTGCCGGCGGGAGAAGACCAAGCTTTACCTGAAGGGCGCCAAGTGCGACTCGCCGAAGTGCCCGATCGAGATCAGGCCCTACCCGCCTGGCGAGCATGGCAGGAACCGCCCGAAGGAGAGCGAGTACCTGCTGCAGGTCAGGGAGAAGCAGAAGGCCCGCCGGATTTACGGCGTGCTCGAGAAGCAGTTTGGCAATTACTACACCGAGGCCACCAAGACCAGGGGCAAGACCGGCGAGGCTCTGCTCCAGATCCTGGAGAGCCGCCTGGACAACGTCATCTACCGGGCTGGCTTCGCCAAGAGCCGCGACATGGCCCGCCAGGCCGTCAGGCACGGGCACGTCCTAGTGAACGGCCGGAAGGTCGACATCCCCTCGTACCGGGTCAGCGAGAACGACATCGTCGAGATCGCGCCCAAGTTCCACGAGCTCACGCCGTTCATCGTGGCGAGGGCGGAGGCCGGAGAGCGGTCAGCGCCCGCATGGCTCGAGGTAATCCCCGACAAGATGCGGATCCTGGTCCACACGCTGCCGTCGCGTACCCAGATCGACACGCTGGTCCAGGAGCAGCTGATCGTCGAGTATTACTCGAAGTAGACAGTTTTGGCTGACTGGCCACAGGGGCCCGCCAGCCACTGGCGGCGCTGGCCGCCAGCCCTAGTCGCCGGTCAAATAGCGGGCCGGCGGAAAGGAATCCCAGATGCTCATCGCACAACGTCCCACCCTCACCGAGGAGCAGGTCGGAGAGTGCCGCTCGCGGTTCACCATCGAGCCCCTCGAGCCCGGGTTCGGGTACACGATCGGCAACTCGGTCCGACGCACGCTGCTGTCCTCGATCCCTGGTGCTGCCGTCACCAGCATCAGGATCGAGGGGGTCCTGCACGAGTTCTCCACCGTGCCCGGCGTGTCAGAAGACGTCACCGACATCATCTTGAACCTCAAAGAGCTCGTCGTCTCCTCCGAGCACGACGAGCCCGTGCACATGTACTTGCGCAAGCAGGGCCCGGGCGTGGTCACCGCCGCCGACATCGCGCCACCGGCCGGCATGGAAGTGCACAACCCTGATCTGCACATCGCGACCCTGAACGGCAAGGGCAAGCTGGAGATGGAGCTGACCGTCGAGCGCGGCCGCGGCTACATCTCCGCGTCGCAGAACAAGCAGCCTGGCCAGGAGATCGGCAGAATCCCGATCGACTCGATCTACTCGCCCGTGCTGCGCGTCACCTACAAGGTCGAGGCCACGCGCGTCGAGCAGCGCACCGACTTCGACCGGCTCATCCTGGACGTGGAGACCAAGCCCTCCATGCGGCCGAGGGACGCCGTGGCCAGCGCGGGCATGACGCTGGTCGAGCTCTTCGGTCTGGCCAGGGAGCTGAACCTGGAGGCCGAGGGCATCGACATCGGCCCGTCGCCGACGGACGCCGCGCTCGCGGCTGACCTAGCGCTGCCGATCGAGGAGCTGAACCTCACGGTGCGCTCCTACAACTGCCTCAAGCGCGAGGGCATCCACACGGTCGGCGAGCTAGTCGCCCGCAGCGAGCAGGATCTGCTCGACATCCGCAACTTCGGCGCAAAGTCGATCGAGGAAGTCAAGCAGAAGCTCATCGACATGGGCCTAGCGCTCAAGGACTCCCCGCCAGGATTCGACCCGGGGAGTGCCGCCGATAGTTACGGGGCGGACGAGGACGACAGCTATGTCGAGACTGAGGAGTACTGACCGGCCCGATCAGTGGCTCGTCAGGCTGGCGGCGCGCGGCGGTTTATCCGACGCGCGCGCTCCGGATAACAGAGCACGAACCGAGGAGAGTCTTTCGATGCCCACGCCCACCAAGGGTCGCCGACTGGGCGGCAGCGCAGCGCACCAGCAGCACATGCTGGCGAACCTTGCCACAGCGCTGTTCGAGCATGGCAAGATCACCACGACCGAGGCGCGGGCCCGCCGCCTGCGCCCGGTTGCGGAACGGCTGATCACCTTCGCCAAGCGCGGCGACCTGCACGCCAGGCGTCACGTGCTGACGATGGTCACCGACAAGACCGTGGTCAAAACCCTCTTCGATGAGATCGGGCCCAGCTATGCGAGCCGTCAGGGCGGCTACACCAGGATCACGAAGATCGGCCCGCGCAAGGGTGACAACGCGGCCATGGCCGTGATCGAGCTTGTGACTGAGACCGTCGAGGCGAGGCCGCAGCGCCGCCGTGCCAGGCGGGACCGCGCGGCCCAGCCGGCCGGCGCTGGCCGCCAGGGCAGGGCAGCCACGCTGGCGACGCCGGCCGAGAAGGCCGAGCCCGTCGAGACAGCGGGCGCCGAGACAGCGGACCCGGAGACAGCGGGCGCGGAGACAGCGGACGCGGAGACCACGGACGAAGCCGCTTCCCCTGCTGAGACCGAAGCCGCAGCCGAGACGCTGACAGCCAGCGAGGCAGAGGCTCCGGGCGACAGTCAGTCCGAGGCGGGCGCCGAGCAAGACGACGAGCACTAACTCGTCGGTCGGCCTGGTCAGGTTGCGGCTCGACCTGGCCTACGACGGCTCGCAGTTCCATGGCTGGGCTGGCCAGCCGGGCATCCGTACCGTGCAGGGCGTGCTTGAGGACGCACTGGCCGGGATGCTGCGGCTGGCCGAGCCGCCGACGCTGATCGTGGCCGGCCGGACCGACGCCGGCGTCCATGCGCGGGGCCAGGTGGCTCATCTGGATGTGGCGGAGCTGTCCTGGATGGCGGCCGCTCCGGCCGCCCTTGGCCGGCTGAACAGGGCGCTCCCTGCCGATGTGCGGGTGCACGCGATCGGCGTCGCTCCCGGGGGGTTCGACGCCAGGTTCTCGGCGCTCTGGCGCCGGTATTCCTACCGGGTCTGCGACACTGAGGTGAACGCGGATCCCGTGCGCAGGCACGACACGCTCTGGCATCGCCGGCCGCTGGACACCGGCCTCATGAACGAGGCGGCTTTGGCCTGCCTCGGCGAGCACGACTTCGCTGCGTTCTGCCGGCGCCGGCCTGGCGCGACCACGGTCAGGGACCTGCGGAGGCTCGACTGGCTGCGCGACGAGACCGGCGTGATCGCGGGGACAGTCGTCGCCGACGCGTTCTGCCACAACATGGTCAGGGCGCTCGTCGGCGCGCTGCTGGCTGCCGGAGATGGCAGGAGGCCGCCGCGCTGGGTAGCGGAGGTCCTGGCCGCCAGGGTCAGGCATCAGGCCGTCGTAGTGGCCCCGCCGCACCCGCTCTGCCTCGAGCAGGTCGGCTACCCTCCCGACGCCGGCCTGTCCGCCCGCGCCACGTTCACCAGGCAGGTCAGGAGCGCGGGCTGACGGTCAGGAGCGCGCCTCAAGGTCAGGAGCGCTGGACAGGCTTGCCGTCTACCATCCGGTTGCTCAGGCTGACGTTCACAGTCTGATTGATCAGCAGGTGCATGAAAGCGGTAAGGCGCGCCCGGCCTGCCTTACCCTTGGGCGGGTTCAAGTTCGTGTCCTCGGCCCAGACCAGTACGAGGTAGTGGCCCTTGACAAGGGCCTCCTCGATGCCCGTGCCCTGGCCGATGGCCTTGGCCGGGCCCGCCTTCGCGGCCAGCTGGGCTACGAACTCCGAGTGACCCGCCTTTGACGCCGCGCTGTTCGCGGCTGCGTAGTTCTTCAGGTTGAAGACGCCGATGGTCCCCATCACCTTGGCCGACTTTGAGAGGTAGGTCGCCCGGAGAGTCTGCGCGCAGTGACCGTGCCGGACAGCGGCCTGCAGGGCCCCGCCGATCAGCGCGGCCCGGCAGTTTGTGCTCTTGGTTTGCTTAACCCTCGTGTACACGGTTCCCGCGTTCGAGATCGTGCCTGGATAGAGCTCTGCCATGGTGAGCGGCACCGCGTCGGTCTTCCTGCTAGCGATGTAACCCCACGGTCCTGGGGGTGGCGTCGGCGACGTTCTGGCCGATGCCGGGGTATTGGTCGGCTTCGGCCGGGCGGCCGGCCCACCGCCGCTGCCCAGGGAGGTCAGCACTAGGACAGCGGCAACGGCCGCCACAATCACGCCTGCTGTTCCGATTGCAAGCCAGACGGGCTGGCGCTTCTTGCGGGTCCCCCCCGACGGACCGCTCTTCGCCCGCGTCCTGCCGCCTCCGGGCGCGGCCGGAACCTGCTCGCGCTTGACAACCTCGCGCTGCGGCTGACCGTGCCTGGCCCGGCCGCCAGGCGTGCTGACCGAGCGCTGATCCCGGTCGGCTGCGGCACGGTCGGCTGCGGCGCGCCCGGCTGCGGCGCGGCCGGGCCGCCCGGGAATCGGATCCTTGATCGCCGGGAGCGAGTAGTCCGTGTCAAACTCGTCCGGTGTGATCGTCGCGATTGCGAGCTGGGACGTGTCCGCGTGTCCGCTGGCGCGGCTCCCTGTCGCCTGACCGTCCCGGCCGCGCTGGCGATCTGGCTGGCCGCGGTTCCAGGCGGCGAACGGGCCGGGCGGATAGACCGGCAGCGGGTCGCCAGGCGCAGGAGGAAAGCCGCGCACGGCATTGCTGAGGACATTAGGCGCCATTGTCCCGCGACCGGGCATGCTCTGGTCAGGCCAGGGGGAGTCTTCGTCGTCGGTCGCCCAGCTGTATGCGGATCGCAGATCATCGTCCGGCCAGACGGGGCCCTCTGCCCCCCCAGGACCCCGTGGGCCAGCGGAGCCTGACGCATAGGCTGCTTGGTCATAGCCTGCTGCCGACTGGCCAGAATCGGACCACGAGTGTCCAGAGCCTGGCAGGTCAGAGGGGGAACGGCCAAAGCCGGTACCGGCGGACCCGGCGTCCCCCGCGCCTCGGGCAGGCGAGCCGGCCGTGTGCCCGCCCTCGGTGTTGCTTCCCGTCGCGGGCTGGCTCACCCGATAGGCCGGCGTGAACAGCGAGGCACCGCCGCCCGGCGGTGGCGGCTCGGCATCGGCGGCGCGCTGCCGTCGGCTCGATGATCCGCCAGGCACTCTGTCACCTGCATTCCGCATGCCGTGAGCGTACCGTTATGGTGCCGGTCAGCGAGTCAGGTAGCGCTCATTGCGGGCCAGCGAGACCAGCCAGCCTGCGGCAGTGGCTGGCGCGGTTGCGTGCGGCACCGTGCTTTTGACCGCCGATCAGAACGCCGGTATCCTTACTGGGCGTCCATCTGCGCCGGCAGTACCGCGCGCCCGCTCAGGGCAGGTTAAGCTGCCGCCGGTGCTGCGGATATCCCACGCCGGGCCAGCAGGCCGGGCGGGAATCAACCATCAGGACTCACACGCGAAGGCTCATGACTGTGCGCACATTCAGCCCGAAGGCCGCCGATATCGAGCAACAGTGGCATGTCATCGATGCGTCGGACATCGTTCTCGGCCGGCTGGCGAGCCGGACAGCGATACTGTTGCGCGGCAAGCACAAGCCGATCTTCGCGCCGCATGTGGACACGGGCGACTTCGTGATCATCGTGAACGCCGCAAAGGTCGCGCTGACCGGCAACAAGCTTGCCGACAAGCGGGCCTACCGGCACTCGGGTTACCCTGGCGGCCTGCGCGCCGTCGCCTACAGTGACCTGATGGCATCGAACCCGGAGCGTGCCGTTACGAAGGCGGTCAAGGGCATGCTCCCCAAGAACTCGCTCGGCAGGAAGATGCTGAGCAAGCTCAAGGTCTACGCGGGCCCTGAACATCCGCATCAGGCGCAGCAGCCGGTCTCGTTCGAGATCGCGCAGGTCTCGCAGCAGGCGGGCTCCGGGGCCGCCGGGCGGGCTGGCAAGTAGCCGGCCAGGACGGCACGAGGACAGTACGAGCCGATCAGGAAGTACGAGGAAGAAACCGTGGCTGAGCCCACTGTCGCGCCGGAGACCGGCGCTGGCGACGAGGTCGAGCAGACCGCCGAGCACCAATCGCAGTACACCACCGAGACCGGTGAGGCGGCGAGCACCTCAGCCAAGCCCGCGGCGCACAAGCCGGTGGTGACCGGTCACGCACTCGGCACCGGCCGCCGCAAGGAGGCCATCGCCCGGGTACGGGTAATGCCGGGCACGGGGCAGTTCCTGATCAATGGCCGCACCCTGGACGTTTACTTCCCGAACAAAGTGCATCAGCAGCTCATCAGCGAGCCCTTCGTGACTCT
>WNFD01002806.1_pt1 | contig 17523 bp, 13 predicted proteins | sample 5400491 | NCBI WGS metagenome assembly WNFD01 (sample SAMN13153343, study PRJNA577476) | soil metagenome | isolation source: 120 cm saprolite under Douglas fir tree site 2 hole 2 replicate 2 | place: USA:California | collected 2015-04-18 | reverse complement strand
GATATATGGCAAAAACGAAACAAAAGCCTGTTTCTGCGGCTCAGCGCCGCGAACGGGAGAGGCAACAACGACAGCAACGGCTTACCAGCACACAAAGTAATCGGTCTCAAACTCGTAAAAAAGACTCACTTCAGCGTCAATCTAACCTACGGCAATGGCTTCTCATCGGTGGAGTCCTGGCAGTTATCGCAATAATCATCGGTGTCTTTGTAATCTTTTCAAATCAACAATCGGGAAGTCCGAGTGGACCAACACAGGCAAATTCTCAGGTCTTCAAAGCAGTTACGAATGTTAATCCAAATGTACTTAAGGCAGTAGGAACGGGCGGCGTACAAAATCCTTTGCACCATGTAAAGGGGCCACCGCCGATTCTAGTTGGCCCAACAGGTAAACCACAATTTTTGTACGTGGGGGCCGAATATTGTCCTTACTGTGCAGCGGAACGCTGGGGAGTCGTAGTAGCACTCAGTCGCTTTGGCACATTTAGCAAGCTCAATCAGACGACTTCTTCAAGTACTGATGTCTATCCTAGCACTCCTACATTTACGTTCTATCCTGGCCATTATGGTGGTTCATTTTATACGAGCAAGTATATTGATTTTGTGCCTGTCGAAACTCTAGGAAACGTGCAGGATACCTCCGGAAACTATACGACACTGCAAACTCCTACTACGCAACAACAGAATCTGTTGAATACTTACGATGTTTCGCCATATACAACTCAAGCTGGCAGTATTCCATTTATTGATATTGCAAACCAATATATCATGACTGGTGCAAGCTACAGCCCGCAGGATCTGCAAAGTCTACAATGGCAAGCTATCGCTACTAATCTGTTAGATCCGACTTCAACAGTAGGGAAGGATATCCTTGGCACAGCTAACTACATTACTGCTGGAATATGCATGACGACCCATCAGCAGCCAGGTAATGTATGCAATACTGAAGTAATTCAAAAGATAGATCAATCTCTCGGCAAATCATCTGTGGTGCCTGGTGGAGCGCAAATAGCTGTTGCCGGGCATCTTGAGGCGGTTACTCGTCGAGAGGAACTGTAAAGAATTAGATCGGTACATCAGCTCTTGAGGAGAAGCTTAAACGTTTCTCATCAGTAGACACGTTAAACTTGGCAGGAAAGGATACGAGCGATGCAAGAACTAACTAATCTTATGCCAGATACTGACGGAATCAATTTCTTTAGCGCCGACCCTGACCTGTCATTTCTCTTGAGGTGGCATCTATCAGCAGAAGATTATGAGCGAGCGCAGACAATACTCACTGAAATGGGTGCAATGGCATCACAAAAGATGGACAGTCTTGCAGAAGCAGCCAACCGCCAGGGTCCTGTACTTATGCAGTTTGATAAAAAAGGCCAGCGTGTTGACGAAGTGGTCTTTCATCCTGCCTATCATGAGCTTGAACGCATTGCTTATCAAGATTTTGCCATCGCGGCCTGCTCCCATCGAGACGGCGCGCTAGGCTGGCAGGGCCACGTACCACAACCTGTCAAGTTTGCGCTCGGCTATCTCGGTATGCAGGCCGAAGCTGGCGTGTTCTGTCCAATAGCAATGACTGATGCATTGGCTCGCGTACTGGAACGCTACGCCAGTGAAGCTCTCAAGCAACGTTTCTTACCTCCGCTTACTGCGCTCACAATGGATGAGTTGAAGCAGGGCGCCATGTTTTTAACAGAGAAGCAGGGAGGGTCTGATGTCGGGCTAACTACTACAGTAGCAAAACCCCGCTCGGACACTGGTGATGGCTTTCAGCCTGAGTGGGAGCTATGGGGAGACAAGTGGTTCTGCTCTAATGTTTCAGCCGACATTATTCTAACGCTAGCCCGTCCTGAGGGGGCTCCAGCGGGTACTCGTGGCCTTGGACTATTCCTCGTGCCTAAGACATTGGAAGACGGCACGCACAATTCCTATACCATTAATCGTCTCAAAGATAAACTTGGTACTCGCTCATTGGCAACTGGAGAGGTGACACTCAATGGCGCGCAAGCATACCGGGTAGGAGCGCTGAATCGTGGATTTGTGCAGATGACGGAGATGATAAACCTCACCCGTGTCTGGGCCGCCATCGGTTCGCTTTCAGCCATGCGCCGCAGTTTTCTCGAGGCATTAGTTCATACACGAGGGCGTGTTGCATTTGGACGCACTCTGGCCGAACATCCACTGATGCGCCGTCAACTGGTAGATCTGTTGATCGAGGTTGAGGGCTGTGCAGCTCTGGCATTTGAAACGGCAGCAGTTCTGGAACGAGTAGATCGTCATGGTGCAGAGGAAGACCAGCGCCTGTTACGCATTTTGACCCCGCTCGGCAAGTACTATATCCCAAAACGGGGCGAATATGTGACGCTGGAGGCGTTGGAAATGCGCGGAGGGAATGGGTATGTCGAGGACTGGGTTAATGCACGCATGTTACGTGATAGTATTGTAAACGTCGTCTGGGAGGGTTCCAGTAACGTGATCGTACTCGATGTAGCTCGGGTTATCGCCAGGGAAGGCGCTGCTGCAGCGCTCTTTGGTATGTTGCATCAACGTTTGCAATCATTCCAACAACCTGCAGTGGTTCCGGTAGCGCGACAGGTGCAAACAGTGGTGAATCAACTCGCGGAACGGCTGCAAGCACTGGCATCACTCGACTCTGATAGCGCCCAACTTCCTCTACGTGGCCTTGTTGAGCGCATGGCGCAACTTACCATTGTCACCTTGTTGTTAGAACAAGCCGAGATCGAATTGTTGCGTGGTCTAGAGGGCACAGGCAAACGAAAATGGCTGATTGCTTTGCTCTATCTGCATCGTCATATTCTGGTACATCCAGATGGCTGGGCTGCTGATAATGATCCCACAGCACTCGAATACTTCGATGAACTCGTCGATTGGCGCGCCATCACTCTTGACTAAAGGCCAACTCACCCTTAAAAGTGTTTTTCGTGCTGAAGACGAAGAAAGATATACCTCTTCTTAACGAATTATAACCCAACCTTAACCAAATCGCAACTCCCTTGCTATCGGCCCTGTCTACACCTACCCTTTATAATAATGCTCATTCGACCTTTCTACATACCGTCAGCTACTTTCTTGACCATGGAGCAGCATGTTTGAAAATGGAGGTGAGATAGGCATGTTCGTGACCATTTCCAGTTACATAGCAAAGGAGGGCGAAGAGGATGCCATCATTGCCCTGTATGAAGACTGGGAGCGCACCCTGAGATTTCAGGCTCAGGGCTTCCTTTCTGGTGAGTTGCTTCGAGACTGCGAGAACGCTCGCGCATTCATCGCTATTCTGCGTTTCGAGAATTGGGAGTCAGCACAAGCTTACTGTCTCGATCGTGAGCACGATGGATGGTATCAGCGCTTGGTAAGTCTTACTGAGAAAGTACTGACGGACATCAACTACATAGGTGAATGGCAGTCGAATTGATCCCCCAGCTTGTGGAGGCTCAAGATATCCCCTCTTTGCAAGAGGGGATTGATCTAGTCTTTGGATGGTGCCTGATAAATGAACCCTACTGTGCGTACTGAAAATCATACAGCCTCCTATACACTCCTTGCTGGCCTAGCAATTGCTCGTGGGTTCCCTCTTCTACAATGCGCCCTTTGTGCATGACAATGATGCGGTCGACGTTGCGGATGGTCGAAAGGCGGTGGGCGATGATGATGGAGGTGCGATTTAACATCAGTTTGTTTAGAGCGTCCTGAATCAACACTTCGGTTTCGGTGTCAACGCTGGAGGTTGCTTCGTCCAGGATAAGCAGGATTTCGGGATTGAACGCGATGGCTCTGGCAAAGGCGAGCAATTGTTTTTGCCCAACTGAAAGTCCTGCGCCGCGTTCGCGCACTTCCTCATTGTATTTATGAGGCAGTTGCTCTATGAAATGTGCTGCATTCACGTACTCTGCTGCCTTGCGTATCTGCACATCGCTGATGTGCTCCTCGTGCAGGCGTATATTGCTGGCGATGGTGCCGGAGAAGATGAAAGGATCTTGCAGCACTGCCCCGACGTGTTTGCGCAGATCGTTCTGTCTAACATCGCGCACGTCAACACCGTCGACCAGGATGGCACCTTTCTGTATATCGTAAAAGCGCGAAATGAGGCTGATCAGCGATGTTTTACCCGCGCCTGTTGCTCCCACAAATGCCACTCGTTCTCCCGGACGAATCTTGAATGAGATGCCTTTCAATACCCAGTCGCCGGGGTTGTAGGCAAACCACACATCGCGGAACTCGATCTCTCCCTGCACGTTGCCGAATACCTCTGGCTCAGACGGGTCTTGTATGGTTGCAGGCTCGTCGAGCACCTTGAAAATGCGTTCAGAACTTGCCATTGCCGATTGAAGAATATTATATTTTTCCGCCAGGTCGCGCACCGGCAGGAAGAAACGGTCCACATATTGCAGGTAAGCCACTAGCGCCCCAATTGTCAGAGCGCTCACAAGGACTCGACCGCCTCCATACCAGATTATCAAGGCTACTGCCACTGCGCTCAGGAAGTTTGTGATCGAGCTGAACGAGATAAAGTAGAGGATTGAACGCACGGTCTGATGTAGGTAGTCGCGATTCAGGTCGTCAAATCGCTCGAAGTTGCGTTGCTCTCGGTTGAACAACTGCACGATGTACATCCCGCCGATATTTTCTGCTATATAAGCGTTGATTCGCGCAAGACGCACGCGAATGGCGCGGAAGTTATCGCGCATAGCAACACGGAAATAGGAGGCAATCCAGAAGAGTGGGGGCAATACAACGAAAGTCACCAGCGCCAGTTGCCAGTTGATGACCAGCAGCAAGATGGTTATGCCGAGGATGGTGAGCACATCACCAAGAATGGAGATGGCTCCGGAAGTGAACATCTCATTGAGCGCGTCTATGTCATTCGTGAGGCGGGTCATCAGCCGCCCAACGGGATTGTGGTCGAAGTATGAAAGAGAAAGGCGTTGCAGGTGATCGAACATCTGTGAACGCATATCAAGCATGATGCGCTGTCCAATGATGCTGAGAAGCAGGACATGCAGATAACGTAGTATCAGACCTGCAATGAGAACAAGCAGGTAGATAGAGGCAACCTCAAGCAGGCCTATACTTCGTTGGGTTTCGCTTAACGTTTGTGTTTTGGGGGCTATGTAGTGGTCTATGCCGTATCCGATCAAGGCAGGGCCAACGAGATCCACCAGCGAAACGAGGATCAGGAACACAAGAGCCACTATGGTTAAGCGGATGTATGGACGCACATAGGTTAGCAAACGACGCATGATGCGAGCATCGTACGCTTTACCAAGTATTTCATCTTCCTGAAAAAAGGTCGCCATTGTCTGATTCCTCTAGCTCTTCGCCAATCAATTGCCGTCGATACATCTCTGCATAAAGGCCGCGCTCCTGCAACAGCTTTTCGTGATTGCCTTCTTCGACGATTCGTCCCTCATCGAGTACGATGATATGATCGAGATTCTTCACCGTTGAGCAGCGGTGCGAGATTACAATCGTTGTGCGTCCCTGCATCACATTGCGCAGGTGTCTCAGTATTTCAGCTTCGGTATGGGTATCGACACTGGACATGGCGTCGTCAAGAATTAAGATTGCGGGATCTTTGACAATCGCTCTAGCCAGAGCCGTGCGCTGCTTCTGGCCTCCTGAAAGGGTGACCCCGCGCTCACCGACCATGGTAGCGGTGCCCTGTGGGAAATCGCTCACATCCTTTCCAAGTTGTGCGAACTCCATGACCTCCTGCATACGTTGCTCGCTCAACGACTGCACTCCGAAACCAATGTTTTCCGATAGTGGGACTGAGAATAAAAACGTTTCTTGTGGTACAAAACCAATCTGACGACGTAGCGAAGCCAGCGGTATCTCACGCACGTCGATGCCATCGATGAGTACCTGCCCCTGATTGACATCGAACAGGCGTGGCATCAGGTTAACCAGTGTGGATTTGCCACTGCCAGTAGGTCCTACAATCGCTAACGAGGCCCCTGCTTCTACTTCGATATTGATGCCACGTAAAACTTCATGTTCACCATACGAGAAAAATACATGACGAAACTCCACTTTCCCGTGAAGGTGGAGTTCAGGTTGTGTCCCCCCTGGCTTGACAGTATCTGCAATCGTGGGGTTGTGATGCATGACTTCATTAATACGTATCATGGAGGCTGAGCCTTGTTGGAAGAGGTTCACGACCCAGCCAAAGGCAATCATCGGCCAGGTGAGTTGCCCCAGGTATCCCATAAATTGTACAAGTTGACCGAGCGAAATACGACCATGTATGACATCCAGCCCACCACGCCAGAGCAGTATGACGGAAGCAATACCTGCCAGGAAGAACATTGCTGGCCAAAGAATTGCGTAGACCCTGGCGTAGCTGATGCTCAGGCGCATATATTCATGATTAGCTGCTCGAAATGCTTCCAGCTCAAGGTCTTCTTGTCTGTATGCTTTGATAATGCGAATGCCTGATAAATTCTCCTGGGCGTGTGCGGATACTTCGCCAAATTGATCCTGTACGGCCTTATAACGGTGCTCGATCTGGCGGCCGACCACAATAAAGACAACTGTGATCATTGGGAGTATCACGGCGGCATATAGCGTAAGCTGGATATCAATAGTGAGCATAAAGGTGATGGTGACAGTAAATGCCACGATGGTGTTCATGAGGTTACTGATGCCTGGTCCGAGCATACTGCGAATGGCGGTTAGATCATTGGTGGCTCGGGCAACAAGATCACCCACTTTGTGGTGCTGGAAGTAATCCAGTTCGAGCTTCTCAAAATGCTTGAAGAGGTTAGCACGCAGCTCGTATTCTATTTGCCGTGACGCTTTTGCCTGGAAATAGCGTCCATAAAATGCCAGGACTGCCTGCACTGCGCCTGCAACAATAATCAGTAGAGCGTAGCGTACCAGTATTGCCCCATTAGCGCCTGTCTGGAGACTGTCAATGGTTAAACGTATCAAGTAGGGCTGGAATAGCGCAGCGATGTTGGCACATATGAGAAATAAAAAGCCGCCAATCATGGCGACTCTGTACCGGTACAGGTAAGAGCGTAGTGCTATTAATGCGGACATACATTTATTGTACTATGCAATTGAGAATTTATCCAATGGGGTGTAGGGGCCAGATAAGGACAGACTCTCCCTATTTGGGAAGTGTGAGCAACTTGCTGCAGGTCATAGTATCTTGCTTAAACCAGGACTTCGGTGAGGTCGCCCACCAGCTTTTGGATTTCGCGCAAACGTCGCTCAGCCAGTTCGACGTTTTCAAGTGCCTGGGCAAGAATACGCTCCTCAAGAGAGGAGAATGATTCGGCGATTTCAGGGTCGATAGAGCCGCCAATCAGCTCTAATGCGCGATTCAGTTTTGCTTCGGGTGTTTCAGGTGTGGTTACCATCAATCAGTTCACCTCGTTTTGTAAGGGCGTTGACTACGGTTTCGACGAGATTATTTACATGAGCAAATGGTAGTTCCATTGCCAGGAGTTATCGCGCTTTCCCCTTGAAAAGGCTTTCAATACTCAATACGTTGATCATGTCTGATAGGTTACACTTTGTAACCTATATTCCAGCACTCAATCAGTTACTCATTTCAATGTCTATATTACATTAGACGTGTTAGAAATCAAAAACGGGGGTACCACCTTCCTATTGTTGGTGCCACAAGTACTGTTAAGCCTCTTGGTCACCTGCTTCTGATCAAGCTTCTACACGGATTTATGTAACGTTGACTACTAGATTCATACCTACGTGAACTGTGCAGAGGACGTTGAACTTGCCCGCTGTATTAAATGGACCAATATCGACGCTGCCCCCTGCAATATTCACATTGGGGATTGTAGGCGCTCCTGGCTGAACAGACAGTGCGGGAGTGTCGTTCACCCATTGCCCATTTGTAATAATGTGCAAAACCTGGACATCATCGACAAGCGTAACTTTCGATCCTTTGGAAATATTGACGCATTTCTGTACAAAGTTGGACGAATCCATGTGAACAGTTCCACTCGCGCAGCCTCCCCCACCACCGCCACCTCCACTACCGCTGCCAGCCGTTGGAGTGCTCCCTGTGGTAGCGGTAATAGTGCCAGGGCGAGTACAGGCTGCCAGTAAAATACTACCTAGCGCTAAAACAGCCAGAAACATTAACAGGATTTTCAGTCGCTTACTATTCATCGCATTACATCCTCTCACATTAAAATATCATTTCTTGGTGTTAGTCTCATCGTTGCTTTTACAACATAAACTCGTGAGTTGATCCAATTTTATGATGGGTTCAGGAGTCTATACTGCAAAATTGCTATCCAGACCTCTATTGTATTCTATTCCATACTATAGGAGTTTATGCAAGTCCTTAGGAATAGGGCTATTCCCTTATATTACGTCGGGTGATTTCCTATATTCTCAAAGTGGTTAGCAGCGGAATGCAATTATACCACTAGAGAATGCAGACACAAGTTCTCGCAATCGAATAATGCCTCCTGAAAGCGTTCGCGATACAACGTATTAGTGAAGAGACCTAAAGAAACAATGATTTAGAAAAGCGCAGAGAGTACTCTCCACGCCTTCCTACAATCTAGTCTTTATTTGGCCTCCTAAGACGTTTCTGGCTCAACAGGAAACTATTTAAGTAAGAATAACTCAAGCATTAGACTATAAGTTTTTCGCATTTTGGAACTTACGTTTGTCTTGACATAGTATGAGGTATCATGGTATGCTTATTATGTTCCGCAAAGGAACATCCAGGGAAATAAATAGACCCTGGCACCTGGCGAGAGGCCTCGCATTGGTAATCCGAAAGGAGAATTTATGAAACCAATGAAGAAACCAATACGCCTTTTAGGGATGGTATTTCAGATCGACCAGTAGGGCCCGTGAAGGCGGGCATACCGAGCCTCTGAGCTTGCTGACCATTACCTGGCTTACCGTGTTTATCTCTTGTTTGCGCAGAATAACCGGTCTTTACGACGGCTTACGTCACAGCATGGCGGGAGTACCCAGAGGACATTATTAAGGGCATAACTCTTATTCAATGCCCCTTCTATGTGATAGAACTCGGTTGAACGTGCCACGGGAGTTGTGCAGAAAAAAACACAGAGGGCCTGGAAGATTAAGTCTCCAGGTCCTTCTGCTTTTGGCGAAACTTAAGCTAGTCACCGAGTGAAAGTATTGACATAAATGCTTCTTGCGGTATCTCCACATTACCCACCATTTTGAGACGCTTCTTGCCTTCTTTCTGTTTTTCCAATAGTTTGCGTTTACGTGTAATATCGCCACCATAACATTTGGCGAGCACATCTTTGCGTACGGCTTTTACCGTCTCGCGAGCAATAACGCGTGAACCGATTGTAGCTTGAATCGGTACCTCAAAAAGTTGTCGTGGTATCAGTCTGCGCAATTTCTCAACCAGTTGACGTCCCTGCACATAGGCTTTATCGCGGTGGAGAATGAGTGATAAGGCATCCACGGGAACACCGTTGACGAGGATGTCTAGTTTCACCAGGTCGGCTTCTTGATAGCCACCGAAACTGTAATCGAGTGAAGCATAGCCCTGGGTGCGTGATTTGAGCTGATCGTAAAAATCGGTGATCAATTCGGCAAGAGGTATCTGGTAGTTCAGCAATACCCTCTCTGCCTCGATATATTTCATTTCTTTGAAAGTGCCGCGCCTTGTTGTTACCAGGTCCATTATTGTTCCAATATAGCGGGTGGGTGTGAAGATAGAGATATCCATCCATGGCTCTTCGATCTTCTCAATTTCCCCGGCATCAGGAACCTGGGAAGGGTTATCCACTTCTAAGGTTTCACCATTTATCTTAGTGACGTAATATGCAACGCTCGGTGCCGTGGCAAGAATGTCCAGGTTATACTCTCGTTCGATGCGTTCCTGGATAATTTCCATGTGGAGCAGGCCTAAGAAGCCGCAGCGAAAACCAAAGCCCAGGGCGGTTGAGGTCTCTGGTTCGTAGAAGAGTGATGCATCATTTAATTTCAGGCGATCCAGCGCATCGCGTAGCAGCGAATATTCATTCCCCTCCACAGGATAAATACCAGCGAAGACCATCGGTTTGGCGGGTTTATACCCTGGCAGCGTCTCGACATGCCCAAAAGCATCAGGGGTAGTCACTGTATCTCCAACGCGACAGTCTTTTACATTTTTAAAGCCTGTAGCGATATAACCAACTTCTCCGGCGGAAAGTGTAGTGGATGAAATTAAACGAGGTTGAAAGTAGCCGACTTCCAGTATCTCGGTAGAACTACCTGTAGCCATCATTACGATTCGCTCACCTTCACGTAGCTCCCCATCGACAATTCGGACATAAGCAATGACTCCCTTGTACGAGTCATAATGGGAGTCAAAGACAAGAGCGCGAAGCGGCTGGTGAAGATTGCCTTTGGGAGGTGGAATACGTTGAACGATGGCTTCCAGGATATCTTGAGTGCCAATGCCCTCTTTTGCCGATGCCAGAATACTCTCTTCTTGAGGTAAGCCGATTACATCTTCGACTTCCTGTTTAATTCGCTCAGGTTCAGCGCTTGGCAGGTCGATCTTATTGATGACGGGAATGATATTCAGATCAGCCTCCAACGCAAGGTAGAAATTAGCAAGGGTTTGTGCCTCGATACCCTGAGTAGCATCGATCACAAGTAGAGCGCCTTCACAAGCAGCAAGACTGCGCGATACCTCGTAGGTGAAATCGACATGACCAGGAGTGTCGATCAGGTTTAGCTCATACTGTTCGCCATCGAGGGAGGTATAAAGCATGCGCACAGCCTGCGCTTTAATGGTAATACCCTTCTCGCGTTCCAGCTCCATCTGATCCAGGGTCTGTTCCATCAACTCGCGCTTAGATACGGTTCCTGTATATTCCAATAGTCGATCAGCGAGGGTGGATTTACCATGATCTATGTGGGCAATAATACAGAAATTTCTAATATGTGCCTGATCTGTCATTCAATAATTCCTCCGCACAACACTTCATCTCCATCCTCACCGCCATAAAAGACGGCTGCCTGTCCAGGAGTAATTGCACGCTGTGGGCGCGAGAATGTTACATGCGCACACTGCCCATCCAGGAGCGTAACCACTGCTTCCTGTTCTGGTGCCTTGTAACGTATGCGTGCCAGAGCCTTAAAGGGTTCTGACGGCGTTTCGCCGCTGATGTAATGCATCTTAGCGACAGTACAACTCGTCTTCTCCAGTTCCTTAGCAGGGCCTACGATAAGGGCATTTTGTTCTGAGTCAATTTTGAGTACATGTAGGGGTTCAAGTGAAGTTATGCCAAGTCCTTTACGCTGCCCGATAGTATAATAAGCCAATCCCCGGTGACGACCAAGGGACTTTCCGCTCAGGTCGAATATTGGTCCGGGTTTGGGTAGATGGATCATGCCATTTGCCTGTGTTGTTGCGCCAACCCCAAGAGGCTCTTTCTCTGCCAGTGCCACGGCGTAGCGATCGATGAACCCTCGATAATCATCTTGTGCGACAAAGCAGATATCCTGACTCTCAGGCTTTGCTGCTACGGTCAATCCTCGTTCTGCTGCCATAGCCCTCACCTGTAACTTTGTATAAGGCCCGAGAGGGAAGCAAGCATGGGTAAGCTGCTTTTGATTGAGTACATGAAGTACGTATGATTGATCTTTCTCTCGATCAAGCCCACGTCGCAACCTGCGCTTGCCTGTGAGTGGGTCGGTATCGACACGTACGTAATGGCCAGTTGCCAGGAACTCGGCGTCTAGCGCGAGTGCGCGATTAAGCAGTAAGGTAAAGCGAATGTGGCGATTACAGGTCAGGCAGGGATTCGGTGTGCGACCCGCAACGTATTCCTGGTAAAAGTAATCTACCACGTTCTCCTTAAACTCTTGCTCAACATTGACAAGATAGAAGGGTATGTCGAGCTTGCGTGCGACACGTCTTGCATCATCGACCGATTCCAGAGAGCAGCATTTATTTTGTGCTACGCGCACGATGCCATCGTCTTCGATATCGCCGGTTTCGGACCACAGGCGTAGCATCATGCCAATCACCTCGTGACCCTCTTCCTTAAGTAGCGCGGCGGCTACCGAACTATCTACGCCGCCGCTCATCGCGACGACTATTCTCGCCATGGTTTCTGCTCCTGTGATATATGATGATGAATCCGATTAATTTTTACAGAAAAAATGACTAACCCGTGGGCTAGTCTTTGTTGTTACTCATACCTACATTTATGTGTGTGCTGGCTGGTGATGCCCCTTCGTGCCATGTAAAGGGTAGCACAGAGTGCTTAGATTGTCAAATAACTCTCGACTATAAACCCTCTTTCGTGTATAATGGCTCCAATAGATCAACAAAGTAGGTCCAGCCTCTAATATCGTGAAAACTGAAGCGAAACAATCTATTTTGTAGGGAAGTTAGAAGTTCTACGGATAGGTGTAGCTAACAAATATCAAATCAAAGAATAAGCCCGAAAAGCCTGAAATATTTTAAGAGGTCTGCCGGGCGGGGAGTGTGAAACATTGGCTAAAAAGACAGCGCAAACGCGTAGAACAGCACAGCGCAACAAACCAAAAACGCAGAAGAGTGTTGAACTTGTGCATCAGACCTCAACAGAGAAGGAAATTGAGGTTGATATTGATAGTAGCCCGGAACAGGCGAGCAATGGAGTAGATACATCGACAGCTAGAACTACAGCTTCAGAGATTGAGAACGAGGGTACAAAATCTGTTGCCGCTACTGCTACGGCGCCTAAAACGAGCGCTTCAGCCCGCCTCGCTGCTCGTCGTCAAGCATCGCAGAAAACGCAGCGTTCAGCCGCAACTCTCATTACAGCAGAACACTATCGTTATGTGCGTAATGATCTGATTTATATTGCGATCCTGGCAGCTATTATGTTCTCGATACTGATTGTGTTGTTTTTTGTATTGCGATAGGCAGGTAGAGTTTCAAAAAGAAAGAAGCGCTGATCAGATCTTTTAGATTCAGCGCTTCTTTTATGCATATTGACGAGTGGCTTTCGTAGAGATCGATGTAACCTCCAAGCCAGATGCGAAGCCAGGGTTAGTGTATTAAGGGGCCGGTGCCCAAACCTGCAGGAATACCATGTCGATATACTGCTGGAATAGTCACGCCCAATACTCGCTGCATTGCCATAGTATGGCTGCAATCGCCCCAGTCATGGAAGAATCGACAGGTACAGTTCCATTCACCGTTGTCAAAGTTTGTGGTATGGACATCATTCTCGCCCCGGAACGTCGCCTCGAAGCGAGTAAACTGAATGCGTTCAGGTTCTTCCGCGTAACGCTTAGCTTTTGCGATCTTATTGATCATACTTGAATTCACTGTCGGTACTCTCCTTAAAATCTAGCAACCACTCCGCGGCCACTTTTCGTTTCTATATACGCATGCTGGTGCGTAGCTTACACATAATCACGCACCATTAAGATTAAGTGTGAATGCGCCGTTAGCTCGTTAGAGACTCTTCTTTCCTCCTTTCGTAAAATTGCTGCTCGCTCGTATCCGACAAGCGCTCAGAGAGTTGGCCCAAAGAATGAAGAAAAAATCGATGAGCCCGGCACCTTTGTGCGTATAAATAAAGGTAAAAAGGATAAAAAAAAACCAGGGCAAACTGTCCCTAGTATTTCTGTTTACGTCACACCTCGAACTATCACTGACTCTTTCAGCGATACACCTCGTGATGTTGATGATAGCGAGTCCATAGCAACTAACCTCGTCAGTTAACATCTCGTTTTTCGTGTTAGAATGGATTGATTATACCATAAGCAAGGGTGAATGTCCACCCTTTTAGCAAATTTGGAACAACAAATCTGACCTGTTTTGAGAGTGCGAAACTGTGTGAGCAGTTTGTGATATTTCCTGTATAATACATGGCAAAGGCACCTTGTGTTCTGCCCTTAAAGTGCCACCAGTTGCTTAGCATCCTCGTTTATCACATCTTCGTACATATCTTGCACCTTGCTGGCAACATTTTTCCAACTAAATTGGAGCACTGATGGGCGTGCAGCCTTGCTCATCTGTTTGAGCAACACAGGATTTTGCAGGAGCGAATCCCGTCTCTCTGCGAAAAAACCAGGACCACGTGGAACCAGGAATCCTGTCTCGTTGTTTTGAACTACTGTCGTAAGTCCACCCGCGCGTGTCGCCACTACGGGGGTGCAACAAGCTAATGACTCAACAGCGGCAAGCCCGAAGCTCTCATGATACGAGGGAATTACTGTCACATCTGCAGCACTATAAATCACCGGAAGTTCGTATTGTGGTCGTGCGCCTATAAAATGCACTCGTTTGCTTATCTTCAATTGCGCTGCCAGTTCTTTAAGTTGCGTCATATCTTTATCGTTAGAGGATTTTCCTCCCACAATCACGATTTGAGCCTTTTCTTCCATCATTGCAGCAGTGCGTAACAGCAGATCAGGTCCCTTAAATGGATCAAGCCGACCCACAAATAACAGCACAGGCTGATGGCGCCTTAAGCCAAGTTTTTCACGCGCCTGCTGTTGATCTTGAGGTTTAAATAGCTTGAGATCAATACCACAAGGAATTACTCGTACTTGCCCAGGAGTAGCTCCATAATGGCGTATGATTTGTATGCGCTCATCGTTGGTAGATGCGATGATGCTATCAGCTTGTTGAATCAAGCGGCGCTCCATCTCCAATCGTATTGAAGGTTCTGTCTTGTTAGGACTTGCCAGTTGCTTAAAATGGGCAAGCGTATGAAACATAGTAATGTGTGGAATAGCCCAACGTTGCGTAAGATGCATAGCGGCAACGCCCGATAGCCAGTAATGGCTATGTAGTACATCGTAACGTATCTTTTCATTGCGCCGAAATTCGTCAATATGTTGTGCAAAATCAGCCAAATACTGATGGAGCTCATTTTTTTGAATGGGAACTGACGGTCCGGCCTGGATATGGATTACCCGCACTTGAGGTGTAAGTTGAACGACTTTGGGGGTATATTCGCTAGTTCGTCGGGTGAAGATATCGATTGAATTTTGATATTGACCTAATTCTCGTGCTAGTTGGTTGATGTATACGTTCATGCCGCCAGCATCACGGGTTCTTCCGGGCATATCCAGTGGAGATGTGTGGATGCTGAGCATGGCAACAGAATAACTCATGACAAGGATTCTCCTCTATATCGATTGTTTTTAACGTTCATTGCAGATGCGTGGCCAGCGTCCTTCGCTCACCAGTTTGATGTATTTGAGCATGGGCTGTCTCCTTTCTTCTTTATCCTATTTGGTGTAACAACTATTGTGATGAATTAATTCTAATCATGGTGAAGACTTTTTAGCGCGCTTCCGTAGTTTGTCGATGGCGTTGTACATCTCAAGCATATCGGTACCCTTTCCCTGTGATAGCTTCTCCAGGCAGTCTATACGCTGCTGAAGAGCCGCTGTAAACTCAGCGGGTGTAATACCGGCCCAGTTTGCTAATTCGTTAAGGATGGGCTGCTTTGCATGTTCAAATGTGTCATCGAATTCGTTCCACAGAGAGAGTGGAAGCGGGATGACGGCATCAGGACATTTGGGATCAGCCTGAGTTTGCAGAAAGTATGTAGTCAGCCAGCGGCGACGTACTGGATAGACGCGTCCCGCCAGTCCAATGTTTACAACGAGTCCCAATCGACGCACATCTTCCACGCTTACTCGCAGGTCGTGTTGGTACATATGAATTACATCGTCGATGGTGTCGGCATGTACGCTTGTTGCTATATGGTATCCCCTGGTTGGCAGAGTCAAATAGCGTCGTGCTACGCGTCCCCACATATATATGGGTAGATGGTCGCTTACCTCGTTGCACAATGCGTAGGTACTTTCAGGATCAATATCGGGTAATTGGGTGAATGCAAAATCCTCATACATACCGGACATGTAGGCTAAGGCTGTTCCTACCGGCAAAAACTGGAGGAGGGCATTGAGCGTAGTTGTTTTACCAATCCCGGGTTGTGGATCGGTCGGACCTGCAACGGTGAGTGATGCTCCATGTTCCAGCAACAACCAGACCATAGCGACAGTCTTCGCGTCGACACTACCCAGGGCAATAATTTGAGCCGTAGAGAGTTGCCGTCTCGAATCATAGTGCCACCAGTAGCGTTCATACGGATCACGTGGATCAAACATGCTTTATTTCCCTTCGACGTGGTGAAATGTCTCTCTATGCCTTCTGTTCCCCAGCAGCCTGGCTTTCTGCTTCAGGAATCGGTATCTTGAGCCAACCTGGTTGCGGATTCCAGCCAATAGCGAGAACTCTTGGACTGCGTTCGGGATCCAATTCCACAAGACTCACAGATGCATTATCGATCATGAATGATCCAGCCCGTCTTGCTTCCAGACCTGTATAGTGGGCAATTAGCAATTTAACAACATCTGCATGAGCTACAAAGGCTGGATATGCACCGATTGACTCAAGCTTACGCCAGCGTTCGACTGCAGCAACTGCCCGTTCCTGTACCTGGGGAAATGTTTCAACATCAGCAGGGCCAATTGTTGGGTCTTTCACAAATGATTTCCAGGCGGAATCATTTTTGGAGAGTTCAAGATAACTTTGTCCTGTCCAGTGCCCTAACTCAATGTCCATCAGGTCAGGTTCAAATTGAATCTCAAGCTCGTGCGGCTGTGCTATGATCCTGGCAGTATCGCGTGCTCTTTCAAGTGGGCTGCTGATGATGGCGCTTATTGGAATGATAGTAAGCGCGTCCGCCAGGCGAGCAGCCTGCTGTCTACCTGTTTCATTTAGTTCAACTCCTGGTATCTGTCCAGGGAGACGTTGTTCTATATTCCATGAAGTTTGCCCATGCCGAATCAAAAGCAGGGTTTGTTTCATACCTGTATGAGTTCTTTCCACCATGTGTGATTTACGGAAGTAGAGCTGTATTCGCCATTGACAAAAGTGCCAGCACACCTTCAGGTAAATCCACTGTACAACAATCCAACCGCATATAACGCTGGTTAGTCTTCTCAAACGACCTCTTTTAACATCAATCAGGTCTCGTAGTTTTCATTGACCCAAGAAACACATATCATAGCATATAGTATCCCACGGAAATCCTCAAAGGGACATCCAGCCAACCAGTGTGTTTTTATTGTATCAGGGAGGACATTAAGGATGCAAGCTGATGTGCTTGCTGTCTGTATTGTATTCCATAGGCCACTCGTGGCGATATCTGCGAAAAAAAAACCTGAGGAAAGCACCAGGTCCCCTTTCACCGTAGAGACCTGGTGCTTATATTTATGAACTATTCGCCTGTTTCAGGGGAATAATGGGTTACTCTGCTAATTGAGAAGCTTGCTGTTCGTCTGCCTGCTTTGCTTCCGCTTCTCGGATCATGTCGCGTAAAGCGAACAACATGTAACCCAGGATTCCGAGTAACGAAACGACCATCATGATTGCACCAACAGTGACACTATTGATGGTCGGGGCTATCCAGTGCGATCCGGATGGCTGGGTCGTCAGAGCAAATGGCGAGATGGTCAACCAGATACCAGCCAGGAAGAATAGAAACAACACATAGCTTCCTGGCGGAATAAGCCGCCTCAC
>WNFD01004003.1_pt1 | contig 17525 bp, 14 predicted proteins | sample 5400491 | NCBI WGS metagenome assembly WNFD01 (sample SAMN13153343, study PRJNA577476) | soil metagenome | isolation source: 120 cm saprolite under Douglas fir tree site 2 hole 2 replicate 2 | place: USA:California | collected 2015-04-18 | reverse complement strand
CCAGATTTCCCAGGATGACCAGCGTCGCGGTGAACACCAGGATCCCCATGAGCACCGGGTAATCGCGGTAGCCGATGGAGTCCACGAAGAGCCGGCCCATGCCCGGCCAGGTGAAGATGGTCTCCGTCACCAGCGCGCCGCTGAACACCAGCGGGAGCTGGAGGCCGGCCAGCGTCACGAGCGGGATGAGCGCATTCCGAAGCGCGTGCTTGAGGATGACCCAGCCTTGCGACACGCCCTTGGCTCGCGCGGTGCGGATGTAGTCCTCGCCGATCACCTCCAGCATGGAGGCTCGCGTGTAGCGGCTCCACGTCGCCACCATGACCACGCCGAGCGTACCCGCGGGCAGGACCAGGTGGTGCAGACGGTCTGCGAGGGCGAACGGCGCGCCCACCGTCCCGATATTGCCGGGCGGGAGGGTGTGGAGCAGCTCCGAGAAGACGTAGATGGCCATGAGGCCCAGCCAGAAGGTGGGGATGGACAGCGCCACCATGGCCCCGAGGGTAGCCAGGTGGTCGAAGAGCGAGTACTGGCGGACGGCGCTCACGATCCCACTGGCCAGGCCCAGGAGCACGGCCACCGAGAAGGCGCTCAGCATGAGGATGACCGTGGCCGGGACGCGGTCGACGATCACCTCGAGGACCACCCGCCCGTCACGGTAGGAGCGGCCCCAGTTGCCGCTGAGGAAGCCCTTGGCCCAAGAGAGGTACTGGACGTGGATCGGCCGGTCGAGCCCGAACTCGTGGGTGATCCGGTCGAGATCCTCGGCGCTCATGGTGGGGCTGAGCGCGTAAATGGCCGCCGGCCCGCCCGGCGCCAGATGGAGGAGGGAGAACCCGGCGAGCGACACCAGGCAGAGCACCACGACCGCCTGGATCACCCGCCGCGCGAAGTACTGTTTCAGGCCTTCCACCCCCACTCGTGCATGTTCCAGCTATTCGTCAGCGTGTTGCTGTTGGGCGTGTAGTTGACGATTCCCTGCTTCACGCCCTCGATGCGCACGTAGCTGAAGATGGGCAGGTACGCGAGGTCGGTGCGGATCACCTCCTGGAGCTTGAGATAGATGGCGCGGCGCTTGGCCCGGTCAATCTCTCGCACGCCGTCCTCGAGGAGCTTGTCGACCGTGGGGTTCTCGTACTGGCTCACGTTCCGGCCCGAGCCGGTCTTGGCCGCGATGTACTTGCTGTGGATGCGGTTCAGGCAGTCGGGATCGTCGCCCACGGAGGCCTGGATCCCGACCAGCAGCGTCTCGAACTTGGACTTCACGTAGTACTCGCCCCAGATCACGGCGGCCGGCATGTTGGTGATCTGCATGTCCACGCCGATGGCCCGCCAGTTCTGCTGGACGAGCGCCTGCGTCTGCTCGCGGAGCTTGTTGCCCGCGGTGGTGGCGTTGGTGAAGGAGAGGCGCACGCCGCCCTTGGCCCGCACGCCGTCGCCGCCCGCCTTCCATCCGGCCTCCTCCAGGATCTGCTTGGCCTTGTCGGGGTTGTACTCGTGCTTGGGCAGCTCGGCGTTGTAGGCCCAGGACGTGGGCGGCAGGTATCCTTCCACTGGCTTGGGCAGCCCGTAGTAGACCTGGTCGATGATGGCCTTCTTGTCCATCGCGTAGTAGAGCGCCTGCCGGACCGCCCGCTCCTTGAACTTCGGGTTGCCGTGATTGAAGTAGATGTATTCCACCGAGGGTGAGTAGTGTAGGTGGATGGTCACGCCGGGGAGGCTCTTGGCCTCGTTATAGAACTCGGCCGAGATGCCCTGCATGCCCGTCACGTCCACGGCGCCGCCTTTGAACTGCGTGTACAGGACCGTGAGGTCCGGGATGTACTTGAAGATCACTCGCTCGAGGGCGGGCGCTCCCATGTGGTACGCGGGATTGGCGACGAGGAGGAGGTGGTCGCCGGGCACGCGGCTGCCGAGCCTGAATGGCCCCGTGCCCACCGGGCTCTTGGTGTTGAACTCGGCGGTGTTGGGATCGGCCACGCCCTCCAGGATGTGGGCGGGCATGATGTAGGTGTCGCCCCACGCGGTCATGAAGGGGGCGAAGGGCTCCTTGAGTCGGATCCGCACGGTGGACTCGTCGGGCGTCTCGACGCTCGCCACCTGATCGTGCCCCACCTTGCTGTAGGCCCCGAACTTGGGATTTGTGATCAGCTCGTGCGTGAATTTCACGTCCTTCGAGGTGAACGGCTTGCCGTCGTGCCACTTGACGCCCTTCCGGAGCTTCACCAGGTACTCGAGGCCGTTCTTTTGGATACCGCCGTTCTTCACGGTCGGCATCTCCACGGCCAGGTTGGGGAGGAACTGGGCTTTCTCGTCCACCCGCCACAGGCTGTCGAAGAGGCCGAAGTGGACACCGCGATCCACCTCGATGTGTGGCCGGTTGGGATTGAAGACGGTGGGCTCCTGGGACAGCGCCACCACGATCTGGCCGCCCTTCTTCGGGGTCTCCGCGGCGAGCACGGCGCCGGACCGGATGATGGGTGCCAGCATCGCCCCCGCGCCTGTCGTCGCGAGCAGTCCGAGCATCTCGCGGCGCGAGAGCGACGGAGAACCGGATCGGGGGTCTTCGGGTCGAGCGTCGAGGTCGATCATGGCGCCTCCTTCGTCTCGGGTTCACCGCGTGGTGCTGGCTCAGAACTCGGCTCCAAGGCGCCGAGCGGGTCGGGCGGGCCGATACTGCTCCGTCGCCAGGGCGGCGTCAAGAGCGTAGCCAGGACATGTTGGGTGAGATCCTTCTGTCGGGTCCTTCTCGTCTCCAACCTGGTCTTCGCCACCGGCTACTCGGTCTCCCGGATCGTGCTCGAGGACGTCGGCCCGGCCACGCTGGCCATGGCGCGGCTGACCATCGGCTCGCTCATCCTCGTGCCGTGGGCCTGGCGCGCAATGGCGGCCGCCAAGCTCTCCCGTGAGGACCGCTGGCGCCTCGCGCTCACGGGGGTGGTGGGCTTCACGCTGGCCTTCGCGCTCGGCAACTGGGGCCTCGCCCACTCCACCGCCAGCAATGCGGCGCTCCTGATCACGGTGGAGCCCGCCTCCCTGATCCTGCTTTCGCCGCTGCTGCTCGGCGAGCGGCTCTCCCGGCAGGAAGGGCTGGGCGCGGCGCTGGCGATCCTGGGCGCGGCGGTCATCGTGGTGAACGGGATCCCCGGCGTCACGCAGGCCCTCGTGCCCCACTGGCGCGGCGACGTGATCCTGATCCTCTCCGGTGTGGCCTACGCCGCGTACTCGCTGATCGCCCGGCCCGTGCTCCTCCGCCATCCCGCGCTCGTGGTGACCGCCTACTCGATCCTCTGGGGCGCCGTCGCGATGCTGCCGCTCGCGGTGCTCGAGTGGGCCACCGGTCCGCCGCCCGTGTGGACCCCGCGGGCCGTCGTGGGCGCGCTCTACCTGGGGGTGGTGATGACCGCGCTGGGCTACGCGGTGTGGAACTGGTGCCTGGAGCGAGTCGAGACGCCCCGCGTGGCCATCTTTCTCAATATCCAGCCGCTCGGGGGCGCGCTGCTCGGGGTGTGGTGGCTGGGGAGCGGCTCACCGCGTTCACGGTGGCCGGCGGGCTCCTGATCCTGGCGGGACTGCACCTGGCGGTGAAAGCGCGCCGGAGAGGGTAGAATACCGGCATGCGGCGGGTGCGGGTGGGGCTGGCCCAGGTGAATCCGACGGTGGGCGCCATCGAGGCCAATGCGCGCCTCGTGATGGCGGGCATGGACCGGGCCCGGGCGCTGGGCTGCGACATCGTCGCGTTCCCGGAGCTGGTGCTGACCGGGTACCCCCCGGAAGATCTGCTGTTCAAGCCCGCCTTCATCGAGGCCAACCTCCGGGCGCTGGCCGACGTGGCCCGGGCGAGCCGCGGGCTCACCGCGGTGGTGGGCTTCGTGGACAAGCGCGACGACATCTTCAACGCGGCCGCCATCCTCCACGACGGCGCGCAGGCCGGGACCTACCACAAGCAGTACCTGCCCAACTACGGCGTCTTCGACGAGAACCGGTACTTCCAGTCCGGGACGGAGGCCCCGGTCTTCACGCTGGGCGAGACGGTGATCGCGGCGAACATCTGCGAGGACATCTGGTACCCGACCGGGCCCACCACGCTCCAGGCCCTCGGCGGGGCCGAGCTGGTGCTGAGCATCAACGCCTCGCCGTACCACGCGGGCAAGGGGCGCTTCCGCGAGAAGATGCTGGCCACCCGCGCGGCCGACGACCTCGTGTGCCTGGCCTTCGTCAACACGGTCGGCGGGCAGGACGAGCTGATCTTCGACGGCCAGTCCTTCATGTTCAACGAGAAGGGCGAGTGCGTGGCGCGGGGCAAGCCCTTCGAGGAAGACTTCGTCGTCGCCGACCTCGACCTCGACGAGGTCTTCCGGGCCCGGCTGCATGACTCGCGGCGGCGCAAGGAGAAGCTGCGGGCCACCGTGACCCAGTCGCGCCGCGTGGCGCTGTCCCCGCAGCCCGCGCCGGAGCGGCCGAAGCTGCCGCCCCACGAGGTGCCGGTGCTGGAGCCGGTGGAGGAGATCTACCAGGCCCTCGTCCTCGGCACGCGCGACTACGTCACCAAGAACGGCTTCACCCACGTGGCGTTGGGCCTCTCGGGCGGCATCGACTCCGGGCTGGTGGCGGCCATCGCCTGTGACGCGCTGGGCGCCGCCAACGTCACCGGCGTGACCATGCCCTCGCAGTATTCCTCGGCGGGCACCCGGAGCGACGCGGCTCGGCTGGCCCGCAACCTCGGCATCGAGTTCCTGCGGCTGCCCATCACGCCGGTGCTGGCCACCTACCGGCGCGCCCTCGCCAAGCCCTTCAAGGGGCTCAAGGAGGACGTGACCGAGGAAAATCTACAAGCGCGGATCCGCGGCAACTACCTCATGGCGCTCTCCAACAAGTTCGGCTGGCTCATCCTCACCACCGGCAACAAGAGCGAGATCGGGGTGGGTTACTCCACGCTCTATGGCGACATGGCGGGGGGCTTCGCGGTGATCAAGGACGTGCCGAAGACCCTGGTCTACCAGGTGGCCGAGTACGTCAACCGCAAGGCGGGGCGCGACGTCATCCCGCGCTCGATCTTCGACCGGCCGCCGTCGGCCGAGCTGCGCCCCGACCAGACCGACCAGGACACGTTGCCGCCCTACGCGGTCCTGGACGCGATCCTGGAGGCCTACGTCGAGGGGGACCAGGGCGTGGCCGACATCGTGGCGCGCGGCTTCGACGCCACCACGGTCAAGCGCGTGATCGCGATGGTGGACCGCAACGAGTACAAGCGGCGCCAGGGCCCCATCGGTATCAAGATCACGCCGCGGGCCTTCGGCAAGGACTGGCGCTTGCCCATCGTCAACCGCTTCCGCGAGTAGCCCCTGCTGCGATCTGTCGCGCTGTTCGCGCTGGCCGGGCTCGCCGAGATCGGCGGCGGCTATCTCATGTGGCTCTGGTGGCGCGAGGGCCGCCCCTGGCTGTTGGGCCTGGTCGGGGCCGTCGTGCTCGTCCTCTACGGGCTGATCCCCACCTACCAGGCGGCCCACTTCGGGCGCGTCTACGCGGCCTACGGCGGCGTGTTCGTGGTCCTGTCGCTGCTGTGGGGCTGGGCGATCGACCGGGTGAGCCCGGACCGCTACGACCTGGCCGGCGTCTGCCTCTGCCTGGCCGGCGTGGCGGTCATCATGTACGCGCCGCGCGCGTCCTAACATGACGCCGGGCATGGGGATGGCGCCGGGCATGGCGGGCGGGCGCCTCGACCCCACCGATCACCTGCGCCGCTCGTGGCGTGTGCACGCCATCGCGGCCGCGGAGGGGCTCGCGCTGCGCGACGTGTGGGAGGTCGCGATCCCGCTGCCGGCGGGGGTTCCGCTCGCTCGCTGGGTGGAGGCGCTGCGGACCGAGCCGCGCGGGCTGCCGTCCCGGGCGCTCTTCGCGCTCCGCTGGGCCCTCGGGCGCCTCCTCGGCCTCGATCGCGGCGGCACCGGCTTCGTGCCCGTCTACCAGGAGCCGGACGAGGTCCTGTCCCGGATCACCAACCGTACGGTGACCGCTTTCCTGCACATCTCGCTGGTCGACCGGCATCCTCGGCTGGCGGTGTACGTCCGTCCCAACGGCGCGTTCGGCCGCGGCTACATGGCCCTCATCGAGCCATTCCGGCAGTGGGTCGTCTACCCGGCCCTGCTCGCGGCAGGCGCACGGGCGGCGGCGCGGCTTGGCGGGCCGAGCTAGCGGGCGGGCAGGGTGTCCAGCGACTGCAGCGTGGCGAGGCGGCGGTAGATGCCGTCGCCGCGGGCCATCAGCTCCTCGTGGGTGCCCAGCTCGGCGATGCGGCCGTCGTGGACCACCACCACCCGATCCGCGTGCTTGACGGTGGCGAGCCGGTGAGCGATGACGAGCACGGTGCGGCCGCGCATCAGCTCCGACAGCGCCTGCTGCACGAGGAACTCGCTCTCCGCGTCCAGATCCGAGGTCGCCTCGTCCAGGATCAGGATCGGCGGGTCCTTCAGAAAAGCACGGGCGATTGCGAGGCGCTGGGCCTGGCCGCCGGAGAGCTTCACGCCGCGCTCGCCCACCGAGGTCGCGTAGCCCTCGGGCAAGGCGGCGATGAAGTCGTGGGCCTGGGCCTGGCGGGCCGCCCGCTCGATCTCGGCCTGCGTGGCCCCCGGCTTGCCGTAGGCGATGTTGTACTCGACCGAGTCGTGGAACAGGAAGGTCTCCTGGGTCACGATGCCGATCAGGGCGCGGAGTGAGTTCACCGTGACGTTGCGAAGGTCGTGGCCGTCGAGGGTGATGCGGCCCGCGGTGACGTCGTGGAAGCGCGGCAGCAGCTCCATGAGCGTGGTCTTGCCCGCGCCGGACATGCCCACGAACGCGACCAGTTCGCCCTTGCGCACGGTCAGCGAGATATCCCGCAGGGCCCACTCTTCCGCCTCCGGATAGCAGAAGCCGGCCGCCTCGAAGACGATGGACTCGGTGAAGCCGGGGAGCGCGCGGGCGTCGGGCGCGTCCACGATGGCGGGCGGGGTGTCCAGGATCTCGAACACCCGCTCCACCGAGGCGATCGACTGTTGCACGGTGTTGACCATCCGGGAGAGCTGGCGGACGGGGCCATAGAGGAGGATCACCGCGGCGGTGAAGGAGAAGAACTCGCCGGGGGTGAGGGCGCCCGCGATCACCCGGTAGCCGCCGTACCAGAGGGCGCCCATGATGGCGAGGGCCCCGAGCACCTCCATCACCGGCTCCGCCATCTCGTCCACGCGCCTATCTTGGAGGGCCAGGGACAGCAGGCGGTCGTTCACCTGGTCGAACCGCTCCTGCTCGAGCCGCTCGCGCCCGAAGGCCTTCACGATCTTGGTGCCGGTGAAGGACTCCTGGAGCACCACGTTCAGCTCCGCGATCTTCTGCTGGGTCCGCTTGTTGATCTTGTACAGCTTGCGGCCGATCGTCCGGATGGTCACGCCCACCAGGGGAAAGACCGCGATGGCGATCAGGGTGAGCAGCCACTCGCGCAGGAACATCACGATGAGCAGCGCCGCGATGGTGGCGACGTGGCGCACCGCCATCACCAGCACCGTGGAGGAGAGCCGGGCGAGGCGGTTGACGTCGGTGACCACGCGGGTCATGAGCTCCGCCGAATGCAGCGAGGCGAAGAAGGCCAGCGGCATGGACTGGATGTGGGCGTAGAGCTCGCCGCGGATGCGGGCGATGACGCGCTCGCCCACCGACGCCATGAGATAGGACTGGCCGAAGCGGCCGAGCCCCTTGGCCACGTAGGCGGCCAGCAATGCCAAGGGGATCACCTTCAGCATGGCCACGTCGCGCTTGAGGAAGATGTCGTCCATGGCGGGCTTGACCAGCCACGCGGTGAACGCCTCCGCGCCCGAGACGAGCAGGGCGAGCAGCCCGCCCAGCGCGAGCACCGGCCAGTAGGACCGCAAGTACGGCAGGAGCCGGGCGAGCAGCCGGTAGCGCGCCTTCACGGGCGCCCGCTCGCGGCCCAGAGCCGTTCGTAGAGCGCCTCGGTCCGCTGGACCTTCTGGGCCATCGAGAAGTTGGCCTCGACCCGCTTGCGGCCCGCCCGCGCCATCGCCTTGGCCCGCGTCGGATTCTCCAGCATGCGGAGGATGGCCTGGGCCAGCGCGTCCGGATTGCGCGGCGGGACCAGCAGCCCCGTCTCGCCCTCGAGGATGAGCTCGGGATGCCCCTCGAGGTTGGTGCCGATCACCGGGGTCTCCACCGCGAGGGCCTCGCGCAGCGAGCCGGTGAGGCCGAGCCCGGCGTAGGAGGCGTCCACCACGAGGTCGCTCGCGGCGAGGATCTCCGGGATGTCCTCGCGGTGGCCGAGGACGTGCACGGATTCACCGATGCCGCGCCGGAAGGCGCGGTCGCGCAGGGCGAACACGCGCGGGGGCGGGGCGCCCACGAAGAGCAGCCGCGCGTGGGGGGCGGCGTGGCAGACGCGCGCCATGGCCTCGAGCACGTCGTCGTTGCCGCGCCAGGAGCGGATGCCCACCTGGGTGACGAGGGCGTGCTCCGGACCCAGGCCCAGCTCGGCGCGGATGCGCCGGCCGTCCACCCCGGGATGGAAGCGGCCGAGGTCCGTCCCCGAGTAGATGACGTCGATCTTCGCGGCGGGCACTCCCGCCGCGACGAGCCCGCGCTTGATGGACTCGCAGACCGCGACGACCGCGGTCACCCGCGGCGTGGTGTAGCCGAGGCGGTTCCAGCGGTCGAGCGGAAAGCTCACGCCGCGATTGAGGACGAGGACCGGGATCCGGACCGTGAGGCCGGCCAAGAGGGCCAGCGTCCGCGCGCGCCCCTTCTGGCAGTGCACGATCTGGATCTCGTGCTCGCGGATGAGCCGGGCCAGCGCCCACGCGGAGCGGAGGTCGATGCCGTTCCGCATCGGCACCGCCGCGTGCTCGACGTTGGCGGCGGCGCACGCCCGGCCCCAGTGCTCGTTCGGGCGCGTCGCCACCACCACGTGGTGGCCGCGCCCGGCGAGCCCCAGCGTGAGATCGCGGAGCTGGATGGCCGCGCCGGTGAAGTAGTCCGACTTCGGATAGAGCTGGAGGATGTTCACGCGCGCCTCACGCGGCTCCGGTCAGCGCCGGCCGCTCACCGGGCGCGGAAGAACTCCGTCACCGCCGCCACCACCTGGTCCACCTCGGCCTCGGTGTGGCCGGCCGAGATCGGCAGCGTCAAGATCTCGGTCACGATGCGCTCCGTCCGGGGCAGCGGGGGCGGGTTGAACGGCTCCACCGCCGGCTGCTGGTGGCTCGGCACCGGGTAGTGGATGCCGGTGGCGATGCCGCGCTCCTTGAGGAACTTCGCGAGACCGTCCCGCTCGGGCGTCCGCACCACGTAGAGGTGATAGACGTGGTGCGCCCCGGGCGCCTCCGCCGGCAGTACCAACGGCAGGCCCGCGAGCCCGCGCTGGTAGCGGGCGGCGAGGCGGCGGCGGTGATCGTTCATCGCGTCGAGCCGCCGCAGCAGCACGCGGCCGATCGCGGCCTGGATGTCGTTGAAGCGCAGGTTGAAGCCGATCTCGGCGTGGACGTTCTTGTCGAGCCGGCCGTGGTCGCGCAGGCGCCGGCAGCGCGCGGCCACGTTGTCGTCGTCGGTGATCAGCAGGCCCCCGTCGCCCATCACGGTCAGGTTCTTGGACGGGTAGAACGAGAACACCCCCGCGCGTCCGAACGTGCCGACCTTGCGCCCCTGCCAGGCGGCCCCGTGCGCCTGCGCGCAGTCCTCGAGCAGCCAGAGGCTGCGCTCGGCGCAGAGCCGCCGGATACCGTCCAGATCCGCGGGATGGCCGTAGAGGTGCACCGGCACGAAGCCCACCGTGCGGGCCGACACCTTCGCGGCCGCGTCGTCGACATCGACGGTGTAGGAGTCGTTCACGTCCACGAAGACCGGCACCGCGCCCGCGAAGCAGACCGCCTCCACGGTGGGGAAGGCGGTGTGCGAGGGCACGAGCACCTCGTCGTCGGCCTTGACCCCGAGGGCCTTGAGCGCCATCCAGAGCGCGGCGGTCGCGCTGCTCGTGAGCACCGCGTGCTTGCTCCCCGTGTACCGGGCGAACTCCTGCTCGAAGGCCTTGGACTCCGGCCCGAGGATGTACTGCCGCGAGTCGATGGCGGCCAGGACCGCGGCCTTGATCTCGTCATCGACCGGCGGTCGGGAAAGCGGGACGGGCATCGACGCGATCCTCCCTGGTTAAGAATGCAGCCGCGAGTATCTGCCGCCGAAGTACAGGAGCGGCTCCTTGCCCGCGTCGCCGCTCCACTCCCCGCTCTCGACCTGGGCCACGAAGATGGTGTGGTCGCCACCCGGATAGGCGTGCACCACCCTGCACTCGAGCTGGGCCAGGGCGTCCGGCAGGACCGGCAGGCCGAGCTGCCCGGGCCGGTACTCCAGGCCCGCGAACTTGTCCTCGCCGGGGGCGCTGGTCGACGTGGCGAAGCGCCGGGACGCGGCCTCCTGACCCTGGCACAGGATATTGACCGCGAAGCGGCCGGCCGCCTTGATCGCCGGGTAGCTCTGGGCCTTCTCCGACACGCAGACCAGGATCAGGGGCGGGTGCAGCGACACGGAGGTGAACGAGCTGGCGGTGAGCCCGGTCGGCCGGTGGTCGGCATCCCACGCGGTGATGATGGTGACTCCGGTGGCGAAATGACTCATCACACGGCGGAAGTCGTCGGGCCCGAGCACCTGATCGTTGTAGCAGTTCCGACCCGATTTTTCAAGTTCTCCAAGGGCTTGGACCGCGCTGGCGACAAGGGAAAGGTGGAACGCGGTCGGGTACGTCTCCGTCTCGGGGAGCGTCGGGCGGTTCTGTGGCGCGTGCTTCAGGTACTGCGGGTGGGAGGGGCGGAGCCTTCGCCAGGACAGCGACTCCGATCACCCTTCCGACACTCGTCCATGTCCCTCTTCGCGCATCCCGCCAGAAGCACCACCGCTAGAGCGCACGTAATCAGGAGCTTCATGGGTGTTCTCCTTGGCTTCCGCAGAGTAGCGCTCCGAGCTCCCGGAAAGTATACTGCGCCCACACCCATGACGACACTCACCGAGAGCACCGTGCTCACCGCGCTTCGCGCCGTCCGGGATCCGGACCAAGGCCAGGACATCGTGAGCCTCGGCCTGGTCAAGGAGCTCCACGTGCACGACGCGGAGGTCTCCTTCACACTCGCCTTCGCCGGGCAGTCGCCCGCCACGAAGGCCGCGCTCCACAGCAGCGCCTCGAAGGCGGTCTCCCAGCTCCCCGGGGTGAGCCGGGTCAGCGTGAAGATGGGCTCCGCAGCGGGAGCGGGGCGGCCGCCGGCCCCGGCGGCCCAGGGCCACGCCCACGGCCAACCGGGCGCGCCCGCCGCGGACTTCATCCCCGAGGTCAAGCACACGATCGCGGTGTCCTCGGGCAAGGGCGGCGTGGGCAAGTCCACGGTGGCGGTGAACCTGGCGCTGGCGCTCAAGCAATCGGGCGCGGAGGTCGGGCTGGTGGACGTGGACGTCTACGGCCCCGACGTGCCGTTGATGATGGGCGCCAAGGGCAAGCCGGGCATGTTCGAGAACAAGATCATCCCGGTCGAGGCCCACGGCATCAAGATCATGTCCATCGGCCTCCTGGTGGCGGAGCGCGAGGCCCTGGTGTGGCGCGGCCCGATGATCCACTCGGCGGTGCAGCAGTTCCTGCGCGACGTCAACTGGGGGCCGCTGGACTACCTCGTCTTCGACATGCCTCCGGGCACGGGCGACGCGCAGCTCTCGCTCTCGCAGGTCGTGCCGCTCTCCGGCGTGGTCATGGTGACGACGCCCCAGGACGTGGCGCTGCTCGACGTGCGCAAGGCGCTCGGCATGTTCCGGAAGCTGAACGTGCCGATCCTCGGCATCGTCGAGAACATGAGCTACTTCATCGCGCCCGACACCGGCCGCCGCTACGGCATCTTCGGCGAGGGCGGGGGCCAGCGCGTGGCCGACGAGTTCGGCGTGCCGCTGCTCGGGCAGATCCCGCTCGAGATGGAGACGCGCGAGGGCGGTGACTCGGGGGTGCCCATCACGGTCGGGCGCCCCGACTCGGCCCAGGCCCAGGCCTTCCGGAAGATCGCCGCCGCCGCCGTCGCGCGGGTGGACGCGGTGGCCGCGCTCAAGCTCCCCAGCATCGGGTAGGCCCGGTTGGCGGCCCAGATCTCGCTCCCGATCTTTCCGCTACCGGACCTCACGTTCTTCCCGCACACGATGCTGCCCCTGCACATCTTCGAGGCCCGCTACCGGGCCATGATCACGGACTGCCTGTCGCGCGACAAGCGGCTGGCCGTCGTCGGGCTCAAGCCGGGCTACGAGGGCAGCTACGAGGGCAAGCCGGCCGTCTATCCGGTCAGCGGGGTGGGGCGGATCGTGCGGTGGGAGCGCCTCGCTTCCGGCCGCTACAACCTGCTCCTGCGGGGGGAAGGGCGGGTGCGCATCGATCGCGAGCTGCCGACGGACACGCTCTACCGGATGGTGGCGGCCACGCCCCTCAGCGAGACGGGAGCCGCAGGCGCGGCGGTACCGGCCCTGACCGGCCGGGTCAAGGCGCGCTGCCAGCAGATCCTCTCCGCGGTGGGGCGGTCGGGTGAGGATCTGCAGGCCATGATGGAGGGGCTCGACCACCCGGCCGAGCTCTGTGACCAGGTGGCCTCGGCGCTGATCCCTACACCGACTACGCGGCAAGCGCTTCTGGAAGAGCTCGACGTCGAGCGGCGGCTCCAACGGCTCGCCGTCGCGCTGGACGATCTGCTGAGCCAGCTCACCGGGGAGGGCGGGCGCCCGTGAGGCGGCTGGTGGCGTCGCTGTTCCTGGCCATCGCGCTGCTCGTGCCCGCGGCGGAGGCGGCCACCCGCTGGGGGTGGCTCGGCGTGCGCATCCGCGACCTGTCCGAGCAGGAGATGGAGGAGATCTCGAAGCGGTTCGGCCTGCGCGAGGGCTTCGGCGCGGTGATCGTCGAGGTGATCAAGGAGACGCCCGCGGCGGCCGCCGGCCTGCGGACCGGTGACCTGGTGGTGGCCTTTCGCGACCGGCCGGTGGTGGACACGCGGAGCCTGCAGCGGGCCATCGCCTCGACCACGGTGGGCGAGAGCGTGAAGCTCACCGTGCTGCGCCGCGAGGAGGGCCGCCGCCCGGTGCAGGTCAAGGTCGGCGCGATGCCCGACGCGGTGGCGGCCGAGCGCGTGGCCGCCGAGTACGGCTTCCTGGTCCGTGACCCGGAAGGCCAGCCCGAGCTGGGGGGCGCGCGGCCTCCCGCGGTGCCGTCGGTGGCCGCGGTCTTGCCGCGGAGCCGTGCGGAGCGGGCCGGGCTCCAGGTGGGCGACGTGCTGACCGAGGTCAATGGCCGGCCGGTGGTGACGCTCGACGCGGTCCGGGAGGCCCTGCTCGCGGCCGGCCCCGACGGCCCGCTGCCCTTGATCGTGCGGCGGGACCAGGAGCGGGTGATGGTCACGCTCGAGCCCATCCCGCCCCGGTGAGGCCGGGGGAACCGGGAGGCCGCGTTCCCGGTTGCTTGGGCAAAGTTGTTTTCACCCCAGGGGTGCGGCCGGGGTAGAATTTCCCCATTTCACGACCGATTGTTCGTCAAAGGAGACGACCGATGAGCAACCAGCAGACCCCAGTCGAGGCCCCGCGCCGCCGGTTCCTGAAGGGCGCAGCGGCCGCGGGAGTGGCGACGCTCGGCTTCCCCATGGTCGCCAAGGCGCAGGGGCCCATCTCCATGCGCTGGCAGAGCACGTGGCCGGCCAAGGACATCTTCCACGAGTACGCCAACGACTTCGCGAAGAAGGTCAACGACATGACCGGCGGCGACCTCAAGATCGAGGTGCTGCCCGCCGGCGCGGTGGTGCCCGCCTTCGGCCTCCTCGACGCGGTGTCGAAGGGCACCCTCGACGGCGGCCACGGCGTGCTCGTGTACCACTACGGCAAGCAAACCGCGCTCGCGCTCTGGGGCTCCGGCCCCGCCTTCGGGATGGACGCCAACATGCTGCTGTCCTGGCACAAGTACGGCGGCGGCAAGCAGCTCCTCGACAAGCTCTACAAGTCCATCAACGCCAACGTCGTCTCGTTCCCCTACGGGCCGATGCCGACCCAGCCCCTCGGCTGGTTCAAGAAGCCGGTCACCAAGCCGGATGACTTCAAGGGGCTCAAGTTCCGGACGGTCGGCATCTCGATCGACGTGTTCACGGGCCTGGGTGCGGCGGTGAACGCCCTGCCCGGCGGCGAGATCGTGCCCGCCATGGACCGCGGCCTCCTCGACGCGGCCGAGTTCAACAACGCGACCTCCGACCGGCTCCTCGGGTTCGCGGACGTGTCGAAGGTCTGCATGCTGCAGAGCTACCACCAGAACGCCGAGCAGTTCGAGATCAGCTTCAACAAGACCAAGTACGACGCGCTCCCCGACAAGATGAAGGCCATCATCGAGAACGCGGTCGAGGCGGCCTCGGCCGACATGTCGTGGAAGGCGGTGGATCGCTACTCGAAGGACTACATCGAGCTGCAGACCAAGGACAAGGTCCGCTTCTACAAGACGCCGGACTCGCTGCTGCAGAAGCAGCTCGAGGCCTACGATACCGCCGCCGACAAGAAGGCGGCCGACAACCCGATGTTCAAGGAGATCGCGGAGTCGCAGCGCGTGTTCGCGGCTCGGGCCGTGAAGTGGGATCTCGACACCAACGTCAGCCGCCGCATGGCCTACAACCACTACTTCAACAAGCCGGCCGCCAAGAAGAGTTAACCGGCCGGTGACTCGCGAGCAGGCCGGTCATCCGGCTCCCGCCGGGTGGCCGGCCTGCTTCGTGTCCGGGCGGTGAATCCATGAACGCGCAGCGTTTCATCCACGCCATCGACCAGATCAGCTACTGGTCGGGCAAGGCGTTCGCCTGGCTGATCGTCGCCCTCACCTTCGTGGTGTCCATCGAGGTGTTCAAGCGCTACATCCTGAACGCCCCCACCGCGTGGATCTACGACCTCAACAACATGCTGTACGGAACCCTGTTCATGATGTGCGGGGCCTACACCCTGGCCCAGGCCGGCCACGTGCGCGCCGACTTCATCTACATCTACATGAAGCCGCGCGGTCAGGCCGCGCTCGACCTCACGCTCTACCTGCTGTTCTTCATCCCGTGCATGCTCGGGCTCATCTACGCGGGGGGCGGCTTCGCGGCCGACTCCTGGCGCATCGGCGAGCACTCCACCGTCACCGCGGAGGGGCCGCCCATCTATCACTTCAAGACGGTGATCCCGCTCGCGGGGGTGCTGGTCATGCTGCAGGGGCTGGCCGAGATCATCCGCTGCCTGGTCTGCCTCCGCACCGGCGCATGGCCGCCGCGCCTGGAGGACGTGGAGGAGATCGACGTCATCGACACCCAGCTCGGCCACAGCCAGTACGTCGACGAGGAGTCGCGCCGGGCCGCCATGGAGGGCGCGAAGGCGATCGACGAGGCCGCGCGCCACCGGAGCGTGATGGAGGAGGGCGTGGTGCACGAGCAGGCGGTGCGCGACGACCAGAAGCGACCGTGAGCGATCCGTCCTTCGGCCTCATCATGCTGGGCCTCATCGTGGTCGCGATCATGATGGGCTACCCGACCGCGTTCACCCTGATGGGCCTCGGCATGGTCTTCGGCTTCCTCGCCTTCTGGATCCCGGGCGCCCACTGGTACGACAACCGGGTCTTCGACCTGATCGCGCAGCGGACCTACGGGGTGATGACCAACGACACGCTGCTCTCGGTCCCCCTGTTCGTCTTCATGGGCTACGTGATGGAGCGGGCGGCTCTCGTGGACCGCATGTTCCACAGCGTCCAGCTCGCGTTCCGGCGCGTGCCCGCCTCCCTGGCGGTGACCACGCTGCTGGTGTGCGCGTTCTGGGGCATCGCCTCCGGCATCGTGGGGGCGGTGGTGGTGCTGATGGGCGTCATCGCGCTGCGGCCGATGCTGAAGGCGGGCTACGACATCAAGCTCGCCGCCGGGGCCATCACCGCGGGCGGGACCCTGGGCATCCTCATCCCGCCCTCGGTCATGCTGATCGTCTACGCGGCGGTGGCCGGGCAGTCCATCGTCAAGCTGTACGCGGCCGCGATGCTGCCCGGCTTCTTCCTGACGTTCCTCTACCTCGTCTACATCCTCGGCTGGGCGATCATCAATCCGAAGATCGCGCCGAAGCTGTCGCCCGACGAGTACCGGGTCGCCGTGCCCGAGTCCCTGCGGAGCTTCGAGCGCGGGCCGAAAGGCCGGATCGTGCCCGGGCTGCTGGCCGCATTGGTGAAGCCGCGCCTGGCCGCCGCGGCCGGCTACCGCACGATCCTGGGCAACGTGGCCGCGATCGCGGTGCCGGTGGTGCTGACCGCCGGAACTCTGGGGGCCACGTGGTGGTACGTGGTGGTCTACAACGCGGCCGAGGTTGTGGTGGCGGCCCCGGCGGCCGCGCCCGCCGGGCCTGCCGGGAAGGAAGAGCAGCCGCAAGCGCTGGGCTCGGCGGCGTCCGAAAAGGAGGAGCAACCCCAGGAGCTGGGCTCGGCGGAGGAGTCGGGGGCCCCGTCGGCTGTCCGGGCGCCCGACGGGCCGCCGGAGGAGATGACGTCGGTGCGGGAGGTGTCCGCCGGGCCGGCCGTGAGCAAGGTGCCCGCCCAGTTCTACGCGTGGTTCTGGGGATTCACCACCGTCTTGGCGCTGGTGCTCCTGTTCTACTTCTGGCGCATGGACGGCGAGCAGCTCGAGATCCTGAAGCAGCTGCTCGCCTCGGTGGTGCCGCTGGGCGTGCTCACGGCGGTGGTGCTCGCGGTGATCCTGTTCGGCATCTGCACCGCCACCGAGTCGGCGGCGATCGGAGCGCTGGGGGCGCTGTACCTCGCCGTCATGGCGAAGTTCCGGAATGAAGTGCTGTGGTGGAGCCTCGTGGGCGCCATCGTGGGATTCGCGCTCGGTTGGTACGAGCACGAGCCCTGGATGTCACTGCTCGTGGCGGCCTCCATCGGAGGCACCTTCCTCGGGACGGTCGGGCCGGGGCTCTGGCATCTGCGCGACTCGAAGGAGCTGCGCGAGAACCTCAAGCAGTCCACGTTCCTGACCGCCAAGACCACCGCGATGGTGTGCTGGCTCTTCGTCGGCTCCGCGCTCTTCTCGGCGGTGTTCGCGCTGCACGGCGGCCAGTCGCTCATCGAGCGGTGGGTGCTCGGCATGAACCTCTCGCCGCTCGGGTTCCTGTTCGTCGCCCAGCTCCTGATCTTCCTGCTGGGCTGGCCGCTCGAGTGGACGGAGATCATCGTGATCTTCTGCCCGATCTTCATCCCCCTCCTGAGCCACTTCGACGTCGACCCGATCCTGTTCGGGACCATGGTGGCGGTGAACCTGCAGGCCGCGTTCCTGTCGCCGCCGGTGGCGATGTCCGCGTTCTATCTCAAGGGCGTGGCGCCGAAGCATGTGACGCTGAACCAGATCTTCGCGGGGATGATGCCGTACATGGTGATCGTGCTCATCTGCTTGGCGTGCATGTACATCTGGCCGGGTATGACTCTCTGGCTGCCGAACTTCCTGTAC
>WNFD01004314.1_pt1 | contig 17528 bp, 15 predicted proteins | sample 5400491 | NCBI WGS metagenome assembly WNFD01 (sample SAMN13153343, study PRJNA577476) | soil metagenome | isolation source: 120 cm saprolite under Douglas fir tree site 2 hole 2 replicate 2 | place: USA:California | collected 2015-04-18 | reverse complement strand
AAATTATGTTGGACAGCATCAGCCATTGTCCGCGCGCTTTCACTGATGAAGTCTGAATATAGCTGCTCGCGGTGAAAAATTCTTTTGGCCAGAAGATCGCGTCGATCCTGGTGTCGTTGCGTGATCCAGGTGCTCACACTTGATGTCAATGCGCCGGTAAGCGACCCAAAGATCGCGGCCAATGCTGAAATGCTCGCGGGGTCCCACGTTCCACTGATGAATCTCATTACCAGACCTTTCCGGGAAACAAGTATCTATCTCCACCAGAGCCACACGAACCCTAGACACCCTAAGAGTAGAATGGTCACAGCGACGCAGATTACGAAAGCAGTGTCTTCCTCGTGTGCGTTCCGGAATATTGGGTCAGGTTCGAGGTAGCGAATCGCGTCGTAGATTTCAGGGTCGCTTGGGCATTCGATGTTCCACTCGGGTCTCTTCGCCATGAGCTACTCAATGCACGAAAGCGTTTGCCTACGCCGGGGAGACCGCCAACGTTTCAGTGATCAACCCCAGCGCTCGCCTTACACAGATTGTCAGGCCATATTCATTTCTTGTGGAATCGCATCTGGTCTTTATCGCTGAATGCACCCTCGGCACCCCCAGATTTGCGAAGCAAGTTGCGCAGGTCCGGGGTCGGAGAAGTGAGAATGACGTCAACCGGCGGGACAACTTTCTCGTCAATGCGTGCTGTTAAATCGAGGGTCTTGCCCCTAATCGCATCGGCCAACCAGTCTACATCCATTGGAACCAATACAAGAGTTTGCCTGTCGGGCTTGACTTTCATCAGGCTGTGCAATTCTGCCAGGGATTTTTCATCAGTGGGGATAACGTCGAGGAATCGTTGCGAGCCCAACTGCACGAGGTGTCCTTTGGCTGAGATCTCTGTGCACTTCATCTCCTCCTTCGCCTCAGCCGATTTCGACATTGCAATGTTGTAGACCTTCTCGCTAGGATCGAAAGCGATGTTCAGCAGACATGGTTGCAGTTCACCCTCCCCTACCCAAGTTCCCACGAGGCTGTTGTCGGCTACTACATCGGATTCTTCGTAGAACGGATATACCGATTGCACCCAGCAGCCGGTCGTAAGGGGGAGGCTCATGACGGTGATCGTTAATGCGAGCAGCCGCAGCTTTCCAAAAGCGTTGCTATCCGAAGTGCTAGCGAATTGGGCGATTTTCGACGAGAGCCCGGTTGCGCTCTTCAGTTCATTCGCCACAATTGATTCTCCCCGTATTTCGTTCCGTCCCAATTCCTTCTTCTCCGTTCCCTATCTTCGCCATAAACGTTAGTGCGCAGTGTTTCTAGGGGGACCGCTCACCGGGACATTAGGACCGGCAGGCTGGCCTCGCGCACGATCGTTCGTGTGACGCTACCGAACATCCACTCGCTCAGGTAGGAATGGCCATAGGCACCCATGACGACGAGGTCAGCGCCGAAAGCTGCAGCGTGCGACAGCAGAAGGCGACCCACATCTTCTCCGTCAACCGATAGGCGCCGCACATTTACGTGCGCACCGTGCCGTGCCAAGTGCCGCGCGATGTCAGCACCCGGCTCCTGGCCGTGATCAGCGGGGTGGTGCTCATGGTTGATAACCAATACCTCAACGGCGTCGGCCTTCACTATAAATGGCAGTGAATCCGCCACGGCCCTGATGGCCTCGCGCCTGGCGTTCCACCCCACCAGGATGCGACGGACCCGGGATGCTGGGCAACGTGGCGGGAACATGATGACCGGGCGGCCGGAACTCAGCACAAGGGATTCAGCGAGACCAGCAGGGCCAGATGTTTGGGACGATGAGTCGGGTCGTGTAACGATCGCCAGGTCCGAGTAATACGCATGCACACCCACCTTGCTGCTCAAATGGGGCAAGGATCTCCACTCCGCCCGGATTCCGTGACGACGAACGATATCCTCGAACCGAACCCGGTGGTCAGCCTCTATCGCCTCGACTTCTTCCCGGTGCGCCTCAATCACGTCTACGATGGCTGTACCGCGGACGAAGGTCTCCGGCTGTGTAGTTGTAGGCTCCGGCTGCATGAACACGCCTATTAAATGAGCGTCATGCTCCTCGGCGAGTACGCCAGCGAACTCCAAGATGCCTGCACCCTCAGTCAGCCCATCGACGAAGACAACGATTTCCCGAAGATCAGCAGCGCCATTTTTCTCGGAGCTCAAGAGAGCCGGCTCAACCTGCGGAGAACGCAGCGAATGCTCGCTGGACATATTTAACCCTCTCTTCCGAACTCGTCGTCAGCTCAGTGATGACCGAACGAGTACTGACGATCCTGCTTGCACTTTCATCTTGGGCAATGCAACCAACATGCCAAAGCCCACCAAGGACCTGCGCTCTCAATTCATTGGAATAAAACGTGGTTCGAAATTGCAGATTGGGCGCACAGTGTCGAAAGTCGACACTGTCGATTGCTTCCTTACACCGCGGGCGAATGTATCGGTTTTGTGGCGACGCGTGATAACGGCTTGGATCTGTGAAGCAACAATGGAACGGCAGGCCAGACTGCCGTTGCAACAAGAAGCGAGAAAAGGGCATGCCAACCGTGAGCTACTTTCCATTGCACTTGGTTCCGCAGAAGATAGCCGGCCGCCATGTACGCACCTGACCATGTGATGGAGGCGACGCTGTCATAAAACAGAAACTGCGCTGCTGAGAGAAGCCCTCGCCCCGCCAGAAGCGAAGCCAAATTCGAGGTGCCAACAAATTTTGACGCTACCAACGCTCCACCCGAATGCCGGTTGATGAGAGTCAAGACGCGGCCTTTCCAATCGCTCGTCGTTGGAGGAAGGTAGTCGGACCGCGACCACTTCAGCCGCCCCATGTGATACCAGAAGGTGTCCGCCAGAAAAGAAGCACCAAAAGCCGCCATCAGCGATGATGCAAAGTCGATGCGCCCGGAACTCGCTAGCGATCCAACTGAAATTAGCAATGGAGCGCTTGGAACCGGCAAACCGATTTGCTGAATCAGTATCCAAAGGAAGAGGACCAAAGCCCCGTGCGTCAGCACGAATTGTGCTGCGTGCGTCATCGTGGGCACTCTTGAGCGTCTTCAAAAGTTTTCTTTTGAGGAACAACCATCTCGACTGAGTTAATGAGTTCCTGCAGAGCGTGCGTACGGGCTTGCCGAATTTCTGAAATCGAGCAGCCAAGAAGGCCGGCACAATCTTCGAGAGAATAGCGATCCAGGACGGACAGCACGAAGACAATTCGCTCGAAGTCCCTGAGCGCCAAAATTTCCTCTGACGAGGTGTTCGATACCGGCTACAAAGCATCGCTCCGCCCTTTCATGATCGCGCGTTAGGAGAAACGAGAGCTGATAAAACGCATTCAGGTTCTCTTCGGCGCCATGGCGAGAGCCCTTGGTCCTCGCGTCTCGCTTCACTTCTTCTCGGACTATGCGCTTTCCGGCCGCCCAAGTCATCTCTTTGCCTCCTAAAGTTTCTTACGAGCGCGGTGTGCGACTTGTCTCAAGACCTGCTTCGTGAACACGCCGCGACCGCGGAATTTGACTTGTTGGTTCATCAAGTCACACAAGACGTTTTCACCTTCCTGACTAATTGCCGTTATGTGCTTCAGGTCGACAACAAGTTCGCGGTTGCGGAGGTCTGCTCTCGCCTTTTCGCACGCAGCCCTCAACTCGACTGTCCAGGGGGCGATGAGCTTGCCTTCTAATACCAACAGGCAACAAGTGCGGTTCTCAACGAGCGAGATCTTGAGCATTGCCGTTTTCCCGTAGCCAATCATGAGAGGGCAATGACCCTGCCAAATCAAAAAAGCTGTAAATGATGAGTTTTCAGCTGGTTCTAGGAGGTAGCTCTGTCGAAAAGTCGAGATTGTCGAAACAGGCTCAACAGGCTAAAGAAGCTCATGAGGGCGACAGGTCCTTGCGCTACCGAGCTTCAATGTTGGAAACATACGGATCCAGATGTCGGTTAGGCATACTGCCCGGGGTTAATCCCGAATTTCTTTATTCGGGAGAGCAGCGTTGTGCGGTTGATACCCATGCGTGCGGCAGCGCCATTAGCACCGCCAACCCGACCTTTACTTTCAGCAAGCGCACGCAGAATTTCTGCACGCTGCCTCTCAGTTCGTTCGTCAGAAGCAGTCTTGTTCCCATTGAGGGCATGGAGAGTCTCCTTGACAATTCGTGCAATGTCTTCCTGAGCTGAACCCCTTTCGGCAGGGGTCGACTCCTCCGTATCCAATCTCCGAAGCTCTCCGAGTGGCGCCTCCAGCGATTTCCCCCGAGTCACGATCACCGCCCGCTCGATGAAATTTTCCAGCTCGCGAACGTTGCCAGGCCAATCCCAAGCCGTGAGTCCCTTCATCACACTGGGCGAAATGACTTCAATCTTCTTCTGCATCTGCTTCGAGAATTTCTGTACGAAGTAACTCACCAGTCGAGGAATATCCTCCTTACGTTCCCGCAGAGGAGGGATTCGGATCGGAAATACATTCAGGCGATAGTACAAATCACTGCGGAATTCACGGGCGGCAATCATTTGTTCGAGATTGCGATTCGTTGCTGCTATCAGGCGAATGTTTACTTTTCGTGTGTGTGTGCTGCCCAGCCGTTCAAACTCACGCTCCTGTAAGGCGCGCAACAGCTTTGGCTGAATTTCGATCGGGATGTCTCCAACTTCATCCAAGAACAAGCTGCCCTGATCTGCTGTTTCCAGTCGTCCGATTTTTTGACCGATCGCGCCCGTGAAAGCTCCTTTTTCATGTCCGAATAATTCGCTCTCCAGGAGGCCGGTGGGGATTGCAGCGCAATTGAGCTTAACAAACGTGCGGTCTTTACGTCTGCTGCGGTCATGAATCGCGCGGGCGATTAACTCCTTGCCTGTACCTGTTTCTCCGAGCAGCAGGACCGTAGAATCATTGGGAGCAACCGTTTCTACCAGCTCTAGAACATGATTCAACGCCGGACTGTTGCCGACGATGTTCTCAAAGTTCATTTCGCTGCGTATTTCTTCTTCGAGGTAGAGCTTCTCCTGCGCGAGCTTGTCTTTGAGCTCAGAAATCTCGTGATATGCCAATGCGTTTTCGATCGCGATTGCTATCTGTCCCGCAGCCTGAGTCAGGAACTCGACATCATCGGGAGTAAAAGAACCATCTGTCGTGCGTGCAATGCACAGGATTCCCAGTGCTCGACCTCGATTAACCAGTGGAATCAAACAAGTTTCACTTAAGCCTTCGGCCACCACATTGTTGTATATCTCCGCAGGAAGATCGGCAGGACCGAACTGCTCAACGATAAGTGGCTTCAATGTTTCAAGAACGCGCTTGCTAGGCCCCGTTATCGTGGAAGTAGTCTCTTCTTTTATAAATCCTTTGCCGTGGGGGAAATCGAGCGCGTACACCGTGGATTTGCCTGATGCCTGGTTCGTCAGCGAAACCGAAACGAGATCACAGTGCATAACCTCGCGAATGCTGCTTGCGATCGAGCGCAATAGTCTTCGAAGCTCCAGATTTGAGGTGATTCGATTGGTCAGGTCCAGAAGCAACTGCAGACGCTCATTTTGATGTTGCGCTCGCCTCAGACTTAAACCGTCCTCAAGCACGAAAGCGACGACACGCCCGATCAGCCGGAGGAAGGTAATGTCATCCTCGCCAAACGGACTGACGGTGTCGCGGTCGATCCCGAATACACCCAAGCACCGATGCGGGGTTGTGAGCGGCACGTGGACCCCTGAGCCAAGCCCGACCTTCTTCGCCCATTGCTTGAACCGTGGATGGCATGATTGCGTGTCCCAATCCGCAGCATGCTGCGGATCCCGGCTGCGCATAGCGTCCCAGATTGGCAACTCCTCTATTGGCAGATCCGGCAAAGCGATTGGTCCTTTGCCCCAAACCAAGGATTCGATTTCTTTGGAGTTCTCCTTCAACACAAGGAGCGAAAGGTGGTCGAAGTGCAAGAAGGTGCCGATCTCATCGGCCAGAGTCCTGGCCAGATCCTCAGGTCCGCGGCAGGCAGAGATTGCTTCCCCGATGCGCAGCACGGCCTCATAGCGCTGACTGTAGCTTTCCCGCGGAATGATTGCGTCTGTGCTCATGGCGTCTTGGGCCGCACTCGAGAACCTCGCTCGAAAGTAAATGATGATGCAAGCACCCTGCCGGGTGCAAGATTCTGGCGCAATTTTAGCCCGCAGTATCCAGTTGCAATTGCAGAACTGAAGATCTTCCCCGTCGACTTAAATTTCGAGCGGCTGTCGGCGAGCAATCGACAGTTTCAACTCTCAACACAGGCGCGCTTGCAAAAAGTCCTGTAACCGCCGGGTTTTGGTGCACTTGCTCTCGCGCGACTCTTGGCATGGCAATTGCCCTTTCGCAAAGACGAAATGCTCGACAGAACTGTGAGGCGGTTATGTGGCGTATTACGGGGCATGGCTTCACACTCCAGGAAGTCTTGATCATGGCCGCAATGAACGTTGAGGGTCGTAGTCAGGCAGGACGAGCAAATCGTGGTGAAGCTGTCGCGCAATGACTTTAAAGGAGACGGTTATATGCAATTTGAATTCGTAAGTAAACGAGCGGTAATAGCGATTGCGGGTTTCGTACTAGCTCTGACTCTGTCTGGGGTCGCGCAAGAGCAGCGATCAGAAATCAGCATTGAGGGCACCGGGTTTTTCACCAAGGACACGACGGGCAACGGCGTTCACGATCGCGCCACTAACACGGGCGGATTCCTGGTTGGCTATCGTTACAACATCAACCGATGGCTCGCGGCCGAGGCGAACTACGGCTACGACCGCAATACACAGATGTACTTTGGCAGCACCGCTGCTCGAATTGAGTCCAACGTCCACCAGATCACTGGCTCAGCTGTGGTGAAACTGCCGGGCCTGGGCAGAATCCAGCCATTTGCCCTGGCTGGTGGCGGCGCTCTCGTATTTGATCCAACCGGCAATTCCGGGGGTACTTTTGTGGGTGCAACGAGCGAGGCGAGAGGCGCGTTCCTGTATGGGGTCGGAGCAGACTACGTCTTCACACGACACTTCTCGTTTCGAGCTGAGTATCGTGGACTAGTCTACAAAGCGCCCAGCTTCAATGTCGCCGGTCTGAACACCGACAGCTGGACGAATGCCGCACAACCTTCAGCCGGCATCGTCTTTCGGTTCTAACCAGCCGTCCGGCCAAACGTGGCATGGATATCTACCAACCAGTAGGTATCCGCGCCACTCCTCCACCCGTTTCTCGGCGCACTGGCAGTTACATGGTGAGGGCAACTAGCTGATAGGCCTTCACTGCCGAAGACAACGGATACGACTCCTTCCCGGGACTAACGCAAGACAGTGCAATTGATGAGAGCACCTTTTAATATTGCATGGCGACTGGGTAATCATCCAACGGTTGCTGCATGCTTGCCTTGGCCCTGTTTTTTGCGCCGGTAACCCACACCTTTGTGCCCGGTCGCATCCTTTTCTCGTACGTTCACTTTGTAATCTTTGCCTTCCCAGCGATCTTCGTCGAGCCATAAGAAGGTGAATTGAATTGGATTTTGGTGCTTTTCGGGTATCGGAATATCTACGAACTCGATCCCGATCGCTGTTCCTTGTGACCTCGTATCCTTCGAGTTTTGCCAGTCGTCGCTGGTCCAGTGCAATAGAAACGGAGAGTCGGCTTGTACTCGCAGGAGCGCGCCAGCCGGTGCGATTTGCACTTGATGATTCAGTTTCCAGACTTCAATGGTCTTGCGTTTGCCGGCTCCTGTAACGTAGCGCTCGTATGCTGCCTCGACCAAATCGAAGACTCTATGATCGGCAGCAGAGCGATGCAATTTGACGTATTCGGAATGTGCCCAGAGCAGTGGCATCGCCGCATCGGTGGTTCCACCGAAGCGAAGATACGTAGCTACGTCTGGCCCGTCCCAGATCTGTTCGGGCATGAGTCCGATTCCTTGCGAGAAGCCTTCGAGAGCCCGCAAATAGAGCAAGGCATCGCGTCCCGCTGCGATTTCATAATGTCCGCGCTCGCCCGTCAGTAGCGGCCAGGGTCGTCCCTTGCCCCAGCCGGAGAAAGAGGAACCGTCTTCTCGTTGGCCATATCCATCATAGTTATACCGTCGCCACGCCGGTCCGTAAGGCGTTTTGACCTTCAGCACAGAATCCACGACACGGAGCGAGTCCTTGATGACGGGATCGTCGGCGCTGCGGATACCATAACGGACTAATTCGAGAAACCCAGCATCGACAATCTCTTTTGCTGCAAATTCATCTGGATCACCGGGACGCTGATTGGCCAGCACTAAGGTTCCACAATTCGGGTCCTCGTCGGCACAATCGTCAGAGCGTGCAGGATTGACCCGGATGTAGTGGCGCCTGATAGGGATCAAGTACCTAACTTGTGACGGCCGATGGCTCTGCGCGGGCAGCGCCATAGATAAAAACCTATGCCGCGACATCCGGCGCCAATCTAATTTCCGCGGCAATGCACGCCACGCGTTCGTATGAGTCAATCCGATCGCCCTGCTCGTACGTATCCGTCACAACAATGACCTCATCGGCACGGGTACGACTGACCAAGCTGTCGAGCCCAGCACGCACCGTTTCATTCGATCCCACAATCGCCGCGCGCAACCTGTTCTCGACCGCTACTCTCTCAGGCTCACTCCATAGGAACTCCATTGAATCGACGGGAGGCAACAATTCCACCGGTCCTCCCCGAATCAGTTGTAGAAACCGCTGCTGTGGAGTTGTGAACAACCACCGAGCTACAGCCTCGGTCTCCGCCGCAATCACTGGCACCGCAACAAGCAGATACGGCTTCTCTAAAACCTGGCTCGGCCGGAAGAGCTCTCGGTAGAGCTGCGCCGCCGCGTACAAAGCGTCAGGTGCAAAATGTGCTGCGAACGCAAAGGGCAAGCCTAATGTGGCTGCCAATTGAGCGCTGAAGGCGCTCGATCCGAGCAACATGATCGGCACATTGCTGTTTTGTCCGGGTATTGCTTTGACGACCTGACCCGATCTTTCCGGCCCCAAGTATGTGCGCAACTCTTCAAGGAGCGCCGGGAAATCATCGCCGTCTTGAGCTAAACCGCGTCGCAACGCTCGCATGGTTTGAAAATCGCCTCCCGGAGCTCGTCCCAGGCCTAGGTCGATTCGGCCCGGATACATCGCTTCGAGCGTTCCAAACTGCTCCGCGACCACTAGCGGTGAATGGTTTGGCAGCATGACTCCACCACTGCCGACTCGAATAGTTTCCGTCGCAGCGGCTATATGTCCGATCAGCACTGGTGTGGCTGAGCAAGCCAATCCCTGAATAGAGTGATGTTCTGCTACCCAGTAGCGCTTGTATCCCAACTGCTCAACCCGTCGTGCCAATTCCACCGACCTCGCAATGGCACGGTCCACCGGCTCACCCGCTCTCGTGGGCACCAGATCCAACACCGAAACCGCTAAGGATTGTCTATTCGTTTGCACTGCAGTCGGTTTGCCTGTGACCCGGATGCTGCGCGGCACAATCGCCTCTGCAGCCGTATCAGCCTGGGCGCGCGTTGTCTCCAATCCATGCTTCACGCTGATAGCTCCTTATTTAGTGTCCGGTGTAAGTGCGCTCTGGCTTCGTTCGAGATCGCTGAGCTTTTTTTGCTGGTCGGGGCTGAGGACCTTATAGATTTTGGATTGCATGCGAGCATTGGCGACGATCAGTTTCCCCAACGCGCTTGCTTCCGTGTCTGCCAGACTCTTCATCTCGCTTTCGCTCATGTGCTCGCTGGCGATTAGCCTCTCTTGTGTAGCTCGAAGCTGTTTCATCAAAGGCTCAGCACTCTGTTGTCCCCGCGCCATTAGTCGGTGGATTGTGTCGACCTGCGAGGGCGTCAAGGCAAGGTACTCAGCGACGGAAGGGTTGAGTTGCAGCGATGGAAAGGGCAAGGCTACGACGACGGCTTCGTTTTGTTGTCTGGGGTCGACGCTTGGAGTTTTTGCCGAGTCCTTTTCCTCCATTTGACGCCACAGACTGACCAGTTCAAATTGCATTTGGACGATCTGATATTGCTCAGCACTCAGCTCTCGCCCTTGATCCGTGGTTATTTCGCCACGTTTGATAGCGTCGGAAATGGCAGCAATTGTGCCAGTGAACTTCTCCGTAATTGCCATCAACGTAGAGTCATAGTCCTGCAACTTTTGCTTTGGGTCGGCTGGTGCAACGTCAGGGCCTGTCGGCGTTCTTGCCCATGCTAAGTTCTCGGCAGGAATAACGAGCGATTGATCCTTACTGACGTAAACATTCGTTGCGCCTTGGTCGCCAGATGCAAGCGCAATTGGCGCGATAGTAATCAACACGAGTATCGAAAAGAACAACTTCGTTTTCATTATCAAACTGCCTTTCTTCCCCTATTCCTTCCCAAAGTTTTTCCTGCGACCACCACTATTGCTGCCACCCTCCGCCAAGAGCCTGGTAAAGCTGAACCAGCGCCAATCGTTCGCTGAGCTGGGCCTGCACGAGGTTCAGTTCTGCAGAGAAGTAATTCGTTTCGCTGGTCAGAACCTGGAGATAACTCGCGCCGCCATGCTTGTAAAGCACCTGCGAGAACTGGTCGGATCGTTGGGCCGCTTGCGTCAGGAGATCCTGTTGTTCGCGAAACTCGCGATTTTTTTGAGAAGCAATGAGCGCATCGGAAACCTGTCCGAGCGCGCTCTGAACAGTTTGTTGGTAAGACAGCACCGCTTCCTGCCAGTTCGCGCGGGCGAGCCTGAGTCCCGAGCGAAGTGCCCCGCCTTGGAAGACGGGCTGACTCACGCTGAGGGCTCCGTACCAGGTCTCAGAGGGCTCGCTGATGAACTTGTGCAACGCGTTGCTCTCCAGCCCGCCCAAGCCGGTGAGGGATAAGCTGGGAAAGAATGAGGCTTTGGCAACTCCAACTTGCGCGTTGGCTGCGACGATGATCTCTTCTGCCTGACGGACGTCCGGCCGGCGCTCCAATAATTCTGAGGGGAGGCCGGCCGGAACGTTTTGGGGGAGGGGCTGTTCCGTCAGGGCGCGTCCACGCGCAATTGGTCCCGGATTTTCTCCGAGCAAAATGCTCAGCAAGTTTTCCTGCTGCTGAATTTGGCGCTCAAGATCCGGAATTGTTTCCGAAGCCGTGTAGACAAGTTGCTCCGATTGACTCACATCGAGACCTGAAGCAGAGCCATGAGTCTCAAGCAGCTGAGTCAGCACCAGGGACTGTTGCCTCGACGCAAGGGTTCGGTTCGAGATTTCGAGTTGGCTGTCGAGGGCGCGAAGTTGGAAGTACGCCGTCGCTACATTGGCGACCAGAGAAGAAAGAACGGCGCGTTGCCCCCACTCGGTGGCGAGTACTTCGGCGCGTGCCGCCTCCGTCTGTCGGCGATATTTTCCCCAGAAGTCGAGGTTCCAGATCACCCCTAGATTCAGTTCACCCGCATTGACCTGGTAAGCCGGAAACTGATTTGAAATCTTTGCGTTTTGCTGACTGAAAATATCGGACCCAACGCTGGCGGACGGAAACTGATTGGAACGGATGATACCGAGTTGTGCCTGCGCTTCAAGTATCCGCGCGGCGGCAATGCGCACGTCGTAATTTTGCGCGAGTGCTTTATGGATCAGTTCCGCGAGCACTGGATCCTGATACACCTGCCACCATTGCTCATTGCCGAGCGATGAAGCCGTGGTCTGCTCGGGCGACGCTGCGCGATAGCTCGGTGGAACGTTTGCAGCGGGCCGCCTGTATTTCGGGCCCATCAGGCATCCGGAGAGCAGCCCCGTCGAAATCAAGACAAGTGGTAATAGTTTCTTCATTGTTATTAGTCACCTTCAACCGGTACTTCGGAGGCCGCGAGTTGTACGGCTCGTCGCCGCTCAGCACCGGAAATTCGTTCGACAACGTAGAAGATCGCGGGAATGAGGAAGACGCCGACAAGGGTCGCCGCTAGCATGCCGCCGATCACCGTGGTGCCCATCACCTGGCGCGCGACCGCCCCAGCACCGGACGCTGTCCACAGTGGAATGCATCCCAAGATGAACGCAAACGAGGTCATCATGATCGGCCTGAAGCGAAGCCGTGCTCCTTCAAGCGCCGCATCCACCAGCGGCTGGCCGTGTTCGTACTGCTCCTTGGCAAACTCGACGATCAGAATCGCGTTCTTGGCCGCAAGACCGATCAACATCACCAAACCGATTTGGGCATAGACATCGTTTTCGATTTGGACCATGTAAGGAGGGAGGAACAATCCCAGCAGCCAGCGGCGGAGCCATAGCACTCCGAAGGCGCCAAACACCGCGACTGGCGTGCTCAGGAGCACGCTGAACGGCAAGCTCCAACTTTCATAAAGCGCCGCCAGAATCAGAAAAACGAAGAGCAGGGAAAATCCGAAGATGACGCTAGGCGGCATTCCCTCCCGCGCCTTTTGCTCCTGGTATGACATGCCCATGTAGTCGAAGCCCATTTCGCTTGGCATCGTTTCTTTGAAAACCTGTTCCAGAGCGGCAGTCGCCTGCTCCGAGCTGTATCCGGGCGCCGCGCTGCCGTTGATTTGTGCCGAGCGATACTCGTTGTAGCGCATGGTGAACTCGGGACCGGAACGGTTTTCGAAACTTGCCAATGCAGAGAGTGGCACTACCTGACCCTGGTTGTTGCGGACGTAAAACTGGCCAAGGTTGCCGGTATTTGCGCGGTAAGGCGCCTCCGCCTCCACGTAGACCTGCCATGTGCGACCAAAATCGTTGAAGTAATTGAGGAACAGGCCTCCCATGAATGCCTGAATTGTCTGGTAAACGTCGCTAATTGCGACGCCCTGTTTCAGAACTTTTTCGCGGTCCACATTCACGAACTGCTGCGGCACGCTCGGTATAGCGGTCGTGCTTATCATGCCGATCTCGGGGCGCTTGCGGGCCGCGGCCAGAAACTTGTTGAGATTGTTGGCGAGAAACTGCACGTCCTTACCCGCGCGGTCCTCGAGAACAAACTGAAATCCGCCAGAAGTGCCGACGCCTGGGATCGCCGGTGGTGAGAAGCTGAAAACAGTTCCATCCGGCAGTCGGCTGAGTTCCCGGTTCAATCGGGTCTTGATTTCCTGGAACTGTTCCGTCCTGGCTTTGCGCTCATCCCACGGTTTCAGAGAGACCCAGAAGAACGCGTTATATGACGTCCGAACGAAGCTGAGCAAACTGAACCCGCCAACAGTCGTTGTGTATTGAACTCCCGGCGTGTTGGCGAGAACCGCTTCCACTTGTTTCGCAGCCGTGCTCGTGCGTTCGAGCGAAGCGGCGGTTGGAAGCTGCATATTAACGAACATGTAGCCTTGGTCTTCATCGGGCAGAAAGCTGGAAGGCAGGTGCGTTCCAAAGAAAACACCGCCCACTCCACAAGCCACAAGGATTGCCAGCATCACTACAACTTTTTGAACGAGTACGCCAGACCAGCGGACATATCCTTCGGTTGTGCGGTGGAACATGCGATTGAACCAGCCAAAGAATTTTGCGAGTGGCCCGTGAGTTTCTTTCCTGGGTCGCAGAAGAATCGAGGCGAGCGCCGGGCTCAGTGTCAGAGCGTTAAAGGCCGACAAAACGACCGATATGGCAATCGTGATTGCGAATTGCTGATAAAGCCTTCCCGTGATGCCTGGAATGAAAGCAGTCGGCACAAAGACCGACGAGAGGACCAGAGCGATGCCGATGACAGGACCAGATAGCTCCTCCATTGCTCTTCGGGCTGCGTCTTTGGGAGCCAAACCTTCTTCGATATGGCGTTGCACGCCTTCAACCACGACGATGGCATCGTCGACCACTAATCCAATGGCGAGTACCAACCCGAAAAGCGAAAGTGTGTTGATGGAAAACCCGAATAGCGGGAAGAGCACAAAGGTTCCAACTAGGGAAACAGGCACGGCCAGCATCGGGATCAAGGTGGCGCGCCAGTCTTGTAAGAACAGATAGACCACAAGAATGACCAGCACGATTGCAATCAAGAGAGTCACAATGATCTCTTTCATGCCTTCTGTTACTGGGAGCGTCTGGTCGAGTGAAATGGCGTAATCGATGTCCTGCGGAAAGCGTTGCTTCATTTGTGCCATGAGCTTCCGGACGCCTTTCACAGTTTGAACAGCATTCGATCCGGGCAATTGATAGACGGCGAGACCGGCAGCAGGCTGGCCATTTAGGCGACAGATCATGCTGTAGTCTTGCGTGCCCAGCTCGACTCGGGCCACGTCTTTAACGCGAACGGTGCCGCCATTCGGCGCTTCGCGCACGATAACGTCGCCAAATTGCTCTGGCGTAGTCAGCCGGCCTTGAGCGAGCACGGCATAAGTGAATTGCTGATTGTTCTGAGCTGGTTGTCCCCCGACCTGACCAGCGGGATTGACCGTGTTCTGGGCTTTAATTGCGTTGACAATGTCTGTGACGGTTATACCCAGCTTCGCCAACTGGTCCGGCTTCACCCACAACCTCATGGCATACTGACCCGATCCGAAGACTATGGCCTGGCCGACACCATACGAGCGTGCGATGGGATCGTTGAGGTTGATATAACCGTAGTTCGCGAGGTAATTCGCATCGCGAGTGCCGTGAGGCGAGTACAGAGCGATCAGCATGAGCGGAGCAGTCGCCGACTTCTTGAGCGTGATTCCGTAGTTGTTCACCTCAGGCGGCAATTGACCGTTTGCCAGTTGCTGACGCGACTGCGTGAGCAGCAGATCGGTGTTGGGATCCGTCTTGAGATCGAAATCGATAAGCAGCTGCGTTTGCTGGTTGGCGGTCGCGTTTAGGGAATACATGTAGTTCATGTTGTCCACGCCGCTGACTTGCTGCTCGATAGGTGTAGCAACAGCTTGTTCGAGAGTCCGCGCGTCCGCACCCGGATAGGTGGCTTGTAGCAAGATCTCGGGAGGAGCGATGTTGGGGAACTGAGCTACCGGCAAAGTCGCGATCGTAATCGCGCCGACAATGACCATAAGAATTGCGATCACAATCGCCACGATGGGTCGTCGAATAAAGAAATTGGCCATGATTAGCGATTCTCCGAATCCTTAAACGGTGAGGGATTTACTAAATCGCCATCTTTGACTTTCTCGGCGCCGACAGCGACCACACGTTCTCCGGGGTTCAGGCCGGTATTAATCACCCACAGGGAGCCTTCAGTGGGTCCGACCTTTACCGTGCGAAGTTGCGCCCGATTATCAGGACCAACTACGGTGACTTGATAGCTGCCTTGCGCCTGACTCACTGCCGCCTGCGGCACAAGCAGCGCTCCCGTGATGGTTCCGGTCATAGCCCGAACGCGTGCGTACTGGCCGGGCCGCAACAGATTTTTCGGATTGGGGAACTCACCCACGATCTGGATGGTTCCAGTCTGGGCATTGACTTGACGGTCAGCGAAGATGATTTTGCCCGGATACGAGTAGGTACTCCCGTCGGACAAAGTCAATTGCAACGCAAGCCGTGAGGCGTGCGTCAGCCAGGGTACACTGTCCGGAGTGCCACCATTGGCGATGCGCAAATACTCCTGTTCGCTGATTGGGAAATAAACCTTGATCGGGTTGACCTGCGAAACTGAGGTGAGCACTGCAGACGGGCCTACTAGGTTGCCAACCTGCACCGTGTTAATGCCGGCGATGCCGTCGATCAGGGAAGCGACTCGGGTGTATCCCAAGTTCAGCTCCGCCTGTTCGACTGCCGCCTCATCGGCTTCCACCGCCGCCTTTGCCCCTTGCAGAGACTGCGTATCAGTATCAAGCTGGCTCTGCGGAATCGCGTGTGCTTCGGCTTCAGGGACATCGCGCTTCACGTTGATCTCAGCGTTTGCCATCTGCGCCTCGGCTTGCGCTAGCTGGCCTTTGGCTTGATCCAGGGCTGCTTGAAACGGCCGCGGATCAATCTCAAACAGGAGTTGCCCCTTTCGTACGAACGACCCTTCGAGATAATCCTGTCGAATCAAATAACCGCTCACCTCCGGTTGAATCTGCGCGTTGACATATCCTTCAAGTGTTCCTACCCACTCGCCCACCACCGGCACGGTCCTTTGAACGACCGGTGCGACATCGACCACGGGAGGTGAAGACGGGGCCGAAGCTCGCACGTTACCCCTGCTGCATCCAAACGCACTCAGCAGCGATAGTGCACTGACCAACCCTGTAGTTATCCTCTTCATTTTCAAGTTTTCCTTTTTGATCGCATCACTGGCGCGCATGAACGGCGACGCCGCTCGGCTTGTGTGCAATGTGGATCGATGGTCGTCCTCTCGATTCAGGCGCGTCAGTCACGCGACTCCAACGTCGTTTTTGTGACAGCAAGCTCGCAGAACCGAGCCGACCGCCCATATATCGCGAACGCAAATCGCATACCAAAAACCGTGCGGAGCTAAGTGACGCAAAATCAAAGGCCGCTTGGGGTTGAGCAGTAGGAGGGGTGTTGAAGGGTCAAAAGTGTCGAGACACGCCTGACACTCATAGTTTTTGGAATCGCCAGCAATTTGACCTGCTCCTATGCCTGCAGTCTGCGGCGTAATGGCAAAGAGGCGTTACTTTCACGGCGGTAACACGGGTTCAACTCCCGTCGGGGACGCCAAATCTTTTCAAGAACTTACGCAACGGCAATCCTTTTCTGTAGGCACAAAAAAGGCACAATTCGTGTCATGAGTCCGCACGCACTTCGTTCGTTGAGCAATGTTTTCGCACGGGCCAAGCCTTCGCGTAGGCACAAACAAGGAACACTAGCTAGGCGACTACGTCTCAGGCAGAAACTGCACTGGACGTGTGCAGTAGGCGAATGACATTGCTCTGGGCTTTTCTCTTTTGAAAGCGTGATCGCTTGGGTATACGTATCCAATGTGACTCGGCAGGAAGCGTGACGAAGGAGTTCCTGCGTCGGTTCGGGGGCGGACTGCTTCTTGCCGCTGAGTGACGTCGGCGTCCGCCCGGGTGTATTTTGTTGACAGCCCGAATTCTGACGAGCGTTGTTCTGCGCTCCCCGACACTGAGACATTTGTGAAATGTTGTCAAATCGAAGCCGCGGTTACTGATGAGCGACACCCACCAAAGCGGGCCCGGTACGGCGGCAACTGAGCGATACGAAGCTCTCTTCCGCGTTTCGCAAACCCTTATCTCAGTCCGCTCGTCGGAGGAACTCTTCAGGCTTCTCGCACTCGAGTTGCGCGCGGTAGTGAACTTCTATGTCATGGGCGTCGGCATCTATGACGAGAATGCGCACCAGATACATCTCACGTCGTACGGCGAGCCCGGCGTTCCCCTTCAGGTTCCACAATTCACGCCGGAAGAAACCTTCACGTGGTGGGTGTACCACCATCAACAGCCGTTGATAATTCCGTCGTTGGACTCGGAGACTCGATTCCCCGCGGTAGGCGAGATGCTCAAGAACCGCGGGGTTCGGTCGGTATGCGTGCTTCCTCTGACGACGGTACATCGGCGCCTCGGAGGCCTCGCTTTCGGCAGCATAGAAGCTGATGCCTATAACGAGGAGGAAGTTAACTTTCTCTCGTTCGTCGCCAACCAAGTGGCGCTGGCGGTGGATGACGCGCTGAACTTCGATGCCTTAC
>WNFD01002802.1_pt1 | contig 17532 bp, 14 predicted proteins | sample 5400491 | NCBI WGS metagenome assembly WNFD01 (sample SAMN13153343, study PRJNA577476) | soil metagenome | isolation source: 120 cm saprolite under Douglas fir tree site 2 hole 2 replicate 2 | place: USA:California | collected 2015-04-18 | reverse complement strand
CATTTCACTTTCGCGCATCTGAGTTTCGAGAAGGAACAGAACGAAATCCTCGATATCAAGAAGCATTTCGTCAATCCGATCGCGCGCATGAACGTCGATCACATGCGCTGGATCGCCGAGGACCCGCGTCCGGTGATCAAAATCAATCCGCATGACGCCGGCCTCACCATCGCGGGCGGCCGGCTCACCGATGGTGACAACATCTACTGGCGCATCGCGCAATTCCTGATGCCGGTGCACGCCTATGCGCCGAGCGCGATGCCGGGCGAGAATATTTTCGGCCAGAGTTTTGTTCCGGTGACCGATACCAATTGCTGGATCTACACCTATGCCTGGAATCCGGAGCGGCCGCTGACGCAGGCCGAGCGCGACGGCTACGATCACGGCAACGGCGTGATCTCCGAGGTCGACGGGAATTACGTGCCGCTGCGCAACAAGGCCAACGACTATCTGATCGACCGCAAGCTGCAGAAGACCAAAAGCTACACCGGCATCAAGGGCGTGTCCGAGCAGGACGCCGCGGTGCAGGACAGCCAGGGCCCGATCGCCGATCGCACTCGTGAGCATCTTGGCCCGACCGATCTTGGCATTCTGCATTTCCGGAAATTAGTGATGGATTGCGCCCGCGCGCTGCGGCAGGGGCAGCGCCCACCGCATCTTGCGCATCAGGACCGCTACGCCGTGCGCTCCGGCGCCTGCGTGACGCACAAGGCCAAGGATCTGCCCGCCGTCATGGTCGAGCGCTTCGGCGACGCGACCGGGTTTGTCGGGCGGCCGCGAACCGCGGCGGCGGAGTGAAGCGATTTCGAATGCCTCCGTGCGGGTCGTCCCGGCGAACGCCGGGACCCATAACCCCCGGCTTGGCTTGTTGCGGAAGGCATCTGCCACAGTGCCTTCTGGAGACGACACGGCGTATGGGTCCCGGCGTTCGCCGGGACGACTCGAGTAGAAATATTGCGCGCGGAAATCTACCTACAGCGGCGCCTTGCGATATTCGCGATTGGCGAGGCTTGCTTCTTCCAGGTCGAGATCGCGTTCGATCCGCCGCCGGATTTCGTCGGTGATCTTGCCGTCGCGCAGCAGGACGTGGATGAATTTCCGCTCCGCCGAAATCAGTTCCCGGGTCAGGGCCGTCCCGGTCGTCGACACATCATGCTTGTCGGGGTCCAGGGAATCCGGCAGCTGGTTGGCGCGGGTCTCGTGGCGCGCGCGCAGCAGCTTGACCACCTCGTCGGACAATTCGCGGTCGTCGGTGATGGCGTCGAGCGACTTAAGCGCAGCACCAAGCGCCTCGCGCCGCGCCGCGATTTCGGATTCATGCTCCGCCAGATGCTCCTCGCGACCGGCTTGCGCGATGCCGAGCCATCTCACGACCGGCGGCAGCCCCAGCCCAAGTCCTACCAGCGTGATGAAAATGACGCCGAAAGAGACGAACAGGATCAGGTCGCGGTATGGAAAATCCTCGCCGCCGGGAAGCGCCAATGGCAGCGCCAGTGCCGCGGCCAGCGAGACCGCGCCGCGCACGCCGGTGAAGGCGATCACGAATACCGTGCGCCAGGATGGCATCGGATCGCGGGCGCGCAGAAGCTTGTTCAACAGCCGCGGCAGGTAGGTTGCGGGAAAGACCCAGGCGAAACGCGCGACGATGACGATGATGGCCACGAGCGCGGTTGCAAACAGGATGTCGTCAAGCGGAAACGCTTTCGATTTCTCGAACAGCAACCGCATCTGGAATCCGGTCAGCAGGAACAGCAGGCCCTCGATCAGATAGATCACGAGGTCCCAGAAAAAGATGCCCTGCAGCCGGGTCGCCGACGAGATCAGGAGCGGCCCGTTCCAGCTCATATAGAGCCCGCAGGCGACGGTTGCGATCACACCGGAACCGCCGAAATGCTCCGGGATCCAGTAGGCGATATAGGGGGCGATCAACGACAACGTGATTTCGACCTGCGGGTCGCGCGCGCGATGGCGCATCCTCAGGCTGAGCCAGCCGACCGCAGCGCCGAACAGCACCTCGCCGGCGACGATGACGACGAAGGTGCCCGCGGCTTTTGGCAACGAAAACATGCCGGTCGAGATCGCCGCCACCGCAAAGCGATACAGGATCAGCGCGGTGGCGTCATTCGCCAGTCCCTCGCCCTCGAGGATGACGAGGATGCGCCGCGGCATGCCGAGCTTGCGGGCAATGGCGAGCGGCGCCACCACGTCCGGCGGCGCGACAATGGCGCCGAGCAGGAAGCCGACATTCCACGGCAGTCCGATCAGATAATGCGTCGCGGCGGCGACCGCGAACGCCGTGAAAATCACGCAGCCGACCGACAGCAGGATGATCGGGCGCAGGTTGTGCTTGAATTCGCGCCAGCTCATGGCGACGCTGGCCGAATAGATCAGCGGCGGCAATACCACCAGCAGCACCAGTTCCGGCGGCAGTTCCAGCGACGGCATCCCCGGCATGAAGGCGAGCGCGATGCCGGTCAGCAGCAGCAGGATCGCCGGTGCGACGTTGATCCGCCGCGCCAGCAGCGCGGCGCCCGCCAGCACCGCCAGCAGAATCAGAAATATCTGGAATTTGGCTTCCACCGGTCCTTCAAATCCTTCCGCCCCTCAATTCGCGCGGAAGGCGGGCAAGGTCAAGGCGGCGGTACTCACTCGCGCATATCGTAGCGATAGGACTTCGAGACGATTTGCCAGCCGTCGGCGAGTTTCATCGCCACCAGATAGTCGGTGAAGTAGCGCGGCGGCAATTGGCAGCGCACCTTGATGAAGGCGGTGGATTCGTCGGAGCGGTCGATGGTGACGATGAAATCCTCGCGCGGCTTGCCTTCCGCCTTGGCGGATGGCCGTTTCCTGACGCGATCGAGCCAGTCGGGCACGGTGAGGACTTGCAATTCACCCTTCTCCAGCCAGCGCAGGTCAGCCGAGGGGTGGAAGATGGCGCCGAGCTTGTCGGCGCTGCCCTCATAAAGACCGTCGAAATAGTGTTGGACGACGGCCTCGACGGTGGAACGGTCATGACTCATTGTTGTGCTCCTGCTTACGTTTGCTATTTGCTGGTCATTCCGGGGCGCGCGTCAGCGCGACCCCGGAATCCAGAGATTGTTGCGCGAGATTTCCGGGTTCGTGCGCTTGGCACCCGCCCCGGAATGACAGCTTACCTACATCAAAAACACACCCTTGCCGTCGACCTGCCTGTCGAACAGTTTGTAGGCCTCGTCGGCCTGATCGATGCTCCAGTGGTGGGTGAAGAGTTTGTCGACGTCGATGCCGCGCTCGACCGAAAACCGCGCGCAGTCCGCCTGGATGATGTTGGAGAACGTCCATGACGCCAGCAGCGTCAACTGCCGGCGCAACAGATGCGGGCTGACGTCGATGTGAACATCGCCGCCTTCGCCGACGAAACACATCGTGCCCCACACCTTGGTCGAGCGGATCGCATTCAATCGCGCATCCGGGTTGCTCGATGTGTCCAGCGTCAGATCCGCGTAGCGCCCGTGGGTGAGATCCTTGATGGCGGTGACTGGATCGTTCGAGCCGGGATTGATCACCTCATCGGCGCCGAATGCTTTGGCGCGCTCCAGCCGCTGCGGGCTGATGTCGAGCGCAATCACCCTGGCCCCCATCGCCTTGGCGTATTGCGTGGCCGCCAATCCGACCGGGCCCTGGCCGAAGATCGCCAGCGTGTCGTTGCCCGACAGGTTCATGCGGCGCAGCGCGCTATAGGCGGTGCCGGAGCCGCAGGCGATTGCGGCACCCGCGCTGAATGACAGCTCGTCGGGCAGCGGCACCAGCGTGTTGGCGGGCACCTTCAAATAGTGGGCATGGCCGCCATGGGCGTTGTTGCCGTAGACCTTGACCGGCACCTCCTGGCAGAGCTGCTGCCATCCCGAGCGGCAATGGTTGCACTGGGTGCAGCCCTGATAATGGTGCACCATCACGCGCCGACCGATATGCGCCTGCTTGGCATCGACGGCGGTGCCGACCGCGACCACCACGCCGCAGGGTTCGTGTCCGGCGATCACGGGGCCGTCCTTCATCGGGATGCCGGTGGCCTGCGTCTGGCCCTTCGGGCGGCGGTACTGATGCAGGTCGCTGCCGCACATGCCGGACGCCTTCATCTCGATGACGACGTCATGAGCATCCGGAGTGGGGTCGGGGAACTGCATCAGTTCCAGTCCGCGCTCGCCCGTGAATACAACGCCGCGCATCGTGTCCTCCCCTTGCTTTTGTTGGTGTCCCGATCTTGGACGCAAAAACATGGTTGGCAAAGGGCGAACCTGGAGCGATCTGGCGCGACTAATTAATAATGGTGAGTTCCGTTGCCTGCTCTGCCGCCGCAGCAATTGACGCATAGACGGCACCTGCGTCCCATACGTGACGTGGCTCACATGGTCCGGCGCAGGCTTCTGGTAGATAGACTGCAGTGCTATAAAGGGCCTGGTTCCGGAAGTGCAATCATGATCTCGCATCGCTATCTAAAATTGCGCAAAGTGTTCCTGGCGGCCGTTCTGCTGCTGATGTGCCAGCCGGCCTGGGCCGAAAAGCGCGTGGCGCTGGTGCTCGGCAACTCCGCGTATCAAAACGTGGCGCAGCTTCCGAACCCGGTCAATGACGGCGCGATAATCGCGGCAAAGCTCAGGGAGGCCGGCTTCGACGTCGTCGATTCACGCCACGATCTCCCGGCGTCGGAAACGCGTCGCGCGTTGCGCGACTTTGCCGACCGCTCCCGCGACGCCGACATCGCCGTGGTCTATTACGCCGGCCACGGCATGGAAGTGGACGGTACGAACTACCTGATCCCGGTCGATGCCAAGCTCGAACGCGACACCGATGTGTACGACGAGGCCTTTTCGCTCGATCGCGTGCTGCTGGCGATCGAGCCCGCCAAGCGCCTGCGGCTCGTGATTCTTGATGCCTGCCGTGACAATCCGTTCTCCAAAAGCATGAAACGGACGCTGGCATCGCGTGCGATCGGGCAGGGTCTCGCCAAGGTCGAGCCGACCAGCCCGAACATGCTGATCGCCTATTCCGCCAAGGCCGGCTCCACGGCCGCGGACGGCGACGGCAAGAACAGCCCATTCACGGTTGCACTATCCAAATATCTTACGGAGCCAGGACTTGATGTGCGCCGGGCGTTCGGATTTGTCCGTGACGATGTGCTGAAGAACACCAGCAACAGGCAGGAGCCGTTTGTCTATGGCTCGCTCGGCGGCGAGGATGTGCCCCTGGTGCCCGCGCCTGCCAAGGCTGCCGCACCGTCCACGCCTGCGCCCAATCCCCAGGCCGAGGTGCGCCGGGACTACGAATTGGCGCTGCAGGTCGGCAACAAGGACGCAATGAGCGCCTTCGTCGCGCAATATCCGAATGGCTTCTACGCAAACCTGGCCAAAATCCAACTCGGCAAGCTTGCCGCGGAGGAAGCGCGATTGGCGGCGACCGAAAAGGCGCGGCTGGCCGAACAGGAGCGGGCGCGGCTTGCCGCCGAGGGCACCCAAAAGGCGCAGTTGAAGGCGGCCGAGGCTGACGCGAAAGCGGCGGAACAGGCCCGGATCGCCGCCGAAAAAGCCAAGCAGGTGGCGCAGGAGAAGGCCGCCGAGGCCGAGCGGAAGCGGGTCGCGACCGAAACGCCGGCCACCGACAAGGGTCCCGAGATCATAACTGCGGCCGGTAGCCCGCCCTCGGACAGGGCCGCGGCCAGCTCGCCGGCGGCCGAGAAGCCCCAAGGAGAGAAAGCCGAGAAAGCTGCGACCGTTGCCGCGCTGAGCGCCGGCCCGCCGCCGTCTGAGCTCGCCAAACCAATGCAAACCGCGGAGCTCACAAAATCGGTGCAGACCGAGTTGCGCCGCGTCGGCTGTCTCAGCGGAGATGCCAATGGCGAATGGAACGCGGCGTCGCAGCGTTCGATGGCGCTGTTCAACCGCAATGCCAAGACGAAACTCGACGTCAAGCTTGCAAGCGTCGATGCGCTGGATGCAATCAAGCTGAAGCCGGCGCGGGTTTGTCCGCTGATCTGTCAACACGGCTTCGAGGCCGACGGCGATCATTGCAGCAAAATCGTCTGCGGGGAGGGCTCGTTCCTCAATGACGACAACGAATGCGAAAAGCGGCGCGCGAAAACACCGACCGCACGGCGCGATCGTGACGGGCGCCCCGATCGCTCCGAGCGTATCGCACGCCCCGAGCCTCTCGATCTCCCGGCTCGGCCGCGGCCGGCGCCCGAGGTCCGCGTGTCCAGACCCCAGGCATCGGGCCAGATCGTTTGCGACGCGGGCGGTTGCCGGCCGGTTAGGCGCGGCTGTCGCATCGACTATCAGGGTGGCTCACCTCGCAATGGCAGCGGAGGCAATGAGGAAGTCTGCAACTGAGGGCGGTGGCAGTAACATCCAGATTTGCCCCTAATCCATCCGCGCGACTGCCGGCGCGGCTGGCCGCTAAATCGCGCTGGCCGCGATATTCACCATCAACGCGACCAGCGCGGTGTTGAAAACAAAGGAGATGATGCCGTGCGCGGTCGCCGTGCGGCGGATGGTCTTGTCGGTAATACCGACGTCGGAGACCTGCGCGGTCATGCCGATCACGAACGAGAAATACACAAAGTCCCAGTAGTCGGCATGGTCGTGCTCGTCGCCGCTCGGAAACTGCAAGCCGCCGGGTTTGGCGCCGCGGTAATAATCGTGGGCGTAATGCAACGCGAATATGGTGTGCACAGCAGACCAGGACAACGCGATCGTCACGGTCGCCAGCGCTAGTTCCGGTACGCTACGGTGCGATGCGCCGAGTTCGAACACGATCGCGCCGATGCTGGCGAACGCGCCGAGCGCAGTGACCAGCAAGATCAGAAAACGGCCATCGTCCTGCAGCACTGCGTTACGGCGGATATGGCCGTGATCGCAGCGAAACATCATGACATAGGCGAGCACGAGGTAGACGGTAACGAAGATATCCCAGCTGATCAGGAGACGGGTGACCAGCCGCAGCGAGCCCGGCAGCAGGAAGAACGCCACGATACCGATTGCGACGGAAGCGAACAGGCGCGGCCGCGCATAGACCACGCGAACCGGCCTGGACATCTTCCGGAACCGGGCAAGATGAGGATCTTCGGTTTCCTTGCCCGCCATCAGTGCCTTCAATTCTTGCGCTCGGCGACGAACCGCGCGCCGGCGCGCAGCACGTCACCCTTGGCGCCGAAGATCGAGAGCGCCGAATCGGCGCGCGCCAGCAGATCGCGCACGCGCTGCTTGGCGCCCTCGATCCCGAGCTGGGTGACGAAAGTGGTCTTGCCCAATGCGGCGTCCTGTCCGGTCTGTTTGCCGAGCGCTGCCGCATCGCCCTCGACATCGAGCAGATCGTCGGCGATCTGGAAGGCTTCGCCGAGCGCGCGGCCGTAATCGTCGAGCGCCTGATACTCCTTTGGCGAGGACTGGCCGAGGATCGCGCCGGCGATGCAACCAAAGTGCAGCAACGCGCCCGTCTTCATCTGCTGCAGGCGGGCGACGTCGACCGGTTCGCGGTCGCCGAAACGGCCCTCGCCGGCGAGGTCGAGGATCTGGCCGCCGACCATGCCGCCGACCCCCGACGCCCGCGCCAGCGCGCGCGTGAGCAGCAGGCGTACGCTGGCCTCGCGATGGATCTCGTCGCGACTGATGATGTCGAAGGCGAGCGTCAGCAAGGCGTCACCGGCGAGGATCGCGGTGGCATCGTCATAGGCCTTGTGAAGGGTGGGCCGGCCCCGGCGCAGATCGCTGTTGTCCATCGCCGGCAGATCGTCATGGATCAGCGAATAGCAGTGGATGCATTCCAGCGCGGCGCCGGCCAGCAGAGCGGCCTTCCGAGCGACGCCGAACACGGCCGAGCTCTCGACCACCAGGAACGGCCGTAGCCGCTTGCCGCCGCCGAGGCTCGAGTAACGCATGGCCTCGATCAGCCGTTTCGGCCGCGCGATCTCGTCGGGCAAAAGCGCATCGGATAACAGCTCCGCGAGCAGGGTTTCGGTATCCTCCGCGGTCTGGTCCAGTCGCTTCGCAAAGTCTGATGGTGCAGTGCCAGTCGTCATCAAAACAGCTCCAGATCGAGTTGCGCCGGGACAATCGGTTATGGCATCGGCTTCGTCAATTCCGCCGCACGGGTTCAATGCGCCTTAAAAGTGCTGGAAAAACCGGGCGCTATCGTGGAGATGTCATTGGATGCCGGTCCTTTGGTCCGGTCGCGCCCGCTGCCCTGAACCAGAAACATCAAATTTGCGCGTTGCCCGGAATTTATTGCTGATCTTGCTTGCGGTGCTGTTGCTGCCATATCTGCTGGCCCCTTTCTATCGCGTCGGCCATCCGGTATCGACGCTGATGGCCTGGCGCTGGCTGACCGGCGCGCCGGTGTCGCGGCAATGGATCGATTTCGTCGCGATCTCGCCCTTGCTGCCGCGCTCGGTGGTCGCGTCCGAGGACGCCAAATTCTGCAGCCATCGCGGTATCGACTGGGACGCCCTGCGCGACGTGATCGACGACGCGGAGGACGGCGAAGTGGCGCGCGGCGGCTCGACCATTACCCAGCAGGTCGCGAAAAACCTGTTCCTGTGGCCGGGTCGCAGCGTGGTCCGCAAGGCACTGGAGTTTCCGCTCGCGCTCTGGATCGATCTGGTGTTGCCGAAGCAGCGGATCCTGGAAATCTACCTCAACATTGCCGAACTCGGGCCTTCAGGCCAGTTCGGCGCGCAGGCCGGCGCCATCTATGCCTTCGACCATCCGTCCTTGACGCTGTCGCCGCGGGAGGCGGCGCTGCTGGCGGCGATCCTTCCCAATCCGGTCAGGCGCAGCGCCCGCAATCCCGGCCCCGGGGTGCGCCGCCTGGCCGGGACCTATATGGTCCGGGCGCAGGCCGCGGGATTGCAACGATGCTGGAGCGAATATCGCGCTTTTTGAGCCAGTTGAGTGTATTTTGAACCTAGCCTTGGCTCCCCCCATCCTCTATAAGCGCGGCCTTATCGGCATTTCAGCTCGCGCCAAAACGCTTCAGCCGTCCGCTTGGGACGATGCCTCCGACAACACCCCTAGAGGACACCGACATGGCCGTTCCCCGAAGAAAAACATCGCCCTCGCGGCGTGGCATGCGCCGCTCGGCGGACGCATTGAAGAAGCCGACCTATGCCGAGGACAAGGATTCCGGCGAATTGCGCCGTCCGCACCACCTCGATTTGAAGACCGGCATGTACAAGGGCCGGCAGGTTCTGAAGGCCAAGAAGGAATCCTGACCAAGGCCGCCGAGGCCTGGGCAGGCCGTGGGCCACGTCGCTCGACATCAGGACCCGGATCGGCCAGGCACGGCTCGCGCGCGGCATCCGGGCCACCTCGACAAGCGAAGGCCCAAGCGGGCTCGCGTTCCAGACGAGGCGCGCCGCCCTGGGATCCGCGCTGCGCGGTGCCCGAGTACGGGTGTCGCGGCGTAACTCAGAGTCGGAGCCGCCATGACCGGCAACGCCTGCCTGAATTCGGCCAACGAGTGCGGTAAGACGGTTTTTCTGAGGCCCGCCCCACAGCGATTCGCTGCGGAACGCGTCGGTTCTCTTGCTTGAAAGAAGGCCTCGCCGATGTCGATGATCGGTTTTCCGCTTCTTCTGATACCGCTCGCGATCTACAACATCATCGTCTTCCTGATGCCCGGCGTTTCCTTCGCCGACCCGGTTCTGAAGCTGACGTTGATGTCGGGCGCCGAGTGGCCGCTGACGCTGAGCGATATGCTGCTGTCGCTCGCTATCCTGATGCTGTTGTTCGAGGTCATCAAGGGCGCGCGTCCGGGCGCGAAATACCTCACCGATCATTTGTTGTCGCTGATCGTGTTCGGCGGCGCGGCGGCCGAATTCCTGCTATGGCCGCGGTTCGGCAGCTCAACCTATTTCTTGCTGACCATGCTGGCTTTGGTGGATTTCCTTTCGGGCATCGCCTTGCGTGCGCGGCGCGGAACGCCGGCGACATCAGGGCCTGCTGTGGTCACGGGGCGGGGCAGGCAAGCTTCCGCCGCCGCGCCTCAACCGCGATTAGATCCCGCACCTGAGCCGCCCGTACCGGCAGCGGCTGCCGTCGCCGAATCCGTGCTGCTGGATCACCCCCAGCCGAAAATCCTGCATTCCGATGTCAAGCCACCTGACGCCGCGCCTCCCGACGTCAAGCCACCTGATGTGAAGCCACCCGACGTCACGCCAGCCCACGTCACGGCACCCGATGTAAAGCCACCCGACGTCACGCCAGCCCACGTCACGGCACCCGATGTGAAGCCACCCGACGTCACGCCAACCCACGTCACGGCATCCGATGTAAAGCCACCCGATGTCACGCCACCCCAGGGCGAGCCAAGCGCGTCGTCGCCGGAGGTTGCCTCTCCGGACCTGCAGCCGGACAGCAACTCGCCGCCGTCGCCGGACAAACCGCCGCCGCGCTAATCGTTTCGTCGCTCTCCCAGCGGAGGGCAAGGCGCACGCTGATGCCTGATTTAGATGATCTGCCGCGTCCGAGTTCCGGCGTGCCCGACCGGGTGCTGGCTCGCTCCGTAAGCGGTCTGCGCATCGGCAGCCGTTGCCCGCCGCAAGCTGCGCGTTTGCGGAGCCTGCTCGGCGGTTGCGATCAGATGGGTGACAAAAATCGAGTTGGGCCGGGACAGCGGCCGGCTGGCAGCCTGCGACCATTGCGACGATGGCGCCATCGGCACCAGCGCAGCGCAGGCGGGCTGTGGCTCCGGAAGGGGGCCGTCGTCTGTCTGCTCTGGTCGACCGCTGCTTAACATCGCCAATCGAAATCCGGCTGAACTGTCGCGTTTTGGGACGTCGGGCGCCCCCGTGAATTCAGCATCGCAAGGGTTATGCCGGTTCTGCGCATCGCGTTCCAGGCCGCCGAATAACGTGGTTCGCGGAATATTTATCAACTTCGCCTAGGGTCAGGGCTGAGGCAGGCAGCATTCTCGGACCGGGAATCAGTCATACTGTCCCGAAACGAGGCAATTTTGACATCCACCCTTCCGCAAGCTTCGACCATCCTGGCCTCGCTTGGCCAGGCGGCCTTCGTGTGGGACATCGCAACCGACGCGATTGCCTGGAGCGATCACGCCGCCTCGGTTTTTACCGATATTCCGGCGGCCGCGCTGGCAAGCGGCGCGGAGCTCTCAAAATTGATCGAGCCGGTGCGCTCGATCCGGACCGACGCGCTTGGCCATTCGCCGCCCTCGCGCGATGGCGCGCCCTACCGGGTAGAATATGGCGTGCGGACCAGCACATCCGCCCCTGTGCTCTGGGTCGAGGAGTCCGGCTGTTGGTTTGCCGGCGCCGATGGCAAGCCGGCGCGCGCGCAAGGTATTGTCCGCATCAACAATGAACGCCACGCCCGCGACGAGCAACTCGTGAGGTTGTCGCGGCACGACCCGCTGACCGGCGAGCTCAATCGTACGCATCTCGTGGCATCGCTGGCCGAGTCCATCGAGGAGGCCGCGCGCTTCCGCTCCTCTTTCGCCTTCATGCTGATCGGCATCGACCGTCTGGCGCGCATCAATGACGCCTTCGGCTTTGATGTCGCCGATGCCGTGATTTCCGAGGTCGCAACCCGGATCCGCGCACGGCTGCGCGCCGGCGACGTGCTCGGCCGGTTCTCCGGCAACAAATTCGGACTGATCCTGAAGAACTGCACGGTCGACGACATGAACATCGCCGCCGAGCGGTTTCTGGCGGCCATCCGCGACGACGTGGTGCCGACCAAATCCGGCCCGGTCTCCGTTACGGTGTCGATTGGTGCGGTCAGCGTGCCGCGCTACGCGCGCAACGCCGACGAGGCTGTTAACCGCGCCCAGGAGACGCTCGATACGACGAAGCGCCGCCGCGCCGGATCGTTTTCGCTGTGGCGCCCGAATGTCGAGCGCGATGCCCAGCGTCTCGTCAATATCCGGGTCACCGACGAGATCGTGACCGCGCTCAACGAGCGCCGGATCGTGATGGCGTTCGAGCCGGTGGTGGAGGCACGTTCGCGCGACATGGCGTTCTACGAGTGCCTTATCCGCATGGAGCGGCAAGACGGGCAGGTTCTACTGGCGCCGGACATCGTCCCCGTGGCCGAGAGGCTTGGCCTGATACGTCTCGTCGATCACCGCGTACTTGAACTCGTGGTGGCCGAACTCGCTGAATCGCCGAACGTGCAGCTCAGCCTCAACATCTCGCCCGATACCACGATGGACCCGGACTGGTGGGCTTCAATCGAATCGCTGATGCGCGCGCATCCCGGCGTGGCCGAACGCCTGATCGTTGAAATCACCGAGACTGTCGCGATCCAGGATATCGACGACCTGCGCGGCTTCGTCACGCGGCTGAAAAACTTCGGCAGCCGGATCGCGATCGACGATTTCGGCGCCGGTTACACTTCGTTCCGGAATTTGCGCAAGCTCGGCGTCGATATCGTGAAGATCGATGGCGCCTTCGTGCAGAACATCGCGCGCTCGGCTGACGATCGCGCCTTTGTGCAGACGCTGATCGATCTGGCGCGCCGGCTGGAAATCAAGACGGTGGCGGAATGGGTGCAGGATGACGAGTCCGCGGCGATGCTGCGCGATTGGGGCTGCGATTACATCCAGGGGCGGCTGATCGGGCTCGCGTCCTCGCAACGGCCGTGGGATAGACGGGCTGACGCTGCGCTTCCGGCAGCGAGCTAGAGCATGATCCGGAAAAGTGGATACCGGTTTTCCCTCGGGACAAACGCGAAGCGTTTGCCCGGAGATCATGCTCAAACAAAAAGATAGAGCGGGATGACGATTCGAAGAAAAGTCATGCCGCTCTAGACCCCGTCACTCGTCCTTCTTCGGCTCATCCTTCTTCGGCTCTTTCGACATCCGCTCGAGACGGTCCTGCATGTCCTTCATCTGACGGCGGAGATCGTCGATGTTGTCCTCTTCCGCCGCCGGTTCGGAGGCGGCTTTCTCCGGCTCTGTGCCGGCCGCATTTCCCGTACGGGGGGCTGCGAACGGCTTGAACATCGAGAAGGTTCGCTCGAACATTTCCATGTTGCGGCGAACATGCTCCTCCAGCGGCGCGAATGGCGTCATGCTGAAAGTGGTGGTGAGCTGCTTGCGGAATTTTTCCTGCTCGCGCGTCAGCGTGTCGATGGACTGTTCGAGATAGCGCGGAACCACCATCTGCATGCTGTCGCCGTAGAACCTGATCAGCTGACGCAGGAAGGTGGTCGGCAGCAAATTCTGGCCGGCCTTGTTTTCCTGTTCGAAGATGATCTGCGCCAATACAGAGCGCGTAATGTCATCGCCGGTTTTGGCGTCGTAGACGAGGAAGTCCTCGCCCTCCTTCACCATCGCCGCGAGGTCCTCAAGCGTCACATAGGTACTGGTGCCGGTATTATAGAGCCGCCGGTTGGCGTATTTCTTGATCGTGGTCGGTTGGTCTGTTTTCGCCATGGGCTCACACATGCACACCGGGGACGGGAACCCGACGGCATCGCCGAAGGGCTAACGCGCAACGCATCGCAGCAAAGTAAGCATTTTCAACTGACTTCCGCTACGGTTTTGTGCGGCACGGTTAATTCCAAAGCATAGGCACTGCTCAGGAAACTGCCAAGAGCATCATTTAAAGTGCGCAGCGGCGTCGCCAGCCCCTCTGGCAGATTGACATGCCTCAACTAGCTTAACAGGATAAGGTGAGAGACAAGGCCAACCATCAGGCCTCCGCCATCCCAAGACCTCAAGCCCAGGAGATGTCCATGTCAGACGATGTCGTCATCGTCAGCGCCGCCCGCACCCCGGTCGGCAGTTTCAACGGCGCGTTCGCCACCATGCCGGCCCACGATCTCGGCGCGATCGCCATCAAGGCGGCGCTTGAGCGCGCGGGCATCGAGCCGGCGCGGGTATCCGAGGTGATCATGGGTCAGATTCTGACCGCGGCGCAGGGCCAGAACCCGGCCCGTCAGGCCTCGATCGCCGCCGGCATCCCGGTGGAAAGCCCGGCGTGGGGCGTCAATCAATTATGCGGTTCGGGCCTGCGCACGGTGGCGCTGGGCTACCAGGCGCTGCTCAACGGCGATTCGGAAATCGTCGTCGCGGGCGGCCAGGAATCCATGAGCATGGCCCCGCACGCCCAATACCTGCGCGGCGGCGTCAAGATGGGGCCGGTCGAATTCGTCGACACCATGATCAAGGACGGTCTGTGGGATGCCTTCAACGGTTACCACATGGGCAATACCGCCGAGAACGTCGCCAGGCAGTACCAGATCACGCGCGCCCAGCAGGATGAGTTCGCGGTCGGCTCGCAGAACAAGGCGGAGGCCGCACAGAAGGCCGGCCGCTTCAAGGATGAGATCGTTCCCGTCACCATCAAGTCCCGCAAGGGCGACATCGTGGTGGATACCGATGAATTTCCCCGTCATGGCGCAACGATCGAGGGGATGAGCAAGCTCAAGCCGGCATTCGAGAAGGACGGGACCGTTACCGCCGGCAGCGCCTCCGGCATCAACGACGGCGCGGCCGCGGTGGTGCTGATGACGGCGAAGCAGGCGGCCAAGGAAGGCAGGACCGTGCTGGGGCGGATCGTGTCGTGGGGCCAGGCCGGCGTCGATCCGAAGATCATGGGCACCGGCCCGATCCCGGCCTCCCGCGCCGCGCTGAAAAAGGCCGGCTGGAATGTCGGCGATCTCGATCTGATCGAGGCCAATGAAGCCTTCGCGGCGCAAGCCTGCGCGGTCAACAAGGACCTCGGCTGGGATACCTCCAAGGTCAACGTCAACGGCGGCGCGATCGCAATCGGCCACCCCGTCGGCGCCTCGGGCGCCCGCGTGCTGGTGACGCTGCTGCATGAGATGCAGAAGCGCGACGCCAAGAAGGGCCTCGCCACGCTGTGCATCGGCGGCGGTATGGGCATCGCCATGTGCATTGCACGCGACTAATCATGCGGCGCTACGTGATGAAAACATCATCTCGCAGTCGCACAGCTTGTTGCTAGAATAAAACGCCCGGCGCCTGCGCCGGGCGTTTATTCTTGATGTCGGTCAAACCGGTCGCATAATTCGAAGTTACATAAAAGATGGTTTAAAAAGCGCGTAGGGAAGGATTCGATATGGCACGTGTTGCATTGGTGACGGGGGGAACGCGGGGTATTGGTGCGGCGATCAGCAAGGCTCTGAAGGCCGCCGGCTACAAGGTCGCCGCCAGCTATGCGGGCAATGATGCCGCGGCGGACAAATTCAAGACGGAAACCGGCATCCCCGTCTACAAATGGGATGTCAGTTCGTTCGACGCCTGCGCCGACGGCGTCAAGAAGGTCGAAGCCGACCTCGGCCCGGTCGACGTGCTCATCAACAATGCCGGCATCACCAAAGATGGCGCATTCCACAAGATGACGCTCGAGCAATGGAATGCGGTGATCAACACCAATCTCGGCTCGCTGTTCAACATGACGCGTCAGGTGATCGAAGGCATGCGCGCGCGAAAATTCGGCCGCGTCATCAACATCTCCTCGATCAACGGCCAGAAGGGTCAGTTCGGCCAGGTCAACTATTCCGCGGCGAAAGCCGGCGATATCGGCTTCACCAAGGCGCTCGCGTTGGAGAATGCCAAGGGCGGCATCACGGTGAATGCGATCTGCCCGGGCTATATCAACACCGAGATGGTGCAGGCGGTGCCGAAGGAGGTGTTGGAGAAAAGCATCCTGCCGCTGATTCCGGTCAATCGCCTCGGTGAGCCCGACGAAATCGCGCGCGCCGTGGTGTTCCTCGCCGCCGACGAGGCGGGCGCCATCACCGGCTCGACGCTCTCGATCAACGGCGGGCAATATATGGTGTGATTGTTGTCTTCGTCATTGCGAGCACTTCGCGACGAAGCAATCCAGTAGATGTTATGTCAGATAGATGGATTGCTTCGCGGAGCCTGTCATCGGGCGCGCATTCGTGCGACCCGTTGGCTCGCAATGACGGACCAATGACCTCACGTACCGCCACGCTGATCGGACTGACCGCGATCCTGATGTGGTCGCTGCTGGCGGTGCTGACGGTGGCCACCGGCAAAATCCCGGCGTTTCAACTGGCGGCGATGACGTTCGCGATCGGCGCGCTGGTGGGATCCCTGACCTGGATCGGGCGGCCGGATGCCGTCAGCGCATTGTGGCAACCGCCCCTTGCATGGATCGTCGGGGTCGGCGGCCTGTTCGGCTATCACGCACTTTATTTTCTGGCGCTGCGCTTCGCGCCTCCGGCCGAAGCCGGGTTGTTGAACTATCTCTGGCCGCTGTTGATCGTGCTGTTTTCGGCGCTGCTGCCGGGCGAACGGCTGGCGCCGCACCATATCATCGGCGCCGTGCTTGGACTGATCGGCACGGTGCTCCTGTTTGCGGGCAACAGCAGCGGCGGGTCCGCGCCCGGTCAGGTGCCCGGACTGATCGCGGCGTTCGTCGCCGCCTTCGTGTGGGCGTCGTATTCGGTGATGTCGCGCAAGCTCAAATCGGTGCCGACCGACGCGGTGGCGGGCTTTTGTCTGGCGACGGCGCTGTTAGCTGCGGCCGTGCATGGGGCGATCGAGGTTACGGTCTGGCCCGATACCACGGCGCAATGGCTGGCGATCATTGCGCTCGGCGCCGGACCGGTAGGTGCGGCGTTCTATGCCTGGGATATCGGGATGAAGCGCGGCGATATCCGCGTGCTGGGTGCCGCGTCCTATGCGACGCCGCTGCTCTCGACGGCGTTTCTGATTTTGGCGGGTTTTGCCAAGCCGAGCGCCGGGATCGCGATCGCCGCGGTGCTGATCGCCGGCGGTGGCTTGATCGCGGCGAAGGACATGATCACGAGAGGGGATCGCGCCGGCGAAGTCGCGCCCGGCCAAGGCAAGCATCAGCTCGAGCACATCCTTGATTCGATCACCGCATGGGCGGTATCGCGCCCGGACATTCTCGGGCTCGCGCTGATCGGGTCCCAGGCGCGCGGCGCCGCCACGCCGTCATCGGACATCGATTTGATCATCCTCGCCACGGAGCCCGATGCACTTCGCGACCAGGAATGGCCGAACCAGATATCCTGGGCGACGTGCGGGCGCGTCATTGGATGGCGCGATGCCGACTACGGGGCGGTCTGGTCGCGGCATGTTCAATTGAGCGGCGGACCGGAGATCGAATTCAGTTTCGCCGAACGATCATGGGCCGCGACAAGCCCCGTCGACCCATCCACGCCGAATATCGTGCGCGGCGGCTGTCGGGTTCTTGTCGACAAGGAAAAGCTGTTCGAACGATTGAAAGCCGCCATCCGAGCGGATGGCTGAGTGGCGCCCGCTCCGTCGTTAGGCCGCGGGTCGACAGCCCGGTAACCTGCGAATCCGTCATATCGGAGTATCGATTGTGCCGTGCATAGAGGCTTCCTCATGTGAAGCCTCTAAGTAATGAGTTGGTGCGGCAGACCCACCCGATTCCCGAATACATTTCTCAACGGCCAGGGAACCAATCCGGCTCTGCCAATTCGAATTTTGCGAAATCAAAGCCGGGCGCCACGGTGCAGCCCACCAGCGTCCAGTCGCCGGTGCTTTCGGCAG
>WNFD01005808.1_pt2 | contig 17534 bp, 11 predicted proteins | sample 5400491 | NCBI WGS metagenome assembly WNFD01 (sample SAMN13153343, study PRJNA577476) | soil metagenome | isolation source: 120 cm saprolite under Douglas fir tree site 2 hole 2 replicate 2 | place: USA:California | collected 2015-04-18 | reverse complement strand
GGGAGCATTCGTGAAAACGGTCCTTCCTCTTTCGGTGCCTGCCATTCTGACCGTGGTGATCTTTGCGTTCACGCTAACGGTGCAGGAGTTCGTGTACGCGCTGACCTTCATCTCCTCTTCCAGCGAGAAGCCCGTTACTTTGGGAGTCGCGACAGATTTGATCCGCGGAGATATTTTTTATTGGGGCGAATTGATGGGCGCGGCTCTCATTTCCAGCGTTCCGGTGGCGATCGCTTATAATCTCTTTTTGGACCGCTTCATCAGCGGCATCACAGGCGGCGCGGTCAAATAATCGGCCATTTCCGTGCTGCGCCCAGCACGCACGGCTCCTGGTGCCGCGAGACCATCAAGCTGCGAGTTCGATGGAGAATTCAGGCGCCGGCGCGCTCCTGTCTCTGGTCCCGATCCTGTCCGTTCACGACATCACGGTCGTCGCCTTGTGCCTGTCCGGCGGGTTCTTCTTGCGAGAGGCGGCCTCACGCTGTTCGAGGTCTCCACGCGATGACGCCTTCCGTCCGCGCCCGCACGTCGGGCGAGGCCAGACACGTGGCGACCGCCTCATACCCGGGCGCACAAGGATAGGGGGCGACCCTGATCGGCGGGCTGTGATTGGCGGGACAGAAAATGATCGACTCGTCGGCCCCCATTGCGGCCAAGTCCAGGATCGCGGACGAGCGCGTGAGCAGGAAAAGCGGGCGCGCGCCGGGCCCGCGGCGGCGCAGGTGGGCGATCAGGGCCTCCTGCGCGGCCTGGTCCAGTCCCTGTTCCACCATGTCGACGACCACGATGGCCGCGTCTTGCGATTCCAATCCGACGAGCAGGGCAACCAGGGCGCCTGACGCCGCCGCACAGTCTTCAACGAGCCAGGCCAAGGTGTTGTCGACCCTGGACCGGAGTGCCGGATCTCCGTCCAATTGCGCCCGAGCTGCCGCGCCGCCGTGCTCCAATCGATCGAGGCCCAGGAAGGCCGCGTGAGGCAGAGTTTCGGCGAGACGCCTGGCCAACCGCGTTTTGCCGCTGCCCAACGGGCCGATAATGTAATTCAGCGGCCGCACGTCGCGCAGTTCGAACCGTTCGCCGCCCCAAGGCCAGGGAAGATCGAAGGCGACGCTGAATCCGGCCGGCGCTCCCAGCAGGCGCGCCAGTTCTCCGGCTGTCGGGGACTTGCCCTGCGCGATACCGCTCCGAAGGTCGCGGACCTTCTCGATCGCGCCGGCCAGCTCCCGGATTCGCCCTTCGAGTGTCGCCTGATGCGCGGCCAGGGCCGGCTCCAGGCCTTGAGGATCATCTCCGAGCACCCGCGCGATCTGGGACAGGCTCAGTCCAAGCGCGCGCAGGGTGACGATCTCGGCGGCCCGGGTCATCTCGTCGGGACCGTAGGCCCGCCAGCCGGCTGCGGTGCGGCCGGGGGTTATCAGGCCGTGCTGCTCATAGAGCCGCAACGCCTTTGCGGAGACGCCGAGCCGCTGCGCGGCTGCGGCGGGGTTGAGGAATCTGGCGGAAGAGCTCACGAATCACCTCGGTGTTTGCTGACCGCTGTCCTTATCGGGGCGGTCCCGGGGGCCGGGTCAAGCGGGCGTTCGCGCCCTGCCGCAAGTCCCACGAATCCCGGTGCAAATCCGCGTTCCGGTGGATTGACGGCGGCTGTCCGGTAGGGGACAAGCCCGCCGATTGATGTTATGCGGGCCGCGCGGAACCGCGACCAGACCGCGGACGCGCGACAAGACCGGGAAGGGACGCCACATGACCTTGCATACGGGAAGGCATTTTCTCCAGATTCCAGGACCGACCAATGTGCCCGAGCGGGTGCTGCGGGCCATGGACATGCCGGCCATGGACCATCGCGGTGCCGAATTCGCCGAGATCGGCTTTGCGGTGCTCTCCGCGATGCAGCGGGTGTTCCGCACCAAGCAGCCGGTGATCATCTACCCCTCGTCCGGCAGCGGCGCCTGGGAAGCCGCGATCGTCAACACGCTGCAGCCGGGCGACAAGGTGCTGATGGCCGAGACCGGGCAATTCGCGGTGTTGTGGCGCGGCATCGCCGAGAAGTTCAAGCTCGACGTCGATTTCATGCCGGGCGACTGGCGCCGCGGCGCCGATATCGGCGAGATCGAGGCGCGTCTTGCCGCCGACCGGCAGCACAAGATCAAGGCCGTGATGGTCGTGCATAACGAGACCTCGACCGGCTGCGTGACGCCGCCGCTCGAGGTTCGCAAAGCGATGGACCGCGCCAAGCATCCCGCGCTTCTGATGGTCGACACCATCTCCGGCCTCGGCTCGATGGACTATGAGCACGACGCCTGGGGCATCGACATCTCGGTCGCGGGTTCGCAAAAGGGATTGATGCTGCCGCCGGGCCTCGGCTTCAACGCAGTCTCGGAAAAGGCGTTCGCGGTCGCCAAGGCCAACCCTGGGATGCGCTCCTATTGGGACTGGCAGGATGTCATCGCGATCAACAAGGCCGGCACATGGCCCTATACGCCCGCGACAAATTTACTGTTCGGGCTCAGGGAAGCCGTTAAGATGCTCGAAGAAGAAGGTCTGGAGAACGTGTTCGCACGCCACAAGCGCCATAGCGCGGCGACCCGCGCCGCGATGAAGGTCTGGGGCCTGGAAACCCAGTGCCAGGATCCGCAGGCGCATTCGCCGGCGCTCACGGGCGTGGTGATGCCCGAAGGCCACGACGCGGACCATTTCCGCAAAGTCGTGCTGGAGAATTTCGACATGTCGCTCGGCACCGGGCTCAACAAGGTCAAGGGCAAGCTGTTCCGGATCGGCCATATCGGACACTTCAACGATTTGATGCTGATGGGCACTTTGTCCGGCGTCGAGATGGGGCTCGATCTTGCTCAGGTGCCGCATCGCTCAGGCGGCGTGCTCGCCGCTATGGAAGTTCTGAAGGGCCGCGACATGTTTTCGATGCCGAAGACCGCTGTGGCCTGAGCTGATTTCGATTTTGTGCAACAGAAAGAAAGCGCGATGAACGCACCCGTCACCGGCACCGAAGACCTGATCTATTCCGTCACCGATGGCATCGCGCGGATCACCTTCAACCGGCCGCAGGCGCGCAACGCGCTGACCTTCGCGATGTACGAGCAGATGGCCTCGATCTGCGAGACCATCAACGGCGACCGCTCGATCAAGGCGCTGATCCTGACCGGCACCGGCGACAAGGCGTTCGCCTCCGGCACCGACATCTCGCAGTTCCGCGCCTTCAAGACGGCGCAGGATGCGCTCGACTATGAGGCGCGGATTGATCGGGTGCTGGGCACGCTTGAGACGTGCCGGGTGCCCGTCATCGCGGCCATCGCCGGCGCCTGCACCGGCGGCGGGGCGGGGATCGCGGCCTGCTGCGACATCCGGATCGGCACCGACACGACGCGGATCGGCTTTCCGATCGCGCGCACGCTCGGCAACTGCCTGTCGATGTCCAACATCTCGCGCGTGGTGTCGCTGGTCGGGCCGGCGCGGACCAAGGACATGATCTTTAAGGCACGCCTGGTGGAGGCCCAGGAGGCGCTGGCGCTCGGGCTTCTCAGCGAAGTGGTGCCTGATGTCGCGACCTTGCAGCAGCGCGCCGACGAAACCGCCAAGCTCATCGCCTCGCATGCGCCGATCACGCTCGAAGTCACCAAGGAAGCGGTGCGCCGCATCCGCAGGACGCTGTCGCGCGAAGAGGGCGAGGACCTGATCCTGAAGGCCTATATGAGCGAGGATTTCCGCGAGGGCATGGACGCCTTCCTCAACAAGCGCGCACCGAACTTCAAGGGCAAGTAGTGCGCCTGAGCGGCTTCGATCTCATCGTCACGAGGTGGCTGATGTTTAAAGCCGAGGCATTCCAATGAGTAACTCTTGAAATTGCCGCCAGCACGTTTCTTCCGCGACGATGACTATGCGCTCTATTCCCTGATGTGCCGGCTCGGCTCCATGCGCTCATGCAGCACGCGGACGATCTCGATCAGGCCGGGACCATATGATCGCTCTCATGGAATCGGTCATCTGGAGCGTTTTCCAGCGAAGTGGCCCCCGGTTCGCGCAAAGAAAACGCGTCAAAACAAAAAGCTAGAGCCTTCGTTCCGATTCAATCGGAACGGAAAAGGCTCTAGGACCAATCTATCTCCCGGGAGGATTCGTCGCTGACCAGTTGCGAAACTGATTGAAGAGGTCGCGATGGTTCTGTTCTTGACTGGCGCTTGGAGTTGGAGCTGCTTCTAATCGATTGCGCTGCTCCGCTTGCGGCTGCAGCTTTCCCAGCAACTCTTCTGCAGCTCGAAACCTGGTCCAGCCGGAAAGCGAAGAGGCCAGATTGATCTCCTGCCATTTGGGATGGAACGGCGGCTTTTGGAACTGGTCGAACCGATTGAAGAAATATTCCACGAAGCGTGCGACGCGGCGATATCGGTCGGTGTTGGGAGGCCAGTTATACACCGCCAGCACCTGCGGCACCCCGATCGTTTCCACGGATGTGCCAGGCGGGATCAGATTGGGATAGTCCGTCGACGTAAGTTTGGTCGGAACGTAGTAATCCAGCAAATTCTTCGAAAACGGCACCGTCAGGAAGTGGAATCCCGGCTCCGGCTTGAATTTCGTGAAAAGATCGGTCGGCTTGCCGGTGACATGCACGACACCCGCGATCTCGCCGGTCCGCATCTTTTCGAGTGCGATCGAGTTGTTGATGAAGATCTTTTCCGCATTGATGTGAAGGCGATCGAACAGAATGCCACCCGTCAGGTTCGCCGCGCTCCCCACGGTGTTGAAGCTCACCTTCTTGCCTGCGAGATCCTCCAGTGTCCTGATCTCGGGACGAACGTAGACGTGAACCTCGTTGATGTAGAACTTACCTTTGATGTGTGCAAGCGTTCCGTTGCGGACAAATTCGTCGAGCACGTCGGCCGAGGTGATCGTGATATCGACGCCCTTGAGGTAGAGCAGGTCTTCGACATTGCCGAGTGCCCCGTAAGTCACTATCGGCAGCACGCGCAGGTTAGGTCTATCGTCCGTGACCTTGGCCATTTCGGCTGCGAAACGAATGTTCGTGCCTTCGAGCAGCCCACCGGCAATACCGACCGTCCACTCATTCGATTCCTGGACCTTGCCTCCCTCGCCTAAAGTGGTTGCAGTCGTAGTAGGTCCGCTTCGGGCGGTCTGTGAGTAGGCAATTGACGTCACCATCCCCAATGTCGCTGTGAGCACGCTCATCAGTCTCCATTAACATGCAAAAAACATATAAAAGCGGCGGCGGCGAGGACAAAAACTTAGTCAGGGCCAATTTCGAAAGCTCTGCCGTTTGGGGTGGTCGGTGCATCGGCGATCGCTCGGATGACTTTGTTAGGGAAGGCCAGCTTCAGCAGTCTTTCGTTGAACAAATTCCATAACGTCGGTCAGTGAAGTCTAGCGAATGCTCTCCTTTCGCAATTTTCGCAATGACCGGTGTTTCAAACGCCGATAGGCGAATGCACCGTACTGGCAGACGTCCTGCTTGCACCATTCGATACAAGCGGGCGCCGAAGCTCAAAGGGAAGTTGTTCTTTCAATGCGCTGCAATCCAACGCCAAAATCGCAGGCGGCGCGGCGAGAGCTTGCTTGAAACCGCCATATTGAGCCCGCACAATGTTGTCCGATAAGCGTGTCGGCCCGTGCCGCGGCGCAAGAATGATCTGGGGAATCAAACACGTGCGACACCTAACCAAAACGGCAGCCGCGCTGGCGGCTGTGCTCCTAAGCGCGCCCGCGATCGCCGGCTGGGAGCCGAGCAAGCCTGTCGAAATCGTCGTCGCGGCCGGCGCCGGTGGCGCGTCCGACCAGATGGCGCGGATGATGCAGGCCGCGATCCAGAAGAACAATCTGATGAAGCAGCCGATGGTGGTCTCGCTGAAGGGCGGGGCCTCCGGCGCCGAAGCGCTGATGTACATGAAGTCCAGCGAGGGCGACCCCAACAAGGTGCTGATCGCCTATTCGCTGATCTACATGCTGCCGCTGTCGGCCAAGATTCCCTTCAACTGGCGCGAGCTGACGCCGGTGTCGGTGATCGCGCTCGACCAGTTCGTGCTGTGGGACAACAGCGCCGGGCCGAAGACGGTGAAGGAGTTCATCGCGACCGCGAAGGCGGCAGCCTCGCCGTTCAAGATGGGCGGCACCGGTTCCAAGCGCGAGGACCACGTGCTGACGGTGTTCGTCGAGCAGAAGACAGGCGCAAAGTTCTCCTATCTGCCCTACAAGTCGGGCGGCGAAGCCGCGACGCAACTGGTCGGCAATCACACCGAATCCAACGTCAACAACCCGTCCGAGAACCTCGAAGTGTGGCGGGCCGGGCAGGTGCGCCCGCTCTGCGTGTTCGACAAGGAGCGGATTTCCTACACCGCCAAGGTGACCGAGACGCAGTCCTGGCACGACATCCCGACCTGCAAGGAAGAGGGGCTCGACGTGCAGTATCTGATGCTGCGCGCCATGTTCCTGCCCGGCAAGGTCACGGCTGAGCAGGAGGCGTTCTACGCCGACCTGTTCCAGAAGGTGACGCAGACGCCTGAATATAAGGACTACATGGAAAAGCAGGCGCTGAAGCCGATCTTCCTCACCGGCAAGGACATGCTGAAGTTCCTCGAGGAGGACGACACGCTCAACAAATCGCTGATGACCGAAGCGGGATTTGTTGCAAACTGACTTGTTGCCTAGCGACCTCTGCTCTGGTCTGATGTCCAGCGAGGCATCTAGTATCATGGCGCTGGCGGATGACCGGATGATCCGCCCGAGCCTGTCGTCGGCCGGCGCAACGCGCCAAGCCGGCGGCGGGTGATGAGGGTTTGTTTGGTTGAGAGCGTTTTCGAGCGAAAGCCTGCCTCGGACTTGATCCGGGGTGGGTTACCGGTTCGCGTGAAGAGAACGCGTCAGAATAAGAGGCGAGAGCCTCCGTTCCGAATTTCATCGGAACGGAACGGCTCAAGGAATAAATGTCTGAGTCCGAACTAGAAATCGTCGTCGACGATCCCACCGCGCCGGAAGACGATTCCCCCGCGGTCACCAGCGTCCGCATCGTCGACGTTGTCGTATCGATCCTGCTGCTGGCGCTCGCGGTCGCGCTCGGTTACGACAATTGGCGCACCGGCATCGGCTGGGATTCGACCGGCCCGCAGCCGGGCTACTTCCCGTTCTATCTGTCGGTGATCCTGGCCGGCGCGAGCCTTTATGGTCTTGTCACGGCCTATCTGTCGCGAAAGGAAGCCGCGGAAACCTTCGTCACCCGAGCGCAGCTTCGCCGGGTCATGGCCGTGTTCGTGCCGACGCTATTGTTCTGCCTGATGACGCAGTTCCTCGGGCTCTATGTCGCGAGCTTCGTCCTGATCGCCGGCTTCATGCGCTTCGTCGGCAAGATCGCGCTGTGGAAGTCGCTGCTGACTGCGTTCCTGTTCACCGCGCTGATGTTCGTCACTTTCGATATCGCGTTCGACGTCATCATGCCCAAGGGACCGCTGGAAGCGGCCTTTGGCTACTGACGAGTCGATATGCCTACTCCCGTCATTGCGAGGAGCGAAGCGGACGAAGCAATCCAGGGCCGCGCTCATAGCACTGGATTGCTTCGCGGAGCCTGTCATCGGGCGGCGCCTTGCGCCGACCCGTTGGCTCGCAATGACGACAACTGGATCAATTGATGGAAGCGTTCGGCCTACTGCTGCACGGCTTTGCCGTCCTTATGACCTGGAAGACGCTGGCGCTGATGATGGTCGGGCTGGTGCTCGGCATTTTCGTCGGCGTGCTGCCGGGGCTCGGCGGCCCCAACGGCGTGGCGATCCTGCTGCCGCTCACCTTCACGATGGACCCGACCTCGGCGATCGTGATGCTGTCCTGCATTTATTGGGGCGCGCTGTTCGGCGGCGCCATCACCTCCATCCTGTTCAACATCCCGGGCGAGGCCTGGTCGGTCGCGACCACCTTCGACGGCTATCCGATGGCGCAGCAGGGGCAGGCGGCCGAGGCGCTGACGGCGGCCTTCACCTCGTCGTTCATCGGCTCGCTGGTCGCGGTGCTTCTGATCACGTTCCTGGCGCCGGTGATCTCGTCATTCGCGCTCAAATTCGGGCCGCCGGAATTCTTCGCGGTGTATTTCCTGACGTTCTGCTCCTTTGTCGGGCTCGGGCGCGAGGACAAGCACAAGACCGTGATCTCGATGGCGCTCGGCCTGTTGCTTGCGGGCGTCGGCATGGACACGGTGTCCGGGCAACTGCGCATGACCTTCGGCTCGGCCGAATTGCTGCGCGGGATCAATTTCCTGGTCGCGGTGATCGGCCTGTTCGGCATCAGCGAAATCCTCTTGACCATGGAGGAGCGGCTGGCGCTGCGCGGGCACGCCGCCAGCATCTCGCTGCGCGTCGTATTGTCGGTGTGGCGCGACCTGCCGAAATACTGGGTGACGCTGCTGCGATCCTCCTTCATCGGCTGCTGGCTCGGCATCACGCCGGGCGGCGCGATCGCGGCGTCCTTCATGGGCTACAATCTCGCCAAGCGCTTTTCGAAGGATCCGGACAGTTTCGGCAAGGGCCGCATCGAGGGCGTGTTCGCGCCGGAAACCGCGGCGCACGCCTCTGGCACCGCGGCGCTGCTGCCGATGCTGGCGCTTGGCATTCCCGGCTCCGGCACCGCGGCGATCCTGCTCGGCGGCTTGATGGTGTGGGGGCTCAATCCCGGGCCGCTGCTGTTCATCGAGCACAAGGATTTCGTCTGGGGCCTGATCGCCTCGATGTATCTCGGTAATGTCGTCGGCCTCGTGCTGGTGCTCACCACGGTGCCGATCTTCGCCTCCATCCTGCGCGTGCCGTTCGCAGCAGTCGCGCCGATGATCGTAGTGTCCTGTGCGATCGGCGCCTATGCGATTCAGAACGCGATGTTCGACATCTGGCTGATGCTCGGCTTCGGCGTCGTCGGCTACATTTTCAAGAAGATCAGTATCCCGCTCGCGCCGTTCACGCTGGCATTGGTGCTCGGCAGCCGCGCCGAGGATGCGTTCCGCCTGTCGATGATCGGCTCCGGCGGCGACATGAAAGTGTTCTGGTCCAACGGTCTGGTCGGCTCGATCACCACATTGGCGATCGTGCTGTTGTTCTGGCCGGTGATCGGCAAGGCATTCGATGGCGTCGGACGATTGTGGCGTCCGGCAAAGGTGGCCGGGTAGCGAGGCTTTGTCTGGCCCGCGATCAGCCTTCGATGCAGGCTCCGGCGCGTCACACCACCTTGCGCTCCCTGAGATCCGCGATCTCGTCTTTGCCAAAGCCGAACTCCGCCAGCACCTCCTCGGTCTGCTCGCCGAATTCCGGCGGCGGTGCCGCCATCTTGCTTGGCGTGCGCGACAGCTTGACCGGCTGGCCGACCAGGCGGATGTGGCGGTCGTCCTCGTTCGGAACGTCCTGGGCCATGCCGAGATGCTTGACCTGGGCGTCCTCGAACATCTGGTCGATCGCATAAATCGGCCCGCAGGGCACGCCGGCCGCGTTGAGGTCGTTGACCCAGGTCTCGGTGGATTTCTTCTCGGTGAGCTTGTTGATCGCGGCGTTCAGCGGGTCGCGGTTCTTGGAGCGTGCCGGCGCGGTGGCGTAGTCGGGATCGGTGATGAACTCGGGCGCGCCGAGCGTCTGCGCGCAGCGTTCCCAGATCCGTCCCCCCGTGGTGGCGATGTTGATATAGCCGTCGGAGGTCTTGAACACGCCGGTCGGGATGCTGGTCGGATGGTTGTTGCCGGCCTGCTTCGCCACGTCCTTTTCCATCAGCCAGCGGGCCGCCTGGAAATCCAGCATGAAGATCTGCGCTTGCAACAGCGAGGTTTGCACCCACTGGCCCTCGCCGGACACCTCGCGCTCCAAGAGTGCGGTCAAAATCCCCATCGCGCAGAACAGGCCCGCGGTCAGGTCGGCCACGGGAATGCCGACCCGCATCGGGCCTTCGCCGGGCGCGCCGGTGATCGACATCAATCCGCCCATGCCTTGCGCGATCTGATCGAAGCCGGGGCGCTTGTGATAGGGGCCGTCCTGGCCGAAACCGGAGATGCTGCCATAGACGATGCGCGGATTGACCTTGCGCACGCTCTCATAGTCGATGCCGAGCTTGGTCTTGACGTCGGGCCGGAAATTCTCGACGACCACGTCGGCCTGTTTCGCCAGCCGCATGAAGACCTCGAGGCCCTTGGGGTCCTTCAGATTGAGCGTCATCGCCCGCTTGTTGCGGTGCAAATTCTGGAAATCGGAACCGCGGCGCGGGCCGCCCATCTGCTCCTCGCCATCGGCAAGCAGCGCGTCGATCTTGATGACATTGGCGCCCCAATCCGCGAGCTGGCGGACGCAGGTGGGGCCCGCGCGAACTCGGGTCAGATCGAGCACGGTGAAGCGGGACAGGGCTTGGGAGGCACGCGGGAAAGCCATACGACGGACTCCGGAACGGGAAGGAACGGACGATCGCCTGTTTGATGGGTCAAATCCGCCCTGAATTCAATATCGGATCGCGATTGTCACCGCGGTGCGACCGGCAAATCGGAGTTCGGATGGCGTGCCGCGCGGGCGGCGGGCCATCACGACGCAATACGCGTCGGTCCGATCTGGCGCCGCTCCGCGCGGTATAGGGAACCTCTGCCATAGAGGGTGGGGAGGTCCCCGGGGGCAGGTGCTCCAATAGGATTGTGCTCGCGCCGGTTGAAGCCGTAACAGCCGCGGCTTCAGTCCATGCCCGTTTAGGCGCTCGCGTACCTTCGCCGCGGCGGGCAGTTTTTCATGTGTCGGTATGAATGTTGCGATCGTCGCCGGCGCCGGCGATCGAACGTAGCGGCTCCGCCGCTAGTCCGGCTTTGCGGAAGCGTCAAACCACGAGGGAAGGGCGTTCGCGAGCACCAGTTTGAGCGCTTCGACCGAATGTTGATCGCTGAAAGCGTCGAACGCGAAGCGATCCTTTGGCTGCGCCGCAAGCCAGCATAGCTTTTCCAGAATGGCCTTCGCGCTGCCCTCGGGCGCGACGGCGCCGATGTTGGCGCAGCCGACGCGCTCACCCATCAGGGACTTTTCCGACACCAGGATCGGGCGGCGAAAGCCGGCCGATTTGGTGAGTGAATTCGACGAGCTGCCGAAGCCTTGATAGACGGCGTAGACGATGTCGCTTGCCATGATCAGGCTGTTATAGTCGCGTTCGCTCGCGATGTATCCTTGGGAGAGATGGACGTTTTCGGGCGGTCGCGTATAGAACGATCGAATGCGGCCTTTGTGCTGGCCGAAGCTCTCCCAATGGACCTCGCCGATCAGCGCGAAGAAGAAGCGGTCGGGATCGGCGGCGGCGACGACATCGAGCAGTGTCGAGATGCCCTTATGTGCGGCGATGGAGCCGATCTGCAGCACGATCGTCCGGCTGCCTGCGCGTTTGCGCAGGTCGCGGGCGAGGCTCGACGGGTCGGTCGGAGCTTCCAGATCGGCCACATCCGGAGCGAGCGCGAAATGCAGCTGCGGTGTTGCGTCGGCGTAGGCGGCGATGCCCGAAGGCACCAGGAAGACGCCGCCTCGCGCATTCCTTGATTTGAAGTAGCCCTCGATGTCCGCGTTCGGGCGGCGGGCCAGCCGCGGATGAAACAGGATTCCGATCCATGGCCGCGAGCCGGGACGATCGAGTGCGGCGATATTTCGCCGCTGCTCGACCATCAGGTCGAGATAGAGGAAAAACACGAGATCAGGCGCCGGCCCTCCTTGGACCGAAATGGCGCCATGAACGCATTCGACCAGGTCCGAGAAGCGTATTCGGCCGACGTCGAAATAGAACGGCAGGTTCAGGGCCCGCGCGAGCCGGGTCTGCAGCAAGCGGCGACCAAGCGCGCGCTCAATCCGCCCGAGCTGATGCCGAATTGACGAGGGAATAAGCGCCAACAATGCGCGGCGAGGCACACGCAAGCATTGCGTCAGAATGCCCGGCAGTCCCTCGTCCTGCCAGACAAGCCGCGAGCGTTGCGTCAGGCTCATTTTCGATCGCGCGGAAGTGCCGGTTGATCTCTCCGTGTGACATGCAGGATCAGATGGGACAAATGTCCGAGCTTGATCGAACGACATGAATTTGAAGGATGGCCCCAACGCCGGATTGCAGCGCGCGAGATAATCGGTCGTGTCGCCATCGGCTTTGGCTAGAAGAACCACTTGATATCCGAGTTCTAGAAGGGCCCTGGAATAAAGGCGCGCATAGGCGTCCAGATGGCCGCGTCCCGAGATCGGATTGACAAGAAAAATGGATTTCATCGGCTGATTCTTGGACGGAGACTTTGCTTGATTGATGCTGATCGAACGGTTCAGTCGAGCACGGTACGGTTCAGTTGTTCCGGCTGCCCAATCCTGACGCCGGTGTACCAGCACAGTTTCGAATCATCCATGTCGGTTGTTGGTTCCTTCGAAATTATAGCCGCGACAACCTCCGAGGTCACATGCATCGGGCGATGGAAGGAGAGCGATTCAAAATCAGCCGAACGGTGGATGGACCGGAAATGGTGCGGCATCACGGTAGGGCGTGTAACCCGATACGCGGAAGGCCGGCACCATGGCCGCGATCGCGCCTGAGTCGGTGGCCAAATAGACATCATCGAACAGCCGGCCGATCCCGCTGATGCGGTACCGGTCGATCGAGCAAGGGCCCACCGCTTTTAACGCCTCGCGATCGACCGGTCCGTGTGGTTCGAAGGGCTGGCCATCCCTGGGATCTGGTGAGGAAGCATTGCGCCGCGCTCGATGGCGCGTCGCTGCCTGCGCTAAAGTTGCTGGGCATGACCACGTCCCGCGATAGGATTTACGAGAAAAATCGATTTCATCGGCTGATTCGTGGAACTAGCCTGATCGACCCTAACCGAAGCTCCATCTATCCAGTACAGGCTGTTCCTAGCCAATCGCTCAGGTCCAGCATCACGTGATCTACCAGCGCCTTTCCGGCGCTGGCGCGCTCGCAGCGTCAAAGGATCTTTCTTTGCCATAGTATTGACGGGCTCTCGTATACGCCCATTTCGAACAAGTGCTGCTCTAGTTTCCAGGAGGCAAGCAAGTTGTGCGTTGGCGATAGTGCGGCGGCTATTTCGTCCTTTGCAATTACTCTCGCGGCTAGCTTGTAGATATATCCATCGCGAGCGACGCTCTGCACGAACGGTTGCTCCCGGTCGGAGAACGGTGTCCGGCAAATCATGATCAGGTCAGATTGCGAGGCGGCAGCCAGCGGCGTCTTCCAGTCACTTAGATACTGCAGCGATCCACTAAAGAGCGCGAGATCATATCGAAGCGGTTCAATTTCTCTTAAGAAACGTATCTTTGACGATTTGACTCCCTCGTTTGCAGCGACTTGCTCTTCTGTCTCCACGACGGTCCACCTCTCCTCGACGCATTCCTTAAAGTAGGAACTAACGACGGCTTTCATCCGACCGGCGCCGCCGCCAAAGTCGAGCACGTTTATCTCCGCGCCCTTCTTCCTAAGCGCGGCCAAGGCGACGGCCGCGAGTATGGGAGCGTCAAAATCTCTCAAATCGTCCAACGGGACCTGATCGGAGAACGCCCCACACAGATTAGGATCGTTGTAACTCCGGCCGGCATCTTCCTGAGCTGCCCGAAATGAAGGGCGCGGTGAACAGGAAAGCGGCTGGGGAACGTGAGGCCTCTCCGCGGCCTGTAGTGAACGACGAGAAGCTCGCCAAAGACTGACGGCTGAATAAAGCGATGGCGGCGCAATCTGCCTCACCGCAAATTTGATCGTTTCGGCGAAAGTCACCATCGTTGTTCCTTTCTTCCTCTTTCTGCCAAAGGAAAGTATTTCTATGACTATGCAATCGGTTGGATCAAGGTCGACTCTTGAAACACCGGAAAGCAACGCGCCGCCCTTCTCATTCGGGGGAGGGCCGCGCCTATTGGCTATGTGGATGGAGAACGGTTGGCAAGACCGCTTTTTACAGCTAGAGCGACGGCTCGTTTTGGTAAACGTTAGAGTTGAAGCTATCTTTAGGTTACTAGGCGAGCCAATCAAGTCTGCCTGGAGTGCTCGCTATGGACATTCTTCAGAAAGGAATTCAAAAAGCTGTCAATACAAAAACGATGTCTGCTCGTCAGGATTCGTATCCGCGAAACTACAACCTTCGCACGAAGGCGACGTAATGTGGACGGTTTAAGACATCTCGGCAAAAGGGCTTCGAAAGCATTGATCATCAGGGTGTCCAATATGTTATGTGCTTAGCAATCGCGGACTTGGTGATGATCGGGCGATCTTTCGAGGCAGATCCTGAGATTCCGAGCAGGAATGGCTTGTGCCAACAAAGTCAGCAGGAACTTCGTGCGAAATATTTTGAATGCCGGTGGAATGAAAGGCTGCATTGGAATTCGAACGAATCAGGTGCTCTCTATCGTGATGGCATCGATCGTACTTTCGGCCTGGCTCATCGGACCACAGGTGATCCGTGCCTCCTGGGGCATTATCGACGACCATGACACGCTGAAGATGATTGGCGCCGGTAACCATCATCTTCCACTCGACCAATATTTCCATGTCATGTTCACGCAGACCGAGATGGGGATGATCGGCCACTACCTCCGCTTTCGCCCGTTTTACTATCCAGCGCTGCTCGGCGAGGCCGTCGTGTGGGGCGACAATGTCCATCTCTGGTATGCCTGTCGTGTCGGATTGCTGGCGATCTTCATCGCCGGCATCTGGGCGGCCATCGCACGGCACCTCGGCATCATCGTCGGTCTGTGCGTCGTTCTCCTGGTCATGAGGGGGTCGTATTGGGGCGATGTGTGGGCTCGTCTCGGTCCCGGCGAAATCTATGGTGCCGCCGGACTGGGATTATGGCTTGTCGGCCTCGACGGGATGTTCGCGTCGACCGACAACCGTTTCCGCAACCTGAGCATGCTCGCGGTGACCGTGGGCACCGTCATGATGGTCGGCAGCAAGGAAACCTTGTTCCCGTTCGCCGGCTACTCGATCTGTGTGTTTGCGATTGCCGTCTATTTGCGGCGCGATTCGCTGGCCGCCAAGATCCATCTCGGCCTGATGCTGGCCTATAGCGCGATGACGGCCGCCGTCATCGGTCTCGCGCTGTCGCGCGCCGGCGAGGATTTTTTAGGCCGGCCGGTCGGAATGGTGGAGCGCGTGGTGCAGATCGTCGCACCATTGACGGCCTCCGTGGAGAAGTTCGTCGTGCCCGCGCTGCTGTTGCTCACCCTGACAGCGGCGTTCACGCGCTGGCGGCCGGCAGAAAGAGCCGACTTTCGTGACAGCTGGTTGAGGCCCGCTCTGGTCTATTCCGCGGGCGTCGTTCTGCTCTGGAGCCTCTATCTCTCGCAATATGTCGGCTATGACGGCCAATGGCCCACCGGCTATCGATACGACTTCCCCGGCCTGCTGGCCATTCCGGGGTTCGTCGTCGGCAGCGTGATGTTCCTGGTCGCGGTGTCGCGACCCTATCCCTTGCTCGGTCGCGCGATCCGGGGGGGCGCCGTCGCGGCGGCACTCGCGATCATCGTCCTTTCGCTCAAGGCAATCCCGTTCCCGCTATCGAACGCCGTCGCGGAGAATATCGGCCGAACCGCGAAATTTCAGAAGATGCTGGGTGAGCTGACCGAGCTTGCCAAAAAGGATCCGCAACAGCCGATCATCCTGCGGGCGAATGGCGCCTGGACCTACGAGAAAATTGTGTCGGTGGCGGTCTATCTTCACAACTACTATGAGGTCGCCAATCCGATTGCCGTGAGGTTCTATTCGGATGGCAGCACGGATCCGAAATATATCAGCCTCGGTGAGGCCATCAGACAGTGGGAGCAGAACGGCGGGCGAGGGCAACTCGTCCCCTTCGGCTCCATCGCCGAACGTGCAAAGTCGGGTTGCCTGAGCATCGGGCTCGACGGTCCCACGGAGCCGGGTTGCAGCGGTGGGTTCGAGATGTAGGAAGCGGAATTCGATACGTCTTCGATACGTCATTGCGGCGCGTTCTGACCGCAGCGAGAATGGCGCGGAACTGTTCCGAGGGATGCGCTTGCGATACCGAAGTCGTATTCTACGACTCAGGCTTTGTCGAAGCTATCGATGGCTAATCACCGTCTTGGGAATCTCGGCAACGATTGTATCGAGAAGCTGCCGGCAAATCGCATTGTCGAGAATGGTAACCGTCGTCCCGCTCGAATGTCTACTCTAGTTAAAGTTGTGTAATATCCGATATAGCATCTTTTAGATGTGCTTGTTTCGCGGATAAAATTATGCTCCATCAGGACAAGTTCGAGGTTCGTCTCCTTCGATATGTCGATGCCCGCCGCACTGCTTGACGACTGGGATTTGGACACGAGGATTTGGCGCGACCTAGTGTCCAGTCCGACGGTGCATCGGTGTTATTCAACTCGGCGTCATTTATTTTTGGCTTTTTTCCGCTTGTCCTTTTGGGGTTCTTTCTGCTGGGGCATTTTGGGCTGCGAACTCTGGCGGTTGCCTGGACGCTAATTGCATCTCTCGTATTCTATGGCTGGGACGACCCTCGAAGGCTGCTGCCGATCATCATTGTATCGGCGACGTTTAATTTCCTTGCTGGTCGTGCACTAGCCCGAAAACCTCGTCGTAGCGTTTTGTTCATCGGGATCGCAGCGAACCTGATGGTGTTGTCATATTTCAAGTATGCAAACTTTCTTCTCGACAATGTCGCGCTTTTGACCGGTTTGGTCTTGCCGACGGTCGAGATACCGCTTCCGATCGGCATTTCGTTTTACACTTTCACCCAAATCGCTTTTCTGGTCGACGCATATCGCAAAGAGGCCGCAGAATATGAACCCCTGCAGTATGGCCTTTTCGTCACTTATTTCCCACACCTGATTGCGGGACCGATCCTTCACCACAAGGAGATGATGCCGCAGTTCAATGATCCGAACACGTTCCGGCCCCAACTGGACGCGATCATCCGCGGCTTGAGCTGGTTTACCTTTGGATTGTTCAAGAAGGTCATGCTGGCGGACAACATTGCCGCTTTCGTCGACCCGCCGTTCAAGATGGCGACGCTCGGATCGGTCGGTTTTGGGGATTCGTGGATCGGGACGTTGAGTTACACGCTTCAAATTTACTTCGATTTTTCCGCGTATTCCGATATGGCAATCGGGCTTGCCATGATTATGGGAATCACATTTCCGCTGAATTTCAGTTCGCCTTACAAGGCGACCAGTATCGTCGACTTTTGGCGCCGTTGGCATATGACGCTGTCGCGCTTTTTGCGGGACTATCTTTACTTCGCGCTTGGAGGGAATCGGAAAGGCGCCACGAGGCGTCACATAAACCTCGTGATGACTATGGTCCTTGGCGGCTTATGGCATGGCGCAACCTGGAATTTCGTGGTTTGGGGCGCAATCCACGGCGCCGCATTGTTGGTCAATCATTTTTGGCGCGACCTTGCGGTTCGATATCGGCTCGCCCTTCCATATGCAGGGGCTTGGCTCCTTACTCTGCTTGTCGTGATTTTCGCCTGGGTGCCGTTTCGAGCGGAGACCCTTCGCTCCTCTCTTTTCGTTTGGAGCGGCTTGATCGGCTTG
>WNFD01004948.1_pt1 | contig 17536 bp, 19 predicted proteins | sample 5400491 | NCBI WGS metagenome assembly WNFD01 (sample SAMN13153343, study PRJNA577476) | soil metagenome | isolation source: 120 cm saprolite under Douglas fir tree site 2 hole 2 replicate 2 | place: USA:California | collected 2015-04-18 | reverse complement strand
CTCAAGGTCAGCCGCGACGCCCTGGAGGCCGTCCGCCTGCGGCCCGACGCGTTTCACGGGGACTGGAACTACACGATCCTTCCCACCCTGTCGGCAAAGCGATAGGATCTGGTCCACTTGTTTCGTAGCGAGCCCTAAGGTAGTAGCGGGGCCAGCGCATCACGGCGTCCTGCCACAAGCGGCTCGTGTGGTGGAGTACCGTGAGGATCAGCGCCCAGCCGCGGACCGCGTCCAGGAAAAGCCGGCGCTCGCGCGCGGGCCGGGGCGTGGTCGATGCCACCATCGTGGTTCTCCATGTGCGAGGGCGGGAGCGACAAATCGTAGGAATCCCGACGGGCCGAAACTCTAGCGCTCCGACCGCGAATAGGCAAGCCGCCGCGGGTCTCGTGCCCGGGCCTACCGGCAGAGCTCCAGCGGCCGGCCGACCTCGGCCGCCCGGAACTTGTCGAGGGAGACGCGGTACCAGGTCCCGTCCTCGGTCCGCACCCAGTAGTCGCGAACGATTTCAGGAGCACGCAGATCCTCGAGGCGTCCGGTCCCGGTAGTCTCTACGCCGCGGGGCACCATGTCCAGGCGCGCGCGCTCCTCCTTCGCCGCCACCGTGACGCTCAGCGGGCGACAGGTGAAGGAGGCGCAGGCCGCAGCGAGCAAGACCAAGCACACGCCAGCGGCGGCAGAGCCCACGAGTCGCCCGTCACCTTTCGGTGCCCGCTGTGTCAGCAATTGGCCATCCGACCCATTGGACCGGCCTCCTATCTGGCCACCGGTACATGCGTTAACACCTGGATTTAGCAAGCTCTTTTCCTCTGTGGGCTTCCCCGGTCTACCCTGGCACAACTGTTGCCCCTTCTCCTGGACAATAGCAGCGGAAGAGACCCCTTCCCGATAAGGGCAAACCCACCGCGAGGTGGGGACGCAAAGCCACGGGTCAGGTCGCAGCAGCCTGACGGCCGGGTTGTCGAAGGAAGGGTATCGTGAACTCTCGAAGTGAGGGGGTCTCCCGCAACAGGAGACCCCATCATGACCACCGCACGGAGTAGCCCGCCCCGAGTCCTTTCGGTTCTTCTCCTCACCCTGCTGACGGTGATCGCCGGATGCAGCTCGGCCGGCTTCTCCGGGCAGGACGTCCAGCTCCGGACGAGCGGCGACACGTTGTATGTCCTCGCGCGGAGCCAGGGCGTGAGCCGGAACTTCTGCGCGTCCCTGGGTGGCGACGTCGCGCGCGCCGAAGGCCGCTGGGCGGCCGCCGAGGGCCGCACGATGCAACTGGGTCGGGTGGCCGGATGCCATACCGTGCGGCACATCATCGTGTGCTCGGACGAAGACGGGGCCTGCCTGGCCCACGAAGAGCGCCACAAGGTCGAGGGGGCCTTCCACCGCTAGCACGGGGCCCGCGGGGATCGTCCTTGACAAGGACGCTCCCGCTTCTTACAGTTCCTCAAGCTTCCAACCTTTTCGTCCTGGACGACCGGACTGCTTGGAGAATCGGCAGATGCCGCGTTATCTGTTCATCGTGACCCGAGGTCATCCCGACGTCTACGCGGATCTGCAGCGACAGTTCCTGGGAAATCCTGAGGTCGAGGTGCTCGTCGATCGGCGGGTGTCCGAGCGGCGAGGGTCCCAGGATCCTCACGAGCCTGAGCGTCGGCGCAGCGAGCGGCGGGGGCAGCGAGGCGAGAACAGCCACGTCCTGGGCATCGGAGGCGATCCAGGCCTGCCGGCACTGATCGTCGAGCTGGCGCCCCGCGCGCCGGCGGCCGCCGGCGCGGACTGACCCCACTCCCCGAGTCCGCTGCTCACAGCTATGGAACGCGGCGCCCGGCGTGTATCATAGGACGCGCGGAGAACGCGAATGCCCAACGTGAATAGCTCTTGCGGCCTGGTCGCGGCGCTGGGGCTGGGGATGGTCGTGCTGGCCGGATGCGCGACGACTGCCACCACCCAGTCCGACTGCTATCCGCACATCTTCCTCGACTCCCGCTACGCGATCCAGGGCACTTCCCGGGAGTCGGCCGCCACCCTCCGGGACAGCAGCTGCTATTACTTCGTCCATCAGGGCGGTCGCATCGTGCGCGTGGACCACCGGCGGGGCGGCGCGCTGACTCCCGATCCCACCTCCGGCGTTGCCACGATCCGCATCGAGCAGCCCGAAGGGTTCGAGAAGCGGGTCTTCCTCGATGCAGGCGGCAGGCCGACAGCCAACCATGACGGGGCGTACGCGGTCGCGCTTCGGTACGACGACAAGCGGAATCCGGTCGAATGGAGGAACCTCGGTGCCGACGATCGGCTGAAGGAAGCAAAGGACTCCGGTCTGGCCATGTTCCGCTGGCGGTACGATCCGCAAGGCCAGCCGGTCGAGGAGAGACACTTCGGGGCCAACGAGCAGCTGAAAGCAGACCGGCGCCTGGGCGCGGCCATCATCCGCTGGCAGTACGACCCGGACGGGAACACGGTGGAGGAGAGCTACTCCGGCGCCGACGGACGGCCGACCCTGGATCGGCTGCGTGGGGTCGCCACGGTGCGCTGGCAGTACGGATCGAACGGGAAGACCGTCGAGGAAAGCTACCTGGGATCGGACGGCCAGCTGAGAGAGGACAAGAACCGCGGCGTCGCCATCGTTCGCTGGCAGTACGACGCCAACCGGAACACGGTCGAAGAGCGCTATCTCGGGACCGATCAGCGCCTGAAGACCGACCGGCGCCTGGGCGTGGCCATCATCCGCTGGCAGTACGATTCGTACGGGCGCGAGATCGGCACGCTGATGCTCGACCCGAACGAGGTCCCGGTCAGGGACCCGAAGCGGTAGGATCCCGTCAGGCCGGCGTGACGTCGGCCGCGTCGATCTCCACCGAGACCGACTGCCGGATCAGGGTCACGGACAGGACGACGCGGAACTCACGATCCTTCCGGAGCAGTCGTCCGCGGGCTCCCATGAGAGGCCCCCGGATCACCTCGACCGTCATCCCTTCGGCGAGAAACGGGAAGGGCTCGTAGCTGAGACGGCTGCCGGCCAGGGTGCGGATCGCCTCGATCTCGCGGTCGGGGATCGCCTCGGGCTCCCCGCTCGGGCCGACCAGCCCCACCACGCCGACGGCCTTGAGCACTCGCAGCCGATCCGGGTGGCGGAAGCGGGCGAAGCAGTAACCGGGGAACAGCGGCTCCTGGATCCGCGTGATCCGATCCTTCCACCGGCTGCGTCGCTCCCGGAGGGGCAGGAACGCGTCGATCCCCGGCCGGTCGGCGAGCTGGGCGTGCACCTTCTTCTCGTGTCGCGAGCGAGTGCGCACCGCGTACCAGCGCGGCTCGAGCACGGCATCCTCGGCCACGCCTGTTTGTTGCTCGGCGGGCCCGTGGCGGCTATCGCCGCCGCGGCTCACTTCTGTGGCTCGGCGATGAACGTGGTGCCGTTGCGGGTGGTGTTGAACCGGATCACGTAGCCGACGGACGCCCCGCACCGGTCGAGCGTCCAGCGCTCCACCCACTGCCCGGCGACAGGCCGGTCGCCCTCGACCTGGCTGCCCTCCAGGGGCGTCAGGACCTCCGTCGCGACGACCTTGCGAATCCGACAGCGTGCCTCCGGGCCCGCCGCGGACAGGTCCCGCTGGCTAAGGAACGCGAGCGTGTCGCGCTGGAGGATGCGGTCCGCGAGGGTATCGCCGGGAACCGTCGTCGTCTCCGCCTCGGACACCTCGCGCTGCATGCTCACGTCGAGGTCCCCGTCCGGGGCCCGGTCGAACTTCACCACGTAGGGCACCGCCACCCCGCAGCGATCCACCGTCCAGCGCTCGGTCCAGCGGCCGGACACGCCCTGAGCGGTGAGCTCGACGGGGACCAGCACCTCCGTGGTGCTCACGCTGCGACTGCGACAGCGCGGATCGCCGCCCATCTTCTCGGACGCGTCCAGGGCCAGGAGCAGGTCGGACAGGGTGGCCGGCCGGCCGGTCTGTCCCGGGGCCGTGGCGCAGCCGCCGAGCAGTGCCAGGAGCACGACGGCCAGCGGCAGCCGCACCGGCTACTGCCTCCAGACGCCCTGGGAGCTGCCCTCGGTGAAGCCGAACTCGGGCTCGACGGCCATCATGCTCTTCTGGCCGTCGGTGAAGACCCACAGGATCGTTCCCCTCGCCGCCGCCACGGCCGTCGGCGTGGAGATGGCGAAGTTCGACTGGCGGACCCGGGCCAGCGTGACGGCGGCCTGGGCGACCGTCGCACGCACCTTCCCGACGACGAGATGCAGGAGGATGAGCCGGCTCTGGCCCTGCGGGTCATACTCGATCTTCGTCAGAAGGAGCCGGCTGTTCTCGGCCACCACGACCGTGCTCGTGTCGGGTAGCGCCAGCTCGGCCGAGGCCCCCGCGTAGGCCCGCACGTCGTCTCCCTCGGCCAGTCGGGCTCCGACCACCGCCGGGATCCACTGGGTCTGTCCCTTGGCGAGGACCTCCACGCGCCCGACGACACGCTTGAGCTCGGCGCTCGGCGCGCCCTGCTGTGCAACCAGGGAAGCCGGCATGGCCAGGAGGAGGAGACCGCCGACCACGGATACGACCACGAGCCGGAGCGAGCCGTGTCCCTGCAATTTCCGCATCTCTGGGTCTCCCTGCGTGCTACCACGCGCCGACCGCCTCGAACAACGGCCTGAAACGGAGTCAATACTAACACATGCTCAGACCTCGAAGGTCGCGCCTTCCGTACCCGCGATGAACCCGAAGGGCAGATCGCCGGACGTCCGTACCGCCGAGTCGATGCAGTCGAGCATGGCGTCGTCGTGAGTCGGGTCGTGGTGGAACGGAACGAATCGTCTGGCCCCGGCCAGCGTGGCGAACGCGACCGCGTCCCGTATCGCGCTGTGCCCCCATCCAACCCGCTCCTGGTACTCCTCGGTCGTGTACTGCGCGTCGTGGATGAGCAGGTCCGCGCCGGCGGCCAGGTTGAACCCCGACGTCCATTCCGGGTCCCCGGGGAACTCACGAACCCCCAGGGCGGGCTCGTGATCCGGCAGATAGGCGACCGAGCGGGTCCCTTGGGAGATCCGGTAGCCGACCGTCGAACCCGGATGACAGACGAGCTCGGCCTCGACCTCGAGCCCCCCGACCTCGAAGCGCTCGGGAGGCACGTTGTGCAAGGTCAGCCGGCATGGCAGATCCCGCAGCCGAATCGGAAAGAGCGGAGGGGACAGGTACCGGGCCAGCCGCGTGCGCAGGTCGAGCGTGGGCGACGGGGGACCCCAGATATGAATCTCGCGGCCGGGCTCGTAGAGAGGTTCGAAGAAGCCGAGCCCCTGGATGTGGTCCATGTGGAGATGGGTCAGCAGCAGGTCGATGCGCCCTCCCCCGCCGCGCACCGTGGCCCCCAGCCGCTGAATCCCCGTCCCGGCGTCGAGGACCAGGAGCGCGTTCCCCTTGCCTCGCACCTCGACGCACGACGTGTTGCCGCCGTAGCGGACTGTCTCCGGCCCTGGGGCGGCAAGCGACCCGCGAGTCCCCCAGAGCGTGACCCTCACGTCAGGGCTGCTCCCAGAAGATCCCCACGGCTCCAAGCTGCCGGCCGCCCTGCCCTTCGAGCGGAAATGCGGTCGCCCCGATCTTCCGCGACACGCCATCGAGCCCTCGGATCCAGAACGCCAGATGGGCGGCGCGATGCTTGTTCAGCGCGATGCTGAGCGGGAGCGCTTCGCCCGGCAGCGGGGAGCCATCCTCGCCGATCGGGGCGAACAGGCTGGACCACTCACTCACCGACATCTCCCCCGTCTCGTCATACCGACTGCCCAGCAGCTGTTCTGCGGGCTCGTTGTAGAAGAGCAGGTTTCCGGACGGGTCCACCAGGAAGATCGGCATGGCAAGGGAGCTCGCGAGCTGCCGCATGAGAATGAGCTCGACCGCCTTCTGAGACATGAGATCCCCCGTTCAGTCCGCTGGCCCGAGCGCCGCGTGCAACCCCAAGGCCAGATGGACCTCACGCGGGAGAGTCCAATGAACTCACGGGGTAGCGACGGCGGCGGGTGCGAGATTCACTTCGTGACGGCTCGATGTCAGGCAACCCGCCCAGGGCGGCGCCAAGGCAAAATGTCGCGAGCGCCCGTCACTGCCTGAGCTTGAAGCGCTGGATCTTGCCGGTCGCGGTCTTGGGCAGCTCCCGCACGAACTCGATCCACCGTGGATACTTGTAGGGGGCGATCTTGTCCTTCACGAAGGCCTTGAGCTCGGCCTCGAGGGTCGCGGAGGCCGCGTGCCCCTCCTTCAGCACCACGAAGGCCTTCGGCTTGATCAGTTCGTCGGTATCCGCCTGCCCCACCACCGCCGTCTCCAGGATGGCGGGATGGCCCACCAGGGTGTTCTCCACCTCGATCGGCGAGACCCAGATGCCACCCACCTTGAGCATGTCGTCGGCGCGCCCGCAGTACCAGAAGTAGCCGTCCGGGTCCTGGTAGTACTTGTCCCCGGTCTGGATCCAGTGGCCCACGAGCGTGTCCTTCGTCTTCTCGTGCTGGTTCCAGTAGTAGGCCATGGTCGAGTCGCCCTTGACCCGGAGGTTGCCGATCTCCCCGGCGGGCACCGGGCGGCCCTCGTCGTCCACGACGACTGCCTCGTACCCCGGAACCGTCAAACCGGTCGATCCGGGCCGCGCGCGGCCGGGACGGTTCGACAGGAAGATGTGCAGGATCTCGGTGGTGCCGATACCGTCCAGGATCTCCACACCGAAGCGCTCCTGCCAGCGACGGTAGAGCTCCTCGGGCAGCGCCTCGCCCGCGGAGATACAGAAGCGGAGGCACGAGAGATCGTAACGCTTCTCCGCCTCCTTGACCTGCAGCATCGCGGCGTAGAGCGTGGGCACCCCGAAGAAGAGGGTCGGGCGGTGGCGCTGGATCAGCTCGAACATGGCGTCCGGCGTCGGGCGGTGCGGGTAGAGCACGCCCTGGCCGCCTACCCGGAGCGGGAAGTACATGTTGTTGCCGAGGCCGTAGGCGAAGAAAAGCTTCGCGGCCGAGACGGTGCGGTCGGCGTCGGTCATCCCCAGCACGTCCAGCGCGTAGGTGTCGGAGCAGACCACCATGTCGTGCTGCAGGTGCACCGCGCCCTTGGGCCGGCCCGTGGAGCCCGAGGAATAGAGCCAGAAGGCGGGATCGTCCTTCGAGCTGTCGAAGGGCGGAAGCCGCGGCGAGGCCTTCGCCATCCAGCTCTCGAAGGCGATCTGCGTCCCCGACGCGCGCCCCGCGACGATCACGTGCCGGAGATAGCGCGCCTTCGCGAGCGCCGGGCCCGCCTCCGCCAGCAGCGCCTCCGAGACGATCGCGACCGGCGCGCGGCTGTCGTCGAGGAAGTAGAGGTAGTCGTCGGCCCGCATCATCGTGTTCACCGGGATCGGGATGGCGCCGATCTTGATGGCCCCCCAGAACGCCCCCAGGAACTCGGGCGAGTCGAGCAGCAGGCACAGCACCCGCTGCTCCGGGCGCACGCCCAGATCGAGCAGCGCGTTGCCCGTCCGGTTGACGAGCTCCTGCAGCCCCGCATAGGTGAGCGAGCCTTCGTCGTGGAAGAAGGCGACCTTGTCGCCGCGGCCTTCCGCCACGTGGCGGTCGACGAAGAACGTCGCCGCGTTGAACCGCGCGGGCACCTCGATCATCAGCGCTTTCGCGACGTCTTCCGCCGGCCGGCGGACCGGCCGCCCTTCGCGGCCTTGGCCGCCCGGGGCCGGGCCGCGGGCCGCTTCACCGTGGCGGCCGCCGCGGGCTTGACCGCCATCGCCTCGATCTCGACCAGCAGCTCGGGCTTCACGAGGCGGCTCACCACGAGGAGCGTATTGGGCGGGTAGGCACCCTTCGGGAAGTACCGCGGGAAGACCTCCCCGCGCGCGGTCATGAAGCCGGGAATGTCCTCGGCGTGGGTCAGGAAGGTCTGAAGCCGCACGATGTGCCCCATCGTGCAGCCGGCGGCCTCGACGATGGCGCGGACGTTCTCCAGGGCCTGCTTGGTCTGCGCGCCCACGTCCCCGACCGCGACCGCGCCTCCCTCCCCCATCCCGACCTGCCCCGCCACCACGACGATCTCGCCTCCCGGGGCCACCATGCCGTGGGAGTACATCCCGAGCGGGGCACCGAAGTGCTTGGGCCTAACGACCGTGGGCATGGGCGCACCTCCCCTTCAGGTCAACCGAACGTATTCGAAATCCTCGGCCTGGCTGTTGACACCGCGCGCGGGCGGGGCGATCCAGTTGGCCATCTTGCCGCGCTCGGTCACCGACTGCATCAGGCTGCCCACGTAGGCCTCGTCCTCCGCGGTGGGCAGCCAGTCGCGATGCCGCGCGTCCCATTCCGCCTGGCTGACGACGCGGCCGTCGGGCGACACCCGGACCTCCGCGAAGGCCCCGATGGCCCGGCGGAAGGCGCGGTGGGGCAGCGTGAGGGTGAAGTCCACGCCGTGATTCTTGATGATCTCGTTCCAGCGGTTCACTCCCCGCTGGCAGTCGGCGACGTAGTCGTCGCGCAGCCGCTCGTTGAGCGAGACCAGCGCGGCCTCCTGGCGGGTGACGATCTTCTCGCCGTCGAGCCCGATCACCGGGTAGGTCCCGCCCTTCAGGCGGTGATCGTCGGTCTTCTTGGTCTCCTCGAAGCGCCCCTTGAGCCCCGCGGTGTAGAAGTTGGCGGCATTGGTCGAGACCTCGGAGCCGAAGAGGTCGAGCGAGACCGAGCAGTGGAGGTTGATGTACTTCTGCATGGTGGGCAGGTCGATCCCGCCATACTTCCGCACGTCGTCGGTCTTGTGCTCGCGCATGAGCTCGCAGGCGCGCTGCACGATGCGCCCCACCCCGCTCTCGCCCACGAACATGTGGTGGGCCTCCTCGGTGAGCATGAAGCGGCAGGTGCGGGAGAGCGGGTCGAAGCCGCTCTCCGCGAGGCAGGCGAGCTGGTACTTGCCGTCGCGGTCCGTGAAGAAGCAGAACATGAAGAAGGACAGCCAGTCCGGGGTCTTCTCGTTGAAGGCCCCCAGGATCCGGGGCTTGTCGTGGTCGCCCGAGCGCCGCTGCAGGAGCGCCTCCGACTCCTCGCGCCCGTCGCGGCCGAAGTGGGCGTCGAGCAGGTACACCATCGCCCAGAGATGCCGCCCCTCCTCCACGTTCACCTGGAAGAGGTTGCGCAGGTCGTAAAGCGACGGGCACGTGCGCCCCAGGTGACGCTGCTGCTCCACCGAGGCGGGCTCGGTGTCGCCCTGAGTCACGATGAGCCGGCGGAGCGTCCCGCGGTACTCGCCCGGCACGTCCGGCCAGGCGGGCTGTCCCTGGTGCTCGCCGAAATTGATCCGGCGGTCGGCCTCCGGCTCGGCGAGGAAGATACCCCAGCGGTACTCGGGCATCTTCACGTAGCCGAACTGGGCCCAGCCTTTCGCGTCCACGCTGGTGGCGGTGCGCAGGTAGACGTCCTTGGCCTGGAAGCCCTCCGGCCCCATGTCGTGCCACCACTCGAGGAACTTCGGCTGCCAGTCCTCCAGCGCCCTTAGAAGCCGCCGGTTCTCCGAAAGATCCACGTTGTTGGGGATCCGCTCGATATAGTCGATGGACGCCATCACACTCTCCTGCGGTCGAAATCGCCCCGCTCACCGGTGCCGTAGACCTTGAGGGCGCCCTTGGGGCCGACCGCGTTGGGCCGCTGGAAGATCCAGTTCTGCCAGGCCGAGAGCCGCGCGAAGATCTTGCTCTCGAGCGTCTCGGGGCCGCCGAAGCGCAGCGAGGCCTCCATGCCGGTCAGCGCGTCCGGCGAGAAGGCGGCCCGCTCCTCGATCGCGATGCGCACCTCGTCCTCCCAGTCGATGTCGTCCGGCGTGAAGGTGACCAGCCCGGCCTCGGCCGCGGCGGCCGCGTCGAGGTCCTCGCCGATCCGGCCCTTGAGATCGTCCACGCGTCCCGCCTCCTCCAGGAAGCGGCTCGCGAGGCGCGTGAGCCCGTTCACGGTGGGATACGGCCCGAAGTTCATCGCGGTCAGCCGCACGGTGGCCGGCGGGCGCGCGTCGCCCTGCCGCTCTCCATCCAGCATGAAGGTGCGGTCGGCGGCCAGCGCCAGCTCGAGCAGGGTGCCCGCGAAGCAGGAGCCGGGCTCGATCAGCGCGAAGATCGACCGCGAGGAGACGTCCAGACGCTTCAGCGTGCGCTTCCAGTAGAGCCGGATCTCGCGCACGAGCCAGTCCGCTTCGTGCTGCAGCAACGTCCGGTCGTGGGCCTCCACCAGATCCGCGCCGCCGCTGGTTCGCAGCACCCAGAGGCCGATCTCCTCCTCGTTGGCGCGGAGGTGCAGGATCAGATCGTCGAGCTCCCGTGCGACCGCCAGGGGCCAGAAGCTCCCGCCCGCGGCGTGGATCCCCGCCAGGTCCGCCGGGGGCGGCGTCGCGGGGGCCGCCACCGTGATCCCGGCCACGCCCGGCCCGCGGTCGATCACGCAGGTGACGTGGGCGTACGCGATGCGATCGCCCTCGGTACGCCGCTCGAGGGGCGTGAGCCCGATCCCGCGCGCCCCCGCGGGGCGGTCGGTGCGCGCGGCCAGCTCGACCGCCCGCGCTCGGGTGGCCTCGGCCAGGCGTGAGCGCGGCACCACCTCGTCCACCAGGCGCCAGTCCACCGCCCGCTGGCCCTTGATGCCCTCTTCCAGCGTGCAGAAGAAGTCAGCCCGGTCGCGCCGCACCCGCCGCTTGTCCACCAGCCGCGTGAGGCCGCCGGTCCCCGGCAGCACCGCGAGCAGCGGCACCTCGGGCAGCGCCACCGTGGTGGAGCCGTCGTCGGCCATGATGATCCAGTCGGTGGCGAGCGCCAGCTCGTAGCCGCCGCCCGCGCAGGGCCCGTTCACGGCGGTCAGCCAGACCTGGCGCGAGCTCGCGGTGGCGTCCTCGATCGCGCTCCGCGTCTCGTTGGTGAACTTGCAGAAGTTCACCTTCCAGCCGTGGGAGGACTGGCTCAGCATCCGGATATTGGCGCCCGCGCAGAAGATCCGCTCCTTGCCGGATGTGAGGACGACCGCCCCCACTTCCGGATGCTCGAAGCGCAGGCGCTGGATGGCGTCGTACAGCTCGATGTCCACGCCGAGGTCATAGGAGTTGAGCTTGAGCTCGTAACCGGGCACGAGCCCGCCGTCCTCCTTGACGTCCATGTGAAGCGTCGCCACCGGCCCGTCGAAGGAGAGCGTCCAGTGCTTGTACCGGCTCGGGTCCGTCCGGAAGTCGACCACCACGCGCTCGCCGTCACCCATGACCTCTCCTCTACCCGAGAATCACCCACAGCACCTTGGCGATCCGGGAGCCCACGTTCTCCCAGCCGTGCGCGGTGCCGCCGTCGAGATAGGCGCTGTCGCCGGCCTCGAGCACGTGGCTGTCGCCGCTGTACTGCAGGGCCACCTTGCCCTCGATTACGTAGAAGAGCTTCATCTGCCCCGGCTCGATGACCACCTTGTCCGTCTTCACGCCGCGCGACCGCGGCCCGAGCGTGGACATCACCGCCCGGATCTTACCCTGGAAGAGCCCGGCCCCCAACACGTGCCACTTCTCGGTGGTGCCGTCGAAGGACACCACCGGGTAGTCGGCCTTCCGGCTTACCAGAAGCCGCCCGGCCGGCGCCGGCTCGAAGAGCGAGCCGATCGACACGCCCAGGGCGGCGGCCAGCTTGCCCAGGGTGGGGAGCGACGGGGTCAGGCGCCCCGACTCGATCTGCGACAGCATGCTCGCGGTGAGGCCGGCCTTCTCGGCGAGCTGGCGCTGCTGGAGCGCCCGCTCGGCGCGGAAGGCCTTGATGCGCTCGCCGAGGGCGGTCATGCCTCCGCCGCCTCCGGCAGGCCGGCCAGCCGCCGCAGCGCGCGCGCCACGTAGACGCGCACCATCTTCTTCCGGTACGGGTGCGTCAGGTCGGTATTGTCGAGCGGCTTGGCGGGCCGGTACGCGGCATCGGCCGCGCGGTCGATCAGCTCGGGGGTGAGGCGCTCGCCGACCAGCAGACGGGCGGCTTGCACGGCCTCCCGCGGCAGCGACGCCACCGCGCCCAGCACGATGCGGGCCTGGCGCACCGTCTCGCCGTCCATGTGCAGCGTGGCCGCGACCCCCAGCACCGGGAAGTCGAAGGAGCCGCGGCGGCGCAGCTTGAGATAGACGGAGCGGGCGCCGTCGGCGGGGGGCAGGACGATCTCGGTCACGATCTCCCCCGGCTGCTTGGTCAGGTACTGGATGCCGTCGTCCTGGTAGAGGGCCGAGATGGGAATGGTGCGCTCGCCGGAGGGGCCGGCCAGCCGCACGCTCGCCCCCAGGCTCCACAGCGTGGGCGCGGTGTCCGAGGAGGACACGGCCCAGCAGCGCGGGCTGCCGGGCGCCACCAGGCAGATCTCGCCGTCCTTCTTCATGCAGAAGTCGACCGCCTTCCGCCACTGGTAGGACTGGTTGTAGTAGTTGCAGCGCGTGTCCACGCACACGTTGCCGCCGAGCGTGCCCATGTTGCGGAGCTGCGGCGTGGAGACCGCGCCCGCCGCGGTGGCCAGGGCGGCGTAGCGCGCGCGCACCTCGGGGTGCCGCGCGACCGCGGTGAGCGTGGTCCCCGCCCCGATGGCGAGCGCGCCCGCGCCCGGCTGCCGCACGCCGACCAAATCCCGGACGCCGCGTAGCCCCACCAGCACCGTGGGCTCGAACTGGCGCCGCTTCATGTTCGGATAGAGATCGGTGCCGCCGGCCACCAGCATGGCCTCCGGCCCGTGATCGGCCATGAGCTTGACCGCGTCGGCCACCGACACCGGTGCCAAGTACGTGAACGGCGGCAACCGCATCATGACGGCAAGGTCCCCCTCACCCTTGCCCTCTCCCCAGAGGGGAGAGGGGAGATTGACGACGCGCCCTCTCTCACCCTCTCCCCTCTGGGGAGAGGGCAGGGTGAGGGGCGGAGGCGAACGGCCTCACCGCAATATCCTCCGCCGGCTGGCCGAAGGCCGACTCGACGATCTTCGGCTCGGGGAACGTGAAGACCGGGAGCCGCTCGGGGCCGAGCCGCGCCGACTTCCCCTGCCGCCTGCTCTCCATGGCCTTCGTCACCTTCTCGGGCGTGATCGGCGTGGTCGGGCTCTTGTACTCGAGCATCGAGGGGATCTTGTGGACGCCCTTGCGGAAGACCTGCTCCTCCATCAGCACCTCGCCCAGGCCCATGTAGATCGAGCCCTCGACCTGGCCCTCCACGAGCAGCGGGTTCAGCGCCCGGCCCACGTCGTGGGCGATCCACACCTCGGTGGGCGTGACGAGGCCGGTCTGCCGATCCACGTTCACCTCGACGACGCAGGCCGAGTAGGAGTAGCAGGGCGAGGGCCCGACCCCGCCGCCCTTGTACTTGCCGGCACGCTTGGGCGGCGCGTAGGAGCCCGGGAAGGCCAGCACGCCGAACATGCTCTCGGCCAGCACCACCGCCTCCGGGAACGAGACGCCGTGATCGGGATCGTCCTGCACGAACACGCGGCGCTCCCCGACCGCGAGCCGGTCGGTCGGGACCTCCAGCTTCCGCGCGACCGCCGCGAAGATCTTCTCGCGCAGCCGCTCGGCGGCCTGGATCACCGCGTTGCCCGCCATCAGGGTCACCCGCGAGGAATAGGAGCCCAGATCCACCGGCGTGAGGTCGGTGTCCGCCGGATGCACGCGGATGTCCTTCGGCTCGATCCCCAGCACCTCGGCCACCAGGTAGGCCAGGATCGAGTCCGAGCCCTGCCCGATGTCGGTGGCCCCGCAGAGCACCGCCACGAGCCCGCTGCGATCGGCGCGGACGACGACGCCGGAGTGCGGCATGTCGTTCCAGTAGATCGCGGTGCCCGCACCGGTGAGATACGAGGAGCACGCGATGCCGATCCCCTTCCCCGGCGGCAGGCTCCCGCGCTTCTCCCGCCAGCCGGAGGCCTCGACCACGCGGTCGATGCACTCGCCGAGGCCGATGGTCGTCACGGTCAGGTGGTTGGCGGTCTTCACAAAGGGCTCGGCCAGGTTCTGCCTCCGCATGTCCGCCGGATCGAGGCCGAGCTGCTCCGCCGCCTTGTCGATCTGGCACTCCATCGCGAAGCGGGGCTGAGGCGTGCCGTGCCCGCGCTTGGGACCGCAGGGCGGCTTGTTGGTGAACACGCGCGCGCCCTCGAACTTGTAGACCGGGATCTTGTAGGTGACCGTCTGGAGCGCGCCGGTATAGAAGGTGGAGGCCACCCCGTAGGAGCCGTAGGCCCCGCCGTCGAGCCAGGAGCGGAAGTGCATGCCGGTGATCGCGCCGTCCTTCGTGAAGCCGGTCTTGATCCACATCAGCACGGGATGCCGGCCGCGGTGGACGTAGAAGACCTCCTCCCGCGTCAGCGTGAACTTGACCGGCCGCCCGGTGAGCTGGGAGAGCTTGCACGCCGCGATCTCGTGGGCGAACGGTTCGAGCTTGCCGCCGAAGCCGCCGCCCACCGGCGCGGCCACCACGCGGATGTGCGCCTGGGGCACGTCGAGGATCCTGGAGAGCAGCCGCTGCACGTAGTGGGGCGTCTGCGTCGAGGACCAGAGCGTGAGCTTGCCGTCGGCGCCCCACTGGGCCAGCGCCGAGTGCTGTTCCATCGGCAGGTGCGTGTTGCCCTCGAAGTAGAAGGCGTCCTCTCGTACGAGATCGGAGGCCGCAAAAGCGGCCTCCACGTTGCCGAACTGCAGCGACACCGCCTTGTGCACGTTCGGCCGGTCGCCGTACTCGTGGATGCGCACTTCCGGGTGGGCCAGCGAATCCTCGATGGACATGAGGGGCCGCAGCGGCTCGTACTCCACCTCGATCAGCTCCGTGGCGCGCTCGGCCGTCTCCTCGTCCACCGCGGCCACCGCCGCGACCGCGTCGCCGACCATCCGCACCTTCTCCACGCAGAGCGCTTCCTCGTCCTGCGACACCGGCAGGATGCCGAACTTCACGCGCGGCAGGTCGTGCCCGGTGATCACCGCGTAGACGCCGGGCAGCGCGCGGGCCCGGGTCGTGTCGATCCGCTTGATCAGCGCGTGCGGATGCGGGCTGCGCAGCAGCTTGCCGTGGGCCATCCGCGACATCACGAGGTCGTCGGCGAACTTGGTCTCGCCGACCACCTTGGCCCAGGCGTCGATCTTGGGCAACGACTGGCCGATGATCGCGAAGCGGTCTTTCTTCATGCGCGGGCCCCCTTCATGCGTAACGCGGCGAGCTCGACCGCATCCAGGATCTTCATGTACCCCGTGCACCGGCACAGGTTGCCGGCCAGCGCGACCTTGATCTCGTCGCGGGTCGGGGTGGGGATGTCCACGAGGAGGGCTTCCGCGGTGAGGAGGATGCCGGGCGTGCAGTAGCCGCACTGGGCGGCGCCCAGCTCCGCGAACGCCTGCTGCAGCGGGTGGAGCCGGCCGCCCTGGGCCATGCCCTCCACCGTCTTGATCTCGCGCCCCTGGCACTCCACGGGCAGCGCCAGGCAGGAGAGCACCGGGAGGCCGTCCACCAGCACGGTGCACGTGCCGCACTCGCCCAGCTCGCAGCCGTGCTTGGTGCCGGTGAGGTTCAGCTCCTCGCGCAGCACTTCGAGGAGAGTCTTGTGCGCCGGCGCGAGGACGTCGCGCTCTTCCCCGTTGATCTTGAGCGTCAGGAGCGTGGGCACCGCGTTGGGCTCCGATTACGTAATGACGAAACTCCGATTCATTATTACTAAAGTCCCGGAACGGCTGTCAAGCGATCGTTTGAATCCCTTCCCGGTGCCCAACATCTTTAGTGTGTCAAACAAGCGAGCGAGAGGAGCCGGGCTATGGGCAAGCTGGACGGAAAAGTCGCGGTCGTGACCGGGGGCACAAGCGGGATCGGGCTTGCCACCGCTCGGCGGTTCGCCGCCGAGGGCGCGCACGTCTTCATCACCGGCCGCCGGAAGCCCGAGCTCGACGCGGCGGTGAAAGCGATCGGTTCGCGGGCCACCGGGGTTCAGGGCGACGTCTCGAACCTCGCGGATCTCGACCGGCTCTACGCGGTGGTCAAGGAGCAGAAGGGCCGCGTGGACGTGCTCTTCGCCAATGCGGGCGGCGGCGAGTTCGCCCCGCTGGGGGCGATCACCGAGGAGCACTTCGACAAGACGTTCAACAACAACGTCAAGGGCCTGCTCTTCACGGTGCAGAAGGCGCTTCCCCTGCTCCCGGAGGGCGCCTCGATCATCCTGAACGCGTCGATCACCTCGTCCAAGGGCACGCCGGCCTTCAGCGTCTATAGCGCGACCAAGGCGGCGGTCCGGTCGTTCGCGCGTAGCTTCACGGTGGACCTGAAGGACCGCAAGATCCGGGTGAACGCGATCAGCCCCGGGCCGATCGACACGCCCGGCCTGGACGGCCTCGGGGACGACCTCAAGAAGGGCCTGGCCGCCGCGGTACCGATGGGCCGACTGGGGAGCCCGGATGAGATCGCGAAGGCGGTGGTGTTTCTCGCCTCGGACGACAGCAGCTACGTCACCGGGATCGAGCTCTTCGTCGACGGCGGCATGGCGCAGATCTAGCGGGAGATCTCCATGCGAATCGCGGTGATCGGATCGGGCGGGATCGGCGGCTACTATGGAGCGCTCCTCGCGAAGGCCGGCCACGACGTCGTGTTCGTCGCGCGCGGCTCGCACCTGGAGGCGATGCAGCGACACGGGCTCACGGTCCGCACGCCCGCCGGCGAAACCACCGTCCCGGTCACCGCGGTCGCCGACACGGGGAGGGTGGGGCCGGTCGATCTCGTCCTCTTCTGCGTCAAGTCCTACGACACGGAGTCTGCGGCCCCGCTGCTGCGCCCGCTCATGGGGCGGGATACGACGGTCCTCACCTTCCAGAACGGGGTGGACAACGCTGACACGATCGGCTCCGTGGTCGGATCCGACGTCGTGCTTCCGGGCGCGGTCTACATCGCGCTCCAGCTCGTCGGGCCTGGGGTGGTGCTCCGCACCGGCGGTGAGGGACGGATGGTCTTCGGCGAGCTCAACGGGGTGGTGAGCGAGCGGATCCGGCGCATCGCGGCCGCCTTCCAGCAGAGCGGCATTCCCCACGAGGTCTCGCCCGACATCCAGCGGCTGTTGTGGGAGAAGTTCCTCTTCATCGCCGGCGTCGGCGGGGTGACCGCCCTCGCCCGCTCGGGCATTGGCCCCCTCCTGGCGAGCCCGGCGGGCCGTACGCTCCTCACCGCCTCGTGCGATGAGATCGTCGCCGTCGCCCAGGCGGCGGGGGCGCCTTTGACGCCCGCGGCGGCGCGGTCCGCCATCGAACAGGCCGCAACGGTGCCCCCACAGTGGCGATCATCGATGGCGCGGGACCTCGAAGATGGCCGCCGGCTCGAGGTGGATGCGCTGAGCGGGGCGGTGGTCCGGCGAGGCCGGACGCACGCCATCCCCACCCCCATCCACCAAGCGATCGTGGCGTGCCTGTCGCTTCACCAGCCGGCGGCCTGACCGCGCATCCCGCGCGCTTCAGTCGTAGCTCATGAGCTCGAGCAGGTTGCCATCGGGATCGCGGAAGTAGACCGACGTCCCCTCGCGGCCCCGGGCCCCGAAGCGCTTGACCGGCCC
>WNFD01018846.1_pt1 | contig 17540 bp, 17 predicted proteins | sample 5400491 | NCBI WGS metagenome assembly WNFD01 (sample SAMN13153343, study PRJNA577476) | soil metagenome | isolation source: 120 cm saprolite under Douglas fir tree site 2 hole 2 replicate 2 | place: USA:California | collected 2015-04-18 | reverse complement strand
CAGCCCTTGCGCGATTGTCGCCATGAACGGCGAATCCATCGCTGCGCCGGCACCGTGGGCGAGCACGACCGTCAGCGGCGCGCCGGAAGGGCCTTCAACTATGAAGTCGTCCCGGTTCACTTCTGCCTACCGCAGTATTGGCTTGGCCACGCCTCGTACTGGGCGCTGCGCTATATTTCTTGCTCATGGCAACACTAATCGGGCGGCAAATCACGCAACGTATTCAAGCGCGGCTTTTACATCGGACCGCCGATTCGGCCCCGGGTGACGGTTACTTCGATGATTTCTACCATCAACTGATGACTTCGTCATGGCCCATGCTGCTGGTGGGGGTGGTGGCCGCGTTCATTGTGGCCAACGGTCTGTTCGCGTTGGGCTACCTGATTGCCGGCGGCATCGACAATGCGCGTCACGGCTCATTCGCGGATGCCTTTTTCTTCAGCGTGCAGACCATGGCAACCATCGGCTACGGCAAGATGGTGCCCGCCACTGTTGTTGCGAACCTGTTGGCGAGCAGCGAAGCAGTGACCGGGCTGCTGACGTTTGCCATGGTCACCGGGCTGGTGTTTTCCAAATTTTCCCGTCCCACAGCGCGCGTGCGCTTCACCCGTAATGCGGTCATCGCGGTCCGCGATGGAGTCCCCAGTCTGATGTTCCGCATGGCGAACGTGCGGGCCAACCAGATCGTTGAGGCTCAGATTCATGTTGTCTTTGCCCGGCAGGAAAGCACCCTCGAAGGCGAGGAGGTCCGCCGCTTCTACGACCTGGAGCTCACTCGCCTACGCAATGCAATTTTCAATTATTCATGGACGGCGATCCATCCGATCAACCTGAATAGCCCGCTGTATGGCGCTACGGCAGAATCATTGAGCGCGTCGGGCGCCCAAATCGTCGTTTCGCTGACCGGGCTCGACGATACCTTCTCGCAAACGGTTTATGCGCGCTATTACTATGATGCTGAGGATATCATCTGGGGCGCTCGACTGGCCGAGATTAGCAAGCGCACCCCCGACGGTGAATTTATGCTCGACTTCACGCATTACGATGAGGTAGTGCGGGCAGCTTTGCCGCCACCGGAGATCGCCCGTCTCGAATAAGGAGCAATATCCATGGCTGAGAAATCTGCCTCCGCTAAGATCCATGACCGCCTTAATCATCCGGTGATTGATGCTGACGGGCATTGGATCGAGTTCGAACCAACCCTGCTCGACTATCTCGACGGCGTCGCCGGGCCCTCAATGGTCGATCGCCTTCGCCGCGACGACTATCTGGCGGGATTGCGTAGCTGGTCGCAAATGTCGCAGGAGGAGCGCCGTGCGCGCAGGGCCATACAACCGCCATGGTGGGGATTTCCGGCGCGTAATTCACTCGATCGCGCCACCGCGATGCTGCCCCGTCTATTGCATGAGCGGATGGTTGAGATCGGCCTTGACTTTGCCATCGCCTATCCAACCCTGGCACTATTCTTTGCGGCGATTAAAGATCATGAGCTGCAGCTTGCTGCCTATCGCGCGTACAACGTGATGGCGGCAGAACTGTTTCGCGGCGTCGGCGACCGGCTGATTCCCGCCGCGTGTATCCCGATGCATACGCCGGCCGAGGCGATCGAGGAACTCGAATTCGCCACCAGGCTCGGGCTGCGCGCGATGATGATGACGAGTCTGATGCGGCGGCCGATCAAAGCGGCGCAGCACGATGGCGAGACCGGCCGCTATGCCAACTGGCCCGAGGCGTTGGGTCTCGAAAGCGAATACGACTACGATCCAGTGTGGGCAAAATGCCTAACGCTGCGGGTAGTGCCCACTTTTCACAGCGCGTCGCAGGGACTGGGCACTCGCGTCTCCTACTCCAATTTCGTTTACAATCACATTGGCCATTTCGCCGCCGCCGGCGAGGCGGTTTGCAAGTCACTCTTCCTCGGCGGCGTGACGCGGCGCTTTCCCGCACTCAAGTTTGCGTTTCTTGAAGGCGGCGTCGGATGGGCCTGCATGCTGTATAGCGACCTGATTAGCCACTGGAAGAAACGTAATCTGGCGGCGCTCGATAACACCAATCCCGCCAACCTCGATGTCGCTGCAGTGACCGGATATTTTCGCCGTTACGGAACCTCGCCGCTCTCCAAGCATATCGATCAGCTCGAATTGCTGCGCCATCTGCTGGGTGATATCGAGCCGGTCGACGACTTTGCGCGATGTGGTATTGCCCGCCCCGAAGATATCCCGAATCTGTTCGTCAATAATTTCTATTTCGGGTGCGAAGCTGACGATCCCGTGAATAGCTGGGCTTTTAATGCCGCGGTTAACCCTTATGGTGCGAAGCTCCACGCGATCATGGGCTCGGATATCGGCCATTTTGATGTAGTCGAGATGACTGATGTTCTGGCTGAGGCCTATGAGCTGGTCGAGCGGCGGCAGCTCGGCGAAGATGATTTTCGTGACTTTGTATTCGGCAACGCAGTGCGTTTCTGGGGTGGCGCAGACCCCGATTTCTTTAAAGGAACGGCGATCGAAAAGGAGGCCGCGGCGTGTTTAAACGAGAACGTCGTGAGTCAGTCCGCTGCCACGAAATGATTTCAAGCTTCGGCTTCAACTCGTCGATCTTTGCTTCGCTATGGGGCGGCGCTTGAGGCCTACATGGCGTTCGCCAGGTCAGGAACAAAATGGAAATCGCATGGATTGGAACTGGAATCATGGGCGCGCCGATGGCGCGGCGACTGCTCAAAGCCGGCCATCATCTGCGCGTTTTTAATCGCTCGCCGGAGAAAGCGCGTCCGCTCATAGATGAAGGGGCGGTAATGGCGCCCGAGGCTGCAGCCGCTGCCGAAGGCGCTGAAACAATCTTCATCATGGTGCCCGACACTCCTGACGTTGAAAACGTCATCGGCAAAGTTGAGCCGTCATTGGCACGCGGACAACTCGTGCTCGATATGAGCACTATTGCGCCTGAGGCAGAACGCAGGATCGCGGAAAGGCTTGCCGCCCTCGGAGTCGATTATCTCGATGCGCCAGTCTCGGGCGGCGAAACCGGCGCTATCGAGGGGACACTCACAATTATGGTTGGCGGTAGCGACGGAGCGTTCAATCGGGCGAGTCCGCTGCTTGAGCTCTTAGGCAAACGAATTACCTATATGGGCCCGGCGGGTGCCGGGCAAACCACCAAACTGGCGAATCAAATCGCCGTAGCACTTACCCTCGAAGCCGCGTCCGAGGCACTGTTGTTTGGCGCCAGGGGCGGTCTGGATCCAGCCAAGGTACTCGAAGCAATCGGCGCAGGAGCGGCTGCTTCATGGCAACTGAGCAATCTCGGGCCCAAGATCATCGCGCACGATTATCGCCCGGGGTTTTTCGTTAAGTTGATCCGTAAAGACCTGCGGTTAGTGACTGAAGCTGCCAATCAAAATGGGATTGCGCTGCCAGGACTCAAGATGATGACGTCGATGTTCAATGCCACCGCCGCGCTCGGCCACGACCTCGACGGCACCCAAGCCCTGGCCGACGCCCTCGTCAGACTGGCGACCCTGAAGACGATCGCGGGCGAATAGCATGGGCCGTCCGGTGAGAGTAAAGCGGGATGCGTTCTGAATTTGTCATTCTCGCGCGGTCTGGCGCGCGAAGAATCCCGGAACAGCGAGTTCAAGTGCAGCGTAGGCATCCATGAGGGCTGGCCTGTCGGGAATAGTGGCGAAGACGCGGGATTCCTCATAAATGCGCACGTCGCAGACTCCTTTGCTCGGCTCCGCTGCGCTTTGCCTAGTGGCGCGCGGCAGCCACGCGCGCGGGAATGACAGAATGGACCTGGCGAACTCTAATAAATAGGCATCGGTCCTTAGCTGAGTTTCACAAGTATATTTCGGTAGTTACTTTTGGCTTCGTAACGGAGACTGACACGTATGGCAGAACAAGAACTCCTGGTACAAAATCGCGACGGCGTACTTTATCTCACGCTCAACCGGCCCGACAAGCTCAATGCGCTCAGCGACCGCATTATCAGCGGCTTGCTCGATAATCTGCGCAAGGCGGCGGCCGACGACACCGTCGGCGCGGTGGTGGTCACTGGTGCCGGACGGGGTTTTTGCGCTGGCGGTGATATCGGCCGGATGCGTGAGCGCAATGAAACTGCGCAACCGCCGGCTGGCGGAAATCATACGGCGTCGCTCGACCAGCGTATTGCGGGATTGCGCAGATCCGAGGAAGTGAGTCTGCTGCTCCATGAAATACCCAAAGTGACGATCGCAGCCGTCAATGGACCGGCGGCGGGCGCGGGTTTCAGCATCTGCCTCGCTTGTGACCTCCGCATTGCTTCCGACCAGGCGCGGATGGGGACGGCGTTTGCCCGGGTCGGCTTTTCCGGCGACTTCGGCGGCAGCTATTTCCTGACCAAGATCGTCGGCACCGCTAAAGCCCGCGAATTATATTTCACCGCCGGCATGCTCACGGCCGAGGAGGCGCTGAAAGAGGGCATAGTCAATCGCGTTATTCCAGCCGCCTCATTTGTAGATGAGGTGCATGCCTTCGCCAGAGGGATCGCGTCAGGCCCCCGTATCGCCTATTCATATATGAAAGCCAACCTCAATGCGGCGCTATATTCGGACGTTCGCACCATGCTCGAGCGCGAGGCGCTGGGACAATCACTTACCGGTCTTAGCGAAGATCATAAGGAAGCAGTCAAAGCATTCCTCGAAAAACGCGCACCGAAATTCGAGGGCCGGTGAATAACGCCAACCAAGGCGTAAAGGGACTGGCGGCGTGAAGCTCATCGACAAAGGGGTTTTGAAGCCCTCCGATCCGATTTTTCAGGAGGGATTTTCGTTGAACACGCTCCAGGTCCTGGAGCCTTATCGGCCCAGTTCGCTGAGAAGCAGGAAACCAAAAACAATGCCAATGACGAAGCGCGAAATCGCGCAGTTCCTGACCGAACCGAACGTAGCCGTGGTCGCCGTCACTGCGCCGGACGGCTCGCCCCATGCGGTGCCGACGTGGTTTGAGTATCGGCGCGGCGAAGCATTCTTCATCACCGAGGCGGCCGCCTTTAAATGCAAGTGCCTGCAGCACGATCCGCGCGTCACCTTGTGTATCGACATGCGCAAGCCACCCAACTACAAGGCAGTTATCTTGAAAGGGCGCGCGACGATGGAAGAGAAGGCGGCCGACGCAATGCTCGAACGCATGGCGGTCGCTTATATGGGCAAGCGTGCCGGGCGCGAGTATGCGGCTGAATTCAAGAGTCAACCAGTCGTAGTGGTGCGCTTTAAGCCCGAGCGGGTGATTTCGTGGGACTATAGCAAGGATTAACTGACGCTCGACGACCGCATACTGCGAATCTTAGTGGCAAGTCGCACGGCCACGCGGAAGCGGCTCCAGAGCGTCACTCCGCGTGGTCCGGCCCGACTTCAATTCCGGGGCGTTGGTGCTCGTGCTGCCGCTTTTTTCTTGGCGCCGCAAGCCTGACGGTGAAAAAATGTTGCGCACGCGCATCTGTGATCTTTTCGGAATCGACTTCCCGATTATCTCTGCGGGGATGGGTGGAATTGCGGGCGCCGAGCTTGCCGCCGCAGTATCGGAGGCCGGCGGCCTTGGCACGCTTGGTCTCGCGGCTTTCGGCCGCGAAGGAATTCGACACGAGATCGCCGCGGCACAGACACGGACGCGGAAACCGCTTGCAGCGAATCTGTTGGTGCCGTTTCTGCGGCCTGGCATTGTCGAAACTGTAGCTGAAACCAGGATTGCGGCTGTGACCTTCTTCTGGGGCGACCCGCGTGACTATGTCGACGCCATCAGCATCTTGCATAAAGCAGGGACCAAGATCATCTGGCAATGCGGCGCGGCCGAAGAAGCGCGATGGGCCAGGGATGCGGGCGTCGACGCGATCATGGCGCAGGGCTTCGAAGCGGGCGGTCATGTCCGCGGCCAGATCACGACCCTTGCCCTTATCCCAGAGATGCGTGATGCGCTTGTGGACATGCCGCTGATAGCTGCCGGTGGCATCGCCGACGGTCCCATATACAAGGAGCGAATCGTGCGCGCGCACGCCGGCGACACGATTCATACGACGTTGTTTGATGTTGGATGGCCCGATGCGCCGCATCGCGTATTGCGCACTGGCATCGTCGATGAATGGGAGCGTGCGGGGCGGCCCGAATCGGGCAATCGGCCGGGCGAAGGCGCGGCGATCGTTAGTGTACGTCGCGCCGACGTCGAAGTTCCACTGATTAATTATACCGTGATGCCACCGACGGATTATACAGAAGGCGAGATAGAACGTTTGCCGTTTTACGCCGGTCAATCATGCAGTATGGTGAATGAAATTCTGCCGGCCGGCGAAATCGTCCGCCGGATTGCTGCTGAAGCCACCAAGCTAATAGCTGATAGGCTCGGCCCGCTGATTCGCTGACCCGGTATCGAGATAGCCTAGTGCTCATATCGATACTACGGCATGAGATGAACGCGTGGAGCGGTACACCGTTGCGCCCGAAGCGCTCCAGGACCTGCAGAATATTTGGGATTCATCGCCTGGACTTAATCGCGGGGCCGCGGCCCACCTTCAGGGTGTGCCACCAGTCTCGCGCGTAACGGTGCGGCCCCGATAGCCGGATCAACAGCGGCTTTCGCGTTCGTCCTGTATCTGAAATAATTTCTGCTGTGGCACGACGAAGGCTACGCGTCGGATATCGTCGCGCTCGGCATCGTCGAAGAAGTTGTGCCTGCTGCGGGCGGCGGCTTTGCCATCACCCTGCGGCATCCGGGCGAGAATGAAGAGGCGCTACGCGAAATCGGCACGCACATCCATCATGTGCTCGCCCATGACCTCCGTCTTCCAAACGTTGAACTCAAGGTTCGCAAGATCGAACCGGAGCTTGGCGAAAAAACCGGCCGTGCCAGACTCGAAGGGACCCGTTGGGTGGTGGCCGTCGCCAGCGGCAAGGGTGGCGTCGGCAAATCGACGGTGGCCGCGAATTTAGCCGCGGCATTAAGTCAAAGCGGCTATAAGGTCGGTCTGCTGGACGCCGATATCTATGGTCCGTCGGTTCCGATGATGATGGGTGCGGGCGACGAGCGGCCGCGCTCGGCCGGTGGCCAAAACTTCTATCCGCTCGATCGCTACGGCATCAAACTGATTTCGATCGGGTTCTTCGTCGATGACAAGGCGCCGGTCATCTGGCGTGGCCCAATGGTAATGAGTGCGGTGCGTCAATTTCTCAAGGATACGCTTTGGGGCACCCAGGATTTTCTAATTGTCGACCTGCCGCCTGGCACTGGCGATGCGCAGCTTACACTGGCACAGCAGGTGGCGCTCGATGGTGTGGTCATCGTGACCACGCCGCAGGAGGTCGCGCTGGCCGACGCATTACGCGCGGTGCGAATGTTTCGGCAGGTGCATTGCCCGATGCTCGGCGTGGTCGAAAATATGAGCTATTTCGTCTGCCCCGATTGTGGCGAGCGCGATGAACCGTTCGGCCACGGCGGCGGTGAAAAAATGAGCCGCGGCGAAGCGATGCCGCTACTGGCCCGCGTGCCGATTTACCTGGAAATCCGCGAGACTGGCGACAACGGCATGCCGCTCGTTTTAGCGCATCCTAATCATCCCGTGAGCGCGGTCTTTATTGAACTGGCGCGCCAGGTAGCGGGCGCGATGCCACAGAATTAATCCTCTCACTTCAAGCCCCTCGCCGGCTCTTGACCGCTTCTCTCCCGCTCTGTTGCGGGTGAGCGACTAGGCGCAGCGCAGCGAAGCCGAGCTAAGGAGTCTGCGACGGGCGCATGTGAGAGTGTCAGCGTGACTGACGGGAGGGGGTAAGGGTGATTCTAAGCCCCTCGCCCGCTCTTTTGCGGGAGAGGGTAAGGGTGAGGGTTCTGTTTAGCTGCTCTATACTATGGCGACGGTCATTACCGAGGAATGCATCAATTGCGGCGCGTGTCTCCCACGATGCCCCAACAATGCAATTTACCAAGGCGGTCACGCCTCCCTACTGAACGGGGAAACGCGGCCGCCGTTGGCCGAGGATATCTATTATATCGCGCCCGACAAATGCACTGAATGCGTCGGCTTTTTCGACCATGAGGAATGCGCCGCGGCATGCCCGGTGGATTGCTGTATTCCCGATCCAAATATTCCCGAAAACGAAGAATTGCTAATCGCACGTGCCCGCGTCCTCCATCCGGAGCAGCATTTCCCGGCGGAATTTCCTTCACGCTTCAAAATTGCAGGCTCGATATGATGTCTGGCATTGCGGTTCTCCAAAGCCGCTATCCGTGCTAATCAGGTTCAAAGTCAACCAGAGTGAGGGCCGGCTATGGCGGATGTTCGTATCGAGGGAACCTGCGATGCGCGTTTCGCGCGCGTTAGAGAGGCGTTTGCCGAAAACCTGGCGAAGCGTAACGAATATGGCGCCGCGGCCGCGGTCACTATCGAGGGGCGGGCGGTGGTCGATCTGTGGGGCGGCTATGCCGACAAAGCGCGCACGCGTCCATGGACCAGCGACACCCTGGCCAACGTCTTTTCGACCACCAAGGGGCTTACCGCGATCTGCGCCCATCGCTTGGCGGCCGAGGGCAAACTCGACTTCGACGCAACGGTCGCGCGTTACTGGCCTGAATTCGCGCAAAAGGACAAAGAGCGTATTACCGTCCGTCAACTCCTGGGCCATCGCGCAGGGTTGCCCGCAGTGCGCGAACGGCTCAAAGCCGAGTCCTATTACGACTGGAATTACATGGTTGGCTTGCTCGCCGCCGAAGAACCATTCTGGGAACCGGGCACCAGGCATGGTTATCATGCGATTACCTTCGGCTGGCTGGTTGGCGAAGTAATCCGGCGAATCACCGGCAAGAGCGTCGGCAGCTACTTTCGCGACGAACTCGCGCGTCCGCTCGGACTCGATTGCCATATTGGGCTGAGCGCGGCCGACGATGATCGTTGCGCCGAGATTCGGCAAGCGCCGCCGCCCGCTCCCGGGGAGTTCAATCTGTTCGATTATGCCACCAAGAACCGCGATTCGCTGACGGCCAAGGTCTTCCTCAATCCGTCGAATGGGTTAAGGAGTGAGGTGATCAACTCGCGTGGGTGGCGCGCCGCGGAAATACCTGCCGCCAACGGCCATACCACCGCACGTGCGCTGGCGCGGCTTTATGGCGCGCTCGCGTGTGGCGGCGAAATTGATGGCGTTCGGGTGATGACGGCCGAACAGATCAGGAATTGTCACCACGAAGAATCCTACGGGACCGACGAGGTGCTGCAGATCACCACGCGTTTCAGCTCAGGCTTCATGCTTACGCAGCCGAATGATCAATGGGGTCCGAATGTGCACACATTTGGTCATCCGGGCGCCGGCGGTTCGCTCGGTTTCGCTGATCCGGAGGCCAAAGTCGGTTTCGGCTACACGATGAACAAAATGGGCTCGGGCATAATTATCGACCCGCGCGCCCGCGCGTTGTTGGATGCGGTATACGCCTCCCTCTGAATACCTCTCCCTATGCAGGGAGAGAGCCTGCCCTGAGGAACCGCAGGCGAGGAATGGGTCGCGCGGCGGTTTCGCTGCGGGGGTGAGGGACCGCTTTGAATGAGATGCTGACTAGACGGTCCCAGTCCGTGCGAAGGTGACAATAGCTGGTTAGCCCGCAGAACCGTAAGGTTTTAGTGTTCGGGATGCGCCCTGGACGATTTCGGAGTTTCCTTAAGGTCCCTCACCCGGCGCTGCGCGCCGACCTCTCCCGACAGGGAGAGGCAAGGACAGATGGAGCCGATGCTAATGCCATCAATCGAAGGAACTTGTGACACGCGATTCGAGCGAGTGCGTGAGGCGTTTGCGGAAAATTTTGAAAAACGCGGCGACGTCGGCGCCGCAGTCGCGATCACGGTCGATGGCCGTTCTGTGATCGATCTCTGGGGCGGTCATGCGGACAAGGCGCGCATGCGTCCGTGGACTCGTGACACTATCGTCAACGTCTATTCGGCGACCAAGGGCTTCGCTGCAACTTGCGTAAATCGGCTGGCTGACAAGGGTTTTGTCGAGCTGGATGCGCCCGTTGCGCGCTATTGGCCTGAATTTGCCCAAGCCGGCAAGGAGCATCTGCCGGTTCGCTTCATCCTGAGCCACCGCGCCGGTCTGACCGCGGCGCTGGCTGCGGAGCAACCCTGGTGGGAGCCGGGAACCCGGCACGGCTATCATGCCTTGACTCTGGGCTATCTGCTCGGCGAGATCGTCCGCCGCGTTACCGGCAAGACAATTGGAGCGTACTGCCGCGAAGAAATCGCGGGACCGCTGGGCCTCGATTTTCATATTGGCCTCGAAGCAAAGCACGACGAGCGATGCGCCGAGCTAATCGCCGCGCCGCCCCCGCCGTCCGGACAGCCGAATCCGCTGGCCGCGACTGATGACCCTGAATCAATCACGATGAAAGCGATCAATAATCCGCCTGGTGCGCTGAGGGTCGGCACGGTCAATTCGCGGCCGTGGCGCGCGGCCGAAATTCCGGCCGCCAATGGCCATACCAATGCGCGCGCGATCGCGCGCTTTTATGGCGCTTTGTCGTACGGGCCGGATGCGGTGATGTATGGATTGCCGTCGCGTTTCGGCCTCGGCTATCGTTTGAGCCATCCGGCGGCGCGCTATGGTCCGAACCCGCACACCTTCGGGCATACCGGAGCAGGTGGTTCGCTGGGAGTTGCCGATCCCGACACCAGGATTGGCTTCGGTTACGTAATGAACCAGATGGGGTCGAGCATGTTTGTGGACCCGCGCGTTGCCGCCCTGCTCGACGCGCTATATGCATCTCTATAGTCAACCACGCAGAGAACTTGCCGGTTCAAACAGGTTGTCGCGCAGGTCAGCAGCATGGCTGCTTCCGCTTCGCGTTGATTCCTCGGCTTCCCCTTCGGCTCCGCTCAGGGCTTCGGCTCACCGGAATGACAAAACAGGTGGCGCTCTTTTTTTCTGTCATCCTGAGCGCCAGCGCACCAGACGAAACGAAGTGGAGCCGAGCAAACGAGTCTGCGAGGTGCGTGCACGAAAGGATCAACGCGAAGCGGAAGCAGCGACGATGCGCGTAGCGGAGACAGTCTATTTGAACCCGAGTAACTGTGCGCAGCACAGGTATTATCGCAGAAGAACGAGAAACCGAAAGGACACAGCAACTGTGAGTGAATAGGGAGAACGGGGGGCTTCCAGGACAACGCTAACCCCACAAACTTCTTTAACGAACTTTGGACTCGAGACACAAGCTACTGGTAATCAAATGCCACCCGGAATCTTAGTCTGGTTCCCAATCGCAGTTACTATTGCCGTCTCGGCCCTTGTCGTTGGCGGGATGGTCACGATCAACCGTTTAATCGGCCCCCGGCCGCCTCGGGACAAAGTCAAGGGTGAAGCATTCGAATGTGGCAACCCGCCTAGCGGGCCGGCATGGAACCGCTTCTCGATCCGTTTTTATCTGACCGCGCTGTTATTTCTGATTTTCGACGTTGAAATCGTGTTCCTCTATCCCTGGGCAGCCGACCTGCGCCAGCTCGGGATACTTGGTTTTATCGAAGCCGCAATTTTTATCGGGATCCTCCTGGTCGGCCTGATTTACGCGTGGCAACGCGGCGCCCTCGATTTCGAGTGAATACGCCAAAAGTGGCGCCGGACTGTTGTCAATTCTCTCGGTGGCACAGGCTTCCAGCCTGTCAGAACTGTCGCGCTGCAAGGATTGGGGCGTTGCGCCGACATTGACGCGGCTATTATCTTGTCCCCTGATGGCGACCGACAATCGCGCGCCGATGCCGCGGCGGGTACTGATCGTGCTTATGGGGGCGATTGGCGACGTGATTCGCGCGCTCCCGCTGTTGGGCCGCATCCGGCGGGCCTGGCCGGACGCGTATATCGGCTGGGCCGTCGAACCCAAGTCAGCGCCACTCCTTCGCGGCCATCGATGGGTCGACAAGCTGATCGTGTACGAGCGCACGTATGCACCCTGGTCGTTCGTGCCGTTCCTGCAGAAAATTCACTCGGAGCAGTTCGACCTGGTGCTCGATCTCCAGCGCCACTTCAAGAGCGGCTTAATCTCGATGGTTAGCGGTGCGCGTGAGCGGCTTGGCTTCGCACCGGCAAATAGCAAAGAACTCAACCATCTCTTCGCTACTCGCCATATTGCGCCGCAGCCGAATATGCGGCTCAAGTTGTTGCAGTATCAGGCCTTTGCAGACGCCCTCAGCCTGCCCGCCACACCCATCGAGTTTGGCCTCGAACTGCCGCCGGAAGAAGACCGCCGCGCGCGCGAATTCGTTGCCGGCGCGCCTCGGCCGCTGCTGGGCGTGATATTGGGTTCATCGTGGCCCAGCCGAATCTACTTTCCGGAATCCGTCGCCGAGGTGATTCGCGGATTGGCTTTCTCAGTTGAGGGGAGTTCGGGGCTGTTTCCGGTTCTACTCGGAGGTCGCGATGAGCAGGGGCTGGCGGCGGCTGTGATTGATCATTTGGGTCAGCTCCTCGCGCTTGATCTCACCGGACGCACCAGCCTGCGCGATCTTATCGGGATCTTCGCCGAGTGCGCTGTGGCTTTTGGTCCGGACTCGGGGCCGATGCACTTAGCCGCGGCAGTCGGCTGCCCGGTGGTGTCGCTATGGGGCTCGACTTCGCCCGAGCGGTCGGCGCCATGGGGATTTGCGGATTTGACCATCCGCGGGGAGATTCGCTGCCATCCCTGCTATCTGCGTGAATGCCCGATCGGACGAGAATGCATGCGGAGGATTTCGCCGGAGACTGCCGTAAATACGGTGAGACGGGCCTTGAATGCTCGTGCATCTCTCGGCGCCAGCGATACGTCCTTGTCCTATCATGATCAATAAATTTTGATGGGCTCGCTTATTGCCATACCGCAGCAGAATGGATGGCGCTTGGCTGTTGCCGATGATTTTGCATCTGCCCCGGACGTGATGCGGGCGGCATTGATGCTGGCCGATAGCAAGTGTGTGCCGTTCAGACGGTCGCGCCACGCGGCCACTTTTCTGCTGCGCTCGCCTTCGGGAAGGCAAGACGCGGACCTCTTTGTTAAGCACTTCGATCCGCCGGCTGGATGGGAGCGGCTGAAGTCGTGGTTCCGCCGAACCCGCCTGTACAGATTAGAGCGTATCACCATCGCCTTGAGGGCCGCCGGGTTTTCCGTCCCGCCAATCCTCTTGCATGGCCTCCATCGCGAGAGCCGCCGGGAGGTAATAGTAACAGCGCGCGCCGAAGGTGACGGACCTATCCTGGCGCTGCGAGGACTGGACGGCTCGATTGAGGCAAAGCGGGCAGTATTATGGGCGCTCGGAACAGAGGTCGGGCGCCTGCACGGTGCCGGTTTTATTCATGGCGACCTGACTCCGTTCAACATCCGAATCGTGGTTGACGAGCCTCCACGCTTTGCATTTATCGACAATGAGCGGACCCGGCGGAACGCCGTGATTGCACGCCGGCGCCGTCGTCTGCGGAATCTGGTGCAGCTTGGCCGTTTTGCCTTACCGGGGATTACTCGCAGCGATCGGATGCGGGTATTTCGAGCTTACGAGGCGACGCTTCATCGCTGCCATTCGCACTCCCTGGAGCGTAAGGCGGCTGCTATGCTTAGACGGCGGACACAGCGCGACCTCAATTCCTGATTCTGTCATCCCGAAGGGAACTGCCGAGCGGCGGTTAACATTAGTGGTCGTCGAGCCAATGGACCTCAAGCAGAACCCGGCGGTTGCGCCACTACCGAATATCTCAGTAGTCATTCCAGTCTACAACGAAGTCCAGACTATCGAACCAGTTATCGAGCGCGTGCTTGAATGCGGCTTCGAGGTGGAAATTATCGTGGTCGACGATGGCTCCACTGATGGCACTTGCGAATACCTCAAACAACTGGCTCATCCGAAGGTACGCTGCTATTTTCATGCGCGAAACCATGGGAAAGGCGCCGCGCTGCGGCTTGGCTTCGCCGCCGCGAAGAATCCATTCATAATTGTCCAGGATGCGGACCTTGAATATGATCCGCGCGATTATCCCCGAGTACTCGAACCACTGTTGGATGGCCGGGCGGATATGGTTTATGGTTCACGTTTTCTGGGCGGCCCGCATCGCGTGCTCTTCTTTTGGCATTATGTCGGCAACCGAATACTGACGCTGGTTTCGAATGTAGTCAGCGATCTGAACGTAAATGACATGGAAACCGGGATGAAAGCGTTCAGACGCGACAAGCTGGCGGCATTGAGGCTCAGTGGCAATCGATTTACCTTCGAGCCGGAAGTCACTTGCAAGGCCGCTCGCGCGGGATGGCGAATCTACGAAGTGCCAATCTCATACTCGGGCCGCACCTACGAGCAGGGCAAGAAAGTCGGCTGGCGCGACGCAATCGTCGCACTGGCAGCGATAGTCTATTATCGGTTTGGCGATTAGGATCGCCCAAAGCGGCCGCCTTCCTGTCTTCGCTCGGATGACAGGCAAGGCAGCAAATGGCTCTTCTCTGTCATTCCGAGCGGAGGCTGCCGGAGCCGAGGAATCAACGCGAAGCGGCCGCGGCGACTGTGCTCGAAGTGGAGACTTCCGATTTGAACAGCGAAGTTGCTGGCGGGAGGAGGGTTATGCGCGGAGATGTCGCCTACCATAACATTCGCTGCCGTGTCTGTCATTCCGAGCAAAGCCAAGGAATCAGCGCGAAGCGTAGCAGCGTGAACGCGCGCAACCAAGACGACCTGTTTGAACGGCGAACCTTACTAACTAAGTCCGATTACCTGCGGCCCAGGCCAAGGGGCGCATCATGGTCCCACAGCAGTAATTCAGTCGTAAATACCATCGGCGAACCATTTGCCGGTGGACAAATCGCAGTAGATTCGATAGACGGCGCCGTCGGCTAGCGCAAGCTCGTAATAATCGCGGTTATAAGCGGCGGGTGCGTGAGTCTGCAAACAATTCGAGGTCGAATCTTGCGAGGATTGCGTAGCGGCCCACCATTCGCCTTGCCGGCGCCATGGTCCCGCCGCCGATACCACCCGGGCGCAGATATTGTTGCCCCGCACGAACTCCGGCGAATTGCGCGTACACATCACTTCAACTTCCGCCGCCGGGCGGATCACCCGCAGCACCATTGGAGTACTATCAGAAGCCATAGCAGGGTGTTGAGAAACGGTTGCTAACGGCATTTGCTGAAACTCTGAACTCAACACCCTGCATGAAAGCTGGCTTCCTTCCATTAGTTCTCTCCCGCCTGCGGGGGAGACTACAGAGGGGGAAGCAGGCTGTGAAGACTTTTTCAGCAGCCTGCTTGGTTCCGGAGTTCGTGCGTGCGGAGGTGACGCCCGTTCAGCAGGGTCCGGAGCACGCGACCATGTCGCGGGTAAGGGAGGTGGCGGCGCGAACTTAATGAGGCGTACTGCTTCGGGCCGGTAGGAATCGGCCGGCATGAGTGTGCCGACGTGCTCGGGCCCGCATAGTGCAGCAATTCGCGCAATCGCCGCTTCGAGCCGATCCGGCGCCGGAGCAGCAGGCAGAAACAGATCATTCTGCGCCGGGCGGCGCGCACGTGCTTCCACCGTTAAGCGGACCGTCTCGACCGCGGCGGGTGGCGGCGATTTTTCCAGATGCAGTTTAAGCAGCGTCAACAATGAACGCGCTTCGGTAGTGGCCGCGGCAACCGGTACATGGCGACTGTCGTGCCTGCGGTCGGCGAGGCCCAGCGACAGCGTTAGATCGCCGCCGGCCAAACCGCGTATTTGCAGCCGCTCGGTCAACTGCTTGAGCATCGCGTGCAACACAAATCCCAGCGGCTCAAGATTTTCTATCCCATATTCGAATTCAGCCGCCTCAGCGAAAGTCTCGGCACGGGGCCGGGCGATGACCGTGGCGGAACCCTCACCGTGCGCCAGCCGTGCCAATTGAACTCCGTAACGTCCGAGGCGGCTGCCGAGCGCGCGACTATCCAGCCGCGCGATATCGCCGAGACGGCGGATACCAAGCCGCTTCAGCATCAGCTCGACCTCATCTCCCTGTCCGTTCGGGTCCAGCTCGAGCAGGTCGAGCGGCAGCCAATCGAGGAATTCCCGTTCCCTTCCGGTGGCGATTACCCTGGCCCCGCCACATCGCGCCGCCAGATGAGCAATCTCCTTATTCGAGCCAATTCCAGCAGCCGCTTCGAGTCCAATCCGGCGCGCGCGCCGGATTAGTTCCTCGGCGAGCGAGTTTTCCACGTCATCATCAGATCCCTCGGCGCCTGTCGTATAGCGATACAGGCGCTCCACTCCGGTCAGGTCGAGCCAGACACATCCGGGCGTACCTTCTTCGGCCACCGGCGACATCGACTCGGCTACATCGAGCAGCGCATCGGCGGCTGAACGTTCAGCGGCGGAAGACGGACGAGTTACGATCAAATCGGGAACCAGCGCACGCGCTTGCGCAACTGTCATAGCAGGCCGCAAGCCAGCGGCGCGAGCACTGGGCGAGACATGGCTGAGTTCACTATGGGGCTGATATGCGGCTGGTTTACGGATGAGGCCGCTGGAATTGCTCGCGGGCGGCGTTGGCATCCTGGTGAGGGCGAATGGCCGGTCGCGCAACTCGGGATTAGCCCGTGTAATCGCCGCAACGGCAAAATCGGCCACCAGCACGCACGCGATTCTTTTGGTGCGATGGGATAGACTTGCCTGCTTGTCAACTACTAGCGATGAGTAGCGCGCACCTTGCATTGAATCGCTCCGCGTTGATCCTTCGCTTCGCTCAGGATGACAAAAGGAGGACGCGCTACTCGCTTTTTCTGTGGAAACGCCAAGATCGACACTGGGGATGAGTCTGCCGCGATACATCGATTGAGCACCGTCAGAGCTGGCTATGGTTTGCTTGCCGCGGCGAGGCGGCATTCCCGTGGGATCGGCTTTAGTCCGTGATGTTGAGCTGCGTCTCCCCCTGTCCGAAGCCCTGAGCGCAGCCGAAGGGGATTTCTTTTTTCCCGCGCGTTTTCAGACAAATCGCTTCGCGGCGATCCCTCCGCGCGTTCGCTTCGGCTTGCGCCTCGCTCACTTGGTCGGGATGACAAACAAAGGGGCGCGAGAAAATCGACAGTCTCTGTCAGGGGGAGACCGGCGCCATGCTTCGGCGCCGAGAGATGGTCTCATTAAATACGCACGTCGCAGACTCCTTTTTAATATGCGCACCTCGCGGACTCGTTTGCTCGGCTGCACTTCGTTCCGCCTGGCGAGCTCGGCTGCGCTGTGCTCCGCCTAATTCAATCATGGTTTTCCATTTGGCGGTTTGACCCGATCCGCCCAGCTTGTTGCGCGTTACGCATGCCTCCACAGCAGACCCTCGAACAAAGCTGGCGCACCCGGCCAACAACGACTGAAGCAGACCCGTTGACGCCGGAGGGTGAGACTTAGTGCGGCGAAGGTCCCGCATATCCGGCGCGGCGCAAGCACCAGGACGCCTGCTCCGCTCTGTTCTGCGGCGCGCGCCAGTCTGAGCGCTGCGCTCGAAGGCAATTGATACGCACCGCCGCCGAAGTCGAGTATCACCAAACCGAAGCCGCCCGCCGCGAGAATCCATTCGGCAGCCTTGAGACTGG
>WNFD01022791.1_pt1 | contig 17554 bp, 16 predicted proteins | sample 5400491 | NCBI WGS metagenome assembly WNFD01 (sample SAMN13153343, study PRJNA577476) | soil metagenome | isolation source: 120 cm saprolite under Douglas fir tree site 2 hole 2 replicate 2 | place: USA:California | collected 2015-04-18 | reverse complement strand
TATCTACATCGCCACCGCGGCGAACACAGTCTACGCAATCGATGCCTCGACGGGCGCAGTGCTCCAAACGCGGAACCTGGGAGTGCCGGTGCCGCAAGCGACGCTCTTGGGCTGTACCAACAATGCGCCAAATGTCGGCATCAGTTCCACGCCCGTGATTGATGTCGTGAGCAAGACGCTCTACGTCATGGCGCTCACGGTTTTGAGCGGCAATCCGGCCTATCAACTTCACGCGCTCGATCTGGATAGCTTCACGGACAAGGTGCCACCCGTCGTGGTGGCGGCTTCCCAAACTCGCACCGACGGCTCGACCTACAACTTCATGGCGGGTTTTTCCCGCCAGCGTTCGGGTCTGCTCTACGCGAACGGAAACATTTACGCGGGATTTGCCAGTTTTTGCGACCAGCGCCCCGACGTTTCGCGCGGCTGGCTGCTCGGCTGGCAGGCCGCGACGCTGCAACCCCTCCCGGCCAGTGCCGCTCCATCACTTTGACGCCAAAATTCCACCGCATGGGTGACGCGCTGCGAGGCATCGTCGTGCTTTGCAAGGGTCGTTGGGGCACGCCCCTCAACCGCAATCCGTGAGGCCAACCCATGTTGCGTCGATTTCTTTGCACCTTCGTTGCGCTGTTGTTGCCGCTCGCCAGCTTTGGGCAGGCGCCCAAGGACCAGACTCCGGCGCTCTCGGACCTGGCATATCTCTTCTTTGAGGACCGCGAGACCTTTGGGCGCGAGCATCTTGACCGGCGCAGGCTCGACTTCTCAGTCGAGAGCCTCAGGCACGTCAATGAGTACCTTGAGGGAATTCGAAAAGACCAAGATGTTGAGAAGCAGTGGACGGTGGTCGTGCTTCGTGCCGGCGCCTATGTCGGCGAAGTGATCCGGAGGAACGACAAGAAGGTACAATGGCGCTGGATTGACTATGAAGGTGCCAAGCAAGTTGAACCGAAGTTGTTTGAGTCCTTCGGCAGAAGAGTCGCTACTGCCGCCGTCCTGTACGACGGGAACAAAGGCTTTGTCTTCCCTCTGGCGAAGGTTGAGAAATATCTGAACAACGGAGCGGAAGATAACGTGTACTTTTTTGCCAAGGTTATCATGTCACACGAGAAGTAGGCCTAACTTAATTTACAGGCGCGCATCCCGGAGGCTTTACCGGGTGCCGAAATGGCCCGACTGGTATCGGAGGTCAGGGAGGCTGTTTTGGTCGCGGAAGGCGCAAAGAAACCCTTGTCCCACAGCGTTTCCCAATCGGCCCCCGCCAACCCCTCCCCCGCCGCGGAGGGCATCCAGGCGCCGACAGCATGAGCAATGATGGCAACGCCGCGACCATGCGGGACCAGGACATGGCCTCAGAGATGACGATCGCTCGGCAGCGTGAGAACCTGGAGCGCCTCAATGTCGGACAGCTCGTGCGACGGTGGCGGAGTGGCTTTGTCGAATGGGAGGTGGAAAAGTGGGGACCGAGCCCTGATGACGATGGATGCCTTGTCCCGTGGCATGTGCTCCAGTGGTGCGAGCGCAATCCGTTGAGCCCCGAGGACACGAACACGGCCAGATATTCGGCTGAGGCCATGAGCGACGATGCCTTCCGCGATGCGATGCGATTCCCTGTGACTCTCGGGTGTGTGAGACACACACCGACATCCGCTTAAAATCGCCGACCAGAGCACCCTGCGATTGATGCAGGCTTCTGGCCTGGCCTTGGAGCAGGAGACCCAACCGTGATCGTATTCAACAACACCGCTGTCGCGTCCAATCCCGCCGCCGGCCCCGGCGTGGTGCGACGGACGCTGCTCACAGACGAAAACGTGGAGGAGACCGGCATGCGGTTCGACCGCCTCACCCTGGCGGCAGACGCCTCGTTTCGGTTCGAACCATCGGCAAGATCGATGGTGTGGTTCCAGGTGCTGGAAGGCGACGCAAAGCTCAAGACCTACTACACGGATGGGCCTGTCCGACCGCCATTCAGTCTTTCTGCCCCCGGCCTTCGATGCCGCGCTATCGACCGAATGTGGCGTGTCTTTGCCGGCCAAGCGAGCGCACGTCGGATGTGCTGCATATCGAGCTTGCGAACGCCCGCAGCCGGCAACCGACCCGAACCTAACCAACTTGCCGTAACGCGGCGGCGCTGTTGCGGGCCTCTTGCCTCGGCGTCGCGCAGAACGTCGCCCACGCGGTCATCATGCGACGGCGCCGCTCGAACAGGTCGCCACGGCGATACGCTTGCTCGACCTTGCTGCTCACCGTGTGCGCCAGCGCCATCTCGGCAACCTCGCTCGGAAAGTTCGTCCGTTCGGCGGTCCAATCGCGGAACGTCGAGCGGAACCCATGCGTCGTCAGATCGTCACGCTTCATGCGCCTGAGCAACATCAGGAACGCCATGTTGCTGAGGGGCTGGCCGCGCTTGCCACCGGGGAACACGAAAGCATCTGCCGCATCTTGGCCCTCGCCCGAACAGCACAGCGGCTGCATCTCGGTGACGATGGCGAGCGCCCTCGCGCTCAGTGGCACACGGTGCTCCTTGCCGGCTTTCATACGGGCCGGCGGGACCGTCCAGAGTTTCTCCGCCATATCGATCTCACTCCATTGCGCACCGATCACCTCGCCGGTACGCCCTGCAGTCAGAATCGCGAACTCCAGCGCTCGCACTGCAACGCCCTCCTGCTCCCGAAGCGCGATCATGAAGTCCGGCAGCTCGCTGTACGGCAGGGCCGCGTGGTGTTCCACCCTGCGCACCTTGGCGCGGGCGGGCAACAGCTTGTCGAGATGGCCGCGCCAGCGCGCGGGGTTCTCGCCGGTCCGGTAGCCGCGCACTCTTGCCCAATCGAGAATCAACTCTACGCGTCCGCGCAACCTACTGGCCGTCTCGGGCTTGCCCGTCCAAAGGGAAGTAGCCGACCTGTTCGGGGCTTCGCGAACCTCTTGCTCCAGCAACTTCATAACAAGCGCGGTGTCGATCGATTGCACCGGCAAAGCACCGATGATCGGCTCGGCATAGGTCGCGAGCGTCGCCTTCCATTGCGCGGCGTGCTTGGCGTTGCGCCAGCCGGCGCGGTGCGCTTGCACATAGGCTTCGGCGCACTGCTTGAAGGTGATCGCCTTCGCGGCTTCAAGCTGCTCCCGAGCGCGCTCAGCGCGTCGCGCGTCGATTGGGTCAATGCCGGCATGGCGTTGCCGACGCGCATCCAAAGCCTTCTCGCGCGCTTCCTGAAGCCCGTAAAGGGCGAGTGGACCAATTCCCATCCAGCGCGGCCGGCCATTCAGCATGAAACGGTAGACCCAATTTTTCGTCCCCTCAATCGTGACGCGCAGATAGAGCCCACCGCCGTCAGCGTACATTCCGGGCAGCTTCGTCTTGTCCACCTTGAGCGCCGTGAGCCGGCTGGTCGTTCGTGTCATCGCGATTGTCCGTCCACAGTTCAGTCCACAATTGCGGTGCGATTATGACGAAAAGCTGCGAACCTGTCCAGCACGAACATGCCGATTTTTATCAGTTTTTATAGGTATTTATCGCAGAATAGCGAAGAATGGCGAAGACGATTCTGGCGGAGGGGGTGGGATTCGAACCCACGTTACGGTTTCCCGTAAACACGCTTTCCAAGCGTGCGCCTTCAGCCACTCGGCCACCCCTCCGTACCGCCTTGCCAGAAGGCGCACGCACACCTTGGGCACGTCGACATGCGCGGAAGGTGGGCTATTTTCCCGGCGATGCGCTATCGGACCGGTACGGTGGGGCGGCACTATAGTCGCCACAATCGGTCTGACAAGGCATTGTCGCAATCGCAGGTGGGTTCGTCGGGTCGGCTCTCCGGCATGCGCTCGACCGGGGTCGGACCAGGCCGCTTCACCCTCTTGCCAAGCCGCGCTGCCGACCACATTGTGAAAGCCACATGGACGAATCCCTCAACGATTATCTGGTGCGCCCCGATCCACGCGACCCCCGGCTGACGCAGCGGGTGCGCGGCATCGACCATACCGGCGCCGCGATCGAAACCGGCGTCGTGGTGGAAAGGGCGCTGACGATCTTCCTCAACGGGCAGGAGATCGTGACGGCCATGACCATCAATGATTACCCGGAATATCTCGCGCTCGGCTATCTGCTTAATCAGAATATGCTCCAACCCACTGACGTCGTCACCGGCGTCGACTACGATGAGGAACTCGCGGTCGTGGTGGTTCGGACCGAACGCGCCACCAATTACGAGCAGAAGCTGAAGAAAAAGGTGCAGACCTCGGGCTGCGCCCAGGGCACGGTGTTCGGTGACCTGATGGAGGTGATCGAAACCGCACGGCTGCCGACGGCGGAGCTGCGCACGTCGTGGCTCTATGCACTCACCAGCCGGGTCAACACCACGCCATCACTCTATCTGGAGGCCGGCGCGATCCATGGCTGCGTGCTGGCGCAACGCGACCGGCCGCTTGTCTACATGGAGGACGTCGGCCGCCACAACGCCGTCGACAAGATCGCCGGGTGGATGTTCCGGGAGCGCGTCGCGGCCGACGACAAGATTTTCTACACCACCGGGCGGCTCACCTCCGAGATGGTGATCAAAACCGTGCGCATGGGCATTCCGATCCTGGTGTCGCGATCGGGTTTCACGGCCTGGGGCGTGGAACTCGCCCGCAAGGCCCACCTCACCCTGATCGGCCGCGCGCGCGGCAAGCGCTTCGTGGCGCTGGCCGGCGAGGACCGCATCGTGTTCGACCAGGACCTCGCCCATGTGGAAGAGGAAAGCGCAAAGCACCGGCGCAAGGCGGCGGTTCATGACGATTAGAGCGCGTTCCGATGAGATGGAATCGCATCTTCGTCGTCATGCCCGCGCAGAGACACCCCGCCGCGTCACGCGGCGGGGACCCCATCTTCGCGGGCATCCACGTCTTTCCTGCGTGCCTTCGGCGAGAAAGACGTGGATGGCCGGGACAAGCCCGGCCATGACGAGAATCGCGTCATGCCGGACTTAGCCTCGTTGCCGCATCCCGCCACGCTCGGCCTCGTCCTTGCGGGCGGTCTTGCGCGCCGCATGGGGGGCGGCGACAAGGCGCTGATCGCGATCGGCGGCGTCGCCATTCTCGACCGGGTGTTGGGGCTATTGCGCCCGGCCTGCGCGGAAATCATCCTCAATGCCAACGGCGATCCCGCCCGGTTCGCCTGTTACGGCCTGCCGGTGATCCCCGACACCGTGCCGGATTTCGCCGGCCCACTCGCCGGCATCTTGGCGGGCCTCGATTGGGCGGCCGCAAAGAGGCCCGACCTCGCCTGGGTTGTCAGTGTTCCGGGCGATTGCCCGTTTCTGCCCCACGATCTCGTCATGCGGCTGCATGAGGCGCGACAGAAGGCCGGCCTGCCCCTCGCCTGCGCGCGTTCCGGCGATTGGCGCCACCCGGTGGTGGCGTTGTGGCCTGTCGCCCTGCGCGAGGACTTGCGGCGTGCCCTCGTCGCGGATGATCTTCGCAAGATCGAGGTATGGACCGGCCGCCACGGCGTCGCGATCGCGGACTGGCCGGCAAAACCGGTCGATCCGTTCTTCAACGTCAACACGCCGGAAGATGCGGCGGAAGCCGAGCGATTGGCGCAGTTTTGCCGATAGCGCACGTCGTCGGCTACTCTGTTAACGGCAGCTCCGGCAGCGTCGCGTCCATGCCCTGGCTGACCAGTTCCCGGATCGCCTCGCGCAGCCTGGCGTTCTGTGCGGCGTTGCCCGGGGATTCCGGCCACAACGACGCGTCGACCTGGCGATGGGGGCCGCGAATCGGCTGCAGCCAGATCGACTCCTCGCTGGGCGCACTTGCTCGCTTCAAGAGCGTGAAAGTTTCGCCGTCATACAGCCGCAGTGAAAAGAGCGCGTACGCATTGACCTTCGTGAACAGGTCCCCGATGCCGGTGCGAAGGATCCCGATCCCGCCGATCCTCAGGTCATAATAATACGTGCGCGTGACGAATAGATAACGGGCGCACCGCGTGCCTGCCGTCAAGGTGCGGACGCCCTCTCTGATCTCCGCTTCGGGGTCGCGAAACAGTTTCAGCGTTTGGCGCGACACAAACGCCTCCTTGTGATAAGGGATGCGCCGCACCGTCGTCCGCTTGCCGAGCGCTGCGCTGATCTTGGCGACCGCAAGATCGTCGATATGCCACGAATCGACGGGCACCTCCTTGAGTTCGTTTCCGAAAACGCCGTATCCGGTTTTCCTGACGGTGAATTTTTCGCCGAGGTTCGACACGACGCCGACGCAGTTGCCGTCTTGTTGCGGCGCTCGTTTCGCCGCCGCCGTTTTCGGCACATTCTGCTTGGCGGGCGCCGGCTGCGCCAGGGCAGCGGCTGCGCCGCCCAGGAGCAACAGCAGCGTGACGACAGTCCGTCTCATGCTTATTCCCCCCCTCGCAATGGACGTGCGCGGCAATTTTATCGAGAGTCTGCAGGCTGGAAGGTTCTATCGGCCCACGGTTGTAATCGGCATCAGCGGCGAGGCCGCTCCCGGATTACACTCCGCTCCATCCGGGCTACGGGCTCACCCCGTGAGCGCCGCGTAGGACAAGAACCCCACGGTCGTGCCGGGGACAATCTGCGTCTCTTCCTCGCGAAGTTCCACCAGGCCGTCGGTCTCGGTCAGTGACGTGATCACGCCGGCGCCGTCGCGGGGAAATTTCACGGCCTCGACGGCGCCGTCTGCTGCGTGACGCAAGGTGACACGCACGTATTCGCGGCGGCCCTTGCGCTTGCGGTACGCGAAGGTTGCCCGCACCGGCAGGGCGATCGGCTGGCGCGGCGCGGCGCCGGCGAGCCGCAGCAGCAGCGGCCATACCACGCGCACGAAGGTGACGTAGACGGCCGCCGGGTTGCCGGGGAGACCCGCAAAGGCAGCCGCATGCCCAGGAGGTCCGCCCGGGACCACGCCCATGGCGACGGGCCGGCCCGGCTTGATGGCGACGCGCCAGAACACCAGGCGGCCGATGCGCTCGATCGCCGCGCGCACGTGATCCGCCTCGGAACTTCGCGAGGAAGAGACGCAGATTGTCCCCGGCACGACCGTGGGGTTCTTGTCCTACGCGGCGCTCACGGGGTGAGCCCGTAGCCCGGATGGAGCGGAGTGTAATCCGGGAGCGGCCTCGCCGCTGATGCCGATTGGCATCGTAGATCGCGGCCGCCGGGCGGGCGGCGCCGGGTTCCACGACTTCATCGCCGGTCGAAAACACCGCGACGCGCAGCCGGCGCCGCACCGGGAGCCGCGTCGTTCCCTGCGCGGCGGCAAGCGCCAGATCGGCGGCAGTGAGCTTCCGGCCCGCTGGCAACATGATGGCGCCCTTGCGGAGATCCTCTCCCGCAAAGCGACTGTTGGCGCCGCGCTCGAGACCGGGCGGCACGATGACGGCGTTGCCTTCGACCCGGCAATCCTCTTGCATGAACACGGTGTCGGCGCCAACCGGCATCGGGGCGCCGGTGAAGATGCGAATGGCCTCCCGGCGCGCGAGCGGATGCGCCGCCGCATGTCCGGCCATCACGCGTTCCGCAATGATCAGCCTGGTGTCGGCAGCAGCCGCGAGGTCGGCGTGGCGCACCGCGAATCCATCCACCGCAGAATTGTCGAAGGGCGGCAGATCCTCAGGCGACGCAACATCGACCGCAACGATGCGACCGAGCGTATCGTCCAAGGGAACTTGTTCGACCTCGGCCACCGGCGTCACACGCTCGATGATCAGCCGCTCCATGTCGGCGATCGGCAGCAGCGGGCCGGAAAACGCAAAACAGTCGTCGGTGAGCTGGGCCATCACGGCTCCTCGACCGCGAGCGCACGCAGGCGCGCCAGCATGGTCTCGAGGCGCTCCGCCTTTGCGAGGACCAGTTGGACGACGCCTTCGATGTCATCGATATCGACTACCGGCCGCCCGGCATCGGGAAATGGCGTGTCCGAGACGATGCCGACCACATGAGGGTTCTCCGGATGGAACGGCGGTTTGCCGACATCCTTGCGGTACACCTCGATGCGGGTGTGACACGCCGACTTGAAGCCTTCGATCAACACCAGATCGACCGGCGATATCTTCCCCAGCAAATCGTAGATCGATGGCTCGGGTTCCTCGCGTAACTCATGCATCAAGGCCCAGCGCCGGCTGGAGGCAACCAGCACTTCGGTCGCGCCCGCCATGCGGTGGGTGTGAGAATCCTTGCCCGGCGTATCTACGTCGAAGCCGTGGTGGGCGTGCTTGACGGTGGAAACCGTGTAGCCGCGGGCAACCAGGCGGGGGATGATTTTCGCCAGCAAAGTGGTCTTCCCCGATCCGCTCCAGCCGGCCAGTCCGATGATCCGCATGGGAAGATATATAGCAATCTGGTCACGAAAGTCGCGTGGCCGCGAATTGCAATAAATCTGTCCGGGAGACAATATGATTCACAATGGTGTCATGCCCCGCGAAAGCGTGTGACGGAATTACCTAGCCGCAGCCTGCTCCCTCTCCCCGCTTGCGGGGAGAGGGCTGGGGTGAGGGGGCGGGCCGCAAGGCTCAGACTCGCGGAGAGCCACCCTCACCCCGACCTTCTTCCCCTTTGGGAGAGAGAGAAGGCCCTCATTTTTTCACACGCTCCGTCGCGAGGCATGACACCCCGATGGGGATGAACCGTCAGAGTCATAACACCAGCGGAGGCAGTCATCATGTCGATGTTCAGGACCGCACGTGAGGCCTCTCTTGCGGCTGCGGTCGCTGTGGCGGCGGGCGTCGGGTTGGCGAGCAATGCGGCGGCGCAGAATTATCCCGTGAAGCCGATCCGGCTCGTCGTACCGTTCGCGCCCGGCGGCCCGGCCGACGTCATCGGCCGCATCATCGCCCAGCAACTCAACGTTATCCTCGGCCAGAGTCTCGTGATCGAGAACCGCGGCGGCGCCGGCGGCACCATCGGGGCGCGCTTTGCCGCCATGGCGGAGCCCGACGGCTATATTCTGATGTTTGCCAACACGTCGACGATGAGCATCAACCCGGCCGTCTACCATCGCCTCGACTACGATCCCGCCGCGGCATTCGCCCCGGTGGCGCTGATCGGCGCCACCTCCAATATCGTGGTGGTCAACCCGGCGTTGCCGATCAAGACAATTGCCGAGTTGGTCGCCTACGGCAAAGGCAACCCGGGTCGGCTCAGCTATTCGACGCCCGGGGTCGGAACGCCGCCCCACATGATCGGCGAAATGTTCAAGCAGCGCACCGGGCTCGACATCACTCACGTGCCCTACAAGGGCGGCGGCAGCGCGACCCAGGATGTTGTCTCCGGCCAGGTCCCGCTGACGTTCGAGAACCCTGCCGTAGCGCTGCCCTTGGTGCTGGCTGGCCAGATCCGGGCGCTTGCGGTGACGAGCGGTGTCCGCAATCCCCGCATTCCGGACGTGCCCACCTTGAATGAAACCATCCCGGGCTTCGTGTCGGCATCGTTCACCGGCATCGTGGCGCCGTCCGGGGTGTCGCCCGCCATCATCGCCAGGCTCAACGCTGCCATCAACGAAAGCCTCAAGGCCGCAGCCGTGCAGGCGACGCTCGACCAGCTCTCGGTCGAACTAAAGCCTGGAACGCCGGAGGAATTCGGGGCGTTTCTGGCGACCGAAAGGGAGAAATGGTTGGCCGTTGCCAAGGCGGCGAACATTCAGCTCGATTGAGAGATCGAATTCGTTTCTCCCTTGTCATGCCTGCACGTGTCGCGGGCATCCATGTCTTTCTTAAATTCAGCCTAACGCCACACGGCGTCAGCAGATCAAGGGTTGCCGCCCCAAAAAGGTTGCGGAAGGGCACCCCAAGGGTTGCCGGCTCCGCCGTGTGAGCCCCAGCTTCCCCAGCCGTCGGTCTGCCACCGTGTGAAGTTTCGAACGCCGTTCTCGGACACGTCCTGTTTGAAGTAGTCTTCGGCCTTCCTGCATCAGGGGGCAGGATCCTGCCACGCTTTGCCGAGAATATTGCCAGATTGGCTAGCAAAGTGGCATGATTGTGCCCACAGCGGACTACTTCTGTGCGTCGGCGCAACTCCCTGTGTTTGTGCCTAATCGGTCTCAGCCGAGTGTGCCTATTTGCGGGAGAAAGCGCTTCAATGATGCCAATGCGAGGGCGCTCTGCGGCGAGTATCGCGCCAAAAGTCTTGCGGCCCGCGCTCAAGGTCGGAATCGGCGGCTTGTGGGTTGCCGTGTTGGCGTTCAGTGCGCCTCTGATCGGGCATGGCGCGTCGGCGCAGCCGGCGCTTGAGCGACCATCGAGCGACGCCGATACCGTCCGAGTAACGCCCGACCAGATGCATCAACTGAGCATCGTGAAGGTCGTGCCGTATTCGTTTCGTTTGCAGAAGCAAGCAATCGGCCAGATTGCATTCAACGAGGACGCCAGCACCGTCGTGCTGACGCCGTTCTCCGGCCGCGTCACGCGCGTCATCGGCAAGCTCGGCGACGACGTCAGGCGCGGCGATCCGTTGTTCGAAATCGACAGCCCGGAAGTGGTCCAGGCGCAGACCGATCTCATAGCGGCGTTCCAGGGACTCCAGAAGGGCAGATCTCAGCTTGCCCTTGCCAAACGGGTGCTCGATCGGCTTACTAATCTCTTCGCCGGTAGCGCGGTGTCACAACGAGAGGTCGATCAGGCGCAAAACGAATTCGCGGCAGCCGAATTCGACCTTAGGACGGCCGAAGGCACGCTGACATCGGCCCGCAATCGCTTGCGAGTCATCATCGGCCGTGACCCGGCCGAAGTCGAGCGAGTGGAGCGGGAGCGGGTCGTCAATCCGCTGATCACCATCAATGCCGAGATCGATGGTACGATCATCGGCCGCAAAATCGGCCCGGGCCAGTATGTGCGAAGCGATGCGGGCGAAGCGCTGTACGCCATCGCGGATCTCTCCACCATGTGGCTCAAAGCGAACGTACCCGAGTTTGACAGCCCGCTCATTCGGGTCGGGCAGGAGATCGAGGTCAGGGTTGCGGCGCTTCCCGGCCGCGTCTTCCGGGCGCGCATCACCGCCGTCGGTGCGTCGTCCGATGCCGCGACACGTCGCGTGATGGTGCGATCGGAAATCCCGAATCCCGACCGTGCGCTCAAATCTGAAATGTTTGCCAGCTTCAGAATCTTGATCGGCAACGGCGAGCGCGCCCCTGCGGTTCCGGTCGAGGCCGTAATCTGGCAAGCCGATGTCGCCATGGTCTGGATCGAGCGGGAGCCGTTGGTCTTCGAGCGACGCAAGGTGAAAGTCGGATTGGAACAGGATGGCCGCTGGCAGATCAACGATGGCCTCGAGGCCGGTGAACTCGTTGTCGGCCGCGGCGCGATCTACATTCAGAATCAATTGCAGCAATAGCCCGAATGTGAGCGAGTGCAGCGATGCTGCGTAATCTGATCGCATTCTGCCTGTCGCGACGGCCGCTGGTGCTTATCATCTACGCGGTGTTCATCGCAGTTGGCGCCGCTGCATTCTCGACAATGAACATCGAGGCATATCCTGATCCGGCGCCTCCGATCATCGAGATCATCGCCCAATATCCCGGCCAGTCGCCGGAGGAGGTAGAACGCTACGTGACGATCCCGATCGAGATCGCAGTTTCCAGCACGCCTGGGCTCAAGTTCATTCGAACGCTCAACCGGTTGAAGGATGCCGTCCTGCCCCCCGGCGTACAGCCGGTCATTTCGCCGGCCGGCGGCGTCAGCGAGATATTCCGCTATGAGCTTAAGGGTCCGCCGGGCATGGACCTCATTGAACTCAAGACGCTGCAGAACTGGGTGGTGGAACGCAAGCTGCGCACTGTGGCAGGTGTGGCGGATGTGGCGACAATCGGCGGCAAGACCAAGGAATTTCAAGCTGAAGTCGACCTGAACCTGATGATGGCATACGGGTTGACCCTGCCGCAGATCATGAATGCGATCTCCTCCGGCAACTCCAACGTCGGCGGCCGGACCATCGAAATGGGCGAGCAGTCGGTCAATGTGCGCGGACTTGGAGTCGTAAGCTCGCTGGAAGATATCGGAAATGTTGTGCTGTCGCAGCAGGGCGGCGTGCCCGTACTGCTCAGCGACGTGGCGAAGATACAGATCGGTTTTGCTCCCCGACTTGGCATCTCGGCGCGCGACGAGAGGGGCGACATTGTCACTGGTATCGTGCTGATGCAGAAGCTTGAACGCACGATGGAGGTGGTGACACGCGTGCGGAACGCGATTGAGCGCATCAACAGCGACGGCAGCCTGCCGGCTGGTGTCAAGATCGAACCGTGGTATGACCGCGGCGATCTGGTCGCGATCACCGTACAAACGGTACTGCACAATCTCCTGTTCGGCGTGGCCCTGATCTTCCTGATCCAGTGGGTGTTTCTTGGAGATCTGCGCTGTGCCCTGATTGTGGCGGCAACGATTCCAGTAGCGCTGTTCCTGGCCGTCATCATCACGGTGTTGCGCGGAGAATCGGCCAACCTGCTTTCGGTCGGTGCGATTGATCTCGGCATCATTGTCGATTCAACCGTCATCATGCTGGAAAATATCTTCCGCCATCTGGCGCATCACGGGCCGAGAGCGCCTGCCGCCGGCGAGGAAAGCCTGACCGACAAGCTCCATCGCATCCTTACCAGTGCGGTCGAGGTCGACAAGGCGATTTTCTTCTGCGTGATCATCACGATTGCCGCCTTCATGCCGTTGTTCACGATGCAGGGCGTGGAAGGCCAGATTTTCGGACCGATGGCCCGGACCTATGCATACGCTCTGCTCGGCGCAGTAATCGCCACCTTCACGGTGACGCCGGTGCTGTCGTCGGTGCTGTTGCCCGCACGAGTGAACGAGATCGAGACGTTCCTGGTGCGGCAAATTCGCAGGATCTATCGCGCTGTCTTGCCGGTTGCCGTACGCCGCTTCCGCCTCGCGGCAACGATGGCTCTCATCTTCCTGCTGGTCTGCGGCGTGCTCGGTGCCAGGCTCGGCACTGAATTCCTGCCGAAGCTGGAAGAGGGCAATTTGTGGATTCGCGCTTTACTTCCGCCGACAATAACGCTCGAAGCCGGCAGGGACGCCGTCACGCGGATGCGCGCTGTGATCGGGAGCTACGCTTCGGTCCGGACCGTAGTGTCCGAACAGGGCCGCGGCGATGAAGGCACCGACCCCGACGGTTCCTTCGTGGCCGAGTTGTTTGCGCAGCTGAAATCGGCCGACGAATGGCCCAAGGGTCTAACCAAGGCCGCATTGGTCAGACAGATGGGCGAGCAGCTCGGGCGCGAATTTGTCGGCGTCGATTTTAATTTCTCGCAGTACATCCAAGACAATATCGAGGAGGCAGTGTCCGGCGTGAAGGGCGAAAATTCGGTGAAGATATTCGGCCCCGATCTTGCTGAGCTGGTACGGCTATCCAAATCGGTGAAGAACGAAATTGGTGCAGTGCCCGGTGTGACCGATCCGGGGGTGTTCAACCTGCTCGGCCAGCCGAACCTTGTGATCCGGATCGACCGCGCCACGGCCGCGCGCTACGGCTTCTCGGTCGCCGACATCAACTCCGTCATACAGGCGGCGGTCGGCGGCCAAGAAGTGACCAGGGTCTACGAGGGCGAGATGAATTTCGCGCTCACCGTTCGTCTGGCTCCGGAATATCGCCGCAATGTGGACGCTATTCGTTCCGTCCCCGTCGCCTTGCCGAACAACGATCCGAGGTCGCCTACCGCTTATATTGCGCTCGGCGACCTCGGCGAAGTGAAGCTCGAGACCGGCGCCGCCTACATCTACCGGGAAAACAATCAGCGATTTGTCCCACTGAAATACAGTGTCCGCGGCCGCGATCTCGGGTCGACCGTAGCCGAGGCGCAAGATCGTATCGGCAAAAAACTTCCCATGCCCCAAGGCTACAGGATGGAATGGACAGGCGAGTTCGGCGCACTGGTGGAGGCACAGCAGCGGCTCGCCGTCATCGTGCCGCTCAGCCTGCTTCTGATCTTAATGCTTCTGTATAGCTTGTTTGCCTCTGTGCGTGACAGCCTGCTCGCCCTTGCTGGCATTCCGTTCGCGGTCGCGGGGGGAATTCTGGGGCTTTACGTCGCCAACCTTAATTTTAGTATTTCCGCCGCTATCGGATTCATTTCGTTGTTCGGTGTGTCGGCAATGGACGGCATCCTCCTCATCTCCTACATCCGCCGGAACATGGATCAAGGGATTGGCAGCAACGAGGCAATCATCGGCGCCGCCGAGACTCGGATGCGGCAGGTATTCATGACCGGTCTTTCCGCATGCATCGGTCTCTTCCCCGCCGCGATTTCCACCGGCATCGGCTCGCAGGTCCAGCAGCCGCTGGCGTGTGTGGTCGTCGGCGGCATGCTGCTGTCTCCGATTTGCAGCCTTCTCGTGATTCCGACCGTCGCGCGTATCTTCATGCCGTACGTCCCCGGAACAGGACCCGGCCACGAGACGGTTGCAGTTCCAACGGCTGCGGGCCTCTAGCTGCGGCGACGAATTCGTTTGCAGTGATTGGTCATGTGAAATGGTAGGATCACGCCATGCCGATCGTAACCTATTACGTCGCGCTACCGTTCACACGACTTGAGGATGGCGGGCTTGGGCCTGGCCAGGCAGTTGATTGCCCCAGCCTGGCCGCCGCGCTGCAACGCGCCGAGGCCCTGTCACGCGATCCGGCGAACGTCGGCGCCATCGCCTTTTTCCGCTGCGGCGATGCAAATCTCGGCGAGTTCACGGAAGACGTGCTGATCAGGACTTTTGGTAATGTTCCCAATGATATGAGTGATCTGTGAGAGGCCCGGTCGCCGCTGCATTTTTGTACCCCAAGTGCGGCTGCTGGTTTCCCGACGCATCCTCCTGTTCTACCCGCTTCCCTCCCGGCCCCGGCATTGCTACATGCGGGACATGGCCATCGCACCCATCGAAAACATCCGCAATTTCTCGATCGTCGCCCATATCGACCACGGTAAGTCGACGCTCGCTGACCGGCTCATCCAGATCACCGGCGGCCTCACCGAGCGCGAAATGTCCGGCCGCGAGCAGGTGCTCGATTCCATGGACATCGAGCGCGAGCGCGGCATCACCATCAAGGCCCAGACGGTGCGGCTGAATTATCGCGCCCGGGACGGCAAGGATTACATCCTCAACCTGATCGACACCCCCGGCCACGTGGACTTTGCCTACGAGGTCAACCGCAGCCTGGCGGCGTGCGAGGGCTCGCTGCTGGTGGTGGACGCGAGCCAAGGCGTCGAGGCGCAGACGCTGGCGAATGTCTACCAGGCGCTCGACAACAACCATGAGGTCGTTCCGGTCCTTAACAAGGTCGATCTGCCGGCTGCCGAGCCCGACAAGGTCAAGCAGCAGATCGAGGATGTGATCGGGCTCGATGCGTCGGACGCCATCCTGATCTCCGCCAAGACCGGACTCAACATCGAGGCTGTGCTGGAGGCGATCGTCACCCGCCTGCCGCCGCCAAAAGGGGACCGCGAGGCGCCCCTCAAGGCGCTATTGGTGGACAGCTGGTACGACCTCTATCTCGGCGTCGTGGTGCTGGTGCGGATCGTTGACGGCACACTCAAGAAAAGCCAGCGCATCCGCATGATGCGCACCCAGGCGAGCTACGAGGTCGACCGCGTTGGCGTGTTCACGCCCAAACTGCTGGAGGCCACGGAACTCGGGCCGGGCGAGATCGGATTTCTCACCGCCTCCATCAAGGAGGTGGCGGACACCCGCGTGGGCGACACCATCACGGATGACCGCAAGCCGGCCGCCACCGCCCTGCCGGGTTTCCGCCCGGCGGTTCCAGTCGTGTTTTGCGGCCTGTTCCCGGTCGATGCCGCGCAATTTGAAGACTTGCGCGCCGCCATGGGCAAGCTGCGCCTCAACGACGCGAGCTTCTCCTACGAGATGGAGACGAGCGCGGCGCTCGGCTTCGGCTTTCGCTGCGGCTTTCTCGGGCTATTGCACCTCGAAATCATCCAGGAGCGGCTGGAGCGCGAATTCAACCTCGACCTGATCGCCACGGCGCCGTCGGTGATCTACCGGATGACGCTGATTGATGGGAAGGAGATCGAAATTCACAATCCGGTCGACATGCCGGATGTGGTTAAGATCCAGGAAATCCACGAGCCCTGGATCGGCGCCACCATCCTGACCCCGGACGAATATCTCGGCAGCGTGCTCAAGCTGTGCCAGGACCGCCGCGGCAACCAGGTGGAACTCACCTATGTGGGAAGCCGCGCCATGGTCAAATACGACCTGCCGCTCAACGAGGTGGTGTTCGACTTCTACGATCGCCTCAAATCGGTATCGAAGGGCTACGCCTCGTTCGACTATCACCTCACGGACTACAAGCCCGCCGACCTGGTCAAGATGCAGATCCTCGTCAACGGCGAGCCGGTCGATGCGCTTGCCATGCTGGTCCATCGCACCCGCGCCGAGAGCCGCGGCCGCGCCATGGTGGAGAAGCTCAAAGAGCTGATCCCGCCGCACATGTTCCAGATTCCGATCCAGGCGGCGATCGGCGGAAAGATCATTGCCCGCGAAACGGTGCGCGCCTTCCGCAAGGACGTCACCGCCAAGTGCTACGGCGGCGACGTCACCCGCAAGCGCAAGCTCCTGGACAAGCAGAAGGAAGGCAAGAAGCGCATGCGCCAGTTCGGCAAGGTGGACATTCCGCAGGAGGCGTTTATTGCGGCGCTGAAGGTGGATGTGTGAGGAATTTACTCGGCAGCGTGCGACTGCCGCAGTAATCCTGCCGCCTTCATCTCGTCATGCAGCGCGATCGGGTCCCAGTCGTACCCGTTAGGCCAGGTAAGAGCGCCGTCTTCTATGAAGACTCGCGCGAAGTAGGCCGGGTCTTTCAAAGGCTCGACCATTGGTCCGGATTTCTGCAGAATGGGGCCAAAATCTTGCTCGCCGACGGTTCCGTCGGACAATTCCAGTTCAAGCTTAAAGCCGCCGAGCCGACGGACGCCGATCACGTCAATCATCATCACCTTGGCGAACACGGATTGGCGTTCGAGCACTGGTCCCCGATCACCGCCACGCCCTGGACCTCGATCAATATCCCGGGCACTGCAAAGTTCGATACTGTGATCAGGGCGCTGCCCGGATAGCGGCCGGTGGGGAAAATCTCCCGGCGCAATTCGGTCAGGCGGTCGCCGTTGCGCGGGTCGTTGATGAACACCGTCATGGTGACCATGTCGGCGAGGCTGCCGCCGGCCCGCTTCAACGTGAGGTCGAGCTGGCGGAACGCTTCCCTGGCCTGGGTCTCGAAATCGCCGGTGTTCCCTCCGGTTTGGCCGGCGAGCCACACGATCCGCCCGCCCTCAGTGATCACGGCCGGCGAATAGGCACGCGACTTCTGCCGCTCGTTGCCTTCAATGTATTCGGCTGACAGCGCCTGCGCTGAGAAACCGGCGATGAGACTGAGGGCCAAAAGAGCCCGCCCCGGACCGCGGGCGTCCCGCCCGCTCTTTTCGGGTAAATGCGGGCGAGACGCCCGCGGTCCCACCAGACTGCGCCGCGAACCGATGCGCATCGATTCCTCCATCGTTGAGACAACTCATCATAACCGCCCCTTGGGGTCGGACAGTATCCCCAACGTAAACCCGGGACGAC
>WNFD01003681.1_pt1 | contig 17559 bp, 17 predicted proteins | sample 5400491 | NCBI WGS metagenome assembly WNFD01 (sample SAMN13153343, study PRJNA577476) | soil metagenome | isolation source: 120 cm saprolite under Douglas fir tree site 2 hole 2 replicate 2 | place: USA:California | collected 2015-04-18 | reverse complement strand
CAGCAGATCGCCGATCTCTGCCTCACCCACAACCTGCTCGCCATCACCGACGAGATCTACGAGCACATCGTCTACGACGGCGAGGAGCACATTCCCATCGCCACCCTGCCCGGCATGGCCGAGCGGACCGTCACCATCTCGGGCATCTCGAAATCGTACTCGGTCACGGGCTGGCGCGTCGGCTACGCCATCGCCAATCCAGAGCTGTCCGTCGGCATACGGCGGGCGCACGACTTCATCACGGTGGGGGCGCCCCACCCGCTGCAGGAGGCCGCCGTCACCGCGCTGAACTTTCCCGACGCCTACTACGTGTACCTCCGCGAGAGCTACCAGGCGCGGCGCGATCTCCTGTTCGGCAAGGTGGAGGAGGCGGGCTTCCGGGCCTTCAAGCCCGCGGGCGCCTACTACATCCTGACGGACGTGGCGCACTGGCTGCCCGAGTACGGCTGCTCCAACGACCACGAGTTCGCCATGTTCCTCGTGAAGGACATCGGCGTGGCGACCGTCCCCGGCTCCTCGTTCTACTCGACCAAGGAGCTCGGACGCACGAAGATCCGCTTCTGCTTCCCCAAGACCGACGACATGCTGATCGAGGCAGGACGGCGACTCCAGAAGCTTCGTCGTTGACGCTTCGCGAAGTCGCCCGGTCCATCTTCGCCGCTGCCCTCGAGGTCGGTGATGTGCGGCCTCTCGTCCTGCGCGCGCTCTCTTCCATCACGCCGCCGGCGCAGGGGCGCGTCCACGTGGTGGGAGCCGGCAAGGCCTCGGGCGCCATGGCCGCGGCCGTCGAGGAGGCATGGGGCTCGCGCATCACCGACGGCGTCATCGCCGTCAAGGACGGATATCTCGCGCCCACGCGACGGATCCGGCTGCTCGAGGCGGGCCATCCCGTGCCCGACGAGCGCGGCGCAGCAGCCGCGAACGAGATCCGGGCGCTGGCAGAGTCGGCCACGGCCGAGGATCTCGTGCTCGTGCTGGTCTCGGGCGGCGGCTCGGCGCTGACGCCTGCGCCCGTGCCGCCGATCACGCTCGCCGACAAGCAGGCGATGACGCGACTGCTCCTGGCCGCCGGCGCCAACATCAACCAGCTCAACACCGTGAGGAAGCACTGCTCCCTGCTCAAGGGAGGACAGCTCGCCCGCGCCACGGCTCCCGCCCGCGTGGAGGCCTTGCTCCTCTCCGACGTGATCGGCGATCCGCTCGACGTGATCGCCTCTGGTCCCACCACGCCGGATGTCTCGACCTTCGCCGAGGCGCTGGCCATCCTCGACCGCTTTGGCCTGCGCGAGAAAGCGCCGCGCGGCATCGTGGAGCGGCTCGAGCGGGGCGCCCGCGGGGAAATTCCGGAGACGCCCAAGGCCGGTGATCCGATCTTCGAGCGCGTGCGGAACACGGTCATTGGCAACAACGCGCTGGTCGTGGATGCCGCGGCCGCGCGGGCGCGTGAGCTTCGTCTCAACGCTCATGTGCTGACGCGGGCCCTGGAGGGAGAGGCGCGCGAAGTCGCAGAGACATTCGTCGAGATGGCGCGTGAGATCAAGGCAGGCCAAGGACCGGTCGCGGCGCCGGCCTGCCTGATCGCGGGAGGCGAGACCACGGTGACGGTCCGAGGCAAGGGTAAGGGCGGCCGCTGCCAGGAATTCGCCCTCGCCGCGGCACTGGCTGTCAACGGCATGGAAGATGTCGTCGTCCTCGCTGCCGGCACCGACGGCACCGACGGTCCCAGCGACGCCGCCGGGGCGATCGTGGACGGCCAGAGCGTTGCCCGCGCCCGCGCTCGAGGCCTTGATCCGGCCGCACGTCTCGCAGAGAACGACTCCTACCCCCTCTTCGCCGCCCTCGGCGATCTCGTGATCACCGGCCCCACCAACACCAACCTGCTCGATCTCCACGTGATCGTGATCGGTCCTCTCTCCACTTGAGAGAGTGTCAAGCCAGGTCTGCACGGCAGGGCGAGCGTTTCTCTTTAGCGTCTCGCACAACTCCATCGGCTAGACTAATTTAGAAGCAACACAATGAATCTCGACATGGCTGTTACTGGTATCTGCGGACGGTGTAAGAGGGAGTTTCCAGTGGCACGGCTCGCTCGCTTACCCTTGGCGAGCCAGATTGCCGCATGGATGTTCAGCCGGGGCTTGCTCGATCCTGACCGGGCGGCATACTGTCCGCGCTGCTACTCAAGGCTGTTAGCCTGCTACCTGTTCCTCAGCGTCCTGCTGGGGGCAGCGATCGCCTTCGGGGTATTCAAGTGGATGTTTTGACCAGAGAGTTCAGCAAGGCGGTGCCTTGAGGATTCGGGGCAGCTGCACTGCCAAACGCGGACTTGACTCGGTAATCTGATCTGGCTATATTCTAGCCAGAATGAGATACGGGGTTGTCCTCGCCCCCCAGGCGGTTAGCGCCTTCAGATCTCTTCCGGCCTACCGTCGAGCAGAGGTACGGGACGCCCTCGAGCGGCACTTGCGCCATGAGCCCACCCGGGTGAGCAAGAGCCGGATCAAACTGCGGGGCTTGAGCCAGCCGCAGTATCGCCTCCGGGTTGGAGAGGTGAGGGTCTTCTATGACGTCACGAGCGAAGCAGTCGAGGTCCTCGCAATTGTCACGAAAGCCGAAGCGGAGCGGTGGCTCGCCGAGCATGCGACGCCCGGTTCGCCAGGTGCCGCTGGCTGAGGTCAAGGACGATCTCTCGCGATTCCTGCGCCTGGCAGAGTCGGAGGAGATCCTCATCACGCGGCACGGGAAGCCGGCAGGCGTCCTGGTCGGATTCGGAACAGAAGACGACTGGTTCGACTACCGCTTGGAGCATCATCCTGAGTTCCTCCGACGAGTTGCTGAAGCCCGGGCAGCTTTCAACAGCGGCCGCGGAGTGCGGCTCGAGGATCTCCCGTCATAGCAAACCGGAAGCCCCGCGAAGGGTAGCGCGATGGCCAGGATGCTCGACGGGATGGAGCGGATGCTGCGTGGAGAGATGCCCCCGCCTCCGGCCGCCACGCTCATCGGGATGCGGCTCGAGTCCTTCGCCCCCGGCGAAGCCGTCGTCGTGCTCGAGCCGACTCCCGCCCACGCCAACCCCATGGGCACGGTGCAGGGGGGCATTCTCGCGGCAATCGCCGACGCGGCGATGGGCTGGGCCTTCATGACCACGCTGGGCGAGGGCGAGTCGTACGCGACGCTCGAGATCAAGGTCAACTTCCTGCGCCCCGTGTGGACGGGTCGACTCGAAGCGCGCGGGCACGTCAAGAGCGGCGGACGCACTGTGTCGCTCGTCGAGTGCGACGTCGTGTGCGACGGCAAGCTCGTGGCGCATGCCGTGAGCACCTGCATGACCCTCCGCGGGGAGCAGGCCGCCGGTCGTTAACCGACAAAATGGTAGCTGCCCTTCCGGATCCCCGTGGCGAGTATTGCTCAACACGTGTATAGTGTACCTCCGTAGCCATCCCCAGGGGGAGGGAATCCACATGGACAGGCATCAGCGATTCGCGTTGCTGACCGAGGAGGCGACGGGCGACCGCGAGCACGGTCTGCCCGGGCGACCGCGGTTCATCGAGGGGCCGGTCGGAATCCGCCAGGTCCGCCTGCCGGGCGGCGGAGTCACCAAGCTCATGCGCGTGATGCAGACCAACGCCTGCTCGCTGTCGTGCGGGTACTGCCCGACGTTCTGCGGAGGCAAGGTGCGACGGGTCGCGCTCTCGCCGGAAGAGACGGCGCGCACCTTCATGGAGGCCCATCGCGCCGGCATGGCCGAGGGGCTCTTTCTGACCTCGGGGGTGCCCGGTCGCCCACAACGGGCCATGGATCGCATGCTCGCCACCGTCGACCTCCTGAGGCGCCGCGAAGGATTCCGCGGCTACGTCCACCTCAAGATGCTGCCCGGTGCCGACGAGGGCCAGGTGCGCGCGGCCGCTCAGCTCGCGAGTCGCCTGTCGGTCAACCTCGAAGGGCCGACCGACGCCGTGGTGAGGCGGCTCGCTCGAGAGAAGGATCTCTCCGGCGATCTGCTCCCCAAGCTCGAGCTCGCGGGCCGGCTCTCGCGGGAAGCCCGGCTGGAGGGACGCCCCGAGCTCGCGGCGCCATCGGGCACCACCACGCAGTTCGTAGTGGGCTCCCAGGGAGAGTCGGATCGCGATCTCCTCCGGCTCGTCAGCCGGCTCGAAGGAAACGGCCTGCTCCACCACGCGCACTTCAGCGCCTTCCAGCCCGTGGCCGGCACGCCGATGGAGGGGCTGCCCCCGACGCCGGCCGCCCGTGAATTCCGCCTCTACCAGGCCGAGCATCTTCTCCGCCAGTACGCGTTTCGGTTCGAAGAGCTGGTGTTCGGTTCCAGCGGAAATCTCGAGCTCGATCAGGATCCGAAGACGGCCTGGGCCGTCGGTCACCCCGAGCGCTTCCCGGTGGAGCTGTCGAGGGCATCGCGCGAGGAGCTGCTCCGGGTCCCGGGCATCGGTCCGCGCTCCGCGGATAGGCTCATCGCGACCCGCCGGAGTACCGTCCTGCGCGGCGCCGACGATCTGCGCCGCCTCGGTGTCGACGTGACGCGCGGCGCGCATTTCATGGCCCTCGGTGGCAAGCGGCTGGCGGCTCGCGCGCCCGCCCAGCAGCTTCGCCTCTTCACGCCGGGGGGGCACCTTCCGTCCGTGGTGTGGAAGACGCCGGTTCCCCCGTGCGCATACCGCTGAGAGGTTACCTGCTCGCTCCTTGACGAGGGCGTGGTCGGGGCGCACCATCGGGCCCCCGAGCAGGACATTCGGGACAATGACCTGGCCCTTCCACCGCGACTACAAAAGGGGGGACCTGCCCATGTGCCAGCAGATTCGCTCTCGACTTGCCCTGATCGTGCTGCTGGTGGGGATTCTGTCGGGGCTAGCTCCGTTGCCGGCGGCCGTGGCGCAGACCCCGCGATATGGGGGAGAGCTCGTCTTCGTGGTCGGGTCGGAGATGCCGAGCTATGACGGCCACCGCGAGGAGACCTTCGGGCTCATGCATCCGATCGGCCCGCACTACAACACACTGCTGCGCGTCGATCCTGCCGATCCGACCGGCACGCGCATCATCGGTGACCTCGCCGAGAGCTGGACGGTGTCCAAGGACGGCCTGACCTACACGTTCAAGATCCGCCGCGGGGTCAAGTTCCACGACGGCTCGCTGCTCACGGCGCGAGACATCAAGGCGAGCTACGACCACATCATCAACCCCGGGCCCGGGGGCGCGAGCCCGCGCAAGGGGCAGTACGCCGTGGTCGAGGCCGTCGAGGCGGCGGATGACCAGACCGTCCACTTCCGCCTCAAGCATCCATCGGCCGGGCTCCTCTCCAGCCTGGCTTCGCCGTGGAACTTCATCTACAAGGCCGACATCCTGGCCAAGGACCCGCGCTGGTACGAGAAGAACATCATGGGCACGGGCCCCTTCACCTTCGTCGAGCACGTCAAGGGCTCGCACTGGGTGGGGAAGAAGTTCGCGGACTACTGGGACAAGGGCAAGCCGTACCTGGATAGCTACCGGGCCATCTTCATTCCGAACACGGGAGCGCGCGTGGCCGCCGTCCGGGGCGAGCGCGCCATGATCGAGTTCCGCGGCTTCAACCCGGCGCGCCGGGACGATCTCCTCAAGGCCATGGGCTCCAAGATCACGGCGCAGGAAAGCGCATGGGACTGCATGCTCTTCGCCACACCGAACCACGAGCGGAAGCCGTTTGATGATCCGCGCGTACGGCGGGCCCTCACTCTCGCCGCCGACCGGTGGGAGGGATCGAAATACCTGTCGAGGATCACCATCCTCCGGGACGTGGGGGGCGTGCAGGTGCCCGGCACCCCCTACGCCACCTCCGAGAGCGAGCTGACCCGGCTGGCCGGCTTCGGGAAGGACATCGAGGCATCACGCAAGGAAGCCCGGCGTCTCCTCAGGGAGGCGGGCGTGCCCGACGGCTTCTCCTTCGTCCTCACCAACCGTGGGCTGCCCGAGCCTTACGAGCCGCTGGCGATCTGGCTCATCGACCAGTGGCGGAAGATCGGCCTGAACGCCACCCAGCGGGTGCTCGAGAGCGCGGCCTGGTTCGGCGCGCTACGGAACGGCGACTTCGAGGTTTCCATAGACGGCCAGTGCGGCTACATCGTGGAGCCCGACCTCGACCTCTACAAGTTCCTCTCCACCGACCGCACCGATGCGAGCTATGGTCGCTACGTCGACCGCGCCCTCGACAGCCTGTACGACCGCCAGGCCCGCTCGCGGGATCCGGAGGAGCGCAAAAAGCTCATCCGCGAGTTCGAGAAGCGCCTCTTCGACGAGCAGGCGCACACCATCCCGACGCTCTTCTGGTATCGCGTGGTCCCGCACAATGCCCGCGTGCGCGGCTGGACGGTCACGCCGAGCCACTTTCTGAACACCCAGCTCGATATGATCTGGCTCGCCCCGGAGTAAGCGGGCCGACGGCGTCCCTCAGCCGACACGGGGATTGAGCGTAAGCACAATCCCCGCTTCCTGGAGGTCGTCTGCAGGGAGGATTCGAGACAAAATGAAAAGGGGCCGCTCGCGCGAGCGGCCCCTCGTGACACTGTGGCTCGGTCTATGGATTCACGCGGCGCCGGGCGAGGAACGCGATCAGCCCGAGGCCTGCGCCCAGGATGATCAACGTCGGGGGTTCCGGCGTGCGATGGTACACGATCTGGTCCTGGTGCTCCGGGCTCCGATAGGTGTAGAAGCCCGTCGCGTCCGTCGAGAACGCGCCCAGGCCCGCGAGCCAAGCGTCGGCGAGCGCGATCACACTACCCGGCGTGTCCGGATTCGACGCGTAGTTCACTCCCCGCGTGGCCCCATTCGCGCCGTCCACGTCCAGGCTGGACCCGGTCTCGAACACGATCTCCCACAGCGCGAGCTGGAAGGCCGCACTGTTCGTGGTGTTCAGCAAGGAGGTCGTGTAGAAGCCGTGGAAGAGCTGCGCGATCTCGCCCTTCCGAGTCGACGAGAGCACACCGTCGGCCGCGAGCGATGACTTCGTGTAGTCGGTGTACGGGGTACCGAAGCTGATGGTCTGCGCGAGGTCTATGCAGTAGGCGATCTCGCCCGCGGGCGGGTTCAGGGAAAAGGCCCCTGCATGCACGTTCCCGTTCCTGGCGGGGTCCGTGAGGGAAATGGTCTCAGCAGAGCCGAGGTAAAACCCTGTCGCCGTGAGCGGGTCGGCATATGCCGCAGGCGCGAACATGAGGCATGCGCCCAGTAAGCAGGCGCCGATGAGTCCCGAGTGCAATGACCGCATCGATCTCTTCTCCTCTTCGTCCATTTCGAATCGTTCGCTCTCGTCAAGTGAGTGACGCCCAGAATCTGGGCGCGCATCAAAACTTCCTCGGCGTGTACTAGAGCAAACGCGCGGCCAAGAGCACGGAGGGAGAAACGGCGAGGAGTTAGCGCCGAGGGCCCGGCCAATCGTCAAATTGACTGACAGCGACCCTTGTTTCGCTGCAATTGTTGCACGCGGAGCTATTGATTTTGTTGATCCTCCCTCCGCAATTGTTGCAGGCGCGCGCGACGAGCGTTTCGCATGGAATCATGGCGCGGCGATCCTCGCGGCGAGACCCTCCAGTCTCACGCGTTCCATCCGGCTCACGTCGGCGAGGGGGCCTCTGGCGACTCCGCTCTCGACCTTGAGGTAGGCCCGGCACACGGGAAGCTGCCAGGCGCTCGCGCCCTCCCGCGCGGGGACGAGGACCACGACCCATTGCGAGCCGCGAGCGAAGGGCTCGAAGCCCCACTGTCGCGCCATATTCCAGCCGAACGAGCCGGCGGCGTCGATCGCGATGATGGGGCGCGCCTCGCGTCCGTGCAGGACGCGGAGGACGCGCGCGTCCATCGTGCCGCTCGCCCGCACCTCGAGCACCTCGATGTGGGCGACCAGCTCCCCCGGCCCGAAGCGCTCGCCGGGCGCCTGGAAGGGTCGGAACATGCAGGTGAGGGCGAGGGCCGGCGCGGGGGCGACGACGAGGCCAAGCATGGCCAGCCCCGCCGCCGCGAGGAGCCGCATCAGAAGCGCACGCGGATACGGTAGCTGAGCTTGGCCTCGCCTTCCCTGGGCACCGCCACGTTCCACTTGGCCGTGAAGGCCTGGACCTTCTCGTGAGGTTGGCTGGCCCGGAGCACCTCCCAGTCGCCGGGCATGGGCTCGAACACTTCGACGGTGATGCTCTCTTTCTTGTGATTTCGCAGGGAGATCTCCCACTCGACCTCGTAGAGGTTGGAGGCGATGCGCTTCCAGTCCTTCTGGACCCGCTCGCCCACCACGTCGAAGGCATTGCCCATCTTGATCTTGATCTTCTCGTCCTTCGGCGTGTGGTCGATCCAGTCCTCGCCGATGAGCTGCTGGCTGCCCGAGGCGTCCGCCTTGTACACGCGCACCCGCCCCTTGGGCAGAGGCACGCCGAGACGGTTTTCCTTGCTGTTCTTCAGATCGAGATACACGCCCACCTTCTGGTTCGACATGGGCAGGCCATAGGAGGTCCGGTAGTAATCGGCGGCTCCGTAGTAGATGAAGTGCTTGTCCACGGGCACCTCGGCCGCCGACATCAGGGCAAGCTGCTTGGTCTGGTTGTCCTTGATGGTCGTGCGCCCGTCGAGGGAGTAGAGGTGGTACTCGAAGAAGGTCTCTTCCCGGAAGTCCCGGCTGGCGTTGGGCGCGGGAGAGGCCAGGGCGGCCTTCTCGAGCACCCGGCCCTCCCGACGCGGGTCGGTGGCGCGGTTGATGTCGCCCGCCACCAGCTTGAGAGCGGCGTTCGAGTAGGTTCCGCCGCTCTTGTTGTCGATGGTGACCCAGCCGGTGAGGTCGGACCGCGTGTCGGTGGGATTGATCGCCATGACGTAGTCGGCCTTCCAGGTGATGCCGCCCGTCAGGTAGGAAGCCTCGACACGCTGGGCGGCCGCCCGCGCATTGCGCAACAGCCAGACGAGGGTGGGCTTGGAGACCAGGTTGTCGGGCAGGGCGGGCAGGACGACCTGGCCATAGTGCCCCATGTGGATTTGGCCATTGATCTCGTAGACCGGTCCGTTGGCGCTGAGGAGGGTCGCCTCCTGGTAGGTGCCGTTGGATTGATAGAGGCGCACTTTCTTGCCCACGTACTTCTCCAGGAGCTTGGCCGAGGTGAGGAGGTCGTACTCGTAGTTCTGCTCGAGGATCTTGAGTCCCGACGGGTCCGTGAGCGACTTGAGATGCACACTGGTCGGATCGATCTGCGCGGCGACGTCGGCGAACTGCACCTCGAGCATGCCCGCGTCGAGCCTGATCTCGCGCGTGTCTTTCACGAGACCGAGATTGCCGTTGTAGATGGTCACCATCACGTCCTTCTGGTCATCGCGCGTGATCGACTGGGGCGCCGCCGCCGCCAGGTTCGTGTTCCAGAGTAGTAATGCCAAGGCAAGGGCACTGATCCGTCTCCACATGGGTCTCTCCTCCAGATTCTTGGTCGGTCGCTTCTGGAGGGTTAGACCGGGTCGGAGCGGGGAAGTTCCCGCGGAGAGCTTGCGGATCAACTCAGCTCTCGGCTCGCGTCGGCGAGGCGTCGCCCCTCGCCTCGGATCAACTCAGCTCTCGGCTCGCGTCGGCGAAGCGCCGCCCCTCGCCTCGAACAGCGGGCCCCGTCTCAGCTCGAAATGCTATTCCGAGATGCGGATGGTGACGCGGAGCTGGGCGGGTTCCGTGGACAGGACAGTGGGATGCGGCTCGGGGCTCCAGACACCGAGCGCCGTGAGGCCGCGCGCGAACTCGGCATAGCGGGCCTCCGGCACAGCCACCTCGACGACGCTCTGCGCGGCGTCGCGACGGCGGGAGATCTCGCTTCCGCCCACTCGCACGAGAAGCTCGGCCAGCCCCTGCTCGGCGGCACGGCGGTCCTTGACGGCGAGCAGGCCGGAGAGGCTCGGACCGACCGCCTGGCGATTGGCCTGGGCGGATGGCGCGGGGGCGAGAATCCGCGGCGGACGCTCGGGCGCATCCTGGCTCTTGGCGCGCGACTCGGGAACTGCCTGGGGGGAAACCGCCGGAGCCGCCGGAGAGGGCGTCGCGGGCGCCGCGCCCCTGGGCGCCTGGTCTTCTTTCTGGAGGCGCTCGAGATCGGCTTCCCTTTTCTTGTCGGCCAGCTTCCCCTCGGCCACGGCGGGCGGGGAGGGCGGGCTGGTCACGGCGCGCTCGTCCTGCGCACCGCGTTCCGCATACGAGAACTTCTCCCGAGCGCGCTCCACCGCGGTGCCCTTCTCCACCTTGCCGGCCTTGAGGGGCGGCGTGGCGAGGGAAGAGGCCGGCTGCTCCTCGCGCGGGGCGGGGGCTTCGGCACGAGGCGGGGGCGCCTGGAGCTCTGGTCTGATGGCCCGCTGCAGCTCGGGATCGCGCTGGAAGAGATAGACGGCCAGGATCGCGACCAGGGCCATGGCGGCGGCCTCGGCGGGCAGCTTGATCAAGAGCGGCAGGAAGATCCACGCGGCCAGCCGCCGATACCACGGGACCGGGCGCACCGCTGCCATGACGCGATCCACGAAGCCAGCCGGGGCGCGCACCGGCTCGACCCGCTGGAGGAGCGAGACAGTGGCGCGCAGCCGCTCGAGCTCGCGCCGGCACTCCGGGCAATCGGCCAGGTGGGCGTCCACCTCGGCGCGCTCCGGGGCAGGGAGGACCTCATCGAGGAGCTCGGACAGCCGCTCGCGGGACTCGTGACAGGTCATGGCAGGAACCGCTCCATCTTCTCCTTGAGATCCAGGCGGGCGCGATGAAGACGCGAGCGCACGGTATTCAGCTCGAGATCGAGGGCCTCGGCGATCTCCTCATAGGAGAGGCCCTGGAGATCGCGGAGTATCACGACGGCCCGACGGTCCTCGGGCAGCTCGGCGATGGCCCGATGCAGGGCCGCCTCGAGCTCGGCGCGCTCCGCCCCCGCGTCGGGGCCTCCGCGCGGGTCGGAAAGTCGCAGGAGCGTCTCTTCGCCCTGGCGCCCCGCCCGCCGCTCACCCGAGGCGAGACGGCTCAGACACAGGCGCGAGACGATGGCGTAGAGCCAGGTGGACAGCTTGGCATCCCCGCGGAACTCCGACAGGCTCCGGTGAGCCCGCATGAAAGCCTCCTGGGCCATCTCCTCGGCTTCGGCCGCATTGCCCAGCATCCGGAAGGCGACGCCGAAGACGCGATGCTGATGGAGGGCGACGAGCTGCTCGAAGGCACCGGCGTCTCCGGCCCGCAGCCGCGCGAGGAACTCCGGGGCGTCGGCGGTGTCTCCCTCTCGCATTCTTAGACCATAGCGTGCCGGCAGAGTTCCCGGATATCAAATTGTCTTTCGAGCCGAGACGCTGCCCGTGGTTCGAGTAGAGCGGCGAAGCCGCGAGACGAGGGCTGAATTGATCCCGCGGGCACGAGGTCGGCGAGGGGAGGGCTGAATAAGATAAACTTGCGGCCATGACGAAGCGAGAGCGCATCCACGCGGCGCTTCACCGGCAGCCTGTCGACCGGCTGCCCGTGGCCTTCTGGCAGCACGTGCCGCACCTGGATCACACGGCCCGCGGCCTCGCCGACGCCATGCTCGCGTGGCAGCGTCGCTGGGACCTCGATCTCGTCAAGATCATGTCGAGCGGGGTCTACTGCGTGGAGGACTGGGGCTGCAAGGTCGCCTACCAGGGCTCGCCCAATGGCGCCAAGACCTGCACCCAGCACGCGGTGAGACAGACCGCGGACTGGGCCAGGATCAAGCCGCTCGATCCCGGGCGCGGGGCCCTCGGGCGCGAGCTCGAGGCGCTGCGCCTCATTCTGAGCGGCCGGAGCGACGACGTGCCTGTGCTGCACACGGTGTTCGCCCCGCTCACCATCGCCCGCAAGCTGGCGGGGGAGCAGCTCGATCTCGACCTGCGCGATCATCCCCACGCGGTGATGGGCGCGCTCGACGTCATCACCGAGACGGTGATCCGCTACGTGGCGGAGGCGGGCAAGGCCGGCGCCGACGGCATCTTCTACGTGTCCCAGACGGCCAGCCGGGACGTGATAGCCGAAGGAGATCACTCGCGATTCGGCATGCCGTACTCGTGGCGAGTGCTGGAGAGCCTCGGCGGCAGCCACATGTGGACCATGCTCCACGTCCACGGCCGGCAGATCTATTTCGACCGCTCGGCCACCTTGCCCGTGGCCGCCATGAACTGGCACGATCGGCTGACCGCACCTACGTTGGGCGACGGGCTTCGTCGCTTCAAGGGCGCCGTGGTGGGTGGCTGAACGAGAGCCAGACGCTGAGGGCCGGCAGCCCGGCGGCTGCGGCGGCCGACGTCGTCGATGCCATCAGCCAGACGGCGGGCACTGGAGTGATCATCGCCCCGGGCTGCGTTCTCCCGCTCGACGTCCACGAGGAAAACCTCGAGGCCGTCGTCTCGACCGCGAAGTCCCCGCGCTGAACGGGCCCATGAAGCTCTGGATCGCCGCCGCCCTGGCCGCTCTCCTGATTCTGCCCGGCGCGCCGGCCGGAGCGCAGCCCCAGGGTGAGCTCAGGGTCGCCATTCCCTGGACGCCCGAGAACCTCGATCCGACCATGAATCTGTCCTCGATCCGGGCCACGGTGGGCGTGAGCATCTTCGATTCCCTGGTGGGACGCGGCGCCGACAGTCGCATCGTCCCGCAGCTCGCCGAATCCTGGAAGCTCCTCGACGACAATACCTGGCAGCTCCGCCTCCGGCGCGGCGTGGTCTTCCATGACGGCGAGCCTTTCAACGCTGAGGCCGTGCGCTTCACCTTCCAGCGCGTGCTCGACCCCGAGCAGCGATCACCGACCGCGCCAATATCGCCGAGATCGTCCGCGTGGACATCGTGGATGACCTCACGGTCAACCTGGTGACCCGGCAGCCCTACGCTCCCCTGATCAACCGGCTGCTCGACTTTCCCATGCTTCCGCCAAAGTACACGGCCGAGAAGGGCAACCAGGGCACGGCGCTGCGCCCCGTGGGCACCGGGCCGTTCCGCTTCGTCGAGCTCGTCAAGGACGACCGGCTCGTCGTCGAGGCGTTCGACCGCCACTGGCGGGGGGCGCCCAGGGTCCGGCGCATCATCTACAAGCCCATCCCCGAGCCCTTCACCCGGGCGGCCGCCCTTCGCAACAACGAGGTCGACCTGATCACCACCGTGCCGCCGAGTCTCGCCCGCGAGCTGGAGCGGGTGAGCGGCATCCGGGTGCAGCGGGTGCCGAGCACCTGGATCATCTATCTGGGGCTCAACGCCCTCAAGAAGCCGCTGTCCGACGTCCGCGTGCGGCAGGCGCTCAACTACGCCACGGACGTGGACGCCATCATCAAGAACGTGCTGGAGGGGCAGGGGCGACGGCTCGAGGGACCGTTAGCCCCGCACGTCTTTGGCTATGACGGCTCCGTCAAGGGCTACGCCCCCGACCCGGCGCGCGCCAAGCGGCTCCTCGCCGAGGCGGGATACCCCGACGGCCTCGAGGTCACGCTCGACTCGCCGTCCGGGCGCTATCAGGGCGACAAGGAGATAGCCGAGGCGCTCGGCGGGCAATGGCAGAAGGCGGGATTCAAGCCCAAGGTGCAGGTGGCGGAGTGGGGCGCCTACTTCAAGCGCTACCTGGGCAAGCAATTCCAGGACGCGTACCTCCTCGGCACGGGCGGGCCCATGCAGGACGGCGACGAGCTCTACAACCTGGTCTCCTCTAAAGGACGGGGGCTCTACTACAAGAACGAGCGGGTGGATTCACTTCTCGATCTCGGGCGGAGCATCATGGACGCGGCCAGGCGGCGGCAGATCTACCGCGATCTGGCACGGGGCATGCTGGACGACGCGACGTGGGTCTTCCTCCTCCAGCAGGTGGACATCTACGCTTCGCGCGAGCGCCTGACCTGGACGCCGCGCGGCGACCAGTGGATGCCACTGAACGAGGCCTCACTGAAGTAGAAGCTCGAGTGGCGCGCCAAGAGGCGATTTGCTCTTAGTGCGCGACATTTCATGGGCTGCCTGCAGATGCCCACAGGCTTATCCACGGGCCTCCCACAAGGTTTGGGGATTTGACATAGAACTTCCCGAAAGCTTGGACGCCACTATCCGGTACAGATTTCCCTCTATCACAGCTTCCTTGAGCTCACGGTGATTTTAGAGACTTTCCTATCAGCGGTAAAGTCCGGCGAGCCATCCTGAGTCACTTCCCTGACGGTAACGTCGGGTACGAATCCAGCCCTTCCACTTCTGTGCCGCCGCTGTGGAAGCTGCCGAGGACAGCCCGGATCAATCGCGGGCTCAATGCGATCACGCCGCCGCTACTTATCGGATCACCTCATCCGCCCGCGACAGTAGCGACGGTGGGATCGTCAGGCCGAGGGCCTTGGCGGTCTTGAGGTTGACGACCAAATCGAACTTCGTCCCCTGCTCAACGGAGAGGTCGCCCGGTTTGGCGCCCTTCAGGATCTTATCCACGAAGTGCGCAGCACGGCGACTCATGTCGTCGCTATTCTCCCCGTAGGACATGAGGCAGCCGCGCTTGCGAATCGGCTCCCCCAGCCAATCGCGGGTAGCCTGCGCTGGGCGGCGAGGCTACAGACTTGGTCGGCCGTCAGGGAAAGGACATTCGGATTCTCGAGCACCAGTCCATTCGTGCCGCGCCCGAACTCCGTGAATGCCTGCGGGATGCCACTCGGATCACTGACGGCAACCGGCTGCACCTCCACATTCATCGACTGCGCCTTAGAACGAAGCTCTTTTAGCTTGGTCCTCAAAAACTCCTCGGGAGAGTTACTGACGGGATCGTAGAGGAAAACCGCCCGGGTTACCGCAGGCACGGCATCCTTGAGCAGCTGGATCAGCTTAGGCACGTTTAGTTGTTGCTGGAGACCTGTCACGTTCCCTCCGGGCCGTGCCAGGCTCCCTACTATTCCCCTTTGCACCACACTACCGGCGCTCGCAAAAACGATAGGGATGGCCTGGGTCGCCTGTTTCGCGGCCATCGTCGCCGGTGAGCCGTTCGCGAGGATCACATCGACACGTGCCCGCACCAAGTCGGCTGCGAGTTCGGGCAATCGGTCCTGGTGCCCTTCTGCCCAGCGGTACTCCATGACGAAATCTCGACCCTCGACATACCCAAGGTCGTGGAGCCCTTGGCGGAATGGACCTTTGACGGCGGCGAGGTTCGCGGGTGGTGAAGCAGAAGATAGGAAACCGATCCGCCATACCCTCTTCGTCGGCTGCGCCTCCTACTGATGTCATGAGAACGGTCTCGCGCTGTTGCTATGCTCGCCCTGGGCGACAGCGCTCCCAGAAAGGGGGCCGACGCCATGACATTCGTGGGATGCGCCCTGCACACGCGCATGCAGCAGGTGGCCGTGCTGGACACGGGCACGGGGGAGGTGAGCGAGCGCCAGCTCGCACACGACGGGAGTGCGATCGAAGAGTTCTAGGCGGCGTTGCCGGGGCCGGTGACGATCGGGATTGAGAGCACGGGCTACGCCACCTGGTTTCACACGCTCATCCAGCGCCTCGGGCATACGCTGCTGGTCGGCGATGCTGCAAAGATTCGCGCCATGGTCGTGCGCAAGACGGAATCACCCCGAGCACGCCCGCACTGGAACGAGTGCCGTGGGACGTTGGACTCAGTCCGCGACCTCCTTACCCCGAGGCGATGGCGAGAGTCCGACGCCCGCACCCTGAGGCCATTGTGCGACCGTCTTTCCCAGCCCCGCGACTCTAAAAAGGAGATCGACGGCCAAACAGCCTCTTGACCCAACGACCGTTCTCATGGATGGATCACCTCGTCCGCCCGGCCGAGCAGCGACGGCGGGATCGTCAGTCCGAGGGCCTTGGCGGTTTTGAGGTTGATGACCAGCTCGAACTTCGTGGGCTGCTCGATGGGCAGATCCCCGGGCTTGGCGCCCTTGAGGATCTTGTCCACGAAGTATGCAGCGCGCCGCGCCACATCGTGCAGATTAGCCCCGTACGACATGAGACAGCCAGCCTCCGTGAGTTCGCGCGCCCAGGCCGATGTAGGCAGACGATGCCTTACCGCAAGTTGTGCGATGCGTGCTCGATTGGCAAAGAGCGTGGTGCTCCCTAGGATGATGATTCCGGCCGTGCGCTCTCGGGCGATCGCCGTAAAGACACGGTCAAGCTCGCCGCCGCTTTCGACTTTCCAAACTTGAAGCTGCACGCCCAAGGCCTGCGCGGCGGCCTCCGTTCCTCTCAGGTCGGCGGGCTGGCTGGGGTCGCTCAAGACCGCGATACGCGCGACGGTTGGGGCGACCTCCCGGAGAAGTTGCAGGCGCTTGCCGGCGATCTCGGGCGTCGGCACGCCCAGCCCGGTGATGTTGCCGCCAGGCCGCGCAACGTTGGCAACGAGCCCAAGAGCAACTGGATCGCTGACGAATCCCATGACAATGGGAATCGTCTTGGTCGCCCTCTGTGCTGCCTGCGCGCCTGCGGTCGTTGGCGCAACGATGATGTCAACCTTGAGCTTCACCAGCTCGGCAGCCAGGTCGGGGTATCGTTCATCCTTCCCCTGAGCCCATCGCCATTCGATGGCGATGTTCTGACCCTCCACGTACCCCAGCTCCCTCAGCCCTTCGCGGAGAACCAAGATGGGAGGCGAGATCTCCGGTGATTGACCACCCAACACGCCTATCCGCGGGACCTTTCTCGTCTGCTGCCCCTCGGCGGCGAGCGGCACGGCGAGGAGTCCACCCGCCATAGTGCTGAGGAAGGCACGGCGATCCATTATTGGATAACCTCGTCCGCCCGCCCCAACAGCGACGGCGGGATCGTCAGCCCGAGAGCCTTGGCGGTCTTGAGGTTGATGACCAGCTCGAACTTCGTGGGCTGCTCGATGGGGAGATCGCCGGGCTTGGCGCCCTTGAGGATCCTGTCCACATAGCTCGCGACCCGCCGGTAGAGATCCGCATAATGTGCCCAGTAGGACATGAGGCCACCGGCGTCGGCATATTCCCTCGGACCGTACATGCCGGGCAGATGGCGTTTGGCCGCGAGGTTTGCAAGGTGGGAGCGATGAAATGCGGTCAACGGATCGGCCAGGACCAGGACGGCCCCGGTCCGGTTCCTGGTCATTGCCTCGAATGCACTGTCGAAACCCTCGGGACCGCGCACCTCCAGGATTTGAAGCTGTACGGCCAACGATCGAGCGGCGGCCTCGGCACCCTTGAGGGCGATCGAATGCCACGGATTACTGGGGTTCCACAAGACGGCGATTCGCACTGCCCGAGGAACCGCCTCCTTGAGGAGCTCGAGCTGTTTGCTGCTCAAGTCCGCACTCAGCGTGGTGGTGCCGGTGACGTTCCCGCCTGGTCGTCCGAGGCTGACGACCAGGCCCAGCTGAACAGGATCAGGAGTGTTCACCATGACGATCGGGATCGACGCCGTCGACCTCTTGGCCGCAAGCGTGGCCCCCGGCACGGTCGCCACGATCACGTCGACTTTGAGGCGCACAAGTTCCGCCGCGAGGTCATCGAATCGCTCCGTCTTCCCTTCTGCATCGCGCCACTCGATGGCAAGGTTCAGCCCTTCGACGTACCCCAGCTCGCTCAGGGTTTGCCGCAGGAGGGCAGGGGAACCGG
>WNFD01002796.1_pt1 | contig 17564 bp, 11 predicted proteins | sample 5400491 | NCBI WGS metagenome assembly WNFD01 (sample SAMN13153343, study PRJNA577476) | soil metagenome | isolation source: 120 cm saprolite under Douglas fir tree site 2 hole 2 replicate 2 | place: USA:California | collected 2015-04-18 | reverse complement strand
AAACCTTTGCGCTGCGCGGCACCAAGGACAACCCGCCCTACCTGCACGACGAGCGTCTGCTGACGCTGGAGGACACGGTCGAGTTCTTCAACCTGATCCTCGGCACGAAACTTGCGCCGCAGGAAAAGCAGGATCTGGTCGCGTTCCTGCGCACCCTCTAGCCGGCATGGAGTTGTCGGAAGGGGAAACGCTGAAGCATCGTCTCGACGTTATCTTCCTGCAAGCACTCACCAGCGGCTTCACAAGACCGTACCCCGATGAAAATACCTTCACGGGTGTTCGCATGCAGGTTAACCGCGGAGCCTCTCGTGAATGGCGTTGTGGACGAAAAGGCGTAGATGAACGAGAAGCCGCGCAGACTGTTTTTGGCCGAATGACGAAGGGACCTCGCAAAACAGATCTAGGAGTCACCGAGATTTCCTAGATTCCTGGTGGACAACCAACAACCCTGGGGGCTCGCCCGAACACTATGGGGTTGTGCACTACGGGACGGATCCCAAGAACCTGAGCGAGACGGCGAAATCGCACTTCAGGTTAAACCAGAACCATCGCTACACGATTTTCCGCGTGCGCATGGAAGACCCTAATCCGAGGACGACCCACTACTACAGGGTGGACTCGATGGACGCCCATGGCACGAGCGATGGAGTGACCAGTTCGGTAAAAACCTTCACGACACAATAGCGGATGCGGGTGGCAAGCCCTTAGTCGCTGGGCAAGAGGTGGGTGTCGCTCGATAAGAGCGAAGGCGTTGTCAAGGGACACTTCCTGGCTGCCATGCTTTCAAGCACCGCTTGGATCTCAGAGTGGTGGAGGACCGAAGCTCTGAAACTCTCACGGTGAATCAATTTTCGGCGGATCGTTCCGCCAACCATCGATACGGCCTAAACCGCGACCATGATTCTTCTATCCGAATCCCGGTTCTCACCGGGACGAGAGCGCCCAATCAATCCCTCGGTCTAGCTTGCGCTGACCAGCGGCAGCCCCGTCAAGCACGCAATCTGAGAAAAATCCTTGTCCAGAGTGAATACGCTGGCGCGATGCTCCAGCGCGATCGCCGCGATGAGTGCATCAATGGTTGTCAGACTCACATCCTTGGCGCGCCCCAGCCGGAAAATCGCCGCCGCTTCTCGGCAGGTCCGGAAGCCACGGGCCTCGAGCATCTGCGCTCCCGATCCCTGAACTTCAACCTTCAAACCTGTAACCTGCAAACATTTCAACGTCTTACGGCTCCATTCGAATGATATCGATATAATTACTTGACACGGGCGGCGATTTCATGCTATCTTTCCGTGTGTTCGCCAAGCTCCACTGTCGCCGATCTCTTGATTTTTTCTCTGTCCTAACCCCTGCTGCCTGTCCCCTGCTTGTGCGGAGCGAAGCACGCCATTCTCGTCCCGCATGCTCTTGCGGAGCCGAAGGCTTCCCTAACCCCTTTCCTTGCCACACATACGAAAAATCACCTCCTAACTCCAATCATTGCCACACTTCCAAAACTCGCCTTTGTAACTCCTGTGTTTGCCACACATCCGAGACCCCCCGGGGGGTCTCCTTACCTCTGGGCAGATACCTAAACTATTACTCGAACTTCGCCGCTGCCGATCATGCTCTTTTGCTCTCTTGCGCGCTCTTTACGCAAAGAGCGTTTGACAACCCCTCTGCAATCAAAGGGATCCGCACTCTTTCTGAAAACTGCCGGGTGTTACCCCTTTTGCCCTCCCTCTTTTCGCTCGTTTCCGCTGAGCGAAGCAAAGGGGGCGCCTCTTCCACTGTCCACTGCCCACTTTCCGCTCCGGCCTGTTGTATCATCCCTCGGCGCAGGCGCTCGGAAATCGAGGCTTCGATGAGTGCGCGCCGCAACGGGGAACCATGAAACGAACATTCTTTGTGCTCGCCATCCTGCTGCTGGCCGCTACCGCTCCAGCGCAAACGCCACCGCCGCCGCCACCGCCGCCGCTGATCTCTCCCGAGGTCCACGCCGATAAGAGCGTCACGTTTCGCTTCCGCGGGCCCAACGTCAAAGAAGTTGCCGTTTCGCTCGAAGGCGCTGCCAAGCCCCTGCCGATGCAGAAAGACGATCAGGGCGTCTGGAGTGTTACCACCGATCCGCTCGCTCCTGATTATTACGGATACTCGATCGTCGCCGATGCCGTGGGCCTGTTCGATCCTTCCAATCACGCCATCAAGCCCAACTTCCTCTATCGAGCGAGCGAGTTGCACGTGCCCGGCCCGGCCTCTCTCTCCTGGGAGATCGCCGCGGTGCCCCATGGCGAGATTCATCATCATTTCTACAAGTCGGGAGTTGTGGGCGACGATCGCGGCTACTTCGTATACATTCCGCCCGGCTACGACCCGCGCGGAAAGCAAACGTATCCCGTCCTCTATCTGCTGCACGGATTCAGCGACGACGCGAGCGCCTGGACGGCGGTCGGCCGGGCCAACGTGATCCTGGACAATCTGATCGCCCAAGGCAAAGCCAAGCCCATGATCGTCGTCATGCCGCTCGGCTACGGCGCGCCGGAAGTTCTTGCTCCCGACTCTGGCGTGTTCCGAGATCGCGCGCTCACGCAACGAAATTTCGATAAATTCCGCGAGGCTTTGCTCACGGAAGTCATCCCGCGCGTGGAAGCGGCCTATCCCGTCATCAAGGACCGCAACTCCCGGGCCATCGCCGGCCTCTCCATGGGTGGCTCCGAATCTTTGCTGACCGGCTTGAATACGCTGGACAAGTTTGCCTGGATCGGCGCCTTCAGCTCCGGAGGTCTGTCCGAGGATTTCGACAAAGAATTCCCTGCGCTGGACTCCAAGGCGACAGAACAGCTGCACTTGCTTTGGATTGCGTGCGGTACGGACGACCGTTTGATCGATATCAACCGAAAGTTCCGCGCCTGGCTGGCTTCAAAAAATATAAAGCACGCGGACATCGAGACGCCCGGTGCACACACTTGGATGGTCTGGCGCCGCAACCTGACGGAATTTTCGTCGCTGCTTTTCCGCTGATATCTTGGAGGTGAGTTTTTAAATCGCGACTCTGGTATCAATCATCATCGTCTTTCTTGGCGACGCTTTCGTCGTCATCCAGATTGGCGATTCCGAGCCTCATAGCTTGATACGCCGGCAGCTGCGCCGTTTGCGGAATGTTTGATCCGCTTCCCGTGCAGGCGAACCAGATCACCGCGTTCAAAACTTTCGGGTCGGCCATGTCCGCATGCGCGAAATTTTGCCGGTTCGATTTTTTCATCCACTCGGCAGTGGCTTTATCCTTCGGCTTCTGCGTCATCAGGTTGTCCGCAGCGATCGTCGGCAATACAGCCTTATACGGCGTCAAGTCCGGAGTCTCCCGAAAAATATCCATCGGTATCGCCGTAGCATCGAGCTGGTTCATGGGCGCGATTCCCAGCAGCATCTCGATTGTTCGAATCATGCTGACCGTGCTGTGAAATTTGTGGATTAGCGCCCCCGGCCGATTGTAAGCGCTGATCACCAATCCAACCGACCGGTGCGAATCCACGTGGTCCGGGCCGGCCTGCGCGTCATCCTCGACGATAAAAATCGCCGTATCCTTCCAATACACGCTCGAGGAAACTGCTTCCACAAGGCGTCCCACTGCGTAATCATTGTCCGCAACCATGAATTGCGGAGTGGGAAATCCGTTCTTCATTCCGGTCGTGTGATCGTTGGGAAATCGCAGAACGTTGAGCGCAGGCATGGGGTCGGCGCGGCCGGCCTCGCGTTCCGCAATGAAGCCGCGAAACTCGGCGAGCCATTCGCCTAATCGCGAATTGCCGCGGCACTTCTCATTCGAATTCTCGCGCGTGACAGCCGCATCGGAAGAGTCTGAGGGATCCAGAGCGGCTCTGTAGCAATCCACTGTCATGATGTCCGGCGCCGTTACGTCAAAGCTTCGAAAGCTCGGGCTGTGATGCTTCTGCAGCGACTCTTTATTGGGTATGGCGCGCTGGGCATTCGAAACATCGGGATAGCTCTTGTGCTTTTTTTGACCGGCAGCTTCGACGTCTTTCGCGGAAATCACGGTTACGAATTCTCCGTAATTCCGGTACGTCAAACCGGCTCGCGCCGCGGCGTCCCACAGATACAGGCTCTTGGGTTCCGCGAGATCCGTGAACCCCTGGCGATAAGGAAGATGTTTTTCCAAGAGATCCGTTAAGGCTGCCAGCACATCGCCGTTAAACTTGCCGAGTTGCAAATTGCCAGGTGGCTCGTAATCCGGTAACCGGTTGTAACCTTCCCAGTCATACGTGCGACCTCGGTCGGAATATTGCCAACGAAACCCTTTGTCCACGTAGTCCGTCGAGAACGCGGCCGTCGACCAGTTGTGCCCGTCGGGGCTGGCCTCGGAATTCACGAAGAAGCGGTCAAACAAACCGAATCGCTGAGCTAACGCGTGATGATTCGGCGTCACCGATTGCGGCGTGCCGTCCGGCCGTTGCGCAGTGGCGCCATCCCCGAAAATCGCAAAGCCGGGCTCGCCATCCGCGGCGTGTCCGTCGCCCGAAGTTTTCACGTCGCCAAACACCTGATCGTAGGTGCGATTCTCCTTGATGATGTAAATGACGTGCCTGATCGGACTTTTTCCAGCAAAAAGTTTCGGCGGCGCAAAATCCATCAGCCCGTCATTCTGCATGGTCTGCTGCGTGTAATGCGCCAGCGCCGGACCGTCCGGCAGAGGAACCATGCTGATGTTTCCCGAAACAATCGAACCGCTGTATTGCCCGCCCTGCCTGTTCTTTTCTCTATTCGGAGGAAATGCGGAGTTGGGCGGATTAGGCGTGCGCCCGCTGTCATTCACGCGCATCGACGAAGCTTCGAATCCCGTTCCTTTCCCATTTCCGACGAAGAGTTTGCCGTCTGCCACTGCGACTGCGGAGGGATATTGACCTGTCGGAATGAAGCCCAGGATTTTCGACTTCGAAACTTCAGACGCTTTCTCCGCTGCCTTTCCGCCTCGTGCTTTCTCGGAAAGCGCCACCACTGCGACTGCGTTGCTGTGCGCATTCGCGACATACAGCGTCTTTTCGTCCTCACTGAGCGCCACCGCCTCCGGACTTGCTCCGGGCAAGGCGTCCTCCGCCAGCCGAACGTCGATGCGTTCGATCTCCTGATCGGTCGTAGTGTCAATCACCGAGACGCTGTCCGCATCGGAGTTCGCCACGAAGAGCCGCGTCCCCCCGGCATTCGGGATCATTGCCGTCGGATGCCGATCAACGCCAATGTATTTCCGCACAACGCTCTTGCCGCTGAGCGAAATCACCGCAACCGACGAGTCATTCCAGCACGACACGTACGCCCGCACATTTTTGCCGCTTCCCAGCACCACCACGCCGTACGGATAAATGTTCTCGCTCAACTTTCCGGGATGGTGCAAATCGACTCTCTGCATCCGCCTGGTTCCACGGAGACGGCGCACAATCGTCACGCTGTCTCCCAGGTTGTTCGCCGTCACCAACGTGGCGCCGTCAGGCGTTACCGCCAAGCCCGTCGGATAGAGGGCGGCTTTTCCTTTGTTGTAGTCCGCGCGCGAAACTTCGCCCGCATTGCTGATTTCGAAAGAAGGCGCTTCTACTTTCGAATCCGGCCCGGGAGATCCCGGCTGCACCGGCGCCACGGCTTTCGGATCAAATCGAAAAATCCAAACTTTGTTCTCGAATCCGCCGGAAACGTACATTTCAAAATATCCGTCAGCGCCCGCGGCCGGGGAAAAAGCCAGGCCGACGTTCGCGCTTTGCGGCGTCGGAAAATATACGTTTTGGATCACCATCGGTTCCGGAGTTGCATTGAGGTCAATCACTGCAATCGATTGCTGGGCTTTATTCGTGTCCTCGCTGAACTGCACGCCGTAGCCGCTGTTGACCACCAGGAGATAACGGCCCTTGCCGCCGTGTCCGAGAGCGTCAGGACTGCGGAGCATCGTCATGGGCATGGCCCCGACAGCCGGCAAAGGCGTCGCCGCATCGATCACCAGCTTACCGGCTGGCGTGATAGGTCGTCCCTCTCCGGCCGGCTCTTGCTGGCACCGCGCGATTGTGCAGCAACACAACGAAATCAAAAGAAGCCCCGCCTTAGCTTGCAATCTCATGAGCCCGCTTTCTCGAATCCCCAAAATTATTAGTCTTGGTGCCATTCCGTAAGGCTTTAAATCTACATTCAAGAGAGTCTAAGGAACAATTGTTTCTCAATCGTTAAGGCAGACGTGTATCGGGTGTGCTTCGCTCCGCTGGGCAGGCCGACACGCACATACCTCGCCTTTGATCGCTCCGGACTGGGCGCGCGTTAACACAATGTTAACTATCTTGTAGCTTCCGGTTTACTTATGTCTGCCATTTTGCGGGTTCACTATCAAGCCTGACGGTATTTGTCGAAGATTCAATCGGTGTCCCTCTTCGTCCAAGTCGGGTTAGCTTTTATCTCATAAAGGTGGGTTCATGCGATCCAGTAATAAATCGATGGGTTTGTGTCTTCACAGGGCAATGAGCACCCTTGCCGTTCTCTGCGGTTTTCTTCTTTTCTGCAACCCGCTCCAGGCTCAGTCAACGTACGGCCAAATTTCAGGCAGGGTGACGGATCCGCAGGGCGGAACCGTTTCCGGCGCAAAAGTTCGGGTCACGGACCAAAACACGAAAGTCGTTCGCGAAGCGGAGACAGATGCCGCCGGCGATTTTCGAATACCCAATCTCAATGCGGGCCTCTATACGATGATCATCAGCGCTTCAGGATTTGCGGAAGCCGAGCGCAAGGATGTCGAGCTGCTGGCGCGCGAGGAACTCCGCCTGGATACTTCACTGACGGTGGCGAGCGCAGCGGGCCAGGTCGTGGAAGTCAAGGCCACGGAAGCTATCGTGAGCGATTCGAACACAATTTCCGATTCGCGCACCGGGCAGCAGATCAGCGATCTGGCACTTAATTTCCGGGCGACGGACAATCCCAGCCCGCTCAACGTCGCGGTCCTCACGCCCGGAGTGCAGCAAGACAAGAATGGCAACATTTCTGTCGCCGGCGGCCTGCCCTACTTCACTTCGTTTTCCATCGATGGCGTCAACACCACCAACGTTCGATTCAACGGTCCCAACCGCGACCTCTTTCCGTCCATCGAAGGCATCGCCGAATTCAAGGTAAATACCGCCAACAACAATGCGGAGTTCGGCCAGCCCAGCGATCTCACCGTCACAACGCGCAGCGGCACCAGCGACTATCACGGCGCAGTGTACGATTTCTATCAAAATTCCGGCCTCAACGCGTTTACCAATCCAATTTCGCACACCAAGGACTTTCTGATTGGAAACACATTCGGCGGTTACTTCGGTGGTCCACTCAGCATCCCGCACGTCTTAAACTCGAAGAATAAGACCTTCTTCTACTTCGACTACGAAGGCACGCGGCGCCCACGCTCCACAAGCGTCCGCGAATTTGTTCCGCCGGACGCCTGGCGCAGCGGCGACCTCTCCTCCATCTGCCTGACTGGCTTTACGGGAGGCGTCTGCAACGACAGAGACCCCAAGAATCCCAGCACGGTCATCCACCAGATTTACAGCCCGTTCAACGGTTCACCGGTCGCCAACAATCAAATCACTCCGAATCCAACCGCAACCGCCATCCTTAACGCTCTCTATCCTCGCCAAAACGTAACGGGCGCGGGCACATCTATCGCGCGCCCAAACTTTATAACCACAATTCCGGGTCCATACGTTCTCAATACGTACGACGGCCGGCTGGATCACAATTTCACTCCCAATCACAAAATTTTCGGCCGCGTCTCGTTCAAGGACATAAACGACGCTGGAATCGATACCAGCGCCGGCACAACTAACGGCTACAACGCCAACTTCGGCCAATTCGGCGCGATCAGCGAGCTCCGTAACGTGGCGGTTTCCTACAGTTGGGTCGTTAATTCGAATCTGGTCAACGAACTTCGCGGCGGACTTTCGTTTGCCAAATTCATCCGCACGTACCCACTTGCCGCTCAAGGCGGTCCGATCATCCAGCAGCTCGGCCTTACGGGGCTTCCTCCGACTCCCAAGTCCGGCGGCATCCCTAACTTCAATTTCACGGGAAGCGGTCTGATCAGCAGCGACAACTCCGGCCGTCCCCGCAACATTCAGAACCACACCTACGTCATCGGCGACAACCTGACGTGGCTCAAGGGTCCTCACAGCTTCAAATTCGGCGTTGATTATTCGCATCTGAGCTACGTCGACTTCCTCTCCTTCTTCAACGGCGACGAATTCGGCGAATATTTTTTCACCGGCGTTCTCACGAGGAACCCCTCGACCCGTGCCGGTGGTTTGGATTTTGCCGATTTCCTCTTCGGCCTGCCCACTGCCACCACCTTCGCGCAGAACGGCCCGGACACGAAGCCCTACACCAGCCAGTACGGTTTCTACGCGCAGGACGAATGGAAGTTCTCGCGCAATCTAACTTTCACTTACGGACTCCGCTACGAGATTCATCCCCCGTTCAACGATGAAACCAACCAACTGGCGAACTTCGATCGATTTACGCCGGGCGGACGAGTCGTGGTGCAAAATGCGAAGGGACTTGCGCAAGTCGCTCCCACGTTTGCCGCTTCCATCGGCAGCACCCCCATCATTCTCGCGAGTGCCGCCGGCCTCCCCGAGACACTTCGCAAGACTTATTATGGCGATTGGGATCCGCGCGTCGGCGTCGCTTGGCGCCCGTTCGGCAATAACAAGACCGTCCTCCGCGCCAACGGCGGTGTCTACACGGTTCCGGTACTTGGTTCCGTGCTCTACTCGCTTGCTGGAGTAGCGACGAGCAACGCTCCGGTGTTCCAGCAATCGGGAACGGTCACAGCGAGCGGCGTACAGTACTCTCTGCAATTTCCGAATGTTTTTCCGACCGGCGCCGGGGGTTTCGGCGGCACCCCGGACTTTCGCCGCGCCAATCAGGTCAATCTCAAGGACCCGCGCAGCATTCAGTGGGGCGCCTCGATCGAGCGCGACCTCGGATGGCAAACGCTTCTCCGCCTCAGCTATCTCGGTACGCACACTACCGGCCTCATCCATAGCCCCGACCTCAACCAAATCCAGGCGAACACGACCGGTTACGCGGCTCTCACCGCCACCCCGGCTCTTCGCCAGCAGAATTTGCCGTTTCCTAACTTCAACGCGGTCCTTACTCGTGATAACGGCCCGAGCGCCAAATACAACGAGGGCACCGTCGAAGTCACCAAGCGTTTCGGCGCCGGCCTCAACTTTCAGAGTTCGTATGCCTGGTCAAAGAATCTCTCCAACGCGCTCGGCACCGCGCCCAGCGCGTTTAGCGCCGAAAACGGGCCTACCACGCTTGACCGCTTTGACATCGCTGCTAACTACGGCAACGTGGTCTTCACTCGACGTAACCGCTTCCTGAGCACGTTTTTCTGGGATATTCCGGTGGGCAACGGCAAAAAGTTCATGACGTCCGCCAACGGTGCAGTGAATGCGATCCTCGGCAATTGGAGCGTCGCCGGAATTCTTCTTGCGCAGTCCGGGCCGTATCTCACGCCGACGTTTAGCGGCCACGATCCATCTGGCACCGGAGTCCTCTCCCGTGGCGTCACAACCACGCAGCGCCCCGATTGCACGGGTACCCCGTCGCTTTCGAACACCAGCGCCTTCGCCGTTCCAGCCGACAATATCGGCCGCTTTGGGAATTGCGGCGTTGGCATCCTAGAAGGTCCAGGCACGGAAGTTTTTTCCGCCACGATTGGCAAGCAATTCAAATTCACGGAGCGCGCTGGCCTTAAGTTCGATGCTCAGTTCGCCAACCTATTCAATCACCTGAACAAGCAAGCGCCGTCAACCAACATCAGCAGTTCGAGCTACGGTGTAATCACCGCCGTTCAGGCGGGCGAGCAGGCCGGACCGCGGACCATCCAGTTTGGACTCCGGCTGTTCTTCTAATCAGTCGCACTTGTAAGAGCCGGGCGCGCGGGGCGCGCCCGGCTTTTTTCATTTTCGAAATTCACGGGAAATCCAACGAAGCAGCAAAGTTGACCCCGCCCGCTTCTGCTTCTACTATGGCGAGAGTACGCAGCCTTGCAACCTTGCGCTCCGCAGTCGAGCAAACGAATGAAGATCAGAACACTCGGGCTTGTCATTCTCACCGTATTTCCAGTCTTTACAGCAGCCCAGACCGCCGACGAAATCGTCAAGAAAGCGCTCGAAGCTCGCGGGGGAGCCGACAAGCTCAAAGCCGTGCAATCCGAACGCGTCACCGGCCGCATCTCCTTCTCGCGTGGCGTGGAAGGCGCTTTTGTGGTGGAGCTCAAGCGTCCCCTGAAGATGCACGCCGAGATCTCCATCGAAGGGCAAAAGATTATACGGGTGTACGACGGCAAGTCTTCCGGCTGGATGATCAATCCTTTCGCGGAAAGCAAAGACGTTCAGCCGCTGCCTTCCGAAGACCTCAAGAACATCTCCGACGAATCCGATTTTGACGGCCCGCTCGTGGACTACAAGGCCAAAGGCAACCAGATCGAACTGGCCGGCAAAGAAAACCTGGACGGCAAACCCGTGTATCGCCTGAAACTCACGAACAAGAACGGGGATATCCGCTTTTACTTTTTTGATGCCTCCTCTTTTTTGCTTTTGAAGTGGGAGGGCACACGGAATACCGGGGACCAGGAACTTCCCTGGGAGTCCTTCTTTTCTGACTTCCACGAGGTCCAGGGTCTGAGGTATCCATTTCGGATCGACCAGGGCAGCCCGGGCACCGAAATCAAGCAGACTCTCACCGCGGAAAAAATTGAGATCGATCCGCAGATCGATGATTCTCGCTTCGCCAAACCCTCTCTACCGGATGCCCCAGCCGCGCCAGCGCCACCCTCATCCCCGGCGCCAGCCAGTCCTCCACCCTCGAACTAGCTCCAGCACTCGGAGCGATGCTTCCCGCTGCTCTCAGATCTGCGCCCTAATTCTTCGAGGGGCGGTGTGTCGAGTGCAAATGGTAAAGATCCGCAACGGAATAAGTGAGGCCGGCAAAAAGCGTAAACCGTGGCAATTGGCCGTATGCAGAAATGTATGCTCCGCTGTCCAGCACCAATCGGGACGACAGGTTGTACGTTGCGGCGTTAAGCAGCGTCATCGTTGCCGGCGTGGTCGCGTTCTGCCGGCTGAATCCCGCAATCTCCCCGGTGTACCCCCATTTCCCGCTCAGGGGACGGGAATAAGAGAGCGCCGTGAAATATCTGCGGTCAAATCCGCTCAGCTGGGGTCTCCCCACAAACTGCACCCCTTCGTTGATGTCAAAGTGATGCTTGCCAAAATCCTTGCTCACAAGGAATTGCACCAGGTGCGCCATCGCACCGGTACCGAGCTCGAGCCTCGCTGTCGGCAGTGTCGCCACATAGAGAACCGCCACCGTCGGCCGATCTTTCTTCTGCGGAAATAATTTGTACTTGAACCCTGCTCCGGAATCTCCTATCCCCGCGGTACCCGCGTCCCGCTCGATCGGATTGTTGAGAAACCATAGCTCGAGGTTCTTGACCGCCCCCCATTTCAAGAGCCCGTTTATGTTCTGGTGCCCCTTCGCCGCCTCAAACCCGTATTCGATCTCGAATACTCCGAGCTGCACCATCTCCGCGGTCGACGCGAACGTCGGGCGGTTCGGCACGGCGGTGATCTCATCCGGGTTTTGATCTTTTTGCTGGGTTTGTGGAGTGTTTTGTGGCGCATCCGACGTCTGGCCGCACGCAGTCACTGCCGTAACGAGCAGGCCCAATCCCGCCAGTGCAAGCCGCACCGCAATTCGCATCCGCTAATCCTTCTCAGATACGTCCGAGGAACGATTCATTCTAACAATCACGGCGCTCACACACTGCGCTATCCTTATTCTCATGCGCGTTGTGCGGCAACAGACGCCTAACACCCTGAGTGCTGGCCTCTGTGCCGATTGTCTGCATTCCCGCCGCATCGAATCCGAGCGCGGCTCCGTATTCATCCTCTGCAATCTCTCTCAAAGCGATCCCCGCTTCCGCAAGTATCCCCGCCTCCCCGTCCTCTCCTGCGACGGATACAAGAAGATGCCCTGACGCCAATCTGCGAATCAGCAATTCGTATTTTCTTCCTCCAGTTATTTCACTGTGTGGTAAATTATGGACGGGTTCATCCTTCCGGCGAGGTCCTCTCATGGTTTCCCGCTCGGAACTTTCTCTCTGTGCGTCCCTGCTACTGCTGGCCTGCCCGTCGCGGGTCTTTGCCGACAGGCTGCAAATCACCAGCACCCCGCCCGGCGCAAGCGTTGAGCTTGATGGCGTCGCCGTCGGCGTCACGCCGTTCGAAAAGGAATTCCCGGGCGGCTACTTCCACAAAACAAGAACATCCATGGGTTCACGCCTCGAGCATCCCATCGTCGCGCGCATCAGTCTTTCCGGCTACGCCAGCAAGGAACTCAAGCTCACGGAAGGCCCCATGAATTGGATTTCTCTCAACGGCCGCAACCGCGGCGAATACTGGCTCTTCAAGGCCTCTCATTTTCACGTCGAATTGCAACCGATCTCCGAAACCTTCACGGGCGGAATCACCGCGAAAGTCTCCGACGCCGGCGTCGGCCTTCAGCCCGAGCTTTCGCTCGAAGAGCTTGTCCGCCAAGCCAAGCCCGCCGTCGTCTACTTGAAAGGATTGGACAAAGCCGGCTCAGGCTTCTTCGTCACCGGCACCGGCGTCATCGTCACCAACGCCCATCTTGCCCGCGGCGAAGAGACTCTGGTCACCCTTCTTTCCAACGGCCAGCAACTCGAGGCCAAAGTCGTCCACATCGACGCGGACCTCGACATCGCCCTTGCCAAGGTGGAAGTCCCCTCCGGCGAGTATGATTTTCCTCACCTCACCCTCACGGACGCGAGCGGCGTCCACCAGGGCGAGAACGTCCTTGCCATCGGCAATCCGGGCGATGCCATGCTCTTTAGCGTCACGAAAGGCATCGTCAGCGCCGTCGGAAAATTCCCCAACGCCGGTCCCGGCACCTGGATTCAGACCGACACACCCATCAATCCCGGCAACAGTGGCGGTCCGCTCCTCAACTCCCGCGGCGAAGTGATCGGCATCAACACACAAAAACTTATCAAGAAAAATGTCACTGGCATCGGCTTCGCCCTCAGCGCCACCGATCTTCTCGATGTTCTCCACCGCTTTTATCCCAACGCCGTGCCGCTGACCGAGAAACTCTCCGCTCCGGCTCGATCCGTGGAAACAATCGCCGCTCCGCCACCCGCGGAAGGCTTCGGCATTGTCGTATTGAACGGACCGAAAGGCGCTGAAATCTGGCTCGACCAGGCCTTCGTCGGCAGTGTCCCCGCAAAACTCAAGCTCAGCGCGGTGCAGCATCTCATTGTGCTCAAGGTTCGCGGTCATGCCGATTGGATTCGCTCCATCACCGTGCAAAAGGACAGCGAAGTCACTCTCGAACCTGAACTTCCATAACTCCCGCGACTGCGTCGAGCGTAAGCTCCCGTTTTTCTGCGGATTCATTGGATACTCTCGGGCCAGCGGACACATAAAAAAACGGCAGAGCGCCGCGATCGACGCCCTGCCGGATTTGCTGCGATTTGTTTCTGTTATTCCGGTTGTTTGGGACTCTGTGGATTCCGGTCGGGCGGCTGCGGGTGTGCCGCCACCGGTGTGACCGCGGCCGCACCTGTGCTGGTCGCGGCCAGTTCCGAAGGCTTGTACTTTGGCGCGCTGACATACCCGTGCACGAGGTCCTTCTCCACGCGGTTCACGACCACCTGCACCGGCTGCGAGTCATTCTCCGTGTGGATCCAGATCGGCTCATACAAGTTTACGTTCTTCTTGGTCAGCTTGTTGTCGTCCACGATCATTTGCAGTTCGTAGCTCTTGTGTTTGGTGTCTGCCTTGCGCAGTGACAAGGTCAGCGGTCCCACCCTCTGGAACTGCTTGGATTTTGCCAGGTCGAACTCAAAATAGCTTCGTTCTCCGCGCTTCGACAGGGCCACCAATTCCTCGTGGGTCTTGGCGATGGAACCGTTCAGCTCATCCCGTGTTGAATTCAGATTTCCTTCCAGGTCCGAGCGGTTCTTGGCCACCAGATCCTGCGTGTCCTTCAACTGCTTCTGCTGTTCGTCGATGCGCGCTTGGAGGTCTTTCAGCCGTTTGCTTTCCGTTGTGCTTCTCTTGCCGGTCGCAGCCTTAGCCCCGGTCGCATTCGCATGCGCGGCGGAAGTCTTGGATTGCGCTGCCGCCGCCGCAGCTTGCTGTGCGACCGACATCTCATTCAGCTTCGCCGTCAGCGTGTTCATCTGCCCTTGCATTTCGTTGATCGTCGCGTTCGCCGCGGACTCCTGAGCCGTCAAATGACCGACCATGACTTGTTGCCGGTAGCCGTAGCCAAACGCCACACCAGCCACGGCAATCATCGCCACGATAGCCACCACAAGCCAGCGATTCACACTGGAGCTTGCGGGCCCTCGCTCTTGCCCATTCTCATTTGGTTCCACGTGTTCTTCCATAGTTCTTCTCCTCGATATCCTACTTTCGGTTCGACTCGTCGCGGAGTGGTCACCGCTGCCCAAGTCGGACCGCAAAAATCCCTCATCTTGCTATCTGCTCGTTGGCGAGCGCAAACTCCCACTCTTGTCATAAGCAAGGGAAGCACCGAACATAGAGAATCCCGCTCTCTTGCTAAGTCCTGTGTTGTCAAGAGACGAGAGCAAGGTCACGAAAATATTCGCAACAGTTGCGGGTACTAGTCCTGGTATTTTTTCCCTGTCATCGGAGCGACTTGCTCTAACCCCAAGGCCCCCTGGCCTGCGTTCTCTCTGCGTCGCGTTGCTCCGTTCCTTTCCCTGTGCTAGCATCCGCCTCGTCAGGAGATCGGACCAGGGACAATTCATTCGACCTTCGCCCCCGTCCCACGGGGACCCAGGTGTAGCGGCCACGTTCTCCTCCCTCAGTTCCAACTTGCCAGGCGCTGGCCCGCGCCGAATTTTTTCCGCACGGACCTCGCCCGCTGGAGGTTTGCATGAAGACCTATCTCACCAAGGACATCCGAAACGTTGGCATTGTCGGCCACGGCGGCACCGGCAAGACGCAACTGGTGTCGTCGTTGCTCTTCACCGCGGGCATGACTCCGCGTTGGGGAAAAATTGCGGAAGGCAGCACTACCACCGACTGGGACGAAGAAGAGATCGCGCGAAAAATTTCCATTCAAACCGGCCTCGCGCACGCCGAATGGCCCGCCACCCCGACGGGACCCTCGGGTTCCTCCGAGAAAGTCAAAATCAATTTCATCGATCTCCCCGGCTATTCCACTTTCATCACCGAAGCGAAAGCCTCGCTCATCGCCGCCGATGCCGCCCTCATCGCCGTTGACGCCCACGTCGGCTCTCAGGTCACCACGGAAAAAGTTTGGGACTACTGCACCGAGTACGACATTCCGCGCGCCTTCGTTCTCACCTGGATGGACCGCGAGCTCTCCAGTTTCGAACGCTCCATGGAATCGCTCCAGGAGGTTTTCGGCCGCAACGTCGTTTCCCTCCAGATGCCTATCGGCAGCGAAAAAGGATTCCGCGGCGTCATTGATCTTGTCGCCATGAAAGCGCACATCTATACGCCCGATGGAGACGGCAAGCCCTCCATCGAAGAAATCCCCGCCGCTCTTGCTGAAGACGCGAAGGAAGCTCACGAAAAACTCGTCGAAATGATCGCCGAAGGCGACGACGAAATGATGGAAGAGTTTTTCCGCGAAGGCACCATCCCCATCCACGACCTCATTCCCGCCGTTCGAAAAGCCATTGTCGCCGAAAAAATCTTTCCCGTCCTGATGACTTCCGCGCTTCACAACATCGGCACCGCCAGCCTGCTCACTTTCCTTGCCGACGCGTTCCCCCATCCCGATGAGCACGCGCAGGTCGGCTTCAAAGAGCCCGGCGGCAAGGGCGATCGCGTCGAGCGCAAGTACGACGACAGCCAGCCGCTTTCGCTCTTTGTCTTCAAGACGCTTGCCGATCCTTTCGCGGGCCGCATCAACTATTTCAAGGTAAAGAGCGGAATCCTGAAAAATGACGCCACTCTCACGAATTACAATCGCAACCTTCCGGAACGCTTTCAGCATATCCAGGTCGTTCAAGGGAAGCAGCTCACGGAAGTCGGCGAGCTTCACGCCGGCGACATCGGCGCCATCGCCAAGCTGAAGGAAACCACCACCGGCGAAACTCTTGGCGACAAAGCTTCGCCGATCTATTACTCACCCGCGCAACTTCCCGAGCCATCCATTACTTTTGCCATCGAGCCGAAAACCCGCGCCGATGAAGACAAAATCGGCGTCTCGATTCATAAAATCCTGGAGGAAGATCCCGCGCTCCGCTTTTCACGCGATCCGCAAACGAAAGAGTTCCTGCTCGCCGGTTCCGGCCAGCAGCACATTGAAGTCGTCGTCGCCAAGCTTCACAAGCGCTATCACGTCGACCTCACTTTGAAGCCCCCCAAAGTCCCCTACCGCGAAACCATCCGCGGCAAAGCCGACGTCGAAGGCAAGCACAAAAAGCAGTCGGGCGGCCACGGCCAGTTTGGCGTTTGCCGCATCAAGATGGAGCCCGTCGAGCGCGGCAAGGGCGTCGAGTTCGTCGACGATATTTTCGGCGGCGCGATTCCCAAGAACTGGATTCCCTCCGTCGAAAAGGGAATTCGCGACGCCGCCGCGCGCGGCTTCCTCGCAGGGTTTCCCGTGGTGGATTTCCGCGCCATCCTTTACGACGGCAAGTATCACGATGTCGATTCCTCGGACATCGCGTTTAAAATCGCCGGCTCGCTGGCCTTCAAGGAAGCGATGAAGCAGGCGCGTCCCGTTCTCCTCGAACCCATCATGCACGTCGAAGTCTATGCGCCCGACCAATACTCCGGCGACCTGATGGGCGACCTCAGCGGCCGCCGGGGTCGCATCTCCGGCAGCGAATCCCGCGGCCACAACGTCATCATCAAGGCGCAAGTGCCGCTCGCCGAAATGCTCAGCTACGCCAACGACCTCATCTCAAAGACACAGGGCCGTGCCACCTACTCCATGGAGTTCTCACACTACGACTACGTGCCCAATGAACTCGCGGAAAAGGTCATCGCCACCCACAAAGCCGCCCACGGCGAACAACTCGTCGAAGAAGAGGCCTAGCGCTATTTCATTCCCTCGTCGTGCAGGCTCGGTTCTTTCTTCAGCGTTTGCGAGGAACGCTGCACCGAGATCGTGGCGGGTTTGCGACCGCCCGCGATCCTGATTACTGATCCGAGAAATTGTTTCTCGAATCAGCTGACCGGCGCATGATGTACGTGGTATTGTCAGAGCTGGTTTGTTGGTTCCCCCTGTGGCCCTTCGGCAACGAACATTTAGATCGCGGCTTATCCGGCCCAGCGCCAAGGAAACGCCTTCTGAATGGAGACAAGCACATGCGCATCTTGCTGTACAACCCCGACAATGGGATCACTCGTAATTTTATGCCCCACCTTTGGATGTTTCTGCTCCAGTCGCTGACTCCCGAAGGCCACGAAGTAGTGCTGATTGATGGCAACGCGCAACCCATGGATGAAGTGGGCATCGCG